>Ga0247825_10002866_pt1 | contig 11380 bp, 11 predicted proteins | sample 13C_Vanillin_Day_FD_194413 | JGI IMG/M metagenome (GOLD analysis project Ga0247825, IMG submission 194413) | Soil microbial communities from agricultural site in Penn Yan, New York, United States - 13C_Vanillin_Day48 | ecosystem: Environmental > Terrestrial > Soil > Agricultural land | place... | reverse complement strand
ACACCTAATCGTCTTTGATGATCTTGTGATAACTTGTGGGAATGCCTCGCGTCCCCTCCCCGGCGGTCGCCCCCGATCGCCGCCTGCAGGCCCGCCTGCGCGGGCGCCACCTCGCGCTGGTGGTGGCGCTCGACGCGCACCGCAGCCTGCGCCGCGCGGCGGCCGAGATCGCGGTGACGCAGCCGGCCGCGACCAAGCTCTTGCAGGACCTGGAGGATGCGCTGGGCGCGCCGCTGTTCGAGCGCCACGCCTGGGGCATGTCGCCGACGCCCTACGGCGACACGCTGGTGCGCTATGCGCGCGGGATGCTGAACGACCTCGCGCACGCGCGGGACGACATCGCCGCGCAACGCGACGGCGCGCTCGGGTCGCTGCGCGTCGGGGGCGTCACCGGTGCGGTGCCGCGCTTCCTCGCGCCCGCGATCGGCACGCTGCGCGCCGCGCATCCGCGCGTGCGCGTCTACGCGCTGGTGAACACCGGCGAGGTGCTGGTCGGCGCGCTGCGCCGCGGCGAGCTCGACGTGGCGGTCACGCCGCGGCCGCCCGACGACGAGCTCGACGGGCTCGACACGCAGGCGCTCGCGGACGAGCCGCTGACGATCGTCGCGCGCGCGGGTCATCCGGCGGCGCGGCGGCGACCGGCCGCGCTCGCCGCGTTGAATCGATTGCCATGGATCGTGCCGCCCGCCGGCAGCCCGCTGCGCCGCGACTTCGACGCGCTGCACGCTGCCGCGGGGCTGCGGCCACCGGCCGACCTGATCGAGACCGTGTCGATCGTGGCGACGCTCGCCCTCCTGCAGACCAGCGACGCGGTGTCGCTGCTGCCGGAGGGCCTCGCGCGCCACTACGAGGCGCCCGGGCTGGTCGCGCGGCTCGCGGTGCCGCTGCCGGGCGCCGGGACGCGCTACGAGGTGATGACGCGCGCGAGCCGCACGCTTGCGCCTGCCGCGCAGGCGTTCGTCGCCGCGCTGGCGGCCATCGCAACGACCCGCGCCCCGGCGCCACGCACTGCGCGGCGCTGATGCCGCGGGAGGCGTCAGTGCGCGCGCCGCGGCCGCGGCGGCTGGCGACGCCAGCCCGCCACCCAGCCGCGCAGGACGTCCATCCCGTCGCACACGGCGTCGACGATGCCGAACGCCAGGCGCGCCTGCGCCCGCGCGACCTGGCGGTCGTGGGCGCCGATGGGAAGCTCGTCGAGGCGTCGCAGCAGGTCGGCGTGCGACGCCAGCGTGGTCGGGGACATGGTCGGCCTCCTGGGGCACCGCGCCGCTCGTGGCGGCGCACCGACCCACTCTACGGGCGAACACGCCCAGGCGTGATCGTCTTTTCGGATCGCCGCGATCGGGCAAACGAAAGGCGGCGATGAACGATAGGAACCGCCGCCCTCCCATCGCCCATCGCCCATCGCCTATCGCCTATCGCCCATCGCCTATCGCCTGTCGCCTATCGCCCATCGCCCATCGCCCATCGCCATCGCCATCGCCTCACGCATAACTGACCGAGACGATCTCGTAGGTTCGCACGCCGCCGGGCGCGTGCACCTCGACGCTGTCGCCCTCGCGCTTGCCGATGAGCGCGCGCGCGAGCGGCGAGGAGACCGACACCTTCTGGTGGCGCACGTCGGCCTCGTCGTCGCCGACGATCTGCCAGCGCCGCCGCGCGCCGCTCTCGGCGTCCTCGATCTCGACCGTCGAGCCGAACACGACGCGGCCGTCGCCTTCGATCGTGCGCGGGTCGATGACGCGCGCGCCGGCGAGCTTGTGCTCGATCTCGGCGATGCGGCCTTCGATGAAGCCCTGCCGCTCCTTGGCCGCATCGTAGTCGGCGTTCTCCGAGAGGTCGCCGTGCGATCGCGCCTCGGCGATCGCCTGGATCACCGCCGGCCGCTCGACCGACTTCAGGCGCTGCAGCTCGGCCTTGAGCCGCTCGGCGCCCTCGACGGTCATCGGGAACGTGGTCATTCCACGCCTCGCAACGGCCGCGCCAGCCTCTGGTGCAGCGACTGGATCGACGTCGCGTCGAGCGCGCGCAGCCCCTGCATGCCGATCGCCGCCGCGCGGAAGCCGGCGACCGTCGTGTAGGTCGGGATCTCGTCGTTGAGCGCGGCGCGGCGGATCGCGTAGCTGTCGTGGATCGCGCTGCGCTTCTCCTCGACCGTGTTGACGACCATCGCGATCTCGTCGTTCACCATCATGTCGACGATGTGCGGCCGGCCCTCCGCCACCTTGTTGACCGCCGTCACCGGGACGCCGGCGGCCGCGAGCGCCGCCGCGGTGCCGCGCGTCGCCACGATCTGGAAGCCCAGGTCGTGCAGCATCCGGGCGGTCTCGACCGCGCGCGGCTTGTCGGCGTTCTTGACGCTGACGAAGATGTTGCCCTTGCCGGGAAGTCGCACGCCGGCGGCGAGCTGCGACTTCACGAACGCCTCGCCGAACGTCTCGCCCACGCCCATCACCTCGCCGGTCGACTTCATCTCGGGGCCGAGGATCGTGTCGACGCCGGGGAACTTGATGAACGGGAACACCGCCTCCTTCACCGAGAAGTACGGCGGCACGATCTCGCCGTCGACACCCTGCTCGTCGAGGCTGCGCCCGGCCATGCAGCGCGCGGCGATCTTCGCGAGCGGGCGCCCGGTGGCCTTCGACACGTAGGGCACGGTACGCGACGCGCGCGGATTCACCTCGAGCACGTAGACGACGCCGTCCTGGATCGCGAACTGCACGTTCATCAGGCCGACGACGTCGAGCGCCTTCGCCATCGCGACCGTCTGGCGACGCAGCTCCTCCTGCACCTCCTGCGACAGCGAGTACGGCGGCAGCGAGCACGCCGAGTCGCCGGAATGCACGCCGGCCTGCTCGATGTGCTCCATGATGCCGCCGATGACGACGCGCCTGCCGTCCGACACGGCGTCGACGTCGACCTCGATCGCGTCGTTCAGGAAGCGGTCGAGCAGCACCGGGCTGTCGTTGCTGACCTTGACCGCCTCGCGCATGTAGCGCTCGAGGTCGCGCTGCTCGTGCACGATCTCCATCGCGCGGCCGCCCAGCACGTAGCTCGGCCGCACGACCAGCGGGTAGCCGATCTCCTCGGCCGCCTTGATCGCGGCGGCCTCGGTGCGCGCCGTGCGGTTGGGCGGCTGGCGCAGCTTGAGGCGGTGCAGCATCTGCTGGAAGCGCTCGCGGTCCTCGGCCATGTCGATCATGTCGGGCGAGGTGCCGATGATCGGCACGCCGTTGCGCTCGAGGTCGCGCGCGAGCTTCAACGGCGTCTGGCCGCCGAACTGGACGATCACGCCCCACGGCTTTTCGACGTGCACGATCTCGAGGACGTCCTCGAGCGTGAGCGGCTCGAAGTACAGGCGGTCCGAGGTGTCGTAGTCGGTGGACACCGTCTCCGGGTTGCAGTTGACCATGATGGTCTCGAACCCGTCCTCGCGCAGCGCCATCGCCGCATGCACGCAGCAGTAGTCGAACTCGATGCCCTGCCCGATGCGGTTCGGCCCGCCGCCCAGCACCATCACCTTCTTCCGGTCCGACGGCTGCGCCTCGCACTCGTCCTCGTAGGTCGAGTACAGGTAGGCGGTCTGCGTCGCGAACTCGGCGGCGCAGGTGTCCACGCGCTTGTAGACGGGACGCAGCCCGAGCGCGTGGCGGCGCGCGCGCACCTCGTCCTCGGTGCGCTTGAACAGGTACGCCAGCCGGCGGTCGGCGAAACCCTTGCGCTTGAGCTCGCGGAACTCGTCGCGCGTCAGCGACTCCAGCGTGCGCTTCTCGACCGCGAGCTCCAGCTGGACGATCTCCTGGATCTGCGCGAGGAACCAGCGGTCGATCTTCGTGTAGCCGTGCAGCTCCTCGAGCGACATGCCGATGCCGAAGGCGTCGGCGACGTACCAGAGCCGCTCGGCGCGCGGATAGGCGAGCTCGTCGCCGATCCGGTCGGGGTCCACCGTCTTCAGGTTGAAGCCGTCGACGCCGACCTCGAGCCCGCGCAGCGCCTTCTGCAGCGATTCCTGGAACGTGCGCCCGATCGCCATGACCTCGCCGACCGACTTCATCTGCGTGGTGAGCCGGTCGTCGGCCTGCTTGAACTTCTCGAAGGCGAAGCGCGGCACCTTGGTGACCACGTAGTCGATCGACGGCTCGAACGACGCCGGCGTCGCCCCGCCGGTGATGTCGTTGGCGAGCTCGTCGAGCGTGTAGCCGACGGCGAGCTTCGCGGCGATCTTCGCGATCGGGAAGCCGGTCGCCTTCGAGGCGAGCGCCGAGCTCCGCGACACGCGCGGGTTCATCTCGATCACGATCATGCGGCCGGTGGCGGGCTCGATCGCGAACTGCACGTTCGATCCGCCGGTGTCGACGCCGATCTCGCGCAGCACCGCGATCGACGCGTCGCGCATGATCTGGTATTCCTTGTCGGTCAGCGTCTGCGCCGGCGCCACGGTGATCGAGTCGCCGGTGTGCACGCCCATCGGGTCGAGGTTCTCGATCGAGCAGACGATGATGCAGTTGTCCTTGCGGTCGCGCACCACCTCCATCTCGAACTCCTTCCAGCCGAGGAGCGATTCCTCGATCAGGAGCTCGTGCGTGGGACTCATCGCGAGCCCGCGCTTGCAGATCTCGTCGAACTCGTCCTTGTTGTAGGCGATGCCTCCGCCGGTGCCGCCGAGCGTGAACGACGGCCGGATGATGCACGGGAAGCCGACCTCGGCCTGCGCGCGGTGCGCCTCCTCGAGCGAGTGCGCGATGCCGCTGCGCGCCGAGCCGAGCCCGATGCGCGACATCGCCGCCTTGAACTTCTCGCGGTCCTCGGCCTTGTCGATCGCCTTCTTCGACGCGCCGATCAGCTCGACGTCGAACTTCGACAGCACGCCCTCGCGCGCGAGGTCGAGCGCGCAGTTGAGCGCCGTCTGCCCGCCCATCGTCGGCAGCAGCGCGTCGGGCCGCTCGCGCTCGATGATCGTCGAAAGCATCGGCCAGGTGATCGGCTCGATGTAGGTGACGTCGGCCATCTCCGGGTCGGTCATGATCGTCGCCGGGTTGCTGTTGACGAGGATGACCTTGTACCCCTCCTCGCGCAGCGCCTTGCACGCCTGCGCGCCCGAGTAGTCGAACTCGCACGCCTGCCCGATGATGATCGGGCCGGCGCCGATGATCAGGACGCTCTCGATGTCGGTGCGCTTAGGCATGAAAGGCGGCGATAGGCGATGGGCGATGGGCGATGGGCAGCATGGGCGCTGGACGCGACGAAGTGACGGGATCAACGCTCTCGATGTCGGTGCGCTCAGGCATGAGAAGCGGCGATGGGCGATAGGCGGTAGGCCGAATGGCCGCGGGACGCGCCGAAGTGACGGGATCAACGCTCTCGATGTCGGTGCGCTTAGGCATGAGCAGCGGCGATAGGCGATAGGCGATGGGCGATCGGCCCAATGGCCGATGGACGCGACGTCGTGACGGGATCAATCTCGTCGCCCGCGCGAAGGATCGGCTCCCATGACGACCGGCAAATACCCGGAGCTCGCCGCCTGTCAGGCGTCGATGTCACTCGTGGCCGAAATCTATCGGGCGTCGGCCGCGCTGCCGATGACCGAGCGATTCGGGCTGTCGCAGCAGATGCGCCGCGCCGCAATCGCGATTCCTTCGAACATTGCGGAAGGACATGTCCGGCACAGCCGACGCGAATACCTCCGGTTTGTCGTGATCGCGATGGGATCGCTCGCCGAGCTCGAGACGCAACTCCTGATTGCACACCGCCTCGGTTACCTTTCCGACGCCGCATTGCATCCATTGCAGGTCCGCGCAACCCAGGCAGGCAGGCTGCTGCGCGGGCTCGAGAAGGCGTTGATTCGCGATCCCGTGCTGCGCGCGTCAGCGTGACGTTTTTGCTATCGCCCATCGCCCATCGCCTATCGCCTATCGCCGCCTTTTGCCATCATCCCCACGAACCGATCGAACAACGGCCCCACGTCGTGCGGCCCCGGGCTCGCCTCCGGGTGCCCCTGGAACGAGAACGCCGGCTTGTCGGTATAGGCGATGCCCTGCAGCGAGCGGTCGAACAGCGACACGTGCGTGACGCGCACGTTCGGCGGCAGCGTCGACGCGTCGACCGCGAAGCCGTGGTTCTGGCTCGTGATCATCACCTGGCCGGTGTCGAGGTCGAGCACCGGGTGGTTGGCGCCGTGGTGGCCGAACTTCATCTTGACCGTGCGGCCGCCCGCGGCGAGGCCCAGGAGCTGGTGCCCGAGGCAGATGCCGAAGGTCGGCACGCCGGCGTCGACGATCTGGCGGATCGCGTCGATCGCATAGTCGCAGGGCTCCGGGTCGCCGGGGCCGTTGGACAGGAACACGCCGTCGGGCTTCATCGCCAGCACGTCCTTCGCCGGCGTCTTCGCCGGGACGACGTGCACGCTGCAGCCGCGCGCGGCGAGCATGCGCAGGATGTTGTGCTTCACGCCGAAGTCGTAGGCGACGACCCTGTGCTTGCGCTCCGGCGCGGCGCGGTAGCCCTCGCCCAGCGCCCAGGTCGACGACGTCCAGTCGTAGGGCGCGTCGATCGACACGACCTGCGCGAGGTCCTGGCCAGCCATCGAGCGCGCCTCGCGCGCCGCGGCGAGCGCCTGCTCGGTCTCCATCGTGCCGATCGACGCGGCGGCGAGGATGCAGCCGTTCTGCGCGCCACGCTCGCGCAACAGGCGCGTGAGCTTGCGCGTGTCGACGTCCGCGATGCCGACGAGCGCCGCGCGCGCGAGCCAGGCACCGAGGTCGCCTTCGCTGCGCCAGTTCGACGCCAGCGCCGGCAGGTCGCGGATCACGAGCCCGGCGGCGAAGGCCCGGCGCGACTCGCGGTCCTCGTCGGTGACGCCGACGTTGCCGATGTGCGGGTGGGTGAACGTGACGATCTGGCCGGCGTACGAGGGATCGGTGAGGATCTCCTGGTAGCCGCTCATCGCGGTGTTGAACACCACCTCGCCGACCGCCTGCCCGAGCGCGCCGACCGAGCGGCCGGCGAACACGGTGCCGTCGGCGAGCGCGAGGATCGCCGGCGTGCGCGGGGGGAAGAGCGCGGAATCGGTCATGGCGGCACGGCGGGTTCGCCGCGGGTCGAGCGACTGCCGGCGGCGGCGACGAATCCGATGCCGGACGTGCGAAGCGGGAGCGCCCGGGCTTGATCCGGCACGCTCCCGCCAAGGCGTTGAATTCTACCGGATTCCGGGTGTCGCGGGCAACCGGCCCCGCCCTCAGGCGAGCCCGAGCACGTCGCGCATGTCGTAGAGGCCGGTCCGCCGCTCGCGCCGGCATGTCGCGACGAAGCGCACGGCACGCAGGGCGCCGTCCGCGAACATGCGCCGCGACGTCGCACGGTGCGCGAGCTCGACGCGCTCGCCGTCGCCCGCGAAGACGACCACGTGCTCGCCGACGACGTCGCCGCCGCGCAGCGTGGCGAACCCGATGGTGCCGGCCCGGCGCTCGCCGGTCACGCCCTCGCGCGCGTAGACGCCGTGGGTCGCGAGGTCGATGCCGGCGCCCTCGGCCGCCGCGGCGCCCAGCATCAGCGCGGTGCCCGACGGCGCATCGACCTTGTGCCGATGGTGCATCTCGACGATCTCGATGTCGTAGGACCCGCCCAGCGCGCGCGCCGCGCGTGCGACCAGGTCGGACAGCACGTTGACGCCGACGCTCATGCTGGCCGAGTGCACGATCGGCACCGTGCGCGCATGCCGCGCCAGCGCGTCCTTCTGCGCCGGCGAGAGTCCGGTGGTGCCGGCGACCAGTGCCGCGCCATGCCTGGCGCATGCGGCCGCGTGCGCCACCGTGCCGTCGGGCCGCGTGAAGTCGATCAGCACGTCGGCGTGCGCGAGCGCGGCGTCGACGTCGTGCGCCACCTTCACGCCGGTAGCGCGCCCGAGCGTCGCGCCTGCGTCGGCGCCGAGCGCCGGCGAGCCGGGCACGTCGAGCGCGGCGGCAAGCGCGAGATCGGTCGCGTCGAGGACCGCCGCGATGAGCGCCTGGCCCATGCGGCCGCCCGCACCGGCAATCGCGATCCTGGTCGGGTCGGCCATCGGTCGGCGCTACTTCTTGAACAGGTCGACGAGCCAGCCGAGCCAGCCGGGGTCGTCCGCCTGCGGCATCCTGCCCATCGTGCGCTCGGCGGCCGCCTTGTTGAGGTCGGCCACCGACTTCGGCATCTCGTCGCCTTCCCACCGCGCCAGCTTGTCGTCGACGAAATAGACGGTGAACTGGCGATGCTCGACGCGCTTGCCCTGGCGCACGAACTCGTAGACGTAGTCCCAGCGGTTGTCGCGAAACGCGCTTTGCACCAGCGGCGTGCCCAGCGCCAGGCGCACCTGCGCGCGCGTCTGGCCGACACGCAACCGGTCCGCCATGTCCTGCGTGATGTAGTTGCCCTGGTTGATGTCGAGCTTGTACACGCCGAACGAGCCCAGCGTCGGCATGTAGGTCTGCATCGTCTCGCAACCGGCGAGCGTCGCGAGCGCCACGGCGGCGACGAGCGTCGCGGCGAGCGTTCGCGGCGGGCGGAGGTGGGCGCGTCGCATGAGAATGGTTATTATAGCCGGCCCGGTCGCGCGTCCCGCGCGCGGCGGGCCGTTCCGGACTCTCGGCCATGAACCAGCCGCACGATCTTCGCAGCGCCGGGCTCAAGGCGACGCTGCCGCGCCTCAAGATCATCAATGTCTTCGAGCAGTCCCGGATCCGGCACCTGACGGCGGAGGACGTCTACAAGCAGCTCCTCGCCGACGGCCTCGACGTCGGTCTCGCCACCGTCTACCGCGTGCTCACGCAGTTCGAGCAGGCGGGTCTCCTCATCCGCCACCACTTCGAGTCCGGCAAGGCGGTCTTCGAGCTGAACGAGGGCAAGCACCACGACCACCTCGTGTGCCTGCAATGCGGCCGCGTCGAGGAGTTCTACGACGCGGAGATCGAGAAGCGGCAGGCGAAGATCGCACGCGAGCGCGGCTTCGAGATCACCGAGCACGCGCTCTACCTGTACGCGGAGTGCACGAAGCCGCGTTGTCCGCACCGCAAGGGCGGCGGATAGGGCCGGTCACTCGTCCGCGGCGACCGGCGCGATCTCGGGTCCCCGCTCGCGCCGCGCGAAGTCGTTGAGCCGGAACCCGAGGAGCCACAGCGCGCCGAAATAGGCGAGGCCGCCGGCGCCGATCAGGAGCGCCAGGCGCATGCCGCGCTCGGCGAGCGACGCCTGCAGCCACGCCGACGCCGGTCCGCCCAGCGCGGCGAGCACGCCGGCGAGGACGCCCGCGGCGACGACGATCTTCGCGGCGAACATGCCCCATCCGCGCACTGGCGCGTAGTAGCGGCGGCGGCGCAGCAGCACGAGCAGCGCCGTCGCGTTGAACAGCGCCCCCAGGCTCGTCGCGAGCGTGAGGCCCGCGTGCCCGAGCGGCTCCATCAGCACGAACGAGAGCGCCATCGTGACCGCCACCGTGACCACCGCGATTCGCACCGGCGTCTTCAGGTCCTGGCGCGCGTAGAAGCCCGGCGCCAGGATCTTGACCGCGATGATGCCGATCAGCCCGACGCTGTAGCCGATCAGCGCGGCGCGCGTCGCGAGCGCATCGGCGACGCCGAAGCGCCCGTACTGGTAGAGCGTGGTGACCAGCGGCAGCGCGAGGAGCCACAGCGCGATCGCCGCCGGGACGGCGAGCAGGAGCGAGAGCCGCAGCCCCCAGTCGAGGAGCTCCGAGTAGCGCGTCTCGTCGCCTTCGCCGCCGTGCCGCGCGAGCGTCGGAAGCAGCACGGTGCCGACCGCGACGCCCAGGAGGGCGCTCGGGAACTCCATCAGCCGGTCGGCGTAGCTGATCCACGCGATGCGCCCGTCGCCGAGCCACGCGGCGAGCTGCGTGTTGATCAGGATCGACACCTGGGCCGCCGAGACGCCGAGGATGGCGGGCGCCATCGCCGCGAGCACGCGGCGCACGCCGTCGTCGCGCCAGTCGAAGCGCGGACGCGGCAGCATGCCGAGCTTCGCGAGCGGACGGATCTGCAGCGCGAGCTGCGCGATGCCGCCGGCGAACACGCCCCACGCCAGCGCCATCACCGGCGGGTCGACGTGCGGCGCGAGCCACAGCGCGGCGGCGATGATCGCGACGTTGAGCAGCACCGGCGTGAACGCCGGGATCGCGAAGCGCCGGTGCACGTTGAGCACGCCGCCCGCGAGCGAGGTGAGCGAGATGAAGAGGATGTACGGGAACACGACGCGGATCAGGTCCGCGGTCAGCGTCACCTTGGCCGGGTCGCGCGCGAACGCGCCGGCGAGCAGGTAGACGAGCCACGGCGCGGCGAGCACGCCGACCACGGTCACGATCAGCAGCACCACCGCGAGCAGCGTGGCGACGCGCGAGACCAGGCCATGCGTGGCCTCGTCGCCGCGCGTGCGGCGGTACTCGGCGAGGATCGGCACGAAGGCCTGCGCGAACGCGCCTTCCGCGAACAGCCGGCGCAGGAGGTTCGGCAACCGGAACGCGGCCTCGAAGGCGTCCATCGCCGGTCCCGCGCCGAAGACGACCGCCTTCAGGCTCTCGCGGACGAGGCCGGTCACGCGCGACGCGAGCGTCATCCCGCTGACGGTGAAGACGGCCTTGAGGAGGTTCACGGGGGCTCGGGGGCTCGGGAGCGGTTGCGTGGCGCGATCGCGGCGGGCGGGCGGTCCATCCCGGGTTCGCCGGCGGCGGGCCGGTCGGTCCGAAGCACACGACGGCGGCCGCCGCTCGACGCCGGCCTCCGACCGCCGCTCTTTCTAACCCCTTGCCGCGATTACGAAAACAGGATAGCATCCCAAGTCTTTGCCCGCAGGTGCGGCCGCGAGGCGTGCCGGGCATCCACCCTCACCCCAAGGAACGGATTCATGGCCAATTCGGCGCAAGCCCGCAAGCGCGCCCGGCAGGCGGAAGCGACGCGCAAGCGCAACGCCAGCCTCACCTCCGAGCTGCGCACGGCGGTCAAGAAGGTGAAGAAGGCGATCGCGGCCGGCGACAAGGCGGCCGCGCTGAAGTCGCTGCAGACATCGCAATCGTCGATCGACCGGGTCGCCGACAAGCGGGTCGTGCACAAGAACCTCGCCTCGCGCACCAAGTCCCGTCTCGCGCACGCGATCAAGGCGATGCCCTGACCGGGGCGATGCGGCAACCGCGCGTCCTGCGAGAGCGCCGTTCCGGCGCTCTCGTCGTTTGCGGAGTGTCGCGCGAGCCTGAGCAGCGCCCCGTCGCCGCCCGCCTGGCGGCGCCCGATGGCGGCATGACGCTTGCTTCGGTGGCGGGATGACCCTGGCCATGCGCGTGCCGGTCTCCGCGAGCGCGGACCGCCACGCCCCGGACCACGAAGTCCGCACCGCCGACGACCCGATC
>Ga0247825_10002865_pt1 | contig 11380 bp, 14 predicted proteins | sample 13C_Vanillin_Day_FD_194413 | JGI IMG/M metagenome (GOLD analysis project Ga0247825, IMG submission 194413) | Soil microbial communities from agricultural site in Penn Yan, New York, United States - 13C_Vanillin_Day48 | ecosystem: Environmental > Terrestrial > Soil > Agricultural land | place... | reverse complement strand
GCTGATGCCCTGCCTGCTCCTCATCGCCTTCGTCGTGCTCGTGATGGCGATGAGCTGGGCCACCGCGACCGAGGCCGCGGCCTACGGCGTGCTCGGCGCGCTCGCGATCGCTTTGTGGTCGGGCGGCCTCGACCGGCAGAGCTTCTGGGCGAGCCTCATCGGCGCGACCCGGCTTTCCTGCATGATCATGTTCATCCTGGCGGGGGCGAGCTTCCTCTCCTCGTGCATGGCGTTCACCGGCATCCCGCGCGTGCTGGCCGAGTGGGTGGCCTCGCTCGAGCCGCACAAGTACACCCTGATCGCGATCCTCGCCGGCATCTACATCCTGCTCGGCACCGCGCTCGACGGCGTGTCGATGATCGTGCTCACCACGTCGGTCGTCATCCCGATGGTCGAGAAGGCGGGCTTCGACCTCGTCTGGTTCGGCATCTTCATCGTGCTGCTCGTCGAGATCGCCGAGCTCACCCCGCCGCTCGGCTTCAACATCTTCGTGCTGCAGACCATGACCGGCCGCGACAGCAACTACGTGGCGCTCGCCTCCGCGCCCTTCTTCGCCATGATGGTGCTGTGCATCGCCATCATCACGCTCTTCCCCGAAACCGCGACCTGGCTGCCCGATGCCCTGATCGGGGTCACCAAGAAATAAATGGGGTCAGATCAACATTATTCGGACCGCTGTGCTCGAGGAAGTACAGTCTGGTGAATAATGTTGATCTGACCCCATTTATGACGCAGGCCGTCTACCTCACCCGCGAGATCCGGGAAATCGAAGCGAAGGCCGGCGAGCTGCCGCTCATGGAGCGCGCTGGAGCCGCGGCGGCCGAGCTCGCCGCAACGCTCGTACCCGAAGACAAGAAGGACGTCCTGGTGCTCGCGGGACCCGGGAACAACGGCGGCGACGCCCGCATCGCGGCGGCGCGGCTGGAGCAGATGTTCTTCCGCGTCACGGTGGTGAGCCATCCGCGCGAGCTGCCGCTCGAGAAGAGCTGGGGCCTCGTGATCGACGGTCTCTTCGGGATCGGCCTCGCGCGCAACATTTCAGGCGACTACGCGCAGCTCGTGGACTACGCCAACCGCCAGCGCTGCCCGGTGCTAGCGCTCGACGTGCCGAGCGGCATCCAGTCCGACACGGGCCAGATGCTCGGCTGCGCAGTGCGCGCCACGCACACGATCACGTTCATCGCGCTCAAGCCGGGGCTGCTCACGCTCGACGGCCCCGACCATTGCGGCGAAATCCGGGTCGCGTCGCTCGGCCTCGACCTTGCGGAGGCCAAGCCGAATGCATGGGTGGCCGACCGCGCGCTCTTCCAGAGCGCGTTGAAGCCGCGGCCGCGCAACTTCCACAAGGGGAACGCCGGCTCGCTCGGCATCGTGGGCGGCGCGCGCGGCATGACCGGCGCGGCGCTGCTCGCCGGGCGGGCCGCGCTGAAGCTCGGCGCCGGGCGGACCTACGTAGGCCTGCTCGAGCACCTCGCGGTGGATCCGGCGGCCCCCGAGCTCATGCTGCGCCACGTGGACGACGTGCTCGGGCAGGACCTCGATGCGGTGGTGGCGGGACCGGGCCTGGGGCGCACCGAGCATGCGGCCACGCTGGTCGGCGCGGTGCTCGCGAGCGACTGGCCATGCGTGCTCGACGCCGACGCGCTGAACCTCATCTCGGACGACCAGAATCTGCGCGCCGCCTGCGAGCGGCGGCGCGCCGATACGCTGATGACGCCGCACCCCGCCGAAGCGGCCAGACTTTTGAAGGTCAATATTTCAGAGATTCAAAACGATCGCATCGCAGCGGCGCGGGGGCTCGCGCAGCGCTACAACGCGCACGTGGTGCTCAAGGGCAACGGCAGCGTGATCGTGGCGCGCGACGCTCACCTTTTCATCAACACCACCGGCAATCCCGGCATGGCGAGCGCCGGCATGGGCGACGTCCTGTCGGGAATCCTCGGCGCGCTGCTCGCGCAGCGCCTGAGCGGCGAGTCCGCGCTGGTGCTGGGCGTGCACCTGCACGGCGCTGCGGCCGACGAGCTCGCCGCCTCCGGCGCCGGGCCCGTCGGCCTGACTGCGGGCGAGCTCACCGACGCGGCGCGCCGGCTTTGGAACCGTTGGCTGTGCGAAAAGGCGACAAAGTAGCTACGAGAAAATTGCTCTGATCCCTTTTCCTCCATGGGGGTCGCCGGCGTAGCGCGGAATGAGGTGCACGTGCACGTGCATGCGCGACTGGCCCGCCGCGGCGCCGACATTGACGCCGATGTTGTAGCCGTCGGGACGATGTTTCTCGCGAATCATCTTTTGGGCCCTGTTGAGAAGTGCCAGGACAGAGCCTTGCTCCGCGCCGCTCAGGTCGAAGAAATCGGCCACGTGGCGCTTGGGCACCACGATGACGTGCCCCTTGCTGAGCGCATTGGCTTCGTAGGACACGTAGGCGAAGTCGCTCTCGAAGATCACGTCCTTCGGCGCGCAGAGCTCGCAGCCCTTCATGCCGGCTCGCGAATCCGCTCCTGCAGGAACTGCAGCACGATGATCTCATCGCGGCGCAGCGCCGCGGCCTCGCGGTGGCGGCGCCGGTCGCGCCCTCGCCCGGGCACCTCGGGCAGCGGCACCGTGTCGCCCATCAAGTAGGCGCGCAGCAGCTCCGGGTGGACGTAGTACTTGCGGCAGACGGCGCGAGTGTTGCCCAGGCGCTCGGCTACAGCGTCGATGGCGCGCAGGATGTTGCGGTCGGCTTCGCGGCGGCTCGCGGCCGGCCCCATCGCACGCAGCTCCACCGCCGCGAGCATGGTCCCGCCCCAGGTGCGGAAGTCCTTCGCCGTGACGTCGCGGCCGGTGAGCTCGCGGAGATAGGCGTTGACGTCCTCGGAGGAGATCGCCTGGCGCTTCTTTCTCGCGTCGAGGTATTGGAACAGCTCGTGGCCCGGCAGATCCTGGCAGCGCTGGATGATTCTCGCCAGGCGCGGATCCTCGAGCGCGATGCTGTGCTCGACGCCGCTCTTGCCGCGGAAGGTGAACGAGAGGCTCTCGCCGTTCACGCGGACGTGGCGCCGGCGCAGCGTGGTGAGGCCGAAGGACTTGTTGCTGCGCGCATACTCGTCGTTGCCGACGCGGATCAGCGTGCGGTCGAGAAGGCGCACCACCGTGGCGAGGAGCTGGCGGCGCGAGTGGTCGGGGGCGCGCAGATCGTGCTCGATATGCGCGCGCAGCGCCGGAAGCACCTCGCTGAACTCCAGCATGTGGCGGAACTTGGAATGGTCGCGCGCGTCGCGATACGCCGGGTGGTAGCGGTACTGCTTGCGGCCGCGCGCGTCGCGCGCCGTGGCCTGGATATGGCCCGTGGGATCGGGGCAGATCCAGACCTGCGTCCACGCCGGAGGAATCGCGAGCGAGTTGATCCGCTTTCTTTCGCGCCGATCGGTGATGCGGATGCCGTCGGGCAGGTAATAGGCCCAGCCCGTGCCGACGCGCTTGCGCGTGATGCCGCTCGTCTCGTCGGTAACGTAGCGCAGCCCGGCGCCGGTCGCCGAGGCGCGCCGGTGCGTGATGTCGAAGCGCCGCTGCTGGCTCAGTCGGCCGCGCGGATTCCCGCGCTGCGGATCAGCTGTGTCCATTTGTCGATGTCCCTCGCGACCATGGCTTCTGTGTCCTTCGCCGACAAGCGTACCGTGCGGTAGCCCCGCTTCTCAAGTCCCGCCGAGATTTCGGGCATCGCGAGCACCTTGTCGAAATCGGCGCGCAGCCGCGCGACGATGGGGGCCGGCGTGCCGGCGCGCACGAAATAGCCGATCCAGGTCTCGTTCTCGAAGTCGATGCCGCTCTCGCGCACGGTCGGCACGTTGGGCAGCGCAGCAAGGCGCTCGGCCGAAGACACCGCGATCGCCTTCACGCGGCCGCCGTCGACGTGCGGCTGGGCGGTCGCGGAGTTGTCGAAGAAGAGGTCGACCCGGCCCGGCATCAGGTCCTGGTAGGCCGGCGCGGCGCCTTTGTAGGGCACGTGCGTGAGCTTCACGCCGGCAAGATGGAACGTGACCTCGGCGGTGATGTGCTGCCCGGTGCCGTTGCCGGCGCTCGCGTAGGTGAGCTTGCCGGGATTGGCGCGCGCGTAGGCGAGGATGTCCTTCAGCGAATCGAACGGCAGGTCGTTGCGCGCCACCAGCGTGTAGGGATTGAACGTGGCGAGGCCCACCGGCACGAAATCGCCCCTCGGGTCGTACGGCAGCTTGTCGTAGAGGCCGGCGTTGAAGGCGAGGTTGGGCTTCGCGCCGAGGAGGATCGTATAGCCGTCGGCCTCGGACTTCGCCGCCGCCTCGGTGCCGACCAGCATGCCCGCGCCCGGGCGGTTCTCCACCACCACCGGATTTCCCATCACCCGCGCAAGCGGCTCGGCGAGCGTGCGCGCCACGAGGTCGAACCCGCCGCCCGGCGGCTGCGGCACGATCACGCGGATCGGCCGATTCGGGTATGTCTGCGCCGCCACGAATACCGGGAGCGCCAGGCTCATCGCCGCCACCACGCCAAACCAGAATCTCAGTCGCATCGGTAGAACGCCTCCGTGTTCTGCCGGCTGATCGCGGCAAGATCCTCGGGGTCGGTGCTGCGTCTGATGCGCGGCTCGAGCTCGCCGAGGCGCTTCTCGAGCTTCGCGGTGCGCGCATCGCGATCGAGCGCGGCGAAACGCTCGCGCAGCGCTGCGGTATCGCGGCTCTCCGCCTGGGCGAGCGCGATCTCGCGCCGGAGCTTGCGCTTCTCGCACTGCAGCGGCTCGAGCTTCTTCGCGATGTCGATGAACTCCTGCGCTTCGCGGCTCAGGCCCCAGCAAGGTTGTGCAACGAGTGCTGCGAGCGCGAGGACCAGCTTTGTCTTTATGACCGCCCGAGGCATGCCCCCTCCTAGGGCAATAATACCCCGCGCTCGATTTCCTCGGGCCTCGCCGCCCGAACGCTAACTACTTCACACGAAAAGCGCAGCGCCATGCCGGCGAGCGGATGGTTGCCGTCGAGCACCACCTTGCCCGCGGCGACGTCGGTCACGGTGTAGAGCCGCTCGTCCTCCTCGATCTCCATGCCGACCGCCACGCCCTGGCCGTAGCGCTCGGCCGGCTCGACGCGCACGAGGTCGGCGTCGTACTCGCCGAAGGCCTGCTCGGGCTCGAGCTGCACGCGCACGCTTTCGCCAGGCTGCTTTCCGTCGAGCGAGCACTCGAGCGCCTCGAGCAGGCCGCCGTAGCCGCCGTGCAGGTAGACGTGCTCGTCCTCGGGCGCGTGCAGCAGCGCGCCCTGGGCGTCGTACATCTGGATTTTCAGCGAAACGACCGTGTCCCGGCCGACCTGCATTGCGTCAGGACCGCAGTCTTTTCACCACGTCGAAGACTTCCGCGGCGTGGCCGCGCGGGTTGACGCCGTATTCGGCGTGGCGGATGACGCCCTTCTTGTCGATGACGAAAGTGGAGCGCACCAGGCATTCGCGCCGCACGCCGTCCTCGGTCTGCTTGTGCTGGATCACGCCGTACTTGCGGCACACTTCGCCCTCGGTGTCGGAGAGCAGGCCGATGGTGACGCCGTTGCGGTCGCGGAAATCGGCGTGCGTCAGGCAGTCGTCGCGCGACACGCCGAGCACCACGCAATCGTGCTTGCCGAACTGCTCCTCGTGGTCGGAGAAATCCGTGGTGACGAGAGTGCATCCGGGCGTCCCGTCCTTCGGGTAGAAGTACAGCACCACGTTCTTCTTTCCCTTGAACGTCGAGAGATCCACCGTCTGCATGTCTGCATCGGGCAGTTCGAACTCCGGCGCGGGTTGTCCCGGTTCGAGCATGGTGCGCAGATTCTATGCCAAATCATTTTCGCTTTGACAAGTTCCGCACCGGACCTGTAGTTCGCGCGCTACATATAATCGCCGCGGATGAGCTCGCCGAATGCAGCGCTGCGGGCGTGCGGACTTTCGCCACGCGCGTTTCTGTGCCGTTATTGGCAGAAGCGACCGCTATTTATCCCGCAGGCTTTCCCCGGCTTCGCCGGCTGGATCGACAAGCGCACGCTCGCGGCGCTCGCAGCGCGCGATGATGTCGAATCCCGGATCGTGGAACGCCGTGGCAAGCGCCGGGAAACGCGGCACGGGCCCTTTGAAAAAGCGACAATAAGAAAAACCGGCGCGACGCTCCTGGTGAGCGGCGTCGATCTGCATGTGCCGGCCGCCGAAGCGCTGCTGCGCGGCTTCGCCTTCATTCCGCAGGCGCGCCTGGACGACGTGATGGTGAGCTACGCCACACCGGGCGGCGGCGTCGGTCCGCACGTCGATTCCTACGACGTCTTCCTGCTGCAGGCCGGCGGGCGGCGCAGGTGGCGCATCCCCGGCAAGGAGCACGTCGCGCTGCCGGGCGATCTCCTCTACCTGCCGCCCGGAATCGAGCACGACGGCGTGGCGCTCGACGAATGCTACACCTACTCGATCGGCGCGCGCGCGCCGCGCGGCGCCGAGCTCGGCGCGGCGTTCCTCGACTGGCTCCACGAGCGCGGCCTGCCCGACGCGCAGTACCGCGATCCCGACCTCGTCCCGGCGGCGCGGCCGGCGCGCATTCCCGCGCGCATGCTCGAGTTCAGCGAGAAGCTGCTCGCGCGCATCCGCTGGTCGCGGCGCGACGTGGTCGATTTCCTCGGCCGCTATCTCAGCGCGCCCAAGCCGCACGTCGTGTTTCGCCCCGCAGGGAGCCGCGCTCGCCGGGCGGGCCGCGGCAGCCGCGTGCGCCTGGACGCGAAGACGCGGCTCTACTATTTCGGCGCGCGTTTCTTCATCAATGGGGAATCCGTCACGGTGCGCCACCCGCGGCTGCTGCGCGAGCTCGCCGATCGGCGCGAGGCCGAGGCTTCCCGCCTTGCGCCGATCATGGGCCTGATCTCAGAATGGCATCGCGCGGGGTACCTTCATTACATGAATAAAGAACAGGATGGATGAGCCGGTCTACGAGCGCTTCGACACGCAGGAGGCTTTCCAGGCGGCGGTCGATCGGCTGCTGGCCGAGCCCGGGCGGGAGCTGCGCATCTTCGACCCCGACGCGGCGGCGCTGCGGCTGAACGACGCCGGGCGCGTCGGCCGGATCGAGGCCTTCCTGCGCGCGAGCCGCACCCGGCGGCTCTACATCGCGCTGCACGAGCCGCAGCACCTCCAGCGCGGCTGCCCCCGCATGATGGGCCTGCTCGCACGCTACGGCCACGCGATACAGATTCACCGCACCCACGAGGAGATCCGCGAGCTGCAGGACGCCTTCCTCGTGCTCGACTCGGTCCACTACGTACGCCGGCCGGTCGCCGCATCCGCGCGCGGCGCGATCGGACTGCGGGACGAGGCCGAGGCGCAGGCGATGCGCTCGCGCTTCAGCGAGATCTGGACCGCTTCTTATCCGGCCGTCTCCAGCACCACGGTGGGCCTCTGAGGCCTTCGAGCCGGGGGGCGGAGGATGAAATTTCATACGGCTCAGCCTAGAATTGCGGCCCCAATCCTCTTAAGGAACACCGGTATGACCAAGTCCTTGCTGATCGCCGCAGTCGCGGCGCTGACCCTGGCCGCCTGCGGCGACAACGCCTCGAAGAAGGGCATGAGCTCGAGCTCGCCGTCGTCTTCCCCTTCCTCGTCTTCCTCCAGCCCGTCGACCCCACCGGCCTCGGGCAGCGCTTCGGGCTCGTCCACCACGGCCCCGGCGTCTCCGTCGCCGGACATGAAGAAGGACGAGAAGAAGTAAGCTTCTCTCAGAGCTCTCGCCAGCCGAAGCCTTCGTCCTGGCTGGCGAGCCCGATCCAGCTCTCCTCGCAGTTGAGCGCGCGCGCGAGAACCGCGCGCGCGAGCGCGGGACGGTTGTTCTGCTGCGAAAGGTGAGCGCCGATGATGTGCTTGAGCCTGGAGCAGTCGAGAGCGGCGAGCAGCCGCCCCGAGTCCTCGTTGTCGAGGTGGCCGAAGGGGCCTGCGATGCGCTCCTTGAGCCATCTCGGGTAGCCGCCCGCCCACAGCATGTCCCGGTCGTAGTTGCATTCGAGCACCAGCGCGTCGAGGCCGGAGAGGACCTGCGCGACATGCGCGGTCGGCACGCCGATGTCGGTCACCACGCCGAGCCTGCGCTCGCCGTCGGAGACGACGAATTGCACCGGCTCGCGGGCGTCGTGGGGCACGGTGAACGGGATCACCTGCATGCCGCCGATCGCCTCGCTCTGGCGTCCGTTGACGTACACCATGCGCACGCCTTCGATCACCTTGCCCTCGGCCTTCATGGCAAGCATGGTGCCGTAGGTGAGATACACCACCACCCCGTGCGCCGCGGCGAAGTCGAATACGCCGTGCGCGTGGTCGCCGTGCTCGTGCGTGATCAGCATGCCGTCGATCTGGGAGGGCTCGAGGCCGAGGCGCGCCAGGCGCCGCTCGGTGTCGGTGAGGTTCAGGCCGCAGTCGAGCAGCACCCGCGTGACCGAGGCGCGCTCGCCGGCCTCGACGACCAGGCAGTTTCCGCTGCTGCCGCTCGCGAGCGATGCGAAGCGCAGCAACGCTATTTCAGCTGTTCGTGGAGCAGCGCGAGGATGCGCTGCGCGGTGGCCGAGCTCTCGGCGCCGCCGTCCTTGTTGAGGACATGCACGGTGCTCGCTTCCTTTTCCTGCGTCACCTGCACCCGGTACTGCTCGGGCTTCACCTTCGCGTCCCCCGTGCCGAAGATGCGCGAGAAGAGGCCCCGCTCGCTGTCCTTTTTCGCCATGTCGCTCTCGGGGTCGGCGTAGCGCACGAAGTAGAGGCCGTTCTGGCGGTCGCGGTCCTCGACGGTGAAGCCGACGCGGTCGAGCGCGAGTCCCACGCGCCGCCACGTCCGGTCGAACGGCTCGTTCACCTGGAGAAGCTGGGTGCCGTCGCTCGATTTGACGATCTCCGCCTTGTTGGGCGCCGGACCGGCCGCGGTCGCGATCTTGGCCCGCTCCTCCGCCGTGCCGAGGCGCACCATCAGCCGGCGCAGGAACTCGGACTCGATGCCGGGGTCCGCGGGCCGCGGCTGCCAGCGCGTCTCGCCCGAGTTGCCCTTTTCCGGATACGGCATGGAGTAGACCTCCTGCATGCCGCGGTGGCTGATGTAGATCTCGGTGCCCTTGCCGTCGGCGGTGCGCTCGAGGCGCGTGCGGAACTTGTCGCGCTCGCTGGTCGAGTACACATTGTCGGCAAAGCGCCCGAGAAGGCCGCGAATGAAATCCTGCGGCAGGTTGGACCGGTTCTCGGCCCAGTCGGTCTCCATCACCCCGGCCTCGGGCGACTCGGTCTTGATGAGGAAGCCGCGCTCCAGCCAGAACTCGCGCACCACCGGCCAGACCCGATCGGGGGGCTCCTGCACCACCAGCCAGCGCTCGCTGCCGCTGCGCTCGAAGCGCACGGCCTCGACCTGCGGCAGCACGCCGACCGCCCCGGGCCGGCCCTGCTCCTTGCGTTCCTGCTGGTAGCCCGAGAGCGTGGCCGACTGCCGCGAATCGGGCATCGCGAAGCGACCGTCGCGCGCGGGCGTGGTGAGATCGGGCGGAACCTCGAGCGGCGGCAGCTGCGACTGGGTCTTGTAGTCGACCTTGCTGTCGAACATCGAGCTGCTGCAGCCGGCCAGGGCCAGCGCGGCGGCGAGCGCAACCTTGCGCATCTAGCCGCGGCCCCTGCGCATCTTATGCGCGCCCTTCCACGACCCTAAGCCCGGGAAGGGCGATGCCCGCCTCGTGCAGAGCTTCGCGCACCGTCTGGTGGAACTTCTCGGAAAGCGGCGACAGCGGCAGGCGCAGGCCGTGCTCGATGAGCCCCATCTCGGCGAGCGCCCACTTGACCGGGATCGGGTTGGCCTCGACGAAGAGGCGCGTATGCAGCACGAGCAGCCTCAGGTTGATGTCGCGGGCGCGCTTCACGTCGCCCACCAGCGCCGCGGCGCACATCTGGCGCATCGGCTTGGGCGCGACGTTGGCGGTGACCGAGATCACCCCGTGGCCGCCGAGCAGGATGAGCGCCAGCGCGGTCGCGTCGTCGCCGCTGTAGATGGCGAAGTTGCGCGGCAGGCGCTTGACGAGATCGGTGCCGCGCTCGATGTTGGCGGTGGCGTCCTTGATGCCGATGATTCCGGGCACCTGCGCGAGGCGCAGGACCGTGTCGTTCTGCAGATCGGCCACCGTGCGCCCCGGCACGTTGTACAAGATCATGGGCAGGTCGACCGTCTCGGCGATCTTCCTGAAATGGCGGTAGAGGCCTTCCTGCGTGGGCTTGTTGTAGTACGGCACGACCGAGAGCGAGGCCGTGGCGCCGTTTTTCTTCGCCGACTCGGTGAGCTCGATCGCCTCGACGGTCGAATTGCCGCCCGTGCCGGCGATGACCGGGATGCGGCCGTGCGAGTGCTCGACCGCGATCCGGATGAGCTCCTTGTGCTCCTCGACGTTCACCGTGGGCGATTCGCCGGTGGTGCCGACGACCACGATGCCGTCGGTGCCCTCGGCGACGTGCCAGTCGATCAGCTTGCGGAAAGCCCCGATGTCGAGGCGTCCGTCCTCGTGCATAGGGGTGACGATGGCGACCAGGCTTCCGCTAATCATGCTTCGATTTTAACGCTTCCCGCCGGACCCCGGATGACGCAGATGCGCTGCACCACGGCCTTTTTCGTGCGCTCCAGCACACCCTGCTCGAAGCCGACCACGGTGAGCGCGCCGAAGGCTTCGATGAGCTCCCCCGGCCGCAGCAGGAAGTCCGGATTGGACGGCTTGCCGTAGCGCTCGTTGCCGGCCATGAAGGTCTCGTAGAGGAGCACGCCGCCCTCTTCGAGGCTCTCGATGAGGCGGGGGAAAAGCGGCCGGTGGAGATAATTCGTCACCACGATCGCGGCGAAGCGCCTGCCGGGAAAGGGCCACGGGCTGCCGTCCTCCAGGTTCGCCCTGACGAAGTGGATCGCGCCCGGCAGCACCTGGTCTTCGCGGTCCACGGCAAGGACCTCGAAGCCGTGCTCGGCGAAGAAGATGGCGTGGCGCCCCGCGCCGCAGGCCACGTCCAGCACCGGCCCGCGCTCCACCAGATATGCCCAGCGCACCACCCATTCCGATGGAGTATCCATTCGAAAATCGAAAATCGGGGTCAGAGCCCGATTTTCGCTCCTTCGTCCTCGAGGAGCTTCCCGAGAATCGAGCGGTGGCAGCGCCGCTCATCCTCGCAGTAGCAGCCGACCGAGAAATCCGCGTGGTGCGACATCCTTGCAAGGAGCTCGATGAGCTGCTTCTGGGCGGGCTGGCTCATCTCGCGGCGGTAGTCCTTGACGAACTTCGCCCAGCGCGCGTCGGTCCAGGCCTGCGACATCGCCCGGCCGACGACGGCCTGGCTCGGCGAGAGCGCGGGGAGCCAGAGATCGTAATAGTCGCGC
>Ga0247825_10002864_pt1 | contig 11383 bp, 10 predicted proteins | sample 13C_Vanillin_Day_FD_194413 | JGI IMG/M metagenome (GOLD analysis project Ga0247825, IMG submission 194413) | Soil microbial communities from agricultural site in Penn Yan, New York, United States - 13C_Vanillin_Day48 | ecosystem: Environmental > Terrestrial > Soil > Agricultural land | place... | reverse complement strand
GCCACGGCTTTCACCGCGGCCCCCGTGGAGCAGGTGGCCGCGGTGAAAGCCGTGGCGAGGCCCTCGCGCAAGCAGCTCGTCCAGGGGATCCTCCCGCAGAACGTGCGCGTGCTGGTCGTCGAGGGCGAGAAGTCCCGCCGCACGGCCTCGGGGGTGGTGATCGGCCGTGAGCGCACGGACAAGGGCGTAGCGAGCTACGTGATCACGAACGCCCACGCCGTGCACATGGAGGACCTGAAGAATCCGCGGCTCCTCATCACCCAGGAGCGGCGAGCCGAGGTGACGCAGTATCCCGCGGAGGTGGTGGCCACGGGCAAGGTGCCCGAGATGGATCTGGCGCTGCTGCGCGTTCCGGAGGTGGAGCTGACGCCCGCGGAGCTGGCGGCGGACGAGGAACTGGAGCTGGGCGAGGAAGTAGTGGTGGCGGCGTGCCCGTTCGGCAAGTCCCTGTCGCTCTCGGGCGGGATGCTGTCTCAGGTCGAGTGGGATCCAGAGACCCAAGGTCCGAAGATGGTGAAGACGGACGCGCCGATCGGATACGGGGCCTCGGGTGGCGGCATCTTCAGCCTGGAGACGGGCAAGCTGCTGGCCATCGTGGAGGGCTACCGGACGGCGAAGGTGGGCTTCGAGGTCGCGGATCGCGACTACAGCTTCGATGTGCCGATGCCCGGCGAGACGTTCGCCGCGCCGACCTCGAAGGTCCGCAAGTTCCTGGAGTCCAAGGGTTACAGCCGGCTGCTGGTGCGAAACGCGGAGGGCAGCTCCGGACAGACCGCTCAGCGGTAGAGACTGCCCGAGCCCTCTCCAAGGGACATACTGGCAATGCCACTTCAGTGGTACAGCCGCGCTCTTCGAGCGCTGCGTACCGTGCTCCTCGCGTAGGAGGACCCCTCCAGATGGGCCGGGGAGCGGTCCTCCAGTGAGGAGGCTCGCAGCGCGTGCTCGAGGCTTGTGGCTGGATCGGGAGAAGCACCCAGAAGTGGCTGCTCGTGGCATGGGTGATGGGATGTGCCGCTGCGTGTGGCGATCGTCCCGAGGAAGAGCCGCTTGCCCCCTCTCCGCACGAACACCCTGTGGCGCCTCCAGGGTGGAGATCCGTGGGCGACATGGTGATAGCCCGGCACGGCCACACAGCCAGCTTGCTCCTCTCAGGGAGAGCTCTGGTGGTGGGGCGCCACACCGGCGATGCTGGCGATAGCGCGGAGGAGTTCGACCCGGCCACCCTGTCCTGGTCCAAGGCGGGAGACATGGCCTCAGCTCGCAGAAGCCACACGTCCACGGTGCTCCCCTCGGGCGAGGTGTTGGTGACCGGCGGGTACAACACCACCTCCTCCATCCTCGCGAGCGCGGAACGATATGATCCGATCCAGCGCGGCTGGTATTCCACGGGCAGCATGGCCGTGCGCCGCACCGATCACACCGCGACGGTGCTGCCTTCCGGCAAGATCCTTGTCACGGGTGGTTTCGGAGCCGGTGGGGCTCTGGCGAGCGCGGAGCTGTATGACCCGGAGTCCGGCACATGGTCGCCCACTCGCAGCATGAGGGAAGGGCGTCATGGGCACACGGCGACCCTGTTGGAGTCGGGCAAAGTGCTGGTCGTTGGCGGATACGGAGCCCATGGCGGTGTGGCCAAAGTGGAGCTCTACGATCCGCACTTGGGCTCCTGGAAGCCGGCGGGCTCCCTGGCTCCGGCCCGTGCCGGCCACACTGCCACGCGGCTCCTTTCGGGACAGATCCTGGTGGTGGGCGGAGGCACCTCTGATGCGGCGCTCTACGATCCCACCCACCGTGTCTGGATGCGGGTGGGCTCCATGTCCAAGGCCCGCACTCATCACACCGCGACGCTGCTTGCCTCAGGCCAGGTGTTGGTCATCGGCGGGGAGGACGCCATCTCTCTGGCCAGCACGGAAGCGTACGATCCTGAGACCCAGAGCTGGTTGCAGGCCGAGGGCCTGGCCATGGCTCGCTCCTACCACGCCACGTGCGTGCTGCCCTTGGGCCAGGTGCTGGTGGCCGGCGGCTTCTCGGGGGGCGGCCCCTTGGCCAGCGCGGAGCTGTTCACCCCTCCCTGAGCCTGGCTGCCCGCCAGACTCCGGTAACGTTCCCAGGGCCTCATACGTAGAGACAGGGTAAGAGAAGGATCCCTATGTCACTACGATCGACACGTGTCACCTTGCTCACTGTCGCCGCCTCGCTGGTCACCCTCGGCGCGCTGGCCTCCGAGCCCGCGGCTCCCGAGGCCCCGAAGAAGGATGCAGCCCAGGCCGGGCAGTCAGCGCCCGCTCCCGCTCCCGCCAAGAAAGAGGAGCCGAAGCTCGCCACGGCCACCTTCGCCGGAGGCTGCTTCTGGTGCATGGAGCCCCCCTTCGACAAGGTGAAGGGGGTGAAGTCGACGACCTCTGGCTATACGGGCGGGACGAAGCCCAACCCCACCTATGAGGAGGTCACCACCGGGGCCACCGGCCACGCCGAGGCCGTCCAGGTCGTCTACGATCCGAGCAAGGTCAGCTACGCCCAGCTGCTCCAGATCTTCTGGCGCAACGTGGACCCGCTCACCGCCAACGCGCAGTTCTGCGACCACGGCCCCCAGTACCGCACCGCCATCTTCTTCCATGATGCTGAGCAGCAGCGGCTCGCCGAGGAGTCCAAGCGCCAGCTCGAGGCCTCTGGCCGCTTCAAGGCGCCCATCGTGACCGAGCTCGTCCCCGCCAGCACCTTCTACCCGGCCGAGGACTACCACCAGGACTACTACCAGAAGAATCCGGTGCGCTATCGCTACTACCGCTTCGGCTGCGGCCGGGATGCGCGCCTCAAGCAGCTCTGGGGCGAGGAGGCGCCGAAGCACTAGCGCCCCCGAGGACGCCTCGCGAGTCAGGTCCTCCCCCGTCCACGAAGCAGGACAGGGGAGGGGAGATCGCGCTACACCGCGCGCACTTCCAGAGCAGGAGGCACAACCTTGGGCCAGCAGCGCAGCTCGTGGGATCAGTACTTCATGGACATCGCCCGCCAGGTCGCCACGCGCGCCACCTGTGATCGCAAGCACGTGGGCGCGCTCTTGGTGCGGGATCGCACCATCCTCTCCACTGGCTACAACGGCTCCATCCGCGGCTTGCCTCACTGCGACGACGTGGGCCACATGATGGAGAACGGCCACTGCGTCGCCACCGTCCATGCAGAGGCCAACGCCATCATTCAGGCGGCCAAGAACGGGGTGCGCATCGACGGGGCCACCATCTACACCACCGCCAGCCCCTGCTGGCCCTGCTTCAAGCTGATCGCCAACAGCGGCTGCACCCGCATCGTCTTCGGCGAGTTCTACCGGGACCCCCGCATCTTCGAGTACGCCGCCAAGATCGGGCTCGAGCTCACCGGGCTGGGTGCGGCCGCCCAGCCTCCTGAGCCGCGCTGATCGCGCGCGTCTCCTCCGCGCTCGCCCGCTCGGCTCCGTTCATTCATCGACATCTGGGGGGACTTGCGGTCAGCGCGAGCGCTGGGAACGTCTCACCGCTGACACTTTGAGGGCCTGCCAAGCAGGCGAACTGACAAGGGTATCTCCCGACATCGGCAAGAATTACCGGCCCAGGGGTTGCCGTTTTCCAGGGCGCTCCCTAAATCCTCGCACCGGTAGGTGGGGCGCGGCGGATGGTGACAATTCTTGAGGAGTTTCCGGTGGTTATGTCCACGGCTGTGACCAGTGTGCCCGCGATGCAGGAAGTGTCGGATCCCGTCGTGGGGGCCGCGCGCTACAGCGCCATCCCCACCCTGATGGACAGCCTGCTGCATGACGTGCGCAATCCCCTCAACGCGCTCTCCATCAACCTCGAGGTCCTCTCCGAGAAGCTCAAGGGTGAGACGGGAGAGGTGCCAGCCTCGCAGGCAAAGAACCTCAAGGCCATGCGCGATCAGATCCAGCGCGTGGACGGCATCCTGCGCCAGTTCGCCGAGTTCATCGTCCTGAGAGGCGGCTCGTCGGGCGAGGTGGGGCTCTCCGAGGTGACGAAGCGCTCGCTGGAGGTGCTGGCCCACGAGAGCCGCCGGCGGCGCATCAAGCTGCAGACCGAGATCGAGCCGGACCTGCGCGTGAAGCTCGCGGACACCAGCGAGCTGAGCTTCTTCCTCGTCCAGGCGCTGCTGCGCGCCTTCGGGCGGACCGAGGCGGGGATGGAGGTGGGCGTGGCCGTACGCTCGGAAGGCTCGCAGGCGGTGCTCGAGGTGACGGACCCTGCGGGCAGCGCGCCCGAGTCAGCGCCGGATGTGGTGGCCGCGCTGGGCCTGCGCTGCGCGCAGCTAGGGGTCGACTTCCAGATCCGCGCAGGCACCTGCCGCTTCATCTTCTCGCGAGGCTGATCCGGCCGCGCTTCTTGTTCATCTCTTTCATTTCTTCTTCTTCGAGCGAAAGCGGTTGGGAGGACTCCATCTTGGGCAGCGCACGAATTCTTGCCGTTGATGACGAGCGCGCGACGTGCGAGGCGCTGGCAGAAATGCTCAGCTCCTGGGGGCACAAAGTCGAGGTCGCGTTCGACGGGCACGATGCCCTGCGCAAAGCAGGCGAGTTCCGGCCGGATGTCGTTCTTTCCGATCTGGCGATGCCGGAGACAGACGGGCTGTGGCTGCTGCGCCAGCTCCGAGAGGAGCTGCCGGACTGCCCGGTCGTCTTCCTCACGGGCCGAGGCACCATCGACGCGGCCGTGGCAGCGATCAAGGAGGGCGCGTACGACTTCATCGAGAAGCCGCTCAACATCGCGCGGCTGAAGGTCTGCATCGAGCGGGCCCTGGAGAAGAAGGAGACGCTGCGCGAGGTGGCGACGCTGCGCCGGCGCCTCAAGCAGCTGGGCCAGCAGGATCTGATCGCCCAGTCGGGCGCCATGCGCAAGGTGGGCGAGCTGATCGAGAAGGTGGCGCCCTCCAAGGCCAGCGTGGCCATCTCCGGCGAGTCCGGCACGGGCAAGGAGGTGGTGGCGCGCGCCATCCATAACCTGAGCCTGCGGCGCGAGAAGCCCTTCATCGCCATCAACTGTGCCTCCATCCCCGCCACGCTGATCGAGTCCGAGTTCTTCGGGCATGAGCGCGGCGCCTTCACCGGCGCCGATCAGCGCCGCCCCGGCGTGTTCGAGATGGCCCACGGCGGCACGCTCTTCCTGGACGAGCTGGGAGAGATCCCCATCGAGCTGCAGGCCAAGCTGCTGCGCGTGCTCGAGGAGGGCCGGCTGCGGAGGCTGGGCGGCAAGGTGGAGATCGAGGTGGACGTGCGCGTGCTGTGCGCCACGAACCGCGATCTGAAGCAGGAGATCAAGAACCAGCGCTTCCGTGAGGATCTCTACTTCCGCCTCAACGTGTTCCAGGTGCACCTGCCGCCCCTGCGCGAGCGCCGGGAGGACATCCCCATCCTCGTGCAGCACTTCGTGGAGAAGTTCGGTGGGGACTCGGCCAAGCGCGTCACCGGCGTGCACCCGGAGGCCATGGAGGTGCTCAAGGCCCACGACTGGCCGGGCAACATCCGCGAGCTGCGCAACGCCGTGGAGCGCGCCGTCATCCTCTGCGACGGCGAGCTCATCACCCGCGAGCACCTGCCCCCCGATATGGCGGGCAAGAGCCCGGAGCGCCACACCTTCCGCCTGCCCTACGGCCTGTCGCTCGACGCCGTGGAGCGCGAGTACATCCTCGGCAGCCTCCAGCGGAACGGGAACAACAAGGCCCGCACCGCCGAGGTGCTGGGGGTGTCGGAAAAGACCCTCTACAACAAGCTCAACCGGTACGCGGCCGAGGCCCGCCAGCAAGGACAGGGGCAGTCGCTGGCCGGTGGCCTGGTGAAGGCGGCCGGTGGGGAGGGGGTCGGTGGATCTGGCGAGGTCGATGCCCGGTAGTCGACCTTCCAGGTAGGAATTCCGGCCCGGATTTCGCGGCTTTGGAGTTCCTTGGCCCCAGGGCTTGCAGGCAGTCTGGCACGCCGCGTCAATCAGCGCACCAGTGCTGCAAAACCCGCGTCAACTCTTGACTTTTACCCTCCGGACGGGGGATCCTCGGGGCCTCTCTTACATGGGGTTCCGACGCAGGCCATGACCTGGCTGGGGACTCCACCGCCCGGTCCGTGGCTGTCTACGGAAAGACGATTCGGAAGCCGACGGGGGGCGTCAAGGAAGGCCACGACGCAATGAGCGATGCGCGAGTTCTTCACTTCTTCGGCGGCAAGGGCGGTGTCGGAAAGAGCACGCTCGCCGCAGCGTACGCGTTGAACCTAGCCGAGGAAGCACCCAAGGAGAAAGTCCTTCTCCTCTCACTGGATCCGGCGCGCACCCTGTCCGATCTGGTGAAGAAGAAGCTGCCCGCGAAGCCCACCAAGCTGGTGCCCGGCAAGGGCGAAGGCGGCCTGTACGCGGCCGAGCTGGAGCCCGCGGCGCTGCTCAAGCCGTTCGCCACGAAGTACGTACCCGCGCTGGAGAAGGCCGCCGCCAAGGGCTCGGTGCTGACGGATGAGGATCTCGGCAAGCTCTTCGCCCAGGCCGTACCGGGGCTCGAGGAGCTGGTGAGCCTCTTCCACGTGCTGGAGATGATCGAGTCCAAGGAGTTCGACCGCATCGTCGTGGACACCGCTCCCACGAGCCACACGCTGCGCCTGTTCGATCTGCCCGTGGGCCTGCGCAAGTTCCTGGGGATCGTGAAGACGGGCACGGACAAGCCGGCCGCGGGTGGCAAGGGCAAGAAGGAGCCCGCGGCTCCCTCCTCTGATGGTGGCTTCCTGGACGAGGTGAGCGCCAAGGCGGAGCGGCTGCTGACGCTGATCAAGGACGGGGCGCGCTCGGCGTTCCACCTGGTCGCGCTGGCCGAGCCGGTGCCCGAGGCGCAGACGCGCATGCTGTTCACGCAGCTGCGTGAGCGCGGCATCCCGGTGACGGAGATCGTCGTCAACCAGGTGGAGGAGCGGGGTGGCTGCCCGGCGTGCCAGGGCCGCCGCGGCCTCCAGGCCCCGCACGTGCGCAAGTTCCAGGGGCTGGACAAGGCGGTGCCGGTGCACCTGCTCGCCAAGCGGGAGCTGGCGCCGAAGGGGTTGGACGGGATCAAGAAGTTCGCCAAGGAGTGGGCCAGCGGCAAGGAGACCAAGGCGCTGGAGTTCTCCGCCGCCGAGGGGCCGCCTGCGCTGGTGCGCGCACCGTCCATGCCTCCCATCGCCGCGCCGCCGCTGCCTCCCACGCGCCTGATCTTCTTCGTGGGGCAGGGTGGGCAAGAGCTCCTGTGCCGCCGCGGCCGCTGTCACGCTGACGGAGAAGGAGGGGCCCGTGCTCCTCATCTCCACGGATCCGGCGCACTCGCTGTCGGACGTGCTGCAGAGCCGCCTCACCGACACCGAGACGCAGGTGAAGGGTACCAAGGGCCTCTACGCCCGCGAGCTGGATGTGAGCGGCTGGTTCAACGCACTGCGCAAGCGCCTGAAGGAGAAGGCGGAGAAGGCCTTCGAGGGCGCGCCGAAGAACGGGGACGTACCGGCGGATCTGGCCGCGCTGCGCAACCTGCTCGAGTGTGCGCCTCCGGGCATTGATGAGCTGGCGGCGCTCTCGTGCCTCACCGACGCGCTGGTGCAGGAGCGCTTCAAGCGTATTGTCGTGGACCCGGCGCCGATGATCACCTCCATGCGCGTGGTGGAGCTGGCCGACACGGCGAAGACGTGGCTGGGTGCGCTCCACGCCATCCTGTCCAAGTACAAGGCCAAGGGGCTGGGCGAGCTGGCCGACGACGTGGCCGCGCAGATCAAGCACGTGAAGCGCTTCGAGGAGGCGCTGGCCTCGCCCAACGAGTCCCGCTTCGTCGTCGTCACCCGCGGCGAGGAGCTGGCGGCCTCGCGCACCGAGCGGCTGGTGGAGTACCTCAAGGAGAAGAAGCTCCAGGTGGAGCGGGTGCTCGTCAACCGTGTGGGGCCCAAGTCCACGTGCCCCAAGTGCGAGAACCGCCGCAAGCTGGAGCTCAACGCGGCCAAGGCCATCGAGAAGAAGATCGGCCTGCCCGTCACCATGGCGCCGGCGCTCGGCCGCCACCCGGCGGGCCTGCGCGAGCTGAAGGCGTTCCGCACCGCCTGGTACGCCCTGTCCGCTCCGGTGAAGATCAAGGCCGCCTGAGGCCGTCCTGAAGCGCTCGTGGCGCCCTCAGAGGGCGCCATCGCTCAGGCTTCACACTCCGAGGGGAAGTCGTAGAAGGAGCCCAGCGCCTTGAAGGTCAGCACTCCTTCGGTGTTGATGGAGCCGGTGTCCAACTGCTGGCCCGGGAACTTCACCACCACCTTGACGCCCTTCACAGCGTAGGTGCCGGTGATCTCCTCCTCCTTCGGCGGGCCCTCATCCTGCGGCGTCCTCTTCCACAGGACCACCTTGTCTTTGGCCTCGAAACGCAGCTTGACCAGGGTTCCGTAGACGCCGACACCCGGGCCGTACCACTTCACGTCCCTCAGGATCACCGGCACGTCCGCCGCGCGCGTGGGTGAGCGGCCCAGCAGGCGCTGCCACCCCACCGTCTCGCGGATGGGATCCAGGTCCGGATCCTCCTTGGCGCGCTTCAGGCGCTTGGGATCCAGCCGCACCGACGCCGTGAGGTACTCGAGGATGGTCGAGGGATAGGCCTCGTACTCGCACACCTTGCCCTGCTTGCGGAGCACGCCCAGGGTGGCGGCCACGTTGTACTGCGCCAGGGCGTGCTTCGGGTCCTTCTGGGTGGCCGCCTGGAACTTCTCCAGGGCCTCGGGGTACTTGCCTGCCTGGTACAGGCGGAAGCCCTCGGTGTTGAGGTCCTTGGCCGTCCGAGCAGGCTGCGCGGGCGGAGCAGGCGGAGCCGTCTGGGCGGCGGCGGGTAGGGATAGCGACAGGGCGAGCAGCAGCAGGGACCAGCGCATCATGTCTCTCCAGACGGGAGGCGAGGAGGATGGATTCTACGCAGCGCGTAACACTCGGGGGGTGCGAAGCCGCTTGCGCGTTGAAAGTCCCCGGGAGCAGGTGCTAGGTCGGCCCCATGGCGACCGGTACTGGCTACGCGCTCGACTTCGAACGCCCCCTCATTGAGCTCGAGAAGAAGATCCAGGAGCTCAAGGCTCTCTCTACCAGTGGCACGGTGGACTTCTCCTCGGAGATCGCCAAGCTGGAGAAGAAGGCCAAGAAGCTGCAGACGGAGATCTTCAGCGATCTGTCGCGCTGGCAGGTGGTGCAGCTGTCCCGCCACAGCGCGCGGCCCTACTTCCTGGACTATGTGCAGTATCTGTTCACCGACTTCTTCGAGATGTGCGGGGACCGGCGCTTCGGCGAGGATCCCTCCATCGTGGGCGGGTTTGGCCGGCTGGATGGCAAGACGGTGATGCTCATCGGCCACCAGAAGGGGCGCAGCACCAAGGAGAACATGGCGCGCAACTTCGGCATGCCGCGCCCCGAGGGCTACCGCAAGGCGCTGCGCCTGATGGAGCTGGCCGAGCGCTTCGAGAAGCCCATCCTCACCTTCGTGGACACCTCGGGGGCCTACCCGGGCATCGGCGCCGAGGAGCGTGGGCAGGCCGAGGCCATCGCCGTCAACCTCGAGGTCATGAGCGGGCTGAAGGTGCCCATCATCTCCACCGTCATTGGCGAGGGCGGCTCGGGCGGTGCGCTGGCCATCGGTGTGGGCAACCGCGTGCTGATGCTGCAGAACAGCGTCTACTCGGTCATCTCGCCGGAGGGCTGTGCCTCCATCCTCTTCCGAGACTCCTCGCAAGCGGAGAAGGCGGCCGACGCGCTCAAGCTCACCGCCAAGGATCTGCTGGGCATGAAGGTAGTGGACGATGTGGTGCCCGAGCCTGCGGGTGGTGCGCACCGTGATCCTCCGAAGGCTGCGGAGAACCTGGGCAAGGCGCTGCGCAAGCACCTGAGCGAGCTGGCGGAGCTGACCCCCGAGGAGCTGGTGAAGGATCGCTACGACAAGTTCCGGGCGCTCGGCGTCTTCTCCGGGCGTTGAGAGAGAGTTCGCGCGTGAGACCGTTCATCGTCGCCATCGACGGGCCCGCGGGGGCCGGCAAGTCCACCGTGTCCAAGCTGGTGGCGCGGCGGCTCGGGTTCGCGCTGGTGGACACGGGCGCCATCTATCGCTGCGTGGCGTTGATGGCCCAGCGTGAGGGCATCGCCTCGGATGACGACACGCGGCTGGGCGAGCTGCTCGGGCGCATCCACATCCACTTCCAGGTTGTGGGTGAGGAGAACCGCGTCTTCCTGGATGGGAAGGACGTGTCCGCAGAGATCCGCACGCCGGAGATCTCCATGTGGGCCTCGCAGGTCTCCAGCCGCCCGGTGGTGCGCGCGGGGCTGCTGGCGCTGCAGCGGCGGCTGGCCTTGGAGGCGGAGAAGGGCGCCATCCTCGAGGGACGGGACATTGGCACCGTGGTGTTCCCGGACGCGGACGCCAAGTTCTTCCTCGAGGCCTCTCCCGAGGTGCGCGCTCGGCGCCGCTACGAGGAGCTGTTCCAGAAGGGCGTGGACAGCTCGCTCGATGAGGTGCTGGCGGATCAGATGAAGCGGGACCGGGACGACTCGGCCCGTGCCGTGGCCCCGCTGAAGGCCGCCGAGGATGCGGTGCGCATGGATTCCAGCTCCATTCCCCTGTCCGAGGTGGTGCAGAGGCTGGAGAGCGAGATCCTGCGCAGGCTGGCTCAGCGCGGAGAGTAGGTACAGTTCTCAGGCTGGAAGGAATGCCTTGTCGAGCGGATACCCTGGAGGCCTATGCACCGTCAGATATTGCCTCCCGTGCTTGTGTTGATGCTCACAGGGCTGCCGGCCTGCAGCGGGTGCTCCGAGGGAACCAGCCAGCGGTCTCAGGCAGCGAGTGGAGCAGCAGGGCATGCAGCAAGCGTGGAGATACCGGGGCAGTTGGGGGATCTCCCGAGCGAACTCGTGGTCACGGATCCTCTGAGGGAGAGAAGTGGCAATGCGCACAGCTCGCCCGAGGAGTCTGGGGTCGAGCCCGTTGACATGCGTTTGTTTGAGTACGCCGGTGAGGTGGATACTCGGAATCGATACTCCTCAACGGTCATGGTCGAGACCCGCGAGCCGCAGGTGAAGACGCATTGCAGCGGCGTGCTCATTGGGCCAAGCCTTGTCCTGACGGCAGGCCATTGCGTGTGCAAGTGGCAGGAGGTGAGTACCTCCCCTGGCGAGAGGGGCAACCTTATTGAGGGTTCAGCATGTGCGGAGAGGGTGAGCATCAGGACAGTTGTCTACGAGCCGAGTGAGAGTTCGCACAGGCCCGCCAAGCGGTTCAGAACCTATGAGGGAGCCGTGCGACCCCATCCGGAACTCAGGATTCTCCTCAGCCGCCAAGGTACCGAGCTCTTGAACAACGCAGACCTTGCCGTGATCCTCGTGGACGAGCCGGTGAACGCTGTGCC
>Ga0247825_10002863_pt1 | contig 11384 bp, 10 predicted proteins | sample 13C_Vanillin_Day_FD_194413 | JGI IMG/M metagenome (GOLD analysis project Ga0247825, IMG submission 194413) | Soil microbial communities from agricultural site in Penn Yan, New York, United States - 13C_Vanillin_Day48 | ecosystem: Environmental > Terrestrial > Soil > Agricultural land | place... | reverse complement strand
CCAAGGCAATGCGCGATGGCATCGAGCCCGCGGAGCCCTGGTTACCGGAGACCTATCACTATCACAGCGCCACCGAAACGATCGAGAACGGTGACTACGAAGGCGCAGTCCTTAGGGCGATAGAAAAGGCGAAGCGCAGCATCTTCGAGGTGGCGCAGATGGTGACGGCATCGTCTGAAGCCGCAGCGAACAACGTGGCGATCTAGAGCACCAAGCTCAAGGAAACATAGTGGCGGCAGGATCACCTGCCGCCACTTCTGTTCGTGCAGCTATGCTGCTGACAATCGGAAGAAACGCATAACTATGACGACGGAGGGGACGATGGCTGACAAGGTACGCGTCGGAATTCTGGGCGCGGGCAACTACACCGTGAACCGCATGCTGCCGGGCTTCATGAAGGACCCCAACTGCGAGGTCACCACGGTCGTCAATCGCCGTCGCGAGAACGCTGAGAAGGTTGCGGCGCAGTTCGGGATTCCCAACGTCGCCGATGATTGGCGTCAGGTGGTCGAGAGCCCCGACATCGATGCGGTGCTGGTGGGTACTGCGCCGGCGCTGCACCTGGAGATGGTGCTCGCCGCGCTCGAGGCCGGGAAGCACGTGCTGTGTCAGACGCGCATCGCCACGACGCCCGAGGATGCTCGGGTCATGGACGAGGCCGCACGCAAGGCGGAGGAGCGGGGTGTGCGCTCGATGCTGGTGCCACCGGGGCCGTTCTATCGAGGACGGGCATACATCACGCACCTCGTCGAGTCCGGGTTCTTCGGCCGCGTCACGCACGTGTTCGGCTTCAACATGAACGGCAGCATGGCCGACCCGACAACGCCCCTGAGCACGGGACGCAACGAGCTTGAGCTCTACGGCCCGTACAACGCGGCACAACTGGGACTCACGTACGACGTGATGGCGCCATGGACGGGGCACGCAACCACGCTCGTCGCCCAGCGCTCGATCTTCACGCCAGAGCGCCCGGCGACGCCCGGCGGACCGATGACGCGGGCTGCCTATCCAGAGATGGTGCAGGTCGTCGCGGAGACCGAGAGCGGGGCAATCCAGACCAACGTGTTGAACTGGGCGGCGCGATTCGGCGAGAGTCGCGTCGAGGTTTACGGCGACAAGGCGACGGTCGTTTACAAACAGCGCGGCGACGTATTCATGGTCGGGCAGGCGGGCGATGAGTCGTTGAAGGAAGTGCCTATCCCGGTTGAGCACGACGGCGTTTGGCTGGTGGAGTCGGAGTTCATCCGGCTGTGTCGCGGGGAGGCGGACGAGCCTAGCTTCACATTCGCCGACGGTGTGAAAAACATGGAGTACCTCAAGGCGGCGTACGTCTCAGCGAAGGAGCGCCGCTGGGTCGATATGCCGTAATGCAGCCAGCAGCGCCAAACATGTAGTGGTTTGGCATGCCAAACCACTACATGCAGACAGGTATCGGGCCGCACAGCTATGCGCTCAGACCGCCTTCAATTGACCGCGAACCTCGCGACAGCTTCCTCATCCAGTTCGAGGCCGAAGCCGGGGCGTTGGGGCATGACGAGCATGCCATCGTCATCCAGCCGCAGAGGCTCCTTCCAGAGTGGCACCGCCCAGGGGTAGTACTCGACGGTGAGGCCGTTGGCGACGCCGGCCACGCCCGCAGCCATGATCTCGGTCGCCAGGTGCGTGACGACGGGGATGTCGAAGGCTTCGGCCATGTGGGCGACCTTGAGGAAGCCACTCATGCCGGTGTCGAGGTCGATCATGGCGATGTCGACGCTGCGGTTGACCAGGAGGTGGCGGAACTGCGGGATGCTGCGGTAGACCTCGCCGGCGCAGATCAGGGTCTCGCAGTTGTCGCGCACCTGCCGTAGGCCTTCGTAGTCGTCCAGCGGTGTCGGGTCCTCGATCCAGTACGGGTCGTAGGGCGCGAGGGCCTTCGACATCGCGATCGTCTGCTTCACAGTCCACTTCTGGTTGCAGTCGACCATGATGTCGATGTCCGGGCCGACGGCTTCGCGGAGGACACGCATGTGCGCAGCGACACCGGCATCGTCCATCGAGCCGGTGTGGTACTTCATGGCGCGGAAGCCAGCGTCGACGTGCTGTCGGGCGCTCCTCGCCAGCGACTCGTTGTCTTGCTCTTCGATGCGCCAGCTCGCGTAGCACGGGACGCGATCGCGGTAGCCACCCATTAGCTGGTATACGGGCCGGTTGGCCGCCTTGCCGGGAATGTCCCAGAGCGCGGTGTCGATCAGGCTCCAGGCGCGTTCGGTGAAGCCGGGAAGACCGCCGCCGCGGTTGAACACGCGACCGTAGAGCGCCTCAATACCGAGCGCGTCGTGCCCTTGGATCTGGCCGAGGTAGATATCGAGGGCGCTGACGAGAGGCTTCAGGGCAGGAGGCCGGATGCGGCTGACGTAGCCGATGCCCTCGATGCCTTCGTCAGTGTGAGCTGCAGCAGGACGTGTGAGCCGGTGATGGCGCCCTCGTATGGGACGGAGACGACGGTGACTTTGTGGCCGGTGATCTTCATATCGCTCCTGCGTCGAAGTAGCGGACGAGGAATCCTAGCATCGCATCTCACGGGCGAAGCATGACCGAGATTTCTCTCGATCTGGATCGTCACTAATCTTTCGCACGATACAGATCGGGAAAGATTGTCCGCGAAATCTATATCTATAGACGTTTCTAACCTGATTCATAGAGTTGGCTCCTATAAGAGGGAACCGTTAACCCGGTTCAAGACTGATATGCGCGAAGGATTGCTTCGCGATGGAGGGGCGACAACATGCGTCATAGCTACTGGGACAATGTGCTTCGTTCTCGGGTTTCGCGTCGCCGGTCACTGATGGCATCGGGCGCCGGCATCACCGCCGCGGCGCTGCTGGCCGCGTGTGGCAGCGATGACGAAGGGGGCGGATCTAGCACAGGTGGCGGAGGGAGCGGCGCCACCGGCCTGATAGCCTCGCCGTCGAAGTCGGAGGGCAAGGCCGGCGGTGTGCTCAAGGACTTTTACGCTGCCGAACTGACGCACATGGACGCGCTCCTTTCCAACTCCGCGTCCACGGTGAACCTTATCTCTGTCTTTGCTTACCCGCGGCTGCAGAAGTTCACAATCCACGAGGCCCCAAAGACAAACGATGGTGGCGAGACGGAGGGCGAAGTCGCCCAGTCGGTCGAGAAGTCGCCCGATGGCCTGACATACACGTTCAAGCTGCGGCAGGGCATGCTGTGGGACAAGAGGGCGCCGACTAACGGCCGAGTGCTAGACACGGATGACGTGCTGTTCAGTTGGAACAAGTTCGCGTCCGTAAACGCGAGTGCGCCGAACTTTGTCTACGACTCGGTACGGGCGCCCGGCGCAGCGGTTGAGACGATCTCAGCGCCCGACAAGTCGACCATCGTGATGAAGCTGCGACGGCCGGAAGCAGCGCTACTTACGTTGCTGGCGGGTTGGGACCAGCTGTACATCATGCCCCGCGAGTCGGACGGCGGCTTCGACCCGAAGACGAATATTCGCGGCCACGGACCGTGGATCCTCGATGCGTTCGTGCCGTCGTCGCACACGCACTGGGCGCGAAACCCCGACTATTACGTGAAGAGCCGGCCATTCCCGGATCGCCTCGAGCGAGCGCTAGTGCCGGAGTACGCGACGCGGCTGGCGCAGTTCAAGGCGGGCAACATCCACACCTTCGTGGCGTCGAACGAGGACATTGTCCAGACGAAGCGCGACGTACCGAAGTCGGTGATTTACCAGGACCCGCTGTACAACAGCATGACCTCGGCGCCGAACATCTCGTTCGGCTACGAAGGCAACTCGATATTCCGCGACACCCGCGTGCGTCAGGCGATGTCTATGGCGATCGACCGCGAGGCCTTCGCCAACGTGATCGAGAACATCGACAGGTTCGCCGCCGACGGCATCGACATCGAGTGGGGGATCAATACTCATCTATCGCCGGGCTGGGGAGAGTACTGGCTAGATCCCACCAACAAGTCGAAGTTCGGACCGGACGTTAAGTATCTCGAGTTCCATCCGGACGAATCGAAGGCTTTGCTCTCAGCAGCCGGACACGCCAACGGCGTGGAGTTCGACTTCTATCACAACTCGGAGGCCACCTACGGCGCCGCATATCGTCAGCAGGTGGAGATCATTCAGGCCTCACTGGAAGAAGTTGGGCTCAAAGGTAACCTGAAGGGCCTGCCGTACGCCCAGTGGTTGGCCAATTACCACTACGGGTACACCCCAGCGAAGTACGAAGCCGGCGAGGTCAGCGGCTTCAACGGCATCGGTCTGACCGCCGAGCGCACCCGGTACACACCCGCGCTATCGATCTTTGGCCTCATGCATCCAGAGGGCGACGCCTTCCACGGCGCCGTACCGGCCAACGGCCAGGGAAGCGCCATCAAGGGCGACCCGGTGCTCAACGACATGCTGGCGAAGTTCCGTCTAGAGACAAACCGCGAAGCGGCGATAAAGCAGTCGCATGATGTGCAGCGCTACATCGCCAAGAACGCGAACTTTATCCCGAAGCCATCGAACTCGAAGCCCTTGCGTCTGATGTGGCCGGCGGTCGCCAACGCGTACGTGTACAACTCGTCTTCGGTGGGACGAAACCTGTGGGCGGAGAACTACATCAACTGGTGGTTGGACACGACAAAGGCGCCCTTCGTCTGATTCGAGAGCGCTCCCCGGCGCGAATGTGTAGCGGTCTGGCATGCCAGACCGCTACGCGTTTGTCGGACAAGGCCCGTCGTCAGGAATCTGTAGCGAACCGCCGATAGTACCGATACGATAGGAAGGTACGGAAGGGCGGGCCGTTGCGGACAGCCGTCGACAGTTTCAAACGCCAGAAGCCCATGGTGCGGGCACTGATCGCGTTCACCGTGCTGGCGGGTGTGCTGATGTTCGTCATGGGGATCAGCGAGGACGAGGTGCGCCTGCGCGAGACCGGCGTGATGCTGTCGATCGTCTTGCCGGTGATCGGCTTGCTGGAGGACCGGATCTATCGCAAGAGCCGTGAGCGCTACCTGGAGACGAAGGCGGCGGCTGAGCGCCAGAAGGCGGGGGCTACAGTTACGGCATCCGTACCTACGCCGTTCCCGGCGGCGTCGCAAACCGCGGTGCCCGTGGTGGGCACGGCGCCAGGCGTATCGCCGTGGTCACGACCGGTGCCTCCAGGATCAGTCGCTGCGTCGTCGAAGACAGACGACGCCATCGACTGGTTCGGGCTATACGGTTAGCCGTCTGACATCGGTAGAATCGGGCAGATGGGGTCTCTTCTCGCCGCGGTCGCGGCCATCGTCGCTGCGGTGGCATCCATCGGGCTAGCAGTCTTCTCTGCAAGCGCCGGGCTCCATTCCATAGGCAACACAGCCCGCGAGTACCAAGACAACACGGATCTTGTCTACATCACCCTTGGCGTAGTGCTGCTTGCTACTGCGGCCGTGCTACTCCTTATCGCGGCCTTCCTGATCGGGCTCGTTATTCAGGCCTGGCGAAGGCGCAGAGATTCGTCGGCGTGACTCACCGCCGCCGCGCCACGAGCAAAGTTAGACCGGCAGCACGTCTCCGTCTGCGGGTGGGTCCACCTCGAACGAGTTGACTACGCCTGCGAGCATGCCGTAATAGCCCACCACGGTCGTCATCTCGATCAGCCATTCGGCGCCGTAGCGGTCCTTGAGAGCGTCGAAGACGGGCTGGTCGACGCGGTTGTTGCGGAAGAGCTGGCGCACGTAAGTGATGATTTCCTGCTCGTGCGGCTCGAGGCCGGCGACGTCCTTCTTGTGCTTGACCACATCGATCGCCTCTTCGCGCAGGCCGGACCGGCGGCCGGCGCCTACCTGGGCGCCCCACACGTAGAGACAGTCCTTCTCGCGGGCGCCGGTGATGATGGCCAGCTCCTTCTCGGGCGACTTGCAGATGGATTCGTAGCGAAAGTAGTTGCCTAGCTCCAGTGCCGGCATGTCGAGCTTCGGGGTATGCAAGAGGATGCTATGAGGTCCCTGCAGGCGTCCGAAGACCTTGAGCACGGCATCGACGACGTCCTCGTGCTCGGCCGGGACCTGGGACTTGTCGGAAACGGGCGCGATTCGTGGCATGGGGCACCTCCGGTGAGTGCATAGGGCATAGCGCAGAGTGCAGAGTGCATAGAGCTTAGCGGTTCCCGCGGATATGCCAAGCCATAAGACGATTCGGAGCTCTATGCCCTATGACCTATGCACTATGCACTCTCTCAGTGCATCCTCACGCCGGCCTCGGCGCGCTCGATCTCAACGTGGTAGCGCACGAGCGCGGCGTAGCGGTAGACGACGTGGGCGAACTTGCCGTAGGGCAGGGCGAGGTACAGGGCGGCGATGGTGCCGAGGTGGATGGTGAGCAGCGTTCCCTGGGCTGCGGTCTCGCGCAGGAGCATGAGGGCGAGGCCGGTGGCGCTCGCGGCGATTAGGAGCCAAAGGAAGCCGTAGTCGAGGGCGAGCATCTTCGGGCTGGCGAGGTCGCGGTCGGCGGCGCGCTTGAGGTTGAGGAGGCCGAAGCCGCCGATGAGGATGAGCACACCGCCGATGGTGCCGAGGACGACCGGCCAGCTTGTGTAAGCGTACGGCGGGTCGCGGTCGAGGAAGTTGTGATAGACCGCCGCAAGCGTGGTCGAGGCGAGGTCGAACAGGACGCCGAGGACGAGAGCCTGGTGGTAGAAGCGGCGCGACATCGACTTCTTCTCGGTGGGGTAGTCGCATCCTTCGCCGCCGCCCTTGAGATACTCAAGGCCGAATGCGTCCTTCGTCGCTTTCCAGAGAGCAGGCGGGTCGATCATCTGGCGCGGGCTTGCACCGGTGCTACGCCAGAATCGAACGGCGCCAATAGCGAGGACGCCCAGCCACCAGCCGGAGAGGACCAGGGCGGGGATGACCATCGCCCAATACGGGACGATGCGATAGAAGGAGCCCTCCTCGGCATCGACGCCGAAGAGCACGTCAGCGCCCTGCACGGCGAGCACCGAGCCGAAGACGAGAGCGATGGTCACGAAGACGACGAGCCCGACCATGAAGCCGTTGCCGTGGAAGAGCTTCGAGAGCAGACGCGGGCCGGAGAATTCGGCGTAGGTCTGGGTGCGCACCTCTGCGAACACCATCGGCAGGTTGATGTCGTACTCGTGCGGCGGCGTGTAGGGGCAGGCGTTGTAGCAGGCGCGGCAATCGAAGCAGAGGTTGCTGAGGTGGATGACGTCCTGCTGGTCGAAGGTGCGACGCAGCTCCATTGCCGGGAAGACGGCGCAGTAGCCTTCGCAGTAGCGGCAGGCGTTGCAGACGGTGAGCTGGCGCTCGACCTCTTCTACGAGCGTCAGGTCAGGCATTGGGGAGACCTCCTCACGCCGGCGGCGTGGTGCTTCTCTCGCTGCTTCGCAGCGAGAGAATAAAAAGAAAGCTGGGGGGACACCCCCCAGGCCCCCCGCGCATGGGCTGCGCCCCTACGAACCCCGCTGAACATGCCGAGCTGCCTCCCTGCCTGCTATGCGGCCGAAGACGGAGCCTATGGTCATACCGAAGCCAGCGAGGTAGCCGCGACCAAGGATGTTGCCGGCCATGGCTTCGCCAGCGGCATAGACGCCGGGCATGTGCTCGGCGTTGGTGCCGAGGACCTCTGCGCGGTCGTTTACGGCGAGGCCGCGGTAGGTGAAGGTGATGCCGGGGCGCAGCGGGTAGGCCATGAACGGCGGCGTGTCGATGCGGCGGGCCCAGTGGCTCTTGGGGATTTCGAGGCCGTCGGTGTGGCAGTCGTCCAGGACCGTCGCGTCGTAGGTGCCGGGCACGACTGCTGCGTTGAAGGTGTCGATGGTTTCGTCGACGACCTCGGGGTCGAGGGACATTTGAAGGGCAAGTTCGCGAATGGAATCGGCCTGGAGGGGTGGGAAGAGCGAGGGCATGAAGGCGTCGCTCATCTTCGAGTCGAGGAACGAGAAGGCCATCTGCCCGGGCTGCCGGGCGATGAGACCGCCCCAGGAGGCATAGCGCTTGGGCCAGAAGTCGGCGCCTTCGTCCGAGAACCGGCGGCCCTCACGATTGACGACGATGCCGAAGGGTACGGTGTCAAGGCGAGTGACGATGCCACCGTCGAACTGCGGGCCCCGGGCGTCGACGGCGACGGCGTGAAACTCCTTCGGGTTGCCGATGGGCATGGCGCCGCGGTCGAGCATGACCTGCAGGGGACGGCCCCGGTTGTAGGCAGTGCCGCGGATGGCGAAGTTGTTGACGTCCTCGCCCCAGTACTGGCCCATCCACTCAAGGTTCGCCTCGAAGCCTCCGGAGGCGATGACGACAGCGCGCGCCTGGACGGACTCGACGCCGCTTTCGCGCGCCACGGATAGCGTGAAGGGCGCTCCGTTATCGAACACGATGTCGGTGACCTCGGATTCGTAGAGAGCCTCGATGCCGAGGGCTTCGGCGGTCTGGTAGTAAGCGTTGACGAGGGCCTTGCCGCCGCCGAGGAAGAAGGCGTTGGTGCGGTTGAGGGAGAGCGTACCTCGGAGGGCCCCCTGCCAGCTGATGCCGTTCGTGGGCATCCAGCTGCCGAGGTCCTCAGAGGCACGGATGGTCATGCGTGCGAGTTCTTCGTTGGTCTCACCGCCCGTGACCTGCAGAAGATCCTTGTAGAACTCATCCTCCAGGTAGTCACCAACGAGCTGGTTCACGGGGCCTTTGTGCACGTGGCGCACATTGCGGGTGTGCCGGCTGTTGCCGCCGCGCAGGTACTTCGGCGCCGCCTCCAAGATGAGCACGGTACATCCTGCGCGCCGGGCTTCAAGGGCGGCGCACAGGGCGGCATTGCCACCACCCACCACGATGATGTCGTAGGAAGGTTTCATCTGCCGTAGGTATACCAGATAGCCGTGTTCCCAAAGAACAAGCGGGCAGAGCGCAGCACCTGGTCGAGGCCATGCGATGTGCACTCCGGCTCCCTCTCCCCGAATTCGAGAGGAGGCTGGGGGGTGAGGTTCTTGACAACACCCTACCGTTCGGCGGATGTTCTGCACGTTTGCAGGGGCTTTGAATCGAGTAAGGAGAACACTCGTGTACCAGTGGAATCAGTTCCCGACCGACGGCCGCGACGGTATGACCTGCGAGGTCATCGACCTCAAGGGCGCTAACGGCGAATCCATCAACGCTTACTACGCCCGGCCTACAGGCGATGGGCCGTTCCCGAGCGTCGTGCTCATCCACCACCTGCCAGGCTGGGACGAGTTCTACCGCGAGATGACGCGCCGCTTCGCCCAGCACGGCTACGCGGCGATCTCGCCCAACCACTACGCTCACTTCGGCTTTGGTACTCCGGACGACGTCGCGGCGCGCGCTCGCGGTGAAGGCGGCGTGGCCGACGCGACGGTGGTTGGCGACTGCGAAGCCGCCGCCGACTACGTGCGTGGCCAGTCTTACACCACGGACAAGGTGGGCCTCATCGGCACTTGCTCGGGGGGCCGACACACCTACGTCGTCCTGGGCAACAGCAGCAAGTTCGACGCGGGAGTCCTGTGCTGGTCCGGCGGCATCATCCAGCCGGCCGACCAACTCACCCCCCAGCGCCCGGTCTCGCCTGCGGACCTCACGCCCAACGTGAAGGCGCCGATCCTCGGCCTCTACGGCAACGACGACCAGAACCCGCCGCCGGAGATGGTGAACGAGTTCGAGGAGATCGTGAAGAAGGCGGGCCTCGACTACGAGTTCCACCGCTACGATGGCGCCGGCCACGGCATCTTCTACTACCAGACGCCCCTCTACCGGCCGCAGCAGGCGATGGACTGCTGGTCGAAGATCTTCACCTTCTTCGAGGCGAAGCTCGGCGGGTAGCGGCAAGTAACAGGTAACAATTAACAGGTAGCAAGCTGGCTAGGCGGCGCTCCGGTTGGTAACGGCCGGAGCGCTGTTTTGTGTTCCGTAGACATCGCCGCAGCGGCTAGACTTACCTTCGACCTTAATCGCCTGCAGCACCTGGAACTGGAGCTTTCTCATGCCCGACTTTGATGTGATCGGCCAGCCGCTGAAGCGCACGATCGATGGGACCGACAAGGTCACCGGGTCCGCGATGTACACCGCCGACATCACGCTGCCGGGGACGCTGTACGGCAAGACGTTAAAGAGTCCATACCCGCGCGCCCGCATCGTTAGCATTGATGCGTCGGAGGCGCTGGCGTTGCCGGGTGTCGTAGCTGTAATTACGGGGCGGGATATTGCTGACGCCGGGCTATGGGGCCGGGCGGTGAAGGACGTGCCCGTGATCGCGGTGGAGGAAGTTCGGTTCGCGGGCGAGCGCGTGGCGGCGGTGGCGGCGGAGAGCCCGGATATCGCGCAGGACGCGCTGGGGCTGATCAACGTCGAGTATGAGGAGCTGGAGCCCCTCCTGACGCCGGAACAGGCGATGACGCCCGGAGCGCCCGTGCTGCACCCGGACTTCAACACCTACTTCGGCTTCCGCCAGAAGATGGAGACGCCCTCTAACGTCTTTTTCTCGACCCACCGCGAGCGCGGCGACCTCGAAGCGGGCTTCGCCGAGTCGGATCTGGTGTACGAGGCGACGTACTCGACGCAGCGCATGTTCCAGGGCTACCTGGAGCCTCAGGCGATCACCTGTCACATCAACCCGGACGATGGACGTGTGCACGTCTGGACCTGCATCAAAGTGCCGTACAACACGCGCGAAGCCCTGGCGTCCTCCGCGAACGTGGAGGAGCAGACGATCCTCTTCCACCACACGCACATCGGCGGCGACTTCGGGGGCAAGGGCAACTCGCGCAACACTCCGGTTGCCTACTACCTCGCGAAGGCAACCGGGCGTCCGGTGAAGATCGTCACGGACTACATCGAAGAGCTGGGCGCCGGCAACCCGCGGCACCACACGATCACGAAGCTCAAGACCGGCGTGAAAAACGACGGCACCCTCGTCGCCCACCAGGTCGACTACGTCGTCGATTCCGGCGCCTACGCCGCCTTCAAGCCCCTCGGCACGATCGCGGGCGCCAACCAGGCGGCAGGGCCGTACCGCATCCCCAACGTGACCATCGACTCACGCTTCGTCTACACAAACAACATCCCCGGCGGCTTCATGCGTGCGCCGGGCGACCCCCAGGGTGTGTTCCCGGTGGAGTCGCATTTCGATGACGTGGCACGCAAGCTGGGCATGGACCCGCTGGACTTCCGGCGCAAGAACCTGATCACGGAGGGCGAGGAGACGGCGTGGGGCGAGCACCTGCAGCACGTCCGCGCCCTCGAGACGCTGGAGGCGGCTGTCGAGAACTCCGGCTACGGCGAGTCGAGGCCGAAGGGAATCGGGCGCGGCATCGCGTTTGCTGACCGCGGCACCGGCGGTGGCGAGGGCACGACGGACATCACCCTGAAGCCGGATGGCACAGCGG
>Ga0247825_10002862_pt1 | contig 11386 bp, 11 predicted proteins | sample 13C_Vanillin_Day_FD_194413 | JGI IMG/M metagenome (GOLD analysis project Ga0247825, IMG submission 194413) | Soil microbial communities from agricultural site in Penn Yan, New York, United States - 13C_Vanillin_Day48 | ecosystem: Environmental > Terrestrial > Soil > Agricultural land | place... | reverse complement strand
AGCCGAGGTACTGCTCGAGGAGCGGCGCGATGGCGTCGACAGTAAAGGTTCCGACAAAGAAGAACGTGAAGTTGGCAGCGTTCGCAAAGTTCTGTTTATAGAACGACAGCATCTTCCCGGGATCGAGCTTCGAGAGATCCGAGAGCTGAATCGCTCGCGCGCTGTAGTGATCGCTCGTGTTGATCCGGCGAACGCGCTCGCCGTAGACCGCACCAGGACTCTGCGCCTGATTGGCGAGCGAGGCTTCGAGGCGGCGCTTCATCAACTCGAAGGCTTCGGGGCTGCTATTGGGTGCGGTGAAATGCAGGTAGGTCAGTTGAAGCGCTGTCTCGAGATCCTTCGGCGTGCTCGACCCGGTGATCCCTTCCGAGTAACTGGAGACGTACGCCGAGGCCCCTCCAATTCGGCCCGCGAGCAGCTTGCCGAGGTCGATCGGCGTGAACCCGCCGACGCCAGCGATCCCAACGAGCGACGTCGCAAGCGAGGCGTTCAGGTAGTCCTCTGGCTTGACCAGCGCCAGGCCGCCACGTGCATACGACGTAAACACGACCTGGTCGTTGCGGAAGTCAGTCGGCTTGAGCCATGCCTCGACGCCGTTCGACAGCTTGAGGACGGTGACCCCAATCTCCGGGATGTCTCGACGCGAGGCGACCTTGCCCGGCTGCGGCTTGTTCGCGATGAGCTCTCGCCCGCCAATCTCGTCGCGCCATGCCGCAACGGTGGCAGACGTACCGGCGGCGAGCGCGTCGCTTAGCGCCGGCTCGCTCACGGCGACGAGACCCGCCCTCTCTGGTGCGGTTGCGATGACGACGCGGTTGCGATCGGTGAAGAGCTCACGCGCGAGCGTCCCGATCTCCTGCGCAGTGATCGTCGGCAGGAACTGGCGGACCAGGTCGAGCTCAATCTCGATGCCGGGGGCGGCCTCCTCGCTCAGGTAGTTGCGAAGCAGTTCGGACGCATATCCGTCGCTCTCAGTCGTCCCGCGCTCGTTGTAGGCACGCTCGTACGAGGCAATCGCCGATCGCTTCGCGCGATCGAGCTCCGCTTCGCCGAAGCCATGCCGTCGGACTCGCGCGACCTCTTCGCCAAGTGCGCGCAAACCCTTCTCGGTGGCGCCGTCATTCACACGCGCCGATACCGAGACCGCCTCCACCGTCAGGCCGTAGGTCGCATCATCGGAAGACGCGCGCAGGAACGGCGCGTCCGTCTGCCGGGCGATCTCTGCGAAACGCGCATTCAGCATCTGATGCATCAGCGCGCGGACCAGCGTCTTGCGATAGTCAGCACCCGTCTTCAACTCCACGACCGGGCCCTTGATCGTGACTGACACCGCCGACCCCTGCGCTTCCTTGTCGGAGAGGGCAACATAACGAGTGTCTGCGTGCTCCGGAATGGGATAGACCGTGCGCGGCGCCCCACCCGGCTCCAAGCCCGAGAAGTGTCGAGTGATCAGCGTCTCTATTTCTGCCGGGTCGATGTCGCCGACAACGATGACCGCCATGCGGCCGGGGCGATAGTGGTCGCGATAGAACTGGCGCAGGCGCTCTGCCGAAAAACTCTTGAGCACTTCAGGTGTGCCAATCGGGACGCGGTTCACGTATCGGCTGTCACCGAACAGCGCTTTGAGCTGCGGCTCCTGCATGCGCGTGCCCGCGCCGAGACGTCCGCGCCATTCCTCGATCACCACGCCACGTTCGTGATCGATCTCCGCGGTGTCGAACGTGACGCCGCCGGCGAAGTCGCTCAGCGCTTCGAATCCGCGGGTCAGCGCGCCCTCGCGATCCGTCGGCACGTCGAGCATGTACACCGTCTCATCGAAGCTGGTGTACGCATTCACGTGCGGGCCAAAGCGGGCGCCGATCGATTCGAGATACGAGACGAGCTCACCGGGCTTGAAATGCGTGCTGCCGTTGAACGCCATGTGCTCGAGCATGTGCGCGAGCCCACGCTGATCTTCGTCCTCGTCCAACGATCCGGCCTTGACGGCGAGGCGCAGCATCGCGCGCTTCTCAGGTCGGCCGTTCTGACGAATGAGATACCGGAGCCCGTTGGGAAGCGTGCCGGCTTTGACGGCGGGGTCGAGAGGCAACGGCGCCGACAGATCCTGCGCCGACCCCGTCACTGCCGACACGAACAGCAACACGGCGACGAGGTATGCTGATTTGATGCGCATCAAGATCACTCGGCTGGATCCCACGCTGCCCCTCCCTGGTTACGGTACGTCCGAAGCGGCGGGCTTCGATCTCGCCGCGAGCCACGACATCGTGATCCAGCCCGGTCAGATCGCGCTCGTCCGGACGGGACTCATCATCGAAGTGCCCGCCGGACACTTCCTGGGAATTTTCGCCCGAAGCAGCACGCCGCTCAAGCGCGGACTGCTGGTGGCCAACGGCGTAGGCGTGATCGATCCCGACTATTCGGGGCCACACGACGAGGTGATGGTCCAGGTGCTGAACTTCACGCAGGCTGACGTTCAGGTGCGCCGAGGCGATCGGCTTGCCCAGGGGATCGTGCTGCCTGCCCCACGTGTCACCTGGGAAGAGGTGCCGGCGATTCGTTCGGCCACCCGCGGCGGCTTCGGCGCAACGGGGTAAGGCAGCTTTGCCTTTACCCTTTAACCTTTGACCTTTGACTTTTGCCCTACCGAAGGATCCTCCACGTCGACATGGACGCTTTTTACGCGTCCGTCGAGCAGCGCGATCGGCCCGAGCTGCGAGGGCGACCCCTCGTCGTCGGCGGACAACCCGATAAGCGCGGCGTCGTCGCGGCGGCCAGCTACGAAGCCAGAGCCTTCGGCGTCCGGTCCGCCATCTCGATGGCACAGGCGGTTCGCTTGTGCCCCTCGCTCGTGATCGTCTCACCCGATTTCCAGAAGTATCGCGCCGTGTCTCAGCAGGTCTTTGCGCTCTTCCGCGCCGTCACTTCCCTCGTCGAACCGCTCTCGCTCGACGAGGCGTATCTCGATGTCACGGAGAACGCGTGGGGCGAGACGCTCGGCATGACCGTCGCGCGGAGACTGAAAGCGGAGATCAAATCGGTCACCGGACTGACGGCGTCCGCTGGCGTCGCGCCGAACAAGTTCCTCGCGAAGATCGCCTCTGGCTGGCAAAAGCCCGATGGGCTGACGGTGATCGCGCCTGAGCGGGTCGAGCCGTTCCTGCGATCGCTTCCAGTGGACGCACTCTGGGGCGTGGGTCCCGTCACCGCTCGAAAGCTGCGTGAGCGCGGTGTCGAAAAATTGATCGATGTGCGCTCGGCCGACCCCGAGCGCCTGCGCGAGGCGGTCGGCTCGCTCGCCAACTGGCTGCAGAGGCTCTCTCATGGCATCGACGATCGGCCCGTCATCTCCGAGCGCGAAACCAAGTCGTCCGGCAGCGAGAGCACGTTCGAGCGAGACCTGACCAATCTCGACGAGATTCGGCAGGAGGTAGCGGACATGGCTCGGAGCTCGGCGTCATGGCTGGCGCGACGAGAGCTCTTCGCACGCACGGTGGTGGTCAAGGTGCGGTACGACGACTTCACCACCATCACGCGCAGTCACACCGAGACTCCGACACGCGACGAGTCGTCCATCGTGGGCCGCGCCGTCGCGCTTCTGGACAAGACGGACGCAGGCCAGCGGCCGGTTCGCCTCCTGGGCGTGAGCGTGCGCAACCTGTGCGACAGCCCTGTCGTGGTGACGGTGCCGAGGCACCGGTCAGCGCCACGTTTGCCTTTCGAAGACTAGATTCTGTGGATGGCGGTGACCACGCCGACGAGAAAGTCGAGGCGGATCTTGTCGCCAACCTGCAACCCGGGCGCGAGCGCTTCGGGCCCGATTCGCGCGACGCGCGCCTGACCGTCAGGTTCGTCGGCGAACGTGTAGTGCACGTCGTACGACAGCTGACCGTGAATGCTGATTGGCTGCATCCGGTGCAACACGCCCTCTCGGGATCCCTTCAACATAAATCTTGTTACTGACGGACGAGCCGCACGCCGCTCAGTTCGATTCGCGTCACAGGTGCTTCGCCGTTCAAGGTCGCGTTCTCGATCTTCTCGAGTACGTCCATGCCGGCAGTGACCCGACCGAAGACCGTGTATTGATGATCGAGCGCCGGTGAACGCCCCAGCACAATGAAGAACGAGCTCGACGCACTGGCAGGATCGTCGAGTCGCGCCATGGAGACGATCCCGCGTTCGTGGGGCGTCGGATTGAATTCGGGCTGCAGCATGTGCACGTAGCTCTGTTGCCGCTCGCTCAGGGGCTCTCGCCGCGTGGGCAGATGTCCAGTCTGCGCGACGAATCCCTTCACCACGCGGTGAAACAACGTGCCGTCGTAGACGCCGGACGAAGCCAGCCGCAGAAATTGCCGTACGTGATTCGCCGCACGATCGGGAAACAGCTCAATCGTGATGTCGCCAAGCGTTGTCGTCAGCACCGCTCGGTACGAGCTCAGTTCCTCGATGCTCGTGGACGCAAACGGTTCTGACTCCGCCGCCGGTTTGTCGCGAATCGATACATTCCTGATCTCGACGCGAGCGGCCGGGACGGAGTTGGTGGCGGGCGTCGTCGAGATCTTCTGAGCCACGTTGATCCCGTCCACGACGCGAGCGAAGACTGTGTACTGGCCGTCGAGCGCTGGTTGATCCGTTACCACGATGAAGAACTGGTTGCCCGCGCTGTCGCGATTCCCCGGCACCTGCACCGCCGACGCGGCGCCCCTCGTGTGCTTCTCGGCGTTCGCTTCAAAGCGCAGCCTGCCGAGACCACCAGTGCCGTACTTCGCCGACTGCGTGGGATCCTTCGATAACGGGTCGCCGCCCTGGATGATGCCCATCGCAATCACGCGGTGAAACACCGTCCCGTCGTAGGCGCCTGCGCGAGCTTGCGTGATGAAGTGCGCCACGTGGGTCGGCGCTGCGTCGGCCAGGAGGTCGAGCACGATCACCCCTTCACTCGTCTCGAGCACCGCCTGCTTGTCGCGAATCTCTTCCGGCTTCATCGTTGACGTGAAGAAGGGATCGCGAGCGGGATTCGGTGCGGGCCGCTGCGCACGCGTGGCCTGAGCGTCGAGCGCAACGAGCAACACGAGCGGGAGCAGGGCCACCATCACCAGAATTATCTGCTATATTCGCTGCAACTTGGCCGTCACCACACAGGCGCGCGGGTCGCTGCAGTACGAAGAGCTTTATGGCTTCGTGCAGTCGCCGTTCACACTGGCGCCAGACCCACGGTTCCTCTATCCAAGCCCGTCGCACGAAGAAGCCATCCGGCAGTTGTTGCAGACGATCAAGCGACGCGAAGGTGTAGCTGTTCTGAGCGGCGACATCGGCACCGGCAAGACGACAGTCTGCCGAACCGTGCTCGAACAGCTGGACATGAAGCTGTTCACGTCGCTCGTGCTGAACCCGTTTCTCTCTGGCGAAGAACTGCTCCGCGAGATCCTGCTCGACTTCGGCGTCGTCTCGCGCGAAGCGGTTCGCAGCGGACGAATCATCGCGGCCAGTCGGCACGAGTTGATCGCTACTCTGCACGAGTTTCTGACGTCGCTCGTGCCCATTGGTGCGAGCGGCGTCCTCATCATCGACGAGGCGCAGCACTTGTCACCGCAGGTGCTCGAAGAGATTCGTGTGCTGTCGAATCTCGAGACGAATCAATCCAAGCTGCTCCAGATCGTGCTGGTCGGCCAGCTCAATCTCATCGACCTCTTGAAGCAGCCGCAATTGAAGCAACTCGATCAGCGCGTGTCACTTCGCGCTGTGCTGACACCGCTGGGCCGGATGGATCTGGAGGCCTACGTGATTCACCGTCTCTCGGTAGCTGGCGAGACGGGTCAGGTCGCGTTCGAGGATCGGGCGCTTGATGTTGTCCTGAGAGCGAGCGGTGGCGTGCCGCGTCTGATCAACTTGATCTGCGATCGCGGGCTCATGATCGGTGCGCAGTCGGACGCGCGGGTGATCACCACGCAGATGATCAACGCCTCCGTCGTCAGCCTCGGACTGCAACGCCACAGCCGGCCGCGTCAATGGCGGCCGGAGATCCAGCTCGGTCGATTGACGTCGCTCCTCGATTGGCGTCGCTGGACTAGCCGCGTTTCGTCTTGAGGTGCTGTTTCAGCGCCTTTCCCATGATCTTGTTGCGTCGCTTCTCTTCGAGCTGCGCGCGCTCGTCCTGTTGCCTGGCGAGGTACCCGAGTTCGTCCCGTAGCTTCAGATAGCTCTCGAGCCGAGCCGCTGACAGTTTCCCTTCTTCGACCGCGGCTTTCACGGCGCAGCGAGGCTCGTCGCGGTGGCGGCAGTCGGTGAACCGGCAGTCCGACGCGAGTGCTTCGATGTCGTCGAACGTCTCGCTGACCGCGTCTCCCACATCCCACAGTTGCAGTTCGCGCATCCCCGGCGTATCGATCATGAACCCGCCATTGGGCAGGAACACGAGCTCGCGGTGCGTCGTCGTATGCCGCCCCTTCGAGTCGGACGCGCGAATGTCTCTCGTCTTCTGTACGTCACGACCAACGAGCCGATTGATGATGGTGCTCTTTCCTACCCCGGAAGACCCGAGCAGCGCTGCGCTCTTGCCGGCAGGCAGATACTCCGCAACCTTGTCCAGGCCCTGATCGAGTTTCGGGCTGATGACATGGACGGGCGCGTCTCCGGTGACAACGGTGACCTCGGCAACCCGCGCCGGAACGTCGTCGCAGACGTCCGGCTTGGTCAGCAGCACGACTGGAGTGGCGCCGCTCTCACGAGCCAGCAGCAGATATCGCTCGAGCCGGCGCGGGCTGAAGTCGTTGTCGAGCGCCATGACGATGAACACGACGTCAACGTTGGCGGCCACGACCTGTTCATCTGTCACCTGGCCTGCCATGCGACGCGAGAACCAACTGCGGCGCGGCAGCACGGCGACGATCGCGCCGCGGTCTTCGTCGGGACGCTTCCTGACAACGACCCAGTCGCCGACAACTGGAAGTTCACTGCGGCTCGTTGCGCGATGCGATAGCCGTCCCGATCGGACCGCCTCGATCTCGCCGCCTTCGCACCAGACGCGGCAGATGTAGTTGAACTCGATCAGGATGCGCCCCGGCTGGAGATCGGATTTGCCGGCCCACGCTTGAAATGCGGTCTCGAGAGCCTGATCCCACCCGAGCGATTCGAGAGTGGTCACAACCCGTGGTCCTCAGTCCTCGGTCCACGGTCCTCGGTCCGCGGTCTAGCGTCTAACATCCGCATCCACTTCGCTGCGACATCGACGACTTCGTCGAGGACTTCATCGCGACGACGGCCTGCGACAGCAAGCGAGTGATCGCCCTTCGCCACGGTATGCAGCGTGACCTGAGCGGTCATGGTATCGACCGCCGGCTTCAACTCCTGCGGTGAGCCGAACGCGTCGCGCTCGCCTTGCACGATGAGCACCGGGGCGACGATCGACGGCAGATGCTGGACGCGCAACTGCTCCGGCTTTCCGGGCGGATGCAGTGGATATCCGAATACGACGATCCCGGCGAGGCCCTCGAGATGAGCGGCACCGAGATGGGTCGCCATCCGGCCACCCATCGACTTGCCGCCGATGAAGAATCTCGCCGCGTCACTCCATTGCCGGGCGGCGGCGAAGACGTCCGCGAAAGCTTTCTCGAGCACGGGAGCCTTGTCGGGAATCTTGCGGCGTTCGCGAATGTACGGGAAATCGAAGGTCACGACGTCGACACGGCGAGCCGCAAAGCCTTGTGCCACGGCGGTCATGAAAGGGTGCTGCTGGCCTGCGCCTGCGCCAGGTGCGAGCACCAGCAGGGCGTCTGGCTTGCCGTCTGCTCGATATCCAATCGCACCGAGAGACGTCAGGTCCATGCGAACCAGCGCTATTCCTTGTAAGCCTGGTGCAGGTGCACCGGATCAGCCTTCGTGCGAATGCGGAGGTTGATCATCTCGACGAATACGGAGAATGCCATCGCGAAGTAGATGTACCCCTTCGGGATGTGCTGGTCGAGCCCTTCGCCGATCAGCGAGACGCCGATCAGCAGCAGGAAGCTGAGCGCAAGAATCTTCACAGTTGGATGTCGATCGACGAACTCACTGATCGCGCTCGACGACAGCAGCATCACACCGACGGCGATGATCACCGCGAGGATCATCACGGCAACGTCCTCCGCCATCCCGACGGCGGTGATTACCGAGTCGAGTGAGAAGACGATGTCGAGCAGCAGGATCTGAATAATGACGGACGCAAACGACTTCGCCGCCTTCGCGGATCCGTGCCCCTCGACGCCTTCCAGCTTTTCGTGAATCTCCAACGTGCTCTTGCCGATCAGGAACAGGCCACCGACGAGCAGGATGATGTCGCGACCTGAAATCTCGTAGCCGAGCACACCGAAGAGCGGAGCCGTGAGGCCCATCACCCATGTGATCGACAGCAACAGCAGGATGCGGATGATCATCGCCAGCGACAAGCCGACCTTCCTGGCGCGCGCGCGATCTTCTTGGCGAAGCTTCCCCGCAAGGATCGAGATGAAGACGATGTTGTCGATCCCGAGGACGATCTCGAGGACCGTGAGCGTCCCGAGTGCAATCCAACCTTCTGCGCTGTTTGCCCAGCCCAGTCCTGCGGACAGCCAACCGCTCATCGTCCGCCCTTCACGCGGGTTGCGCGAGTTCGGGCAGCTCGGAGAGCCCTGCCCAGGTTTCCGGGTCCTGCCACATCAGGGTCGATAGGTAGAGCGCGACGTCCTCGGCGGGATGGGTCGCGCCGATCGCCCGGGCCGCGTCGCGCAGGCGTTCGGCGGACGGCGGCTTCACTTCCTCGTCGGCAATCAGGCCGTTCTCGTGGGTGATACCCAGCGCATCCAGAAATCCGCCCATCATCGCGCGCTGATGATGCAGGTGATACGCAACGAGCAACCGCGCCGCAACCATCTCGGAGACCGCACCGAGGTTCACGAGGTGACGCGCCTTCTTCTCCCGCGGCAGCGTCTGCACGCTGCGCGTGCGGAACTTGATGCGCTGCGCGATCATCACCACGGCCTCGGCCTGTTCGGCGGCAGCGTTCTCGTCCTGCCAGAAGGCGTCCGCAGCAAGAAGCTTGCGCTCGGACGGTAGTCGCTTCCACAGTTGCGATGGTCTCGGAATCTCCGGAACGTCAGGCACGACTCGATACGTTAACATAGCGCGCATGCCCAAGCTGACCGTTGAAGGATTTGCGACTGTTGATGTGGAGGATGGCAAGCGTCTCGTCAATGCGATCGAGAAGGATGCGGGAGTTGACATCCTGCACGCATGCGGAGGGAACGCGCGCTGCACGACCTGCCGGGTCGAATTCGTGAGCGGCGAACCGACGCGCATGACGCAAGCCGAGAAGACCAGACTGAGTGAGAAGGGACTGACAGGTGTACGGCTGTCCTGTCAGATCGAGTGCGATCACGACATGACCGTACGCGCGATTAGCCGTCTTGCTGGAAGCGGACGGCCCGATCCAGGGTCATCGCCACTGGATACGATTCAGCCGCCGCCGGAGTGGATTTAGGAAGCTTACAGTTCACAGTTCACGGTCTGCGCTGTGAACTGTGAACCGCCTACCTTGACTGCTTTAGTCGATCGAAATCTTACGAAGCAGGTTGAAGTCCGAGAGCATCTTGCCGGCGCCGAGCACGACGGCAGACAGCGGATCCTCGGCGACCTGTACCGGCAGACCGGTTTCCAGACGCACACGCTCGTCGAGATTCTGCAGCAGCGCGCCGCCACCGCTCAGCACGATGCCGCGGTCACAGACGTCAGCGGAGAGCTCAGGCGGAATGCGCTCGAGCGCGTCGCGAACCGCCTGCATCATCAGTCGGACAGGCTCGGCCAGCGCCTCTCTGATCTGGTGATCGTTGATGGTGATCGTGCACGGCTTGCCTTCAAGCACGTGGCGCCCCTTGACTTCCATCTCCTTGCGCTGCGGGAGCGGTGCGGCCGAACCGAGCTCGATCTTGATGCGCTCCGCGGTGCGCTCACCGATGAGGAGGTCGTGCTCCTTCTTCACGTAGTTGGCAATCGCCTCGTCCATCGCATTGCCCGCGACGCGGACCGACTTGCTGTAGACGATGCCGGCAAGCGAGATCACGGCGATGTCCGTCGTGCCCCCGCCGATGTCGACGATCATGTTGCCTGAGGCTTCGGTAATCGGAAGGCCCGCCCCGATGGCCGCGGCCATGGCTTCTTCGATGAGGTGCACTTCGCTGGCCTTGGCGCGATACGCGCTGTCTCTCACCGCGCGGCGCTCGACCTGCGTGATCTCCGATGGCACACCGATGACGACGCGCGGACGCACAAAACTCTTGCGGCGGTGAGCCTTCTTGATGAAGTGACCGAGCATTTTCTCGGCGGCCTCGAAGTCGGCGATGACGCCGTCCTTCATCGGGCGGATGGCCGTGATGTTTCCGGGCGTCCGCCCAAGCATCTCTTTGGCATCGCTGCCGACAGCTTCAATCTGGTCGGTCACATTATTGACAGCGACAATCGACGGCTCGTTGAGAACGATGCCCGCGCCGCGCGCGAACACGCAGGTGTTGGCCGTACCCAGGTCAATTGCCAGGTCGTGGGAGAAGAGCGACATCGCTCCGAGCAGCATCGTGATTCCTTTTCGTCCGGGTTGTGCGGTGATGGCCGGCTGGAAAGCTAGGCAATCGGACCCTATCGGAATCCCGACTGCAACACGCCAGCTACTTCGCGTTGCGCCCGTCACAAGCGCAAGGGGTGTACCCGGCGTTTTGGCTGGATGGCTTTACTGAAATTGCCGTGATCTTCCCTAAAGAGCAAGAGTCAGATCGAACTGCGTGTCGACAGATTGACAGGTGCGATCTCAGAATCGTCAGATCCCTGGCGCTCGGCTGAGCCGCCGACTAATCGCCAGCTCCACTTCAGTCGTCCATTCGCCTCGGCCGAAGATTCGCGGCAAGGATGCGCTTCCGAAGCCTGATCGTCTTGGGCGTCACTTCCACAAGTTCATCGTCGTTGATGAACTCGATCGCCTGCTCGAGGCTGAGCTGACGTGGCGGAATCAGGCGAATGGCTTCGTCGGCGGTCGACGCCCGCATGTTCGTCTGCTTCTTCTCCTTCGTAACATTCACGTCCATGTCGTTCTGACGCGAATTCTCGCCGACGACCATGCCTTCATAGACCGGCGTCTGAGGCTCGACGAAGATTTCGCCACGCTCCTGGAGGTTGTAGAGCGCGTAGGCAGTGGCCATCCCGATCCGGTCTGCCACGAGCGCACCGGTCGTACGCGACGGAATCGCGCCGTGCCACGGCTCCCATCCGGCGAACAGGTGGTTCATGATGCCGGTGCCCTTTGTATCGGCGACGAACTGCGAGCGAAATCCAATCAGCCCGCGCGCCGGGATGCGAAACTCGAGCCTGACGCGGCCGCTGCCGTGGTTCA
>Ga0247825_10002861_pt1 | contig 11387 bp, 9 predicted proteins | sample 13C_Vanillin_Day_FD_194413 | JGI IMG/M metagenome (GOLD analysis project Ga0247825, IMG submission 194413) | Soil microbial communities from agricultural site in Penn Yan, New York, United States - 13C_Vanillin_Day48 | ecosystem: Environmental > Terrestrial > Soil > Agricultural land | place... | reverse complement strand
GGGGCAAATGACGGATGAGGGCGGAGGGATCAGGGATGAGTAAGGCCCCGATTGCAGGGACTTATGTCGGCTAGAAATACGCTCAAGCAGCTGGAAGAGAAGGAAGCCGAAGCGCTCGCCATGGGCGGGGCGGAGAAGCTCGCGCGGCGCAAGGCAGAAGGGCTGCTGAACGCGCGCGAGCGCATCGATTACCTCGTGGACGCCGGCAGCTTCGCGGAGTCGGGACGCCACGCGCGCTCGATCCGGCCGGAAGTGCGCCACAAGACGCCGGCCGACGGCAAGGTGGCGGGTTTCGCGCGCATCGACGGTCGCGAGGTGGCCCTGGTCTCCAACGACTTCACCGTGCTGGGCGCATCGTCGAGCGTCGTGAACATGAAAAAAATCCGGCACGTAAAGCACGCCGCCTGCCGCTACGGCATGCCGCTCGTGTTTCTCGGCGAGTCGTCCGGTGCGCGCATGCCCGACCGCATGGGCGCGGCCGGCCGCGCGATCCTCGCGCAGGACCCCACCGAATACCAGCGCCTGCGCGAGACGCCGTGGGTATCCACGCTGATGGGGCAGTGCTACGGCTCGTCGACGTGGTACGCCGCGATGTCGGATTTCGTGGTGATGCGCAAGGGCTCGGTCATGGCGATCGCCAGCCCCAACGTGACCTCCATCGCGATCGGCAAGCCGATCGATCCCGAGGAACTCGGCGGCTGGAAGCTGCTTACCGGCGTCTCGGGGCTCGCCGATCTCGCGGTGGACACCGACCAGCAGGCGCTCGATGCGGTGAAGCGCTTTCTCTCCTACATGCCGGCGCACCACGCGGAGGCTCCGCCCGAGCGCCCGGTGCCCGCGGGATCGGGCGACGCCTGCCGCAAGATTCTCGACATCGTGCCCGAGGAGCGCAACAAGGTCTACGACGTGCGCAAGGTGATCGCCGCAGTCGCGGACAAGGATTCGAGCTTCGAGCTCAAGGAGCGCTACGGCAAGTCGCTCGCCACCGTATTCGCGCGCCTCGACGGAAAAAGCGTGGGCTTCATCGCCAACAACCCGCTGTTCAAGGGGGGCGCGCTGGACGCCGACGCCTGCCAGAAGGCGACGAGCTTCATGGTGCTGTGCGACTCATTCAATATTCCCCTCGTCTTCCTGGTCGATGTCCCGGGCTTTCTCATCGGCGTCGAAGGCGAGCTGCGCGGCATGCCGGGAAAAGTCATCAACTGGATGAATGCGCTCTCGCTCGTGACCGTGCCGCGCGTCACCGTGATCATGCGCAAGAGCTATGGTCAGGCCTTCATCAACATGGGGGGCGGTCGCAATACCGACGAGCTCGCCTGCTGGCCGTCCGCGGACCTGGGCTTCATGGACCCGCGCGTCTCGGTCAACGTGCTCTACGGCGTCAAGGAACAGGACGATCCGGAGCGCTTCAAGCAGCTCGTGGCCGAAGTGAACCGCGATACCACGCCGTGGGAGCTCGCCCGGCTGTACGAAGCGCAGCACGTGATCGACCCGCGCGATACGCGCGACTTCCTGATCCGCATGCTCCACATACACCGCAAGCGGCTCAAGAACGGGGTGGGCGATCACAAGCTGGCGAACTGGCCTACGAGCTATTGAGCCATGCGTGAATCGAGATCGGTTTGTCGCCCGCGAGCCATGCTCGCCGGCGCGGTCACGGCGTAACGGGCGTCGGGGCGGGCAGGGGAATCCGCGCATGGGCTGCGATCTGCCGCAGCCGGTCGGGGCGGTCGCTGATGACGCCGTCCACCCCCCATTCAATCAGGCGGCGCATGTCGGCGGGCTCGTTCACGGTCCACGGAACGACTTTCAACCCCAGCGACTGCGCTTCGCGCACGGCTTCGCGCGTGAGATCGGAAAAGTTCGGCGACCATGCCGAGCCGCCTGCGGCTTTGACCATGCGCGGCACCGAGCCGTGGTCGCGGTACCGGATACCCGCAGTCCACGGCGAGTCGGTATCGGTATGAATATTGGCGGCCGAGCCGGCCATTGAACTGAGATACACCGTCGGGATCTCCGGCGCCTCTTTCTGCACGATGGCCAGCGTGCGCCAGTCGAATGACTGCACCGTGGTGCGCCGCTCCATGCCCGCTGCGCGGACCGCCGCAATCAGCCTGCGCGCGAAATCTTCCGGTCCGGTCGTCTCCGCAGGCTTGAGCGGGGAAATCTTGGTCTCGATGTTGAAGCGCACGGTCGCGTTGCCGCTTTTCCTGACCAGTTCGAAGACGTCGGCGAGGCGCGGAATGGGCGTGCCGTCGGCCGCGCGCTGCTCCGGCCAGCGACGGGCGTAGGGATTCGCGGGATTGAGCCGGCCGACGTCGTAGCGTTGCAGCGCGGCGTAGGGGAGGGTCCAGATCGGAGGCCCTGCTTGCGCCAGCCACTGCCCGTCCGGCCCGCGCGTGATGTCGGGGTTCAATGCGGAATCGTGGCTCACGACCACGACGCCGTCCCGCGTGATGGCGGCATCGAGCTCCAGGGTGGTCACGCCGATTTCCAGCGCCTTGGCGAACCCCGGCAGCGTGTTTTCGGGCGCCAGGCCGCGCGCGCCGCGATGGCCCTGGATATCGAGCGCCTGGCTCCCGGGCGCGGTCATGGCCATGACGCCCGCAAGCAATCCGGCCACGGCGTGAATTGTGATCCGTGGACCCTGATGCGGCCGGAATGTCCGCCCATTGCTCATCCCTCCGCCCTCATACCCGGGCGGTCATTCGCCTTTGATGCCCGCGGCCTTGATGACCTTGCCCCACTTGACGATCTCGTCCTGCATGAACGCCGTGTATTGTTCGGGCGTATTCCCCACCGGGTCGGCGCCCATGCCCTTGATGCGCTCGTTCAGCTCGGGCGAATGCAGCGCGCGCACGAACTCGGCGTGCAGCCGGTCCACGATGGGCCGGGGCGTACGCGCGGGCGCGGCGACGCCGAACCACGAGGTCACGGAAAAACCCGGGATGCCGCTCTCGGCGATGGTCGGGATGCCCGGCGCCGCGGGCGTGCGCCGCGGGCCGCTCAATGCGATGGGCCGCAGCTTTCCGGCCTGGATATGCCGGATGACTGCGGGGATGTTGGCGAAATAAAGCGAGACTTCGCCGGACAGCAGCGCCGTCAGCCCCAGACCGCTGCCCTTGTACGGAATATGAACCCAGCGCACGCCGGTCAAATACTGAAACAGCTCCGCCGACATGTGCGGCGTGGTGCCGATGCCGGAAGTGCCGTAATTGATGTCGCCGGGCCGCTTCTTCGACACCGCGATCAGCGACTTGACCGACGTCACCGGAAGCGAGGGATGCACCGTGAGCAGGTTCTGCGATTCGGCCAGCAGCGTGATGAACGAGAAGTCCTTGACCGAGTCGAACGGCAGTTTGCGCAACGCGGGGTTCGTGGCATGGCCCGGGGCATTGAGGACGATGGTGTAGCCGTCGGGCGCCGAGCGCGCCGCCAGCTCCGTGGCGATCGCGGTGCTCGCGCCGCCGCGGTTTTCCACGACCACCGTCTGTCCGAGGTACTCGCCGAGCTTGGGCGCCAGCGCCCGTGCCAGGATGTCGTTGGTGCCTCCCGGCGGAAAACCGATCAGGAAGCGGATCGGCTTTGCGGGATAGGCTTGTGCGTGGCTCGTCGACGCGGCCAACGCGAGGACGACACCAAGCAAGGCGCTTCGCACGGCGGGAGTCGGGAGTCCGGTCACCGGCCACCCGTCACGCTTCATTCCCCTTTGATGCCCGCCGCCTTGATGACTTTCGCCCATTTCGCGATCTCATTTTGCATGAACGCGGTGTACTGCTCGGGCGTGTTGCCGACCGGATCGGCGCCCAGGCCCTTCAGGCGATCTCGCAGATCGGCTGAATTGAGCGCGCGCACGAGCTCCGAGTGCAGCCGGTCGATGATCGGACGGGGGGTTTTTGCCGGCGCCGAGACGCCGTAGAACGTGGTGACCTCGTAGCCCGGCACGCCGCTCTCCGCCACCGTGGGGATATCGGGCGCCGCGGGCGTGCGCTTGGGCCCGGTCACGGCCAGCGCGCGCAGCTTCCCCGCCCGGGCGTGCTGAATGACGGTCGGTACGTTGCCGAAGTAGATTACGTGTTGCCCCGCCAGCAGGTCCACCACCGCGGGGCCGCCGCCCTTGTAGGGAATGTGCAACCACTTCACGCCCGTCAGGAACTGGAACAACTCCGCCGACAGGTGGACAGTCGTCCCGGTGCCGGAGGAGCCGTAATTGATGCTGCCCGGCGGGTGTTTCTTGGATATCGCAATCAGCTCCTTCACGTTGCGCGGCGGAAACGAGGGGTGCACGACGACCAGGTTCTGCGACTCCGCGGCGATCGTGATGAAAGCGAAATCCCGGATCGAGTCGAATTCGAGCTTGAGCAGCGACGGATTGGTCGCGTGGCCCGGAGCATTGAGCATGATCGTGTAGCCGTCCGGCGGCGTGCGCACGAACATCGCGGAGGCAATGGCGGTGTTGGCGCCGCCGCGGTTCTCGACCACCACCGATTGGCCGAGCGACTCCCCGAGCTTGGGGGCCAGGACGCGCGCCACGATATCGTTGGTGCCGCCGGGCGGGAAGCCGACGATGAAGCGGATCGGCTTCGAGGGGTAGGGCGCCTGCGCCGCCGCGGGCGCGCTCAGGAACAGGGGTGCCACGAGAATCAGGGATTGAGCCAGCCACCGGTGTTTCATGTTTGCCTCCTCCGCAAAAAGTACTCCACCTTGCCGGCCCGCTGCCCGGCCTTGCTTCCTGAATCCTGTGAGCCGGAATGCCGGTTACTTGTCTTCGATTCTATCGGCGTTCATCGGCCACTGTCGGCGGATTCAATTCATTTCTTCGCCTGTGGGCCGAATCCCTTCTCGAAATGCGGGCCGGCCATGGTGCCGTCGACCGCTTTGCCGATGATGCCCTGCGAAAGATCCTTGATCGCGATGAAGATCACGTCCTCGTCGTCCGGCGAGGCCACCAGCGTGTGCGGCGCGTTGGCCGGAATGTAGATGAGCGTCCCGGCGGGCGCGTGGATCTTCCTGCCGTTCACCGAACCGACCAGGGTCCCCCGCACGACGTAATTGAACTGCTCGTTCTTGTGGGTATGCATGCGCGAGCCGGTGCCGCGCTCCTTGTGGATCCATCCCACCAGCATGCGCTCGCCCTCCACCACGCCGCCGTGGGAAGTGGAGTAGCCGGTCCCGGCCGGGACGTCTTTCAGCGCCGCGAGCGGGAACTGGTACTTGCCGTTGCCGCCCTTCACCGCCCCTTGGGTCTTGGTGCTCGCGCTGCGCTTCGTTGTTGGCTTCTTGACCGGCATGGTGTCCTCCAGCAAGCGGATGCGGGACGAGCCGCCTCACGACTCACGACTCGCCATCCACGAAGTTTACAGGTAGTCGATGATTTTCCAGTCGCCCGGCTTGACGTTGACGACGTTCTTGTTGCTGCCCGGCCGGCGGTCGGCATAAATCCGCCCTTCCTTCATGACCACCTTGATGTTCTTCTTCTCCTGCAGGCAGCGGATGTTCTTCAGCGGGTCGCCGTCCACCGCAATGAGGTCGGCGTACTTGCCGGCTTCCAGCGTCCCGAGGTCCTTGTCCATCTTGAGCGCCTGCGCCGCGTTGCGCGTGGTGGTGAGGATCGCGTCCATCGGCTTCATCCCCAGCTTCACGTAGATCTCCAGCTCGGCTGCGTTGCTGCCCATGTCCGGCTCGAAGCCCATGTCGGTGCCCATGGCGATCCTGATGCCTGCCTTGTACATCTTCTTGAAGGTCTCGAAGCAGAAGGGTTGCAGGTACTTCATCTTGCGCAGCACGAAGTCCGCGGTGCCGTGCTCGCGGCGCAACTGGATGGCATGGTCGGTCCGGTGCGAAAGCGTGGGCGTGACCGGCGTGTTCGACTTGCGGATGAGCTCGATGGTCTCGTCGTCGTGGAACACCATGTGCTCGATGGTGTCGGCGCCGGCCTTCATCGCCATGCGCTGCGCGCTGGTCGTGAAGCAGTGCACCGCGGCCGTCTTGTGCAGCGCGTGCGCCTCGTCCACCACCGCGTCGAGCTCCTCCTGCGTCATGTTGCGGATGTCGGGCTCTTCCTTGTCGGTACCGCCGCCGCCGGAAGCGCAGGTCTTGATGACGTCGCAGCCCGCCAGCATGTTCTTGCGCGCGAGCTTCCGCAGCTCCCACGGGCCGTCGGCGGTATTGAAGCCCCACCGGTACATCGCGCGCGGCTGGATGAGCTCGAGGTGCGAGCCGGTCATGGTGGTGAACCCGGCGATCAGCATGCGCGGGCCCTCCACGATGCCGGCGTTGATGGCGTCGCGTACCGCGCACATCTCGTTCACGAGCAGCCCGTAGGGGCCGTTCATGCCGAGGTCGCGCAGCGTGGTGAACCCCATATCGAAGCAGTTCTGCGCGTGAAACAGCGCGTACATCTGCTGCAGGTGCGGCATGGTCTCGAACTGCGCCACCCGGTGGTTGTGGAAGGTCATGCAGTTGTGCATCGCGGTATGGATATGCAGGTCCATCATCCCCGGCATGACCGTGTAGCGGGCGCAATCGATGATTTCCGCGCCGGCAGGCGCGCGCACCTTCGCCTTGGGCCCGGCCTTGACGATGCGATTGCCCTGCACCAGCACGACCGCGTCCTTGACGGGACTGCCGCCGCGGCCGTCGATGAGCGTGCCGCAGCGCACGGCCTTGAGCGGCCCGCGGGTCCTGGTTTCCAAAAACTCCTGCGACTTCACGGTTCCCCCCTTTGCAAGTTATCTGCCGCGGAAGACCGAGGCGGCCTTGACGAATTTCGCGTATGCCACGGGATCGAATGCCGAGCCCGCGGCAGGCGCCCGCGCCTCGAGCTCGAGCGCGGGTAGCGTCGCCTCGAGCTGCTCGCGGTCCATGTCGCGCGTGATGAAAACGATGCGCGTGGCGCGATCGTCCGACGGCCACGCATCGAGCACGACCGGCTCGTGGATGACACTCTGCACGGCGTGGATCGCCACCGGCTTGCCCTCGACGTTGACGAGTCCCTTGACGCGCAGCAGGTTGGCGCCCCGGAGCGCCGCCAGCAGCTCGAGCCAGGCCGCGAGCCCCGCGCCCGAGACGGCCTTTGGGCGCCGCACCGCGAACGTCGCGATGCGCTCGATGTGCCCGGGCGTGGACCCTCGCCGCCGATGCAGCGGGGTGCTATCGGCCTTCACGAAAGCGGTCTCGTTCAGCCAGCGCTCGACCTGCTCGCCGCGGGCGCTCCCGCCCTCCAGCATCGTGCCGAAAAGCCGCTCCGGCGCGACGTCGCCGCGCAGGACTTCGAGTCTCTCCGCCCCTGGATTGATACGCGCAAGGCTGCGGTGCAGAGCCTTCATCGCCCGGGCGCCGGCGAGGTCGCCCTTGCTGATCAGCAGGCAGTCGGCGATGGCCGCCTGCTTGACTGATTCGGGACAGTCGCGAAGCTGGCTCAAGCCGTTGACCCCGTCCGCCATCGTCACGACGGCGCCCGGCCGCAGGTGCGGTGTGATGAGCGCCTCCGACGCGAGGGTGCGCAGGATCGGCACGGGGTCGGCGAGCCCGGTAGTCTCGACCAGCACGCGATCGAACGCAGGCACGCCGCCTGCGTCGCGCTGCGCGAGCAGGCGTGCCAGCGTCTCGACGAGATCGCCGCGGATCGTGCAGCACAGGCAGCCGTTCGAGAGCAGAATCGTGTTTTCCTGTGGCGTGGCCACCAGCAGGTGATCCAGGCCCACCTCGCCAAATTCATTGATGATGACCGCGGCACGGGCCATGCCCGGGTGCCGCAGCAGGCGGTTGAGCAGCGTCGTCTTGCCGCTGCCCAGGTAGCCGGTGATGACGGACACCGGCAGCCGCTGCGAAGCGGCTGGCGGGTCCACCTTGGGATGAGGGGTCGGGGAGAGGCCGTCTACAGGACGCACAGGGAGCCGCGGGAAAACCGGAGCGCCTATTGTAATGGCGTCCCGGGCCTTCCGCTGAAAGGCGGCGCGCTCAGGCGGCGAGCGGCTGGCGCTCCGCGTCGGCGCTGTACCGGCCGCTCGCGGCGAGACTGTTCATGCGCGAGCGGTGCAGCAGCGCGGCCTGGCCCGCCGCGACGTTCGCCTGCGATCCTTTCCACGCCTTGAGCGAGGGTGCCTGCAGGGCGCGGCCATACGAGAACGACAGGGGCCACGGCAGCGTCTTGCCGTATTGCTTGTTCATCGCGTGCAGATGCGCCGTGGCGAGCTCGTCGCTCTGTCCGCCGGAAAGGAACACGATGCCGGCCACCGCCGCGGGCACCGAGCGCTGGAGCACGCGCACCGTGCGCTCCGCGACTTCGTCCACGCCCGCCTGCCTGGAGCAGTCCTTGCCCGAGATCACCATGCTCGGCTTGAGCACCGAGCCCTCGAGCGACACGCGGTGCAGGTAGAGCGCGTCGTACACGGTGTTGAGCGTCCATTCCGTCACTTCCTCGCAGCGCTCGACCGTGTGGTCGCCATCCATGAGCACTTCGGGCTCGACGATGGGCACGAGGCCCGCCTCCTGGCAGATGGCGGCGTAGCGGGCGAGCGCGTGCGCGTTGGCCGCGATGCAGGTGGAGCTCGGGATGTTCGCCCCGATCGTGATGACGGCGCGCCACTTTGCGAACTTCGCGCCGAGCTTCACATATTCGGCGCAGCGCTTCGCCAGGCCGTCGAGCCCCTCGGTCACGGTCTCACCCGGGCACAGCGCGAGCGCCTTGGCGCCGGTGTCGACCTTGATGCCCGGCAGGATCCCGTTCTTGGCCATGAGTTGAACGAAGGGGGTGCCGTCGGCCGTCTTCTGGCGGATGGTTTCGTCGTAGAGGATGACCCCGCTGATGTACTGGCCCAGGCCCTTGGCCGAGAACAGCATGTCCCGGTAGGCCCGGCGGTTCTCCTCGGTGTTTTCCACCTTGATGCCGGCGAAGCGCTTTTCGATGGTCCCGGTCGATTCGTCCGCGGCGAGTATGCCTTTGCCGGACGCGACCATGGCTTTGGCGACGGTTTCGAGTAATTGTGCGGGCATGTTGTCCTCCTGCTGAAAGACCGTGATTGATGGTAAGTGGTTGAATGGGGCGGCGAGCCGGCGCGCGAGGGCGCTATTCTAAGCCAGCCCGTACCCAGCGACTGACACCGCCGGACCGGCCCGTGTTCCCGGAGACTCGCTTACGCGTGGCGGTGCTCTCCCACCTTGACGATTTTCATCGTATTGGTGCCGCCCGCCTTGCCGAAGGGCTCGCCGATGGTGAGCACGATGTAATCGCCCAGCTGGACTACGCCGCGGTTGAGCAGCTCGTCCTCGGCCATGTTCAGCGCCTTTTCCGGGTTGCGCGCGCCCTTGAACTTGACCGGGTAGACCCCGCGGAAGAGCGTGACGCGACGGCGCGTCTCGATGACGGCGCTCATGGCGTAGATCGGCACCGTCGTGTGCATGCGCGACATCAACAGCACCGTCTTCCCGCTCTGCGTGAGCGACGCCACGGCCTTGATGTCCAGGTTGTTGGCGGTGAAGCTGGTCGCGCGCGCGATGGCTTCCTCCACCGCCCCCGGCGGGTCCCGGCGCTGACGCTCCTGCGACATCGTGTCTTCCTTTTCCGCCTCGATGCATACGCGCGCCATGGCGGCCACCGTCTCCGCGGGATACTTTCCCGCGGCGGTCTCGGCCGAGAGCATGACCGCGTCGGTGCCGTCGAGCACCGCGTTCGCCACGTCGGAGACCTCGGCGCGCGTGGGGATCGGGTTCTGGATCATCGACTCCATCATCTGCGTCGCCGTGATCGTGATCCGGTTCTTCTCGCGCGCCATCCGGATCATGCGCTTCTGCAGCGCCGGGACGACGGCGTCGCCCACTTCCACCGCCAGGTCGCCGCGCGCCACCATGATGCAGTCGGAGGCATCGAGGATGTCTTCCAGCGCCGGTATCGCTTCGGCCCGCTCGATCTTCGCCACCGTCAGCGCGTTGCCGCCCGCGCGCCGCATGAGATCCCGCGCCCAGCGCATGTCGTCGCCGGAACGCGGGAACGAGACGCCGAGAAAATCCGCCCGGAGCTCGGCGGCGATCCGGATATCCTGCTTGTCCTTCTCTGTGAGGGCGGGCGCGGTCAGGCCTCCGCCCTTGCGGTTGATGCCCTTGTTGTTGGAAAGCGCGCCGCCCTGCTCAACCACGGTCGTGATGCGCGAGCCGCGCACGGAGGACACGCCCAGCACGATGCGCCCGTCATCGAGCAGCAATGTGTCGCCGGGTCGCACGTCGCCCGGCAGCTTCTTGTAGTCGAGGCCGACCACGTGCTGGTCGCCCAGCGTGCATTCCGAATCGAGCACGAACTTGTCGCCGGCCGACAGCGTGATCCGCGAGTCCTTGAAGCGGCCGATGCGGATCTTGGGGCCCTGGAGGTCGACGAGGACGCCGACGGCCCGGCCCGCCTTGCGGGCAAGCGCGCGCACGAGCTCCACGCGCTTGCGGTGCTCGTCGGCCGAGCCGTGCGAGAAATTCATGCGCACGACGTCGAGCCCGGCATCGATCATGCGCGCGAGCGTTTTCGGGTCGCTCGACGCTGGCCCCAGCGTGGCGACGATCTTGGTGCGGCGAGGCATTATGGAAACCGGTGGATTAGGGAGAGTGGAAGTCTATTAGCAAGGCCCGACAAACTCAATCTAGCGCGGTGTCGGCGGGTCGAGCAGCGGTCCGACCGCGGCCGCGAGCGCCCGGTGTCCGGCGTCCGAAAGGTGAGCGGTGTCCACGAACAGCCAGTCGGACGCCGCGAATTGCGGGCTGCTCCCCAGGTCGACGAAGCGCACGCCATGCCGCCCGCAAATGGCGGCCGCCGCCGGCACAAAGCGTTGAGCCAATGGCCTCATCGCCTCCGACGCCAATGCCGGCTTGACCAGGCCCGGCGTCGCGAAAAAAATGTCGACCAGCTCCCGCTCCTGCGGCGCCAGCGGCTTCGCGCACCACGGCAGAAAGGGTTGAAAGCCGAATACCAGCGCGCGGGCGCCCCGTCCGAACACGCGGGAGAACACGGCGATCTCGCGCTCGAACAGCTCGAGCATCTCGCGCCAGCGCGCTTCCGTGGGCGCGCCGTCCCTCGGCACCGCCGGCCAGCCCATCTTCTTGTAATACTCCCCCATCGCCGGATAAGGCAGCAGCAGCTCGTGCATCGCGCGCGTGGATTCGAGCAGCCAGAGCGAGAGCAGGATCATGCCGCTGATCCACACCGCGTACTCGACCTTCAGCGGGGCGTACAACTCCGCCGCAATCCGCTCCTGGGTGAGAGCGGAGCGGCGCAGCGCAAATGAATACCAAAGCTCGTCTGCGCGCTCCCGGTTGAGCACGTTGTGCACGACGCGCTCGTCGCCGGTTGCCCCGGTGCCCCAGACCTGGCTATTGCCCAGCACGATGCCCTTCGCGCCGGGCCA
>Ga0247825_10002860_pt1 | contig 11389 bp, 9 predicted proteins | sample 13C_Vanillin_Day_FD_194413 | JGI IMG/M metagenome (GOLD analysis project Ga0247825, IMG submission 194413) | Soil microbial communities from agricultural site in Penn Yan, New York, United States - 13C_Vanillin_Day48 | ecosystem: Environmental > Terrestrial > Soil > Agricultural land | place... | reverse complement strand
CGATCAAGACCTGTTCACGCTGGAGAACACCTACCGGCATGCCTGCGGGATGGCCTACACGGGGCAACCCAAGACCGTAGGTCTCAAATCGGAGATCGAGCGTACCGTCCCCTACATCTCCGTAACGCCGTACCCCATGAGCGTCAGCGCCTTTCTCGAGCAGCACCCTTCGGCACTCCAAGAGCATCATCTGGTGCTCTCCGTGCTGGGTGCTCCCACAACCGAGCTCGATCTGAACGAGCGCATCTGGTCCGACGCCAGGAACCCTCCTGTGCTCTTCTCTTGGTTGGAGCCCCTTGGCCTCGGCGGGCATGCGCTCTTGACCCATGCCCGCAGAGAGGGCGGCCCGGCGCGGGGATGCCTGGAATGCCTTTATTGCCGCTACGTGCAAGGGGGGCCCCTCGATAACCAAGCAGCCTTCGCGAAGCCGGGTGTCACCTATACTCGCGACACGCTGGGATGTGGAAGCCGATTCCTGCCCTTTGCGGATCTGGACGCCCAGCGCACCGCAGAGCTGGCCGCCCGTCTCGCGCTGCAGGTCCTCCAAGGCAAAGTGGCTGAGTTCCAGTTCCAGTCATGGAGGGGAGACCGCCGGATGTTCGAAGAGGCCGGCTACTCAGTCACGGAGAACTACGGCCTGCAGCCCAGCGCTGCCTCGTACATCCGGGATAATTGCCCGGTATGTGCCACGAGGTGATGACGATGGAAGGACTTCTTTTCCGTCGGGCTGGTGGAGCCGTCTTGAAGCTCGATCCCGCAGTGCTCGAGCGGATTCTCAAGTTCCGGCAGGCAGCCCTCCACCAAGAAGAGGCAGGCGGCGTTCTGCTGGGGCGCCACATCGTGGGCCGTCATGACATCGTCGTGGACGAGGTGACCTGCCCCTTGCCGGGGGATCTCCAGAGCCGCGTGTCCTTCTATCGGAGTCAAGCGCACCACCAGCAGATCATCGACACGCGGTGGAGGGACTCACAGGGAACGTGCCACTACCTCGGGGAATGGCACACCCACCCCGAGTGCTGGCCGACGCCGTCCGCCGTCGATCTGGCTGACTGGCGGCGCCGGTTGCAAACCGATCTCTTCTACGGAGAGTCGCTCTTCTTCATCATCGTCGGCACGTGCGAAGTGCGCGCATGGGAGGGAGCTCGCCACTCGCTCGAGGTCCATCTGCTCCCGACTGCTAGGTTCCCCGAGAACTCAGATCTTCAATAGTCTTGGGCTCACTGCAGGGGGGGCCCGGCCGGCACTTCTGGAGCGAAGCCAGGATCCCCGGGGTTCGCCGCCTGCTGGGCGCGCTGCATCCTCTCCGCCTGCTCCCGCTGCGTGCGGATGACCTGCTCCAGGCGCTCGACCTCCGCCTGATCCCCACGCGCCTTGGCCTCGTCCCGCTGACGCTCCAGCTGCTTCACGCCCACCATGGCGAGCTCTGCCGCGCGCTCCTTGATGTTCATCCAGTTCTTCTTCACCTGGGCCTGCGTCTCGGGGCTCCAGTCCGACATCCGGGGTGAAGTCGTGGGGCCTGGAGGCGGTTCTTCAGCAGGAGGAGGAGGCGCTACCACCACTGGCTCCACAGGCTGCGGTGGCGGCTCCACCGGCCGGGCGGGCGCGGGACGAGCCATGGGCCTGGGTGGCTGCGGTGGGGTGACAGCTGGGACAGGCGGCGACGGCTCAACCGCTACCGGTGCCGCGACCACTGGACGGGACGGGCTCGGCGAAGGGACGGTCGGCTCCGGCAACAGCCAGGAGCCCACCACCGCCGCGATCAGCGCCACGGCGCCCACAATCGGTAGGAGTAGGTAGGCAGGAAATCTCATGGGGAAGCGGCGCTGAAGCTTACCCCATTCTGGAGGCTCGCGAGCCGCCCCTCCCGACGCTCGCCTACTTCAGGCTCTCAATCCAGGTGCGGATGAGCGCCATCCCGTTGGGATCCGTGATCTTCGAGGCCAGGGGCGGCATCTGCTCGGTGGTGCCGCGGATCGACATGCGGTGCATGACGCAGCTGGCGTCCGGATGGCCCGGCACGAGCCGCTGGGTGACGCCCGGGGTGACGAACTTCTCCACCGGCACGCCCAGGCCCGTCTTCCACACCCCCGTGTCCTCCAGGGTCTTGTCATTCACCGAGAGCCGCAGCGAGAACGGGTTGTTGAACTCGATGCCGGTCGGGTTATGGCAGTTGCCGCAGTTGACGTGCAGGTAGCCCAGCGCGCTGGAGGTCAGCTCGTCGCCAGGCACCTTGATCACCGGCACCTCGGTGGTGAACCGGCCCTCGGCCGCCAGCGTCTTCAGCGTCACCCCGGGCCCGTCATGGTTGAGCTGCAGGGCGCTGAAGCCCAGCGTCTGCTCGGACAGGTACGAGTGGCAGGACTTGCACGACTTGGCCGCAGGGATGTTGTGGATCGTCCCCTGAGCATTGACGACGCCATACTGCGCGAAGTCCGCGTCGGACCCATCCTCACGCCAGGCGTAGCCCGCGAAGATGAAGTCCTTGGGGCCTGGCCCGTAGCGCGCGATGAAGCGCGTCTCGACCAGCTTCCCTTCCGAGGTGAAGTGCTTCCAGAACCTGGCACCCACCGGGAGCACCCAGTGATCCATGTCATGGGTGTCGATCTGGCACTCCGCGGGCAGTTGGACGAACCGAGCCTTCTCCGCCGAGTCCGACCAGAGCTTGTAGACGGGCTCGAACTCCCTCACTCCCGCGGAGAGAGTCCGAGCCCGGATGTCCTGAAAGAGCCCCGTCGCCGAGAGCGTGGCGGGCACCGCGCCCCCCTCGAGCCCTGTCTGCAGCTCCGCGCAGGAGACATTCGGCGTGGGAGGTGGCGGCTCCACGACGATGTCCTCACTGCACGCCGCCAGCAGACATGCCACCAAGAGGCACGCCCAAGGCAGGGGGGACTTCACCCGAGGAGAGGCCGGGACGACAGGTGCGACGGGGCTCTTCATGAGGCTTCTTCTCTCTCCCTGGTTAGTAGCCGCTCACCAGGCAGGCCGAGGCGGCGGTCGGGGCCTCGCACTTGCTAGAGGTGGTGTTGCACGTCTGGCACGCGTCGCAATCCGCGTCCGCGTCGCAGGTGCGGCCCACGCACTCATTGGTGGTCAAGTTGCAGGTCTCACCCGCGGCCGCGCTGCAGCCCGCATCCGCGTCGCACCAGCGCGCCGGCTCCTGGATCTTCTTGTCGCCCTCGCCCGTCCGCGGCACCTGGTTCTTCAGGTACGTGTAGATGGCCTTGACGTCATCCTCGTTCGCCTGCTTCAGCGCCGCCGCGATGCCGTTCATGGGGAAGGCGAGATCGCGCGTCACGCCGTTATGGGTGACCTTGCCGTCGTAGATGACCTTGCGGAAGTCCTCATAGGAGGTGAACCGCGGGAAGGCACCGTTGTTGGCACCCAGCAGGTTGCCCGTGATGGTCCGCTTGTTCTTGAGCAGCGCGTCCAGCCCCGGCGGCACCCCGAAATGCTGCCCGCCCGACAGCCACCTGTCGGTGGGGATCTTCATGTTGGCCACGCGCAGCGGGTTGGTGTGGCACCCGGTGCAGTCACCCACCGCGTTCACCAGGTAGCTGCCGCGCGCATACAGCGCCTTGTCGCTGGCGCTCAGCGTGGCCAGCTCCGGGGGATCCGCGAGCGGCTGGAGCGCCAGGCCGCGATCCGCGTTGAGCACGCCCGAGGCATTCTCCGCGGGCAGCGGCCGGGAGACGTCACCATCCGCGTAGCTGCTGGGGAACGGGACGGGCTTGGCCGCGGCCGCCGCGCCCTTGATGTCGTCGGGCACCGGGTTGTTGATGGGCGGGATCTTCCGGAGGTACGCGTAGATGGACTTCAGATCCTCCTCGGTCATGTACCGGTAGACTTCCCACGGCATGACGATGAGCGCCTCATCGTCGCCCTCCTCCGCGGCCTTGAAGTCCTTGCCCGTGCGAATGGCCTCGATGAACTGCGCCTCGTTCAGCTTCAGCCCGGTCTCCGGATGGGGCGTCAGGTTGCGCGAGTAGACCCTCGCGTCCGGGCCAATCTGGAAGACGGAGCCACCGCCAAAGTACCCGGGAGGCCCACCGCTGGTGTTGGGCTGCATGTGGCAGTCATTACAGGTGACCACCGCGTTCAGGTAATAGCTGCCCAGGCCGATCCGCTCCTTCTCCGCATTCGACAGGCCCGTCAGATCCAACTGGAACGGCGCAATGGAGAGCCCCTTCTCCGCCAGGAGCGAGAGGGGAGTCTCCTCGGGGGGCTCGAGATCGCCACTGCATGCCACGGCGCCGAGCATCGCACCGGCCGCAAGCGCAAGGGCGCAGGTGCGAAGCCTGATCAACGGATGATTCTGCACGGTTTTCTCCATATGAAGGGGAAGGCTCCAAGAGCGAGGGGGGAGAGAGAAGTCTCGGCTTCTCGGAGGGCCGAAAGGTGCCTCAAGTCCTGGTGGACCTCAAGGATCTGCCGGTCTCCTCTGATTCACGGGGGGCGCGTCCAGGAAGGCTCCGCACGCACAGTGGCCTACTGCCCCTGAGGATTCTCCTCTGGAGAGGGTTTCCAATAGAGCTCGAAGAGGCCTCCGAGGAAGAACTCCCCGAAGCGCGCCACCGCGCTGAGCTGCTCCTGCACGTTGGCGGCATGGGTGACGCGGAAGGTGGAGACCTGCCGGGCGAAGTCGTCCACGGAGATGCGCACCATGCCCTTGTAGGCCAGAGGGGCGTCTGGCCCTTCACCTCGCCGGAGCGTGATGAAGAGGGTGGTGGTGTCCTCCCAGAAGTCAATGCCCGGATCGTCCGTGAGCTGCTTGAAGCCCTCGAAGTGGAAGCGCTCGCCCGACTCGGCCAGCAGGTGGAGCGTGTAGCGCAGCTGCTTGTAGCCGGGCCGCTGCGGATCCTCGATCAGCACGTTGAGGGTGCCGCGCGTCACCGTCAGCGGCTTCGCGGAGAGGGCCGGTGCCGTTACGCACCCCGTCACTGCCATGGGATGGCGGGGATCGGCCAGCAGGGCCTTCAGGTCCTCCACGAACACGGTGATGACGAAGCGCAGCTCCGAGGCCCCAGGCCGATCCGGGTTGGCCGCGGCCCGGTAGTCCTCCTGCACCGCGGTGGAGATGAAGCCGCGCAGGCTCTCCGTGAAGCGCAGGCCCGTGGGCAGCGCGGGAGCTGGGACGGCCGGCTCCGGCAGGGGCGAGTAGTCGATGTGCCAGCCGTGGCGCTGGGCCAGCTTCGCGCTGAAGCGCTCGGACACGGCGGAGATGGTGAGCAGCGGGTTGGCGCCGATGGAGCGGGGGATGATGGAGCCATCACAGATGTAGAGGCCTTCGTGGACGGCGGTGCCCTCCTGGCCCGAGAAGACACGGCCCTCATGGTCCACCACGCCGCCCTCCGCGTCGTCCGCCATCGCGCAGCCACCCAGGGGGTGGGTGATGAGCAAGGCATTGTCCAGCAGCCGCATGCTCACCGGGTTGCGCAAGAAGGTGCCACCGAGCGCCTCCACCGCCTTGCGCAGCTTCTGCTCGGCACGCAGGAAGCTCTCCTGGCGCCCCGCGCCGGGCCACACCGCGCGCAGCCCGTCCCCTTCCAGCCGCAGCTCCCCTCCCCCATCATCATGCGTCATGGCGAAGAGCGTCTGCGTGTTGCGGATGGCGCCATGGTAGGGCCCCCGGACCAGGCTCTCCGCCACCCGGGCGCTCTCCTGCACCCCGTCGATGATGCCCTCGTCCGTGTCCTCGCCCAGCAGCGGCGATACGGCGGCAAAGAGGGTGGGCAGGTAGCCGCCGAGCGCCGCTGGCACCGTCCCCTCCTCGATGACCATGGCCTCATCCAGGTACTCGGTGTCGCGGAGATCGATCACCCCGGTGATGGTGGGGCCCACGGGCTCGGGATCCTTCACCTCGTGGTCGCCATGGCCCACGGCGTTCACCGGCACGTCCAGGTTGTACCCGAACGCCATCACGTCTCCGTTGCCGGAGAAGTGCTTTCCCAGCTCGCCCGACAGCGGCAGCCCCGCGGCCCGCGAGCGCAGGAGGATCTCCGAGCTGCCCAGGCTCCCGGCCGCAAGGATGACATGATCGGCCGTGAGGAACTGAAGCGGAGCGTCGAACAGCTCACGCCCCATGCCAATGAGCCGGTAGTACACGCGCCAGTGGCCCTGGCCCCGCCCCAGGTGGTGCACGGCCACCTGGGTGAACAGCTCCGCGCCGTGGCGCTGCGCATCCGGCAGGTAGTTCATCTGCACCGAGTTCTTCGCGCCTACGTTGCAGCCGGTGGCACAGTCTCCACAGAGCGTGCAGGCCCGCTGGCGCACGCCGGCGGTGTTGACCCCCTCCTTGAAGTGCACCGCCAGCGGAGGGCGATAGAACCGGCCGCCCGTGAGCCTGGCCGAGGCCTCCAGCGCCTTCAGCTTGCGCAGGCTTGGGTGGGACTCGGGGTAGGGCTGGACGCCCAGCGTCTGCTCGGCATGGACGAAGCAGTCCTCGAGTAGGCCCTGTCTCACATCCTCGCGGAACGCGGCGGGCCAGCTGTCATCCTCGAGCACGCGCGGATCCGGCCGCAGCGCCACGCCGGCATTGATGAGCGAGGTGCCTCCCAGGCCCGAGCCCGTGACGACCGCCAGATCTCCCAGCAGGTGCAGGTTGAGCAGCCCCATGGGGGAGCCGACCTTCAGCTTCCCCAGGAGCGAGCCGCCCGGGCCCAGGAGCTGGGTCTCGCGTAGGAGCTGCGTATTGGTGCGCGGGAACTCTCCAGGGACGCGCTCCTGCCCACGCTCCAGCACGCACACCCGCTGGCCCGCCCGGGACAGCCGCGATGCAGCGATAGCGCCTCCATAGCCAGAGCCCACGATCACGACGGGCCAGTGCCCACCCAACCTCTCCACAGGAGACGACAGTCGCCGCATCTTTTGCCTTCACGAGCCGTTAGCGGCTCGTCCACCAGTTCTTGAATTGCTTCCAGGAGATCTTCCCGGTCCGCTCTGTGTCGACCATATCGAAGGCCATGGCCAGTTCTTCATCGGTGATGTTCTGCCCGAGCGCCTCGAGCAATCGAGCGAACTCACGCTGCTCGATGTAGCCGGTCCGGTTGCGATCGTACTTCTGGAAGATGTCCAGCAGCTCGTTGCCGGAGCTGGTCAAATCATCCACCGCCGCGTGCGTGGGCGCCAGAGGCTGGGTCCCAGCGGACGTCGTCTCCACCACCTCCTGCGCGGGCTGCGCCATCGCGGCGGCGGGAGCCTCGGGCTCGCTGGCGAGTGGAGCAGGGGTCTCCTCCGGAGGGGCCGGCGGGGGAGCAATCGCCTTGGGGGCTGCCTTCCGAGCAGCCGGCTTCTTCGCTGCTGCCTTCCGAGCAGCCGGCTTCTTCGCTGCTGCCTTCCGAGCAGCCGGCTTCTTCGCCGCTGCCTTCCGAGCAGCCGGCTTCTTCGCCGCTGCCTTCCGGGTGGCCTTGCCTGCCGCCTTGCGAGGCGACTTCGCGGACGCCTTCCGGGTGCCCTTCTTGGTAGTGGCCGTGCGCTTCGCGGTCTTCTTCTTTGCGGCTGCTGCCTTCTTGGCCGGCTTGTTCTTCGCCATCGTGCTTCCCCCTCCCAGAGTTGCACTACATCGTAGCTGTCTGCCGTCCCCAGCGGCAGGGATTCGATGAACCTCCTGCTTCCGCCCCGGAAGCAGCCGCGTCCACGGCGAACGCAATGAGCATGGGGGAAAACCCGGCGTCCGCCTGGAAAGCACCTGCTTCCAGCTCATACGCACAGCTGGCGGGTGGAGCCTCCTGGAGGCCCGGCTCCCCCACCCCCTACCCGCGTATCTGCTTGGAAAGTCTGGGGACTTGGGGCTTCCGGCGGCCCGGGACGGGCATGGCAATGCCCTTGCACAAGGGGGTCCGCAGCAAGGAGCAACCCCATGTCCCGCATCGCGAACACCGAGGTCATCATCCCCATCTTCGAGGGTGTGGAGCGGGAGTCGTTCGCGAAGTAGTGTGGCCTCGGCGGGAGGCGCAGACGCCTGCGGAGCTGCAGTCCTTCATGGAGGAGTTGGCGGCGGAGTTCGGCCTGGAGAAGGTGGACGAGGCCCGACCGCTGGTGCGCAAGGTGGGCTGGAAGACGCGCGAGACGGAGGCGGAGCGCGAGTACTGGCAGACCTGCGACAAGCCCACGGCCCGCTTCTTCATCGAGGCCAACCCGGGCTATGTGGAGGGCGATGGGCTGGTGACGGTGGTGCCGGTGACGGCGTCCAACCTGCTGACCATGTTCCGCAACGTGGGCGAGCGCAAGCTGCGCGCGCCAGTGGAGGCCGCCCTGTCGCTGGTGCGCTGGCTGCCGCTGGGAGCGCGGCTGTCGCGCTCGGAGATCGTCCGCCAGCTGAAGGCCGCGCCGCTCTTCTCCCAGTTCGATGAGAGCACGCTGAAGGCGGTGGCCGGGCGCGCGAAGATTGTCCAGCTGCCCGCCGGACGCTCCGTGTTCCGGCAGGGGGATGCGAGCAACGAGCTGTACCTGCTGGCCCGCGGCGCCGCGTGTCGCTCGTGGCTGCGGCAGGGCGAGCACCGCGAGCTGGCGCCGCGTCAGGCGCTCACGGTGGAGCCGGGCACGCACGTGCTGCTGCTGTCGGGCACGGTGGAGTTGGCCCACGCGGGGCCGCAGGTGGCCGCCCACGGCGTGCTGCTGCTGGAGGCGGAGCACCCCCTGCGCTGGGTGGCCCAGGAGACCGCGCGCATCGTCCTTCTGCCCCGTGGCGCGGTGCCGACCCGTGGGGCTTCCCTGGCGAAGGCCGCGTGAAAAAAGCCTCCGGTGAGGGTGTCCACGGCAGTCAGGGCAGGTCCTCCGCGAGTCGGGGCGGCACCTGAACCGCTGAAGCCGCCTGGACCAGGGGCACGCCTCGGCCCAGGCGTGCCCCCCCTCACCGGAGGCGTCGCATCCAGCAGTTCCATACCTCCAGCTCCCGGAAGCCCATGTGCCGGTAGAGCGGGTGGCCCAGCGTCGTGGCCTGGAGGACGGCGGCACGCTGACCGCGATCGCGGGCATCGGCAAGCAGGGCACGCAGCACCTCGGCGCCCAGGCCCCTGCGGCGCGCGTCCGTCGCCGTGGCCATCATGTAGATCCCCGTCGTGTCCCCCAGGTCATGGGCCAGGCCACCGGAGAGCACCCGTCCTTCCTCGCGCAGCAAGTACACGTGGATGTGAGGATGTATCTGCGAGTGCCATGGATGGAGCGTCGACGGCGCGGCGCGGCCGAACGCCTCCGTATTGAGGAGCATCAACTCCTCCTGTGTCCGCGTCCGCTCGACCGCCAGCCTGGGAGGAGCCAGGGACAGGTCATCGAGCATGATGCCCATGGCCGGGAGGACTTCCCAGCGGCTGTGGCTACGACTCGCCAGGAGCTGCTCCACCTCGGCATCTGCCGAAGGGACCTGCACATGCCAGTCGTGGATGCCGTGGCCGCGGTAGAACTCCTCGAGGGCTCCGAGCGCCTCCGCGAGCGCCTGCGCGCTCTCGTACAACACGCGGTGCTGGTGGACCGCCTCGGGGTGGAGAGGCAGCGCAAAGGCCCAGACCCCAGGCAGAGCGAGGCTGCGTAACGGAGAACCCACCGTCTGGAGCTGCTTGTAGGCAATGACGTTGGCCCGGAGACGGGCCGCAAGTTCAACGTCCTTCATGGGCAGCACGGTACGACAAAGTCACCGTGACTGCTGCGCATGCGCCTCGGCCATCATCCGGCGGATGGGGATGACCAGCAGGCCGAGCACCACCCCAGACCCCAGCAGGAACAGCGTCGTGCGGGTGAAGAGGACTGGCATCTCCGCCGGGTTCTCCGGATTGACGTGCCCTCCCACCAGACCCGCGACGAGGTTGCCGAGCGCGGCGGCCATGAACCACACCCCCATCATCTGCCCCGTGAACTTGCGCGGCGCCAGCTTGGTCATCGAGCTGAGGCCCACCGGGCTCAGGCACAGCTCCCCAAGGGTCTGGAAGAAGTAGGAGGCGACCAGCCACCAGGGAGACACCCTCACCGCTCCCCCGCCCTGGATCCGCTCGGACGCGAAGATCATCACGGCGAAGCCCACCCCGGCGAACAGCAGGCCCAGGGTGAACTTCGCGGGGCTGGACAGATCCCGGCTGCGACGGCCGAGCGCCACCCAGATCGCGGCGAACACAGGCGCCAGGGTGATGACGAAGAACGAGTTGGCCGACTGGAGCCAGAGCGTGGGCATCTCCCAGCCGAACACGACGCGGTCCGTGAAGTCCGCGGCGAACAGGTTGAGCGAGGTGGGAGCCTGCTCGAAGGCCGACCAGAAGATGGTGGCGAAGACGAAGAGGACGACGATGGCGACGACCCGCTTCTTCTCCACGAGCGTCAGCCCAGCGAGTGTGAAGAGATACAGGAAGTAGATCAGGGCCATGCCGGCAATCACGTAGCCCATGGAGTGAGCAACGGAGACGGCGTCGATATCCAGCATGCCCGTCACGCCCAGCACCAGCAGCACCGCCAGGGCAGCCAGGGATGCGCCGAGCCCCCACTTCATCCGGCGCTCCTGGCGCGCCTGCACCGAAGGATCCGGGTGGCGGGTGATCTCGACACCCAGCGGGCCAAGCCAGCGGGAGGTGAGCCGGTACTGGATGAGCCCGACGATCATCCCCAGGCCCGCAGCGCCGAAGCCGTAGTGCCAGCCCACTTTCTCACCGAGGTAACCCGTGATGAGGGGGGCGAGCAGTGCGCCGATGTTGATGCCCATGTAGAAGATGGAGAAGCCCGCGTCCCGGCGAGCCCCTCCCTCGGGGTACAGATCACCAACGATGGCCGAGATGTTCGGCTTGAGCAGCCCGGTGCCGAGCACGATGAGCACCAGACCCAGGAAGAACACCGAGCGTCCCACCAGCGCTGACAGCGCGATGGAGATGTGCCCCGCGGCGATGAGGCACCCGCCGTACCAGATGGCGCGCCGCAGCCCGAGCAGCCGATCCGCGACCCACCCACCTGGGAGCGACGCCAGGTAGACCGACGCCGCGTAGATTCCCACGATGGCAGCGGCGTTCTCGCGCGGGAAGCCGAAGCCGCCCTGGGCCAGCGCGGCCGTCATGAAGAGCACCAGCAGGGGCCGGATGCCGTAGAAGGAGAACCGCTCCCACATCTCCGTGAAGAAGAGCGTGGAGAGCCCTCGCGGGTGTCCGAAGAACCGGGTGTCAGCCGCAGCGGCGGATTCCATGAGGGCCCGTAGAGGGAGTGAGACGTCCAGCAGCCTCAGTGTATCGCAGTGTTTAGACGACGTGCAGGCCTCGGCGCACGGCCAGCTGCCCGCCGCAGCGGCCACAGAGCAGGTCCTCTGGCCCCAACGGTCCACGGCAGTACGGATGCGAACACCGGTCACGCCGGAAGCGGCGGCCAACTGCCGCTGCCACCACGGGAGGAATGGCGAAGGCTCCCACCCCGGCCACTGGTGACA
>Ga0247825_10002859_pt1 | contig 11395 bp, 7 predicted proteins | sample 13C_Vanillin_Day_FD_194413 | JGI IMG/M metagenome (GOLD analysis project Ga0247825, IMG submission 194413) | Soil microbial communities from agricultural site in Penn Yan, New York, United States - 13C_Vanillin_Day48 | ecosystem: Environmental > Terrestrial > Soil > Agricultural land | place... | reverse complement strand
TCAATGCCCGATGCCGCGGCCGCACGGCAGTAAAGTCCCATGCATTCCGCGATCAGATCCGGCTTCTCTCCGTCCCGCCGCAACCGGTAGCGCAAGTCAGCCACGCGCCGCGCAATATCGCCCTCGGCAAACCGGGCGGCATAATGCTCAACGCTTGCAACAAACTCGACCGGGAAAGGCGCCTCTCGGTGGAAGGCGTTGTGATATCGAAATGCAAGCGACGCCAGGAACCGGTCCGCGATCGGCTCAGGGGTATCCTCGCGCTCCGGGTAAGTCCCTCGTCCCGAGAGCGGCAAAGCCGGTCCCATCAAGCGGTGAACTGGCGCAAGAACAGCTGACGCACTGAACGCCATACCTGATCGGCAATCGTCTCGGTCCCGTGCTCGAACCGGACGTATACACGCTCGCCGATACCGGCGGCGCGCGCCGACGGCAGTTCGATCTCGAATTCAAAGTGGCGTTGCAGCGTTTTCGGCTCCCGGGCGGAAGCGGGATCGAGAGCAACCTCGCCGCCGCCGGCCTGGGCCAGCGCCAGGCTTGGCAGCCGGTCGCTTGCAGCGGGGACTTCGCGCACGATCCGCGCCGGTATTGTGTCCTCGACCTGCTCGATCAACTTTACCAGCACCCGTTCCGTGTGATGGCGTACCAGCATGGCCGACTGTTGAGGCACCACGACTCGCGCCATCAGGGTCGACTGTGGCACGACATAGGCAAGGAGTTCGCCTTTCTTGACATAGCGGCCGGGCAGGTCCTGCGGTGAAGGCACCGTAAACACGCCGTCCGCGGGACTGCGGGCCACGAGATCCGCCTCACGCTCGCGCGCTCGCGCGAGATCGGCCTCCACGCTGCGCAATTGATCGAGCGTCTGCTGGGCCTTTACCAGGCGGGTCGCAAATTCCGCCTGGTAACGCGCCTCGAGCTCGCTTTTCTGGCCTTCCATCGCCCGCACCTTCACGGTCAGCGCGGGATCCTCGGCCTCAATCAGCGGATCGCCGCGATCAACCTTCTGGCCGGGCTCGACCAGCACGCGCCGGACGAAGCCGTCGGCGCCGGTGCGCACTGCCCCCTGCTCCGGAACCCAGACCACGCCCTGGGCGTTGGTCCACGACGGCACCGGCAGCACGAATACCAGCGCGAACAGCGCCAGCGCCAGCACGCCGGCTGCAACAGCAGCGCGAGTGCGGCGTCGGGTCAGCTTGGGACTCCAGATTATGTAACCGACCATCATGACAAGAGGCAGCACGAATGCGGAAATGACCGTCCAGGCCGCCAGCAGGATTCCGACAAACAGATAAGCGCTGGCGACAAAAACGGCAATCGCAAAAGTGATGGTCACGCGATAGATGAAGGAGGCTATAGCAAAGCACACAAACCAGATGCGCTCCCCCCGCGTCGAAGCGCTCGGTGGAATTTCCAGCCCGAACACCGAGCGCTGGAACAGTTCCGCGAGATACTGGTTCGCACGCTGCCGGAGATTGGGGATCTCGATGAGATCGGAAAGCATGTAATAGCCGTCAAAGCGCAGGAGCGGATTGGCATTGAACAGAACCGTCGACACGCCTGCAATCAGCATCACGTTGAACAGAACACTCCGCAGGAAACCCGGTTCCATCTGTAGCCAGAAATAAAGCGCGATGCTCGCGATGAAAAGCTCCACGATCATGCCGGCCGCCCCCACGATCATCCGGCGACGCTTCGCCGCGAAGGCGTTTGCTGCCGACGCATCCACGTAAGGAACCGGCATCAGCACCAGCAGCATGATGCCCATCTCGTGCACCTCGCCGCCCCAGGCCTTTACCGCACAGGCGTGACCGAACTCGTGGCACGCCTTGATCAGCGGGAAGACGAGGCCGATGATCAGCAGGTTGTCTGGCGCCAGCACCTGATCCGTGATGTTCTTGGAAAGCTCGCCCCAGTGCTGAATGGCGCTCACCAGAGCCCACCCCACTACCACGAGCCAGATCGCTGCGCCGATCGCGCCGAACAAAGGCTGGTACCAGGGAAGCCAGCGTTCGAGCAACCGGTCTGGATCCAGCAGCGGGATCTTCACCGCCAATGGCGAGAGCCATTTCGCGAGGCGCCCGCGGTCGACGAACCGGTGCGAGCGCCGCAACAGTTCGTCCACGTCGGGCGTCACCTCGCATTGCAGGATATCGGCCACGTGGAGCTGTCCCAGCATCTGGATCATCTCATCCTGCGTCGGGACGTCGTCGCCCAAGCGCTTCACGGCAGCGTCCCAGATGGTGTCCATGCTGCGATTGCCGTCCATCAGGCCGATCATGTAATAGGCGCCCGGCGTAAAACGGTGCGTCCGGCGTGAGATGCGATCCTCCAAGACGTACCACCGCTCGCCGCGATACTCATGGCGATGGATGCGCGCGTGCGACCGCAGCCGCGGCCGCAGGTCGGCAACGCGATACCAGGATGGGCTCAGCAGCTGGCGTGCCATCGCGCGATCTCAGGGCGTCCAGGCCCAGAGCTTGACCCGTATCCAGTTCGCGAGCTCGCGAGTCCAGATCGAGATCAGGGAACGCTGGTCCACGCTGACCTTGGCGACACCCTCCATGCCCGGCCGCAGCCGCGCGCCCGCCGGTGATTCGAGCTGGGCCTCAACGCGGAAGAAGTTGCGTCCTTCGCGGGCGGTATTCACCGGGGTGATCTTGGTGACGACAAACTGGAAGTGGTCGGATGGCATTGACGACAACACGAGCTCGCCGTGCTGATTCAGTTTCAGATCTGCGATGTGGCGCTCATCCACCTGAATCGCGACGCGGTACGCATCCAGTGTGGCCACCTCGAACAGTACCTGGCCGCGCTCGAGTGGAGCGCCGAGCGCCTGGCTGAGGTCGCCGCTCACCACGACGCCGTCGAACGGCGCCGTCAATTCGGCGCGCGACAACTGCTCGTCGGCCAGTGCAATTTGCGCATCCACCTGGTCAATCTGGGAACTGACGATGCGCGCCGTGGCGCGATCGCGTTTCGCCATCGCCTCGCGGTACTGTTTGATATTCTGCTCGCGCTGCGCCGCCAGCCTGATGCGCTCGAGCTTGAGATCCCGATCGTCCAGCCGCGCGAGCGGCTCACCACGCTTCACGATATCGCCCGCTCGACGCAGGGATTCGCGGACATAACCGTTGAACGGCGCGGTCAGCGCTCTCTGCGTCTCGCCTTCGATCCGCGCGTCCGCCGTAACGCGGTAGCTGCCGGTACCGAAGAACAGGATAAAGGCGACTGCCGCCAGCGAAAACGCGGCGACCTTGAAGTTGCCGTGATGAGGTCCAACCAGCCTGTCGCGCACGTCGCGTGCGGACGCTGCAACGTGGGCGGGCAGGCTCCGGTTTTGCGCGAGCCGCATGTCGATGAGCGGCCCGAGCATCGCCGTAAGGCCGGCGAGCAGCTCGACGACCGGCGTATCGAATCGAAAGCCCGCGGCACGCTCGAGCGTGATCGCCCCGACCTGCCGGCCCCCATGATCGAGCGGGAACGTGGCGACACCACCCGAGTTCGATATTTGGGCGAGCTCGGCATGCGCGAACGTCACGACCAGCGGTCCTTCGCGCTCCGGCGGGTAGACGATGGCCTCACTCTGGTCGAGCGCCTCCATCATCGCCGCAGCGGTAGCATTAAGAAGGTTCGAGTTGCGGTCGAACTGCACGGTATGGGAAACCGCCTCGATGCGAATATCCCGGCCGTACATGACTCCCACCGTCACCCGGTCGCAGCCGAGCTGGGCCGCGACATCCGTTGCGAGGGCCGACAGTGCGTCTTCGAAGCCGGACCGCTCGAGGAAGGTGGAAACGAATTGCAGTATGAGCCTGACGCGCAGCCGCGCCGCCTCCATCGGGTCGGCATAGCGCCTCAGCAACACTTCCAGCCAGCCTGCGCCCCATTGCAACTGGCGCATGGCGGCCTGCAGCTGCGACTCTTCGCGCCAGGCAACGTCGAGTGCGACCACGCCCCGCACCTGGCCTTCGAGGCGGATCGGGTAGGCAATCTGGTATTCGGGCCGATGGGGCTGCGTCGATCCCTCGACGCCCCCTTCGCGCGGCTGCACCAGCCCCCGGCCCTCGCGCAAGACGCGCTCGGTGACCGCCGCGAGGTGCGAGCGCTCGCGCCGTCCTTCAGGCCAGAAAGCGAGCGGAGCGAACGCCTCGGTGCCGGGTTTCTGCAGCACGGCCACAGCGTCGTTGACTTCGCCGATCATGTGGCACTGCAGAGAGAGCCAGTGCCGGCAGAACTCCTCGGGACTGGCGGCGGAACCGAATTGCCGCCAGGTCAGGTCGACCTCGGCTCGCTGGCTGTCCGCTAGATCCGGCGGGCTCCATTGGCCACCCAGCTCGGGATTGGAACTCATGCGAAGCGCCCAGGAAAGGTAAACTCACCCGGGGCGGTCACGCGGGATGACGCAACTTTACTTTTGTGGAGCCGGCCCTTCGACGCTGAGCACGCCGAAGCGCTTCTCGTATTCTTTCACCACGCCGTCGAGCAGGGTGACCAGCCGCTTGGCGGCGAACGGGCTGACGATGATGCGGTCGGTCAACTGGATGGTGACCTCTTTCTGGCCGCGGTTCCACGCCTGGTTGATCCCGAACAGCATCACGACTTCCTCGCGCGTGCTGGTGACATTGCACACGTTCGCGTAGGAACTCCTCATAGCCGTGTCATCCCACTTGATTTTCGTCCCCTCCGGTTCCTTGCCCTTCGCCGGGGGATTTTCAGCTGGCTTGTTTGCTGCCATGGCCTCTCCTGATCATTTTTTCATTAAAACAAGTTATTAGAACATATTTCGCGTATGCCGTGCTAGGTCGTTTACCACGAATTCTGGCTTGCGATTGATGACGCCGGAGAATTATTGCAAAAAAGGGATCATTACGGCTTGCGAGGCTGCTTGCTGCCGGAATCGAGCTGCCGCACCAGCCGCCACGCCATCGCGCCGAGCACCAGCACGCCCAATACCAGCGCGCCCCACAGGCTCCAGCGCTTCCAGTCGATGACTTCCTTCAGGCGCGCTTCACCGCCCAGCTCCTGCTGCTCGAGCGCCTTTGCGCCGGACACGTTGATGGTCTGCTGCGCGCCGGCCTTAGCCGCACGTATCCGCGGCAGGCTCGCGTCGCTGTAGCCGGGAATCAGCGCCTCGATCGCGTAACCACCCGCCTTGGCATCGCGATTGCCGTAGGCTAGCTGGAACGGCGGCTCGCCGCGCGCCGCGAACACCAGCGTGTGCGGCACCCAGCCTGCTTCCAGCTTCGGTGCGCCCGAGCCAATGCCGCCGCCGCGCTGATCAACCCGCAGCAGCCAGTGACGGTCCGTCGTGACGCCGAGCGGCAGATCCGGACTGAAAACTTCGCCGCTGTCCCGGCGCAGCCGGTAGACGACGCCGCGCGTAACCGGGCGCCAGTCCTGCTCGCTCCCGTCGCGGGCCAGCAACTGAACCTGCGCCACGGTGTTGGTCTCGGGCAGATGCAGGCGCACGCGATCGACCGGATACCGGCCACGCAGGTCGAACAAGTACTCGCCGGGCTTCTCGCCTGTCGCGGGTTCTACCTGGGACCACTCGCGCGGCGCCTCGACCGTCCGCTCGACCGGCTCCCCGTTTGCCGCTGTCATCTCGGGGCGGACCGCACCCGCGCCCTGCGCCACCCACGACAGGCGAAGGTATTTCACTTTCTGCTGGGGCAGCTCGATGCGTTTCTGCTGCAACCGCTGGCCCGCCATTTCCAGGTTGACCAGCGGCGCCGCCACGATCAGCGTGCGCCACGAACCGAGATCGTCGCTCGCGTCGATTCGAAGCTTGCCGGCAAATCCATCCGGCACCGGTTGCCAGTCGAATTCGATTGCACGCAGCGCGCGATCGAGCGTCGTCAAGTCCACGAGGTAGCCGACGGTGCGCTTCTCCCCGCTTTTTTTCGCGCCACCCGAAGTCGAGGTAACGTCGACACTGCTTCTCCCGTCGGGGCCGCGACGCACGCGCACCGAGATCGCGTCCACGCTCGTGCCCTCCTCGGCCTTGATCGGAAACAGCGTAAGCGCCACCGGCTTCACCGTCTCGGTGCCCGCCATGCGGCGTGGACGCCACGCGTACGGCACGATTTCTCCCGCGCCGTTGAACACCCGCACGTCCGCGAGATCAGCGCGCACCACGCCGCGGTACGCCGACGCGGGCAGCTTCACTTCGTAGAGCGCCTCCTTGCCATCGGCCTCGAGCGGCACGCCATACGCAAAGTCGGCCGGACGCTCAGCGGCCATCGTCGCGCCGGAAACGCAGAGAATTAATATAAGTATATGTTTTATCATGTTAATTTCTCCAGGGACTTGGGTGGCACGGGAGAGAAGTACCCGACCACGATGACCAGCGTCCCGACGCCGATAAACGAAATGACGCGCTCGACCGTGCCAGTGTTCGCGAGGTCGACGAGGAAGAGTTTCGCCACGACCACGGCAAGCAGCGTCGCACCGACCACCCACAGCGCGCGCATGGCGCGACGCGTGGCGACCACCATCGCCGCGAGCGCAAGCAGGCTCCAGAACAGCGAGAACGACGCCTGCACCAGGTTTGAGTTCCACATCGCATGGAGGCGGAACGGCACGTCCGCGTAGTGGTGCAGCGAGCGCAGCAGCACGCCGTTCAGTACGATGAACAGCACGACGCCGAGCAGCTTGATCGCCGTGGCCGAGTCGGGCAGCTTCGTGTCCGGCAACTCGAGCCGCTTCACGCCCAGGTACCAGGTAGCGAGTGCAAGCAACGCGGCCGCCTGCGCGATGTCGAGCGGATTGAGCAATGGCACATACGGTAGCGGCGCAGGGTTGCCGTCGCTCCTGAAATTGACATAGATGATCCAGGCCAGCAGGAAAATCGCCAGCGGCAGCGCGCCTGCATACAGGTAGGCGCGCTGGCGCGCGGCCACCGGCCAGCCCAGGCGATCACCGCGCGCAGCGAAGACGGCGATGAGCGCGCCGGGAACCAGCGCCCAGGCGATGAGCGGCCATACCCTGCGCCCCTCGACGTACTGGTCGATCTGCCAACCCACTTCCCAGGACAGCACCACCGCGAGCAGCCAGAAGCCGACGGCGTGGAAGCGATCGATCCAGCCGCCCTCGCGTCCCTCATGCAGGCGGAGCAGCCACAAGTGCACCGCGAACGCCAGCGCCCAGCCAAGATAGGCATGGTTCGCGAACGGATGACGCTGGGCATACGGCGCGCCGAACTGCACGAACACGGTCAATGCCATCAGCGGCAGGATTGCCAGCGCGGCGTAGCGCGCCATGTCCCAGTCGAGCCTGCGCCACAGGCCGCCAAACGCCGCGCATGAGCCGGCAAAGAACAGGAGGTAAGGATGCAGGCCCCAGGCGTCCGGAGCGTGCCGGTCGATCTCGACCATCCCGCTCACGAACCACCACACCGCGCCCCATGCGAACAGAATCCGCGCAGCGACCAGCTCCGTGCCGCTGATGAGCTCGCGACGGCTCTCGAGATAGCGGCTGCAAAACAGTCCCGCCGCGCTGATCATCATGCAGCCGAGGTAGAAGCTGTTCAGCACGGGTGTGGCGCCGAAGGCACGGTCCGCGCCCGCGAGGAATGCCAGACCGGCCGCGGGCTGCAGCAGCAAGCCAAAGATCCGCGGCAGCATCCGTCCCTGCCGCACACCGACCCACACGATGGCGGCGCCTTCCACCGCCCACACGGCTGAAGTCCAGCGCCCGTCAAAGGCGAGTGGCACGGCAAGCGTGGCAAAGCCGACGCCGAGCGCCAGGAAGGACTCGACCAGCAGCCGCAGGGTCTCCCGGCGTCGCGCATAGAGAATGCTGGCGAGCGCGATGTAGAACACGGCCAGTGCGAAAGCACTCCACGCGGAGCCGAACTCCATATCGCGCACCAGCGCCGCCTGCAGGCCAAATGCGACCAGCGGCGTTCCGAAAACGAGTGTGCCGTCCACGTAGTGCGTGAGTTGCGGTGCCTGCCGCGACGCGAACATCACGGCAATCGCGACGTAGAACAGGAAGAACAGGACCAGGAACGGCTCGGTGCTCGCGAAGAGCTCGGGCCGGTAGTACTTCGCGCCCCACGCGAGCCCGATGATGAACGTGAACGCGAACCCGATGAGATTCAGCTCGCGCCACGCCTTGTAGCGGGCGATCACCAGGATGCCGGCGTTCAGCACGGCGTAGAAGCTGAACAGAGCGACGTGGCTGCCGCCCCCGGTGGAAGCCAGAATCGGCGCGAGGAATCCGCCGGCCACGCCGGTAATGGCGAGCGAGCGCGAATCCTGCACGATCGCCAGCACGGCGGAGAACGCCGCCATGCCCGCGAGAAGTCCAAACGCAAGCTCGCCCGGTAGCATCTTGTAGAGCCGGAACGCCGCGAAGATGGTGAGGTAGAGAACGCCAATGCCGCCCCCCTGGAGCATCAGCCCGTAGCCCGGGCGCTTCGCGCGCAGGTGCCAGCCCACGATCAGCAGGGCGATGCCGCCCAGTGCAACCGCGGCGAGGCGCAACTCGATCGGCACCAGGTCGCGCTCCGCGGCGTACTTGAGCAGGAACGCAACGCCGAAGAAAAGCACAATGACGCCAACGCGCACCAGCGTGTTGCCTCCGAAGAGCCACCGCGTGAACGGGTCCTGCGAAGGTGCCTTCGGCGCAGAGGGGCGCTCGGCCGGGATTTCCTCCTTGGCCGGAACGGGTGAGACTGCAACGGTCGGCGGCTCGTTTCCGACTGCGGCGGACATGGCCGCTACGCGCCTGTCCGCGGCCGGCGCGGCTTCAACCGCAGGTTCGGCCGGCGCCGGAGCGGCGGGCGCTTGCGCCGATGCAACGCCGGTACGCTCGATCGCCTCGACTCGCTGGTGCAGCTGGCGCAGCGCGTCCTCGACGTTCTTTTTCCAGGTCTCGTCGACGACCTGCCGGCTCCGCGACATGGCGATTCCGGCGAAAAGACCAACGATCGCGCCGAACAGCGCGCCCTCACCGCCGCCTACGGCCCCGATGATTGCCCCGACGATCAATCCGAGAAACCACATAGAGCCTCCCCTTTGCGAATCAGCGCCAATTGCCGCGCAACGCCAGCACCTGGGACTGCAATCCTTCCGGCGTCACCTGCTGCGGTGGCACCAGCGGCCCCGCAACGAGCCCGATACGACTGAATGGCCGGATCCGCGACGGCTTGCTCATCGCCGGCCCGTCCTTGCGGCTGAAGAAATTGCCCCACAGACCGCGCAGCGCGAGCGGCACCACGGGCACCGGCGTGCGATCGACGATGCGCTTGATGCCCGAGCGAAACGGATACAGCTCGCCGGTGTCGGTGATCCGCCCCTCGGGAAATATGCAGACGACGTCGCCATGCTCCAGCGCCCGCGCGATCTCGTCGTAGGCTTTCTCAAGGAGCTCCGGGTTCTCCCGCGCGGAAGCAATCGGGATAGCGCGGCCGGTCCGGAACACGAAGTTCAACACGGGCACGCGGAATATGTTGTGGTCCATCACGAAGCGAACGGGACGCCGGCACGCGGCGGCGATGATGAGAGCGTCGACGAAGCTCACGTGGTTACACACCAGCACCGCGGCGCCGTCGTCCGGGATATTGTCGAGTCCTTCCTTGTCGAGACGGTACACCGAGTGGATCAGCATCCACACGATGAAGCGCATCAGGAACTCGGGCACCAAAGTATAGATATAGGCGGCCACCAGCGCGTTGAGCAGCGCCGTGGCAAGCAGGAGTTGCGGGATGGTGAATCCGGCCTGGAACAGCCCAATGGCGAGGACGGCGGCCGCCACGACGAACAGGGCGTTGAGGATATTGTTGCCGGCGATGATGCGCGAGCGGTGGCTAGGCTCGCTGCGGCTCTGGATCAGCGCGTAGAGCGGCACGATATAGAAGCCGCCGAATATACCGATCAGCAGCAGGTCGGCGAGCATGCGCCAGCTGCCGGCGTCGCGCAGGAACTGGCCGAGCGTCGCCTGGCCCAGCGGCGCGTATCCCGCCAGCGCGAAATAGAGGTCCACCGCGAACAGCGTCATGCCAATCGAGCCGAACGGCACCAGGCCGATCTCGACCTTGTGGCCGGACAGGCGCTCGCACAGCAGCGAGCCGGCGCCGATGCCGATGGAGAACACGATCAGCAGCAGCGTCACGACGTGCTCGTCCCCGGCGAGGAAGTTCTTGCTGAGATTCGGAAACTGCGTGATGAACATCGCGCCGAAGAACCAGAACCACGAGACCCCGAGGATCGAGAGGAACACCGTCCGGTTCCCGCGCATTAACTGGAAACTGCGCCAGGTCTCGGTGAACAGATTCCAGTTGATCTCGAGATCCGGGTCGGCCGCGGGCGCGAGTGGAACATAGCGGCTGAGCAGCAGTCCCAGCGCCGAAAACGCCATGGTCGTGACGGCGACGCCGGCGATGCCCCACCCCGGCTGGCTCACCATCCACCCGCCGAGCATCATGCCCATCAGGATCGCCATGGACGTTCCGGTTTCGACAAGACCGTTGCCGCCGACCAGCTCGGTTTCCTTCAGCTGCTGCGGCAGGATGGCGTACTTGACCGGGCCGAACAGCGCCGATTGCACGCCGCCCAGGAACAGCGCCGCCAGCAGCAGCGACAGGTTGTGCAGGAAAAAGCCGACGGCGCCGAGCCCCATTACCACCAGCTCGATCGCCACCGTCACCGTGATGAGGCGCGACTTCTCGTACTTGTCGGCAAGCTGGCCGGCCGTCGCCGAGAAGAGGAAGAACGGCAGTATGAACAAGGCCTGCGCGACGTTTTGCAGGACGTCGCTCGACATCGTGGTAAAACTCGCGGTCTGGTAGGCGAGCAAAATGACCAGGGCCTGCTTGAATACGTTGTCGTTCAGCGCGCCGAGGAACTGGACGCCGAAGAACGGCGCGAAGCGGCGTTCCCGCAACAGCGCGAACTGCGTCGTTTCGCTCATGCCCGCCCCCCCTATTGCCGGCTTGCCCGGTCAGCCGGGCAATAAATCAAGTGTTACTGCGGATGTAGTCCGCAACGGTTTCCATGGCGTCGACGAGGAAGGTCTTGTTGATCCAGAAGTAGATCTCCTTCCCTTCCTTCTGCCTCTGCAATACCCCCGCGTCGCGCAGGATCTTCAGGTGATGCGACACCGCGGAGCGGCTCAGCGTGGAAACTTCCACGATCTGGCCGACGTTCAAGCGCTCGCCCGGTCCGAACGTGAGCAGTATGCGCTGCCGGTGTTCGTCGCCCAGCGCGGTATAGACCTTCGAGATGTTGCGCCATTCCCTGGGAATGGCACGCATGTAGTTGCGATTCATAACCAAGAGTTTAGATATATGGTTTTATTTATGTCAACGGAATTGTACCGGCGAGTGCTTGCCCGAAGCTAAAATTAACAACTAATTAATTGATAATAAAAGCGAATTATTTTTATC
>Ga0247825_10002858_pt1 | contig 11397 bp, 14 predicted proteins | sample 13C_Vanillin_Day_FD_194413 | JGI IMG/M metagenome (GOLD analysis project Ga0247825, IMG submission 194413) | Soil microbial communities from agricultural site in Penn Yan, New York, United States - 13C_Vanillin_Day48 | ecosystem: Environmental > Terrestrial > Soil > Agricultural land | place... | reverse complement strand
CTGAGGGCCACGTAACCGTCGGGCACCTTCGGCGCGTTTGTGGAGACAAGGCCGCCCGCGCCGTTGGCTGCGCCGCCATCACCGCTGTTGCCGTCGTCTCCGCCAAAAATCGAAAACGGGTTGACGACGAAGAGCAGTATGAGCAGCCCGACCGCGCCCATAGCGATGAAGATCATCTGGGCGGACTTGTCGACCTGACCATCACGGTCACGGTCGAGGATGCGGTCGAACGGCCCTTGCTCGTTCACCGAGGCACCACCTGCACCGCAACGTCCATGACCGAGGTGCCCCGCAGCAGTCGCACCGGCACGCGGGCGTTGGCCTGGATCACCGAAAGCGCATTGAGGAACGTGTAGCCCTCATTAATCTCAGAGTTGCCGATGACGAGGATGATGTCACCCTGGCGGATGCCGGCAGTTGCGGCCGGGCTGCCCGAGATCACCCGCTGCACCAATGCGCCTTCCGGCGTGGGTAAGCCAAGCTGAGTTGCGGTTGGCACATCCAGGTCGAGGTGCTCTACACCGAAGTAGGGGCGCGGGTAGCTTCCGGATCGCTTAATGGAGTCGAGGATCGGCGCCATGGTGCGGCTGGAGATGGCGAATGAGATGCCCTGGATGTTCTCAAAGCCGGCGATGCGGCGAACAACGTTGGACACCAGGCCTACGACGCGGCCATCGAGCGTGACCAGGGGGCCACCGCTGTTGCCTGTGTTGATCGCCGCGTCCGTCTGAATGAGGTCCTCCATGAAAATGCCTTCGCGCAAATAGCGCCGCCCGAGGCCGCTGACGATGCCGGCAGTGACGCTGTTGTCGTACTCGAAGAGGGCGCTGCCGATGGCGATCACCGTCTGGCCGGGCGTCAACTCGGCCGAATCGCCGAACGGCAGGGACTTGAGGCCACCGCCGGGAATGCGCAGGACTGCCAGGTCGTTGAACGGCGCATCGTGCGATACCAGCTGGGCGGGCCGCTGCTCCCCGTTGCTCAGGACGACACTCAGCGTACCGGGTTCACGCACTACATGCTCGTTCGTGACCACGAGGCCCGATGCGTCGAAGATGACGCCGGAGCCGCTGCTGTAGCTCTGGATGATGTTGCCGGCTTCGTCGGTGGTTTCGGCGCCCTCATTGATGATTGTGACGACGCCCTGCATTGCCGAGGCGGCGACTTCAGCAATCACATCGTCCGGGGAACGCGAGTTTTCGGGGGAGACCTCACCTTCGGCGGTGGAGTCATCATCGTCGAGAAGGAGGGCAACCGCGCTGCCCGAGACTGCGCCCGCGATCACGGCGACAGCGAGGAACAGGCCCAGCCAGGCTAGTGGTGGCTTCATGCGCCTGCCTTCCTCTGCCAACCCCGCATCCCCGTCCACCACCATGTGTTGAGCCAGTCCCGCGGCCCTTCATTGATAAGACGCATTAGCAAATTCGAGGGCAATTTTAGCATAGGGTGGAGCGCAGCTTGTGCGCCGCAGGGTGCCCGGCATGCTTGGCACTCCGGCCGCGACCAGTCCGCAGCCTGCGAGTGCTGCAACGTTCGCTTGCGTTGACTTGTCCGACAGCAGGAATCTAGAATTAACAGGTTGTCTCGTGCCTTTACGGCATGTGGTTCATTGATCGCGACACTCAACACAACTCTAATACGCCCCGCGGCATTTGCAGGAGCAACACTTGGCGACGACTTTGCGTGACTACGAGCTGATGGTAATCCTCAGCCCCGACGTGGGCGACGACGTGATCAACGAGAGCCTGGAGCGCCTGAACCAGGGCGTGACCAGCCGCGGTGGCGAGGTCGTTGACGTGAACCACTGGGGCCGCCGCCGGCTCGCGTACCCGATCAACCGCCACCTCGAGGGTAACTACGTCGTTAGCCAGATCAAGCTCGACCCCACAGAAGTCCCCGGGCTGGAAGGCAGCCTCCGCATCTCGGAGGAAGTGATCCGGCACATGATCGTCAAGGCCGGCGAGTAGCCACGATTCGCAGCAGGGGCTGTCGCAGAGGGAAGTAGCGGATGCCGGACGGCCTCAACAAAATCACGCTCGTCGGTGTAGTTAACACAGTTCCCGAGATGCGCTACACGGCGAATGGGAACGCCATGACCACGTTCCGCGTGGCCGTCAATCGCAGCTACATGGTTGAAGACGAACGCCGCACCGCCACCGAGCGCTATAACGTCGTGTCGTGGGGCCGCCAGGCTGAAGAGTTGGGCCAGAAGCTCGAGCAGGGACATCTAGTCTTCGTCGAGGGACGTCTGGCGAGCCGGAGCTGGGACGGCCCCGACGGACAGAAGCGCTACGCCACGGACATCGTGACCTTCGTTGTACTCGACCTCGGTGCGGTTCCCGGCTTCGCCGCCGGTCCCACTGACGAAGCCGACGATGGCTTCGGCGAAACCGGCGGCATGGACGCCCAGAACCTGCCCGAGGGATACAACCGCGTGCAGCTCATCGGCAACCTCGGGCGTGACCCGGAGATGCGCTATACCGCAAACGGCAGCCCTGTCAGCTCGTTCTCCCTCGCCGTCAACCGCAGCTACTCCGACGAGGGCGAGCGCAAGGAAGAGACGGAGTGGACCCGCATCGTGGCCTTCGACCGGCAAGGCGAAACGGCGGGTCAGTACCTCCACAAGGGCAGCAAGATTTACGTCGAAGGACGCCTGACCACTCGCGGTTGGGACGGGCAGGACGGTCAACGCCGCTACACGACTGAAGTGGTGGTCAGCAGGTTCCTGTTCCTGGATAGCCGCCAGGGCGGGGGCGCCCCATACTCCGGGTCGGGTGGCGACATCGACCTCGATGACATACCATTTGAAGGCTAAAGATAAGAACTACGCCCTCCCGAGGGAGGGCTGGAGGAATCAGTGAGCGAATCGACCGAAGCCCCGCAGCAGCAATCACCCTCTTCTGAAGCACCGTCCGGTGGTGGTGGCGACCGCCGCGATGGCGGGCGCGACGAACGTCCGCGACGGCGTGGGGGTGGTGGCCGCTTCGGACGGCGCCGTGTCTGCTCGTTCTGCGTCGACAAGGTGCAGTCCATCGACTACAAGGAGACGGGCCGCCTGCGCCGTTACGTCTCCGACCGGGCCAAGATCGAGCCCCGGCGCAAGACCGGAACCTGCGCGCGACACCAGCGCATGCTGACGCTCGCGCTCAAGCGCGCGCGCCACGTGGCCCTGCTGCCGTTCACTGCACAGCACATCCAACTCACCGGCGTCTTCCCGACCCGTTCCTAGTCCCCGGATAGGGCATAACAACGCAAATGGTCTCGATGCTACCCAAAGGGGGCGCCCCGTCTTGAGCCGCCGCCCGCGGTTTCTAACCGGAATCTTTAACCCAAGCGATATTGACCCCGAACGCCGGGGCATGCTGATGCTCATCGGCGGCATCGGCATCCTGGTGGTGTTCGCGCTCGTCCTCATCGCTTACGGGTACTACAGCCAGAACATCCAGCCCCGAGGCGAAACCGTCTTCTCCGTCGGCGACCGTGACTATGACTACGCGTACCTCGAGAAGCGCGTCGACGCCGATATCGCGTCGGGTGAGTTCCAGGTCAACGACATCCAGAACAGCGTCGCCAGAACTGTCCTCAAAATCCAGAACGAAGAGCTGGTGCGCCTCACCGCCCGAGAGAAGGGCATCTCAATCACGGACGAAGAGCTCGAAGCGCGGATGCGCCAGGAGCTCAACGTGCCGGAGGACGCCCCGCGCGAGCGATTCGCCTCGGCCCTCCAGCTGGAGCTGCAGAACAGCGGCCTCTCCCTCAGCCAGTACGAGGAAATCGTCACGTCATTGGCGCTGGAGGACAAGCTGCGAGAACAGCTCGCCACCACAGTGCCCGCCGAGGGCGAGCAGGTCGACCTGCTGATCCTTCAGACCGCAACTCGTGAGAGTGCCCAGGCTGCCCTCGACCGCATTAACGCGGGTGAGGAGTTCCAGGACGTCGCCCAGGAAGTCTCCGTGCACAGCTCAAAGCAGGTGGGCGGCGAGTTCGGTTGGGCGCCTCGAGGGCTGCTGCCCAAGAGCATTGAGGACACAGTCTTCGCCCTCACCGGCCGTAGCCAGGTGGTTCAGGACAACCTCGGATTCTTCGTCTTCGAGGTGCGGGACAAGCAGACCCGGCCCATCGATGAGGCTCTCAAGGAGCGCGTCGTCCAGTCCCAGCTTAACGAGACCGTGACCGCTACGCGCACGGCGGCCGGCGTGACCAACAGCCTCACAATCGGCCAGGTGCAGGACATCGCCCAGCACATCCAGGACTCCATTGGCTAGGGGCGGCCCCATCCGGGTAGCCCTGCTCGGCGCCGGCACCGTCGGTGCGGCCGTCGCGCGCACTTTGCTGACAAAACGCGAAATCTACAGCCGCCAGCTCGGACGTCCGCTCGAGGTCGATTGCATCCTCGTCAAGGATGTCGCCAGGCAGCGCGAAGGCATTCCTGCCGAGCTTCTGACCACCGACTTCAACCGCGCCTGCGAGCCGGACGTCGACATCGTCGTCGAGATGCTCGGCGTCGAAGACCCCGCCGTCGACTACATGGCGCAAGCGCTCATGCGGCGCAAGTTCGTCGTCACAGCCAACAAAGAAGTCATGTCAAAGCACGGCCCTCGCCTGCTGGAGCTGGCGGGCGAGAACGGCGTCGACCTCCTCTACGAGGCCAGCGTCGGCGGTGGCATCCCCATCATCGCACCCCTGAAGCGCGACCTGTTGGCAAACAACATTAAGGCCGTCACGGCGATCATCAACGGCACGACAAACTACATCCTCACAGCCATGAGCCGCGAAGGCGCCGACTTCGGCGACGCGCTCGGCCGCGCCCAGGAGTTGGGTTATGCGGAGCCGGACCCGACAAACGACGTCGAGGGTGAGGACGCGCGATACAAGCTCTCTATCCTCGCCAGCCTTGCCTTCCACACGCCGGTACAGCGCGAGTCGATCTACCGCGAAGGCATCACGAAGCTCACGGCGAAGGACTTTCGCTACGCCTCAGAACTCGGGTACGCGATCAAGCTACTGGCGATGGCTTCGTCCCAGGACGGAGGCGTCATGGCCCGAGTGCATCCGGCGCTGATCCCCGCCGACGCACCCCTCGCAAAGGTCGACGGCGTGCTCAATGCCATCCAGGTAGAGGGCGACCTCATCGGCCGCGTGAACTTTCAAGGGCCGGGGGCCGGATTCCCGACCACAAGCGCCGTGATCGCCGACATCCTCGACGCCGCCCGTAGCATCGCCGCGGATCGGCCCCCCGCGCCGATGCCGGAACAGACGAACGCAATCATCCTGCCGATCAGCGAACTGACGACGCGTTACTACATCCGGCTTACGGTGATCGATCAACCGGGCGTCCTGGCGCAGATCGCGACGGCGCTCGGCAACGCACAGATCAGCATCGCTTCCGTAATCCAGAAGGAAGCTGATGCCGAGTCCAAAACGGCCGAGTTGGTTATCATGACCCATGAAGCGCGCGAGGCGTCCATGCAGGAAGCCCTGCGCACAGTCGAGAATCTGACGACGGTCGCAGAGATCGGCAGCTTCGTGCGCGTCGAAGACCCTTCGACGGGCTCAGGATGAAACCCTTCGATGGGCTCAGGATGGACCAGTGACAACACGACGTGAGGTCCCGCTAACCGGAGACACGCTCGCCTGGGTGCATTCTGAGATCGCTGAGATCAAGAGCCGGCTTTCGATCATCGCGCAGGCCGCGGACCAGAGTCGTTCGCTGGCCACGGACGCCGCCGACACCGCTCACCACGCGCGCACCGCCATCGGACAGTTCGACGGTGTGGGCACTGCCATCCAGCACCTCCAGGACGACCTGCGCTCGCTGCGAGAGCTGCTCGCGCGCTCGCAGGACGATATCAATGCCCTGCGCCAGACCCGCGATGAGACTGAACGCCGCCTGCTCGCAGAGTCTGAAGTCGCCCGCCAGGACAAGAACGATACCGGCCGCCGGTTCAACGACATCGAGCGCCACATCGAGACCTGGATGGAACGCCAGTCCGGCGCCGAAGAGCACTACCGCCGCAACCTCGAAGCCGCCTCACAGCTGGCGATGCGCATCGAAGCTGTCGAGCGTCAGGTCGCCGACGCGGACAATGGTCAATCGCGCACCGTCTCCAGCCTCAGCCGCATCGAGCAGGAGATTCAGCGCATATCGAGCGTCATCCTGGCCTTGCAGAGCGAGGAGAACACCCAACGCGAGCGCCACAACACGACGGGCGAGATGATCCGGCGCCTCGAGACCGAGCTTGAGCTCATGCGCACGGAGACCAACAAGATCATCCGCATCGACGACCGTCTCGAGCTGGTACAGGCGGAACGCACGCGCCACAACGAGCGCCTGAACGAAATCACCGCTGAGCTCGCGAAGATTGATGTGCGGCTCAACGACAACGACGAGCGCGCGGCCCTCATCGAAGCGCGGATCATGAGCTATCAGGATGACCTGCGTAAGCTGCGGGAGAAGCTCCAGACCGAACGCGAGCAGCTGGCATCATATCTACAGGGACTGCGGGAGATGCAGGCGGACTTCCGCAAACGCGACATCACCGCGATAGAGAAAGAGATTCGAGAAATTCGTGGCCGTGCCTTCGACATCACACCGGAATAGCCAGCGCGGCGGCGTCCTCACTCGCTACGCCGACTACTTGCCCCTGACCTCCGCGACGCCTCGCGTGGACCTCGGAGAGGGCAGCACGCCCCTCGTCAAGTCGACGAACATCGGCCCGTCGCTCGGCATCAGCGAGCTCTACTTCAAGCTCGAGAGCTGCAACCCCACCGGTTCGTTCAAGGACCGGGGCATGGTCATGGCCGTCGCCAAAGCAATAGAAGAAGGCGCGAAGGCGGTCCTCTGCGCGTCCACCGGCAACACCAGCGCGTCGGCCGCCGCCTACGCGGCGCACTGCAGCATCGCCTCTTACGTCTTCCTGCCCAAAGGCCGCACGGCGGCGGGCAAGCTCGCCCAGAGCATCGCCTACGGCGCCCAGGTAATTGCGATCGAGGGATCTTTCGACGATGCCCTGCGCCTGGCGCGCGAATACACGAACAAGCACCCTGTGTCGCTCGTGAACTCCGTCAACGCCTACCGCATCCAGGGGCAGAAGACTGCGTCCTTCGAGCTGATTGACGAGCTTGGAGACGCGCCCGACCGCCTTTTCATCCCCGTTGGCAACGCCGGCAACATCACGGCGTACTGGGCCGGCTTTCGGGAGTACAGGGACCAGGGCAACGCAACGAAGCTCCCGAAGCTCATGGGCTTCCAGGCCGCGGGCGCCGACCCAATCGTGCGCGGCGAGATCGTCGAGGACCCTCAGACCGTGGCGTCGGCGATCCGCATCGGCAATCCCGCCAGCTGGCGCTTCGCCGAGGCCGCCCGCGACGAGTCCGGCGGCGCCATCGACAACGTGACCGACGACGAAATCCTCGCCGCCTACCAGCGCCTGGCGCGCGAAGAAGGCATCTTCTGCGAGCCTGCCTCCGCCGCCAGCGTCGCTGGCCTGATCAAGGCGGCGACCTCGACAGACCTCGCCGGTCAGACCTGCGTGTGCGTGATCACCGGCAACGGCCTCAAGGACCCGGACACGGCGAAGCTATTCGAGTACAGCGAAGTCTCGGTGCCGGCGCGCCTGGACGCGATCGAAGCTGTCCTGAGTTAAGAAGCGGTCTGCCAGAGCTAAGCGACGACCGCGATTATCATCGCGACGACCATCAGGACGAAGACTCCTCCCACGATCCAGATGAGACGCTCCCCGAACTCGTGCCACTGCGGCAGGTGCTTGTGGTTGCGCCTCATGAGGTCGGGGTCGCCCTGACGTAGCGGGGTGGACGGGTCTTGCATCGCGCACCTCCACGAGCGTGCCCTGGCAAGTACTCCGGCTCCGGCGTCTAACCGTAGAAGTACAGCCACCCACCGATGCGGACGCCTGTGTAGTAAGCACCTGCAGTCGCCAGACAGTCGTAATACTCGCCCTGCCACCAGCGCCATCGGTCCTTGCAGTGCTGCGCCATCGCGTTATAGAAGCGGTCGTCGCAGCGCTTGCGGTTGGTCTCGTTCGTGCCATGGTATTGCGCGTAGCAGGCGTCGTGGGCCGCGCATGCAGCTGTGAAGTCGAAGCTGGGGCCCGCGTCGGGCACGTCGACCTCCGCGGTGCCGCAATAATCAACGGCGGCCTCGGCGGTTGAGGCGTGACTCCCGGGCGCGACCAGAAACGTTATGACCAGTAAAGATGCGAACAGAGCTATCAACATCGTCTTCATGGCAGTCCCCTTTCGTCACGCCATCATTCGCCCGAAGCCGGCACGATGCAAGCCTGCTTGCCGCTCCGCTCGTGCTACCCTTCGATGAATTTACGCGAGGTTCACGAAGGAGGGGTCATTGGACGCGAAGGTCATCGATTCGAAACCGTTGCAGTACGTGCTGGTTACGCCGGACGCATTCGTGGCCGACGGCTCCTTCCCGCTCGTCGTGATGATGCACGGCTTCGGCGCCAACATGTATGACCTCGCGAACCTCTCGCCCAACATCGACCCCGAGGGCTACGTCTACGCCTTTCCTAACGCCCCATACCCGCTGGAGGGCACCGGCGGCCAGGGATTCAGCTGGATGCTCGGGCGGCCGGGCGTCGTTGAGCCCGCGGGTCCGGGCGCCAGCGTCGACGAGATGCTTGAAGAGTTCCTTCCTGAGGTGATGCAGTCGACCGGCACCAGTGCAGGCAACGTCGTGCTCGGAGGCTTTTCCCAGGGCGCCGGTCTCACCCTCAGCCACGGACTACTGCGTCCTGAGGCGTTCAAGGCGCTCATGGTGCTCAGCGGGTTCTTTCGCACCGCTGAAGAGGTGCGGCCGAAGCTGCCAGCCGAGCGCACGCAACCCATCTTCCTCGTGCACGGGCGCCAGGACATGGTCATCCCCCTGGAGCAGGCGCACGAGACGAAGCGCTTCCTCGAAGACACCGGCTACCCGGTCGAGTACCACGAGTACGACATGCCCCACAGCATCACCGGCGACGTCATCGCCGACCTCGTGCCCTGGCTGCACACGCACGCGCCGCCGAAGTCCTGACATGATCGACGATGTCCTCGAAGTCCTGCGCCGCACTGCCGACGCGGTGATCGTGCCGCGCTTCCGTGCCCTGCAGGCAGACCAGATCGAAGAGAAGTCCCCCGGCGAGGTGGTCACCCTCGTGGACCGCGAGGCAGAGGCGATGATCGCCGAGGCTCTGAAACGTATCCGGCCCGACGCTATCGTGGTCGGCGAAGAGGCCACTCACGCGGACCCGTCGCTCGCGGACGTCTTGCTAACCGACCGGCCGGCGTGGCTGCTCGACCCGCTAGACGGTACCGCCAACTTTGTCGAGGGCAGCGACGACTTCGCGGTCATGGTTGCCTTCGTCGAGGGACTCAGGACAACGCACGCCTGGATCTGGCGCCCGGCGGTGTCAGAGTCATGGACCGCCCGCCTGGGCGACGGCGCACGCCGTAACGGTGAGCGCATCGAAGTCTCGAAGGTCGCGCGTCAACAGCTGCGCGGCGCCGTCCTGACGCGATTCCTCGACGTGGGCGATCGTGAGCACGTCGAAGCGCACGCGGCGGAGTTGGGCGAAGTGCTGCCCGGCCTGAAGTGCGCCGGCGTGGAGTACCCGGAGATCGTCACCGGCAAGCAGGACTTCGCCGTGTTCAAACGCACGCTGCCCTGGGACCACGCCCCCGGCGCCTTCATTCTGCGCGAAGCCGGCGGCATCGCCCGGCGGTGGGACGGCACAGACTACGAACCTACAGTCGAGGGCGTCGGCCTCATGGCAACAGCGGACGACGCGTCGTGGCAGCGCGTGACGTCGGTCATACTCACTTAGACGACAAGAACTCCCCCGCAAATTTCCACGCATTGGCCTTGACGTGCGTTCGCCATAGTGCTTAGATAACCATATGGTTCTAGAACTTATTAGTTATGGACAGGCAGAGTCGGAGCGGCTTGACGCCGTCTTTGCCGCCCTCGCAGACCCGACACGCCGGGCGATCCTGACGCGCCTGGCCTCCGGCGAGGCGTCCGTAACCGAGCTTGTCCAGCCTTTCTCGATGAGTCAGCCGGCGGTATCGAAGCACATCAAGGTGCTCGAGCGCGCTGGGCTGGTCACGCGCGGCCGTGACGCCCAACGGCGGCCGGTGCGCATCGATGCTCGCATGCTCAGCGAGGTGACCGGCTGGCTGGAGAACTACCGCAAGCTCTGGGAGGAGAACTTCGACCGCCTCGATACGCTGCTCGAGGAGCTGAAGGCTAAGGACGCCGCGGACCCCCAGAGCGGCACAGAAACGGGAGATACCAAGTGACGAATCTGCCAACCATCGACGTCTCGACCCCCAGCGACCGCGAGGTGCGCGTCGTCCGAGCCTTCAACGCGCCGCGTGCGCTGGTCTTTCGCGCTTGGACCGAGCCTGACCTCGTGAAACGCTGGATGGCGGGCCCCGAGGGCTGGTCGGTCACGAAGTCGGAAGGCGACCCACGGCCCGGCGGCAGCTATCGAATCGAGTGGAACGGTCCGGATAGCGCTTTCATGGCCATGACCGGCACCTATCGCGAGATTGACCCGCCCGAGCGCATCGTCAGTGTCGAGGTCTTCGACGAGGCGTGGCACCCGGGCGAAGCCGTGACCACGATCATCTTCAGCGAAGACGACCCGGGCGAGACCACCGTCACAATGACCATCCTCTACGAGTCGAAGGAGGCGCGGGACGCTGCTGTCGCCACCGGCCTGACGGACGGCATGACCGTCACTTACGAAAGCCTCGACCGCCTGCTGGCGGAGATCGGCTGAGGCCATGCCCATCCGCCCAGTTCGACCCACGGTCCCCGTTTCGTCGCTGGAGCGCCTCCGGCGGATGCTCGAAGCGAGCTTTCATCGCCTCGATGCCCTCCTCGACGAGCTGACGCGCCGCAAAGCCCGTAGCCAACTATGACAGCTGGACCTGCGCGTCCATAGTTCAAAGGAGAACCCGAATGCAGAAGATGACCACATGTCTCTGGTTCGATAGCGAGGGAGAGGAAGCGGCGAACTACTACGTCTCCGTCTTCCCCAACTCGAAGATCACCAACGTCCAGAAGTATCCAGAGGCAGCCCAGGAAGTGACCAACAAGCCGGTGGGCAGCGTCATGGCCGTCGACTTCGAGCTCAACGGCTCGCAGTTCATGGCCCTCAACGGAGGCCCAGTAGAGGCGTTCAAGTTCTCACCGGCGACCTCCTTCATGATCCCGTGCGAGGACCAGGCGGAGATCGACCGCTTCTGGGCGGCGCTCTCGGCGGTTCCGGAGGCCGAGCAGTGCGGCTGGTGCACGGACAAGTTCGGCGTCACCTGGCAGGTGTTCCCAGCCATCCTCAACGACCTCCTCGCCGACCCGGCGAAGACGGATAACGT
>Ga0247825_10002857_pt1 | contig 11400 bp, 9 predicted proteins | sample 13C_Vanillin_Day_FD_194413 | JGI IMG/M metagenome (GOLD analysis project Ga0247825, IMG submission 194413) | Soil microbial communities from agricultural site in Penn Yan, New York, United States - 13C_Vanillin_Day48 | ecosystem: Environmental > Terrestrial > Soil > Agricultural land | place... | reverse complement strand
GGGCATGACGTCCAGTCCCAAGCTGCTGTTCGCCGATCCCAAGGGGCGGGTGATGGAGCACCCGTACCTGATTGCCACGCTGCGGAGCGGGGAGGAGCTCGTGCCTCCGCAGGATCGGCCCATCCCATTGCCCTCGGCTGGGAGGCTCGTGCACCTGCCGGGCCGCCTGCCGGTAGGGCTGAACCCGGAGACGGGCGAGCTGGAGCTGGTGCGCGAGATGAAGGTGGGAGGGAAATCGTTTGTGCCCAACGCAGTGGGGGCGCTGCTGCCGCCGGGCTACACGCGGACGTTCCTTCCGGGTGAGGTGAAGGGAGACGGGCCGATCCTGCCTCAGTGGGCGTATACCGCCGCAGCCTGGGGCGAGGACGGACCGGTAGCGTGGGCGATCCACACGGACAAGCGCAGCCACTGGGACCCGGAGAAGTACTCGACGCCGGAGATGCGTTCGCTGGTGGAGAGCCACATGGCGCGCTTCCCGGACAACCGGGTGCTCAAGCAGCTGAAGACGTGCGCGCTGCTGTACCGGTGCTTCACGTCGCAGAACACGTTCTACGTGCGAGACGAGGCCGCAATCCCCGCCTCGGTGATGTGCAACGCGCGTTGTGTGGGGTGCATCTCGGATCAGCCCGAGGATGGCCCGCCAGCCTCGCACGAGCGGATGGACGATGGGCCCTCGGGCGAGGAGATGGGGGCCATTGGCCTCTACCACCTGGAGCATGCGCCGGGCCGGACGATGGTGAGCTTCGGGCAGGGGTGCGAGGGCGAGCCGCTCACGCGCTACAAGGCCATCGCCGAGGCCATCCGCTACATGCGGGCCCGCACGGACAAGGGCTCGATCAACATCAACACCAACGCGAGCCTCACGAACGGACTGAAGGCGCTGTTCGACGCGGGGCTGGACGCGGTCCGCGTCTCGCTGAACTCGGCGGTGAAGGATCTCTACGAGGCCTACTACAAGCCGGTGAAGTACACGTGGGAGGACGTGGAGGCGTCGATCGCGCTGGCGCGGGAGCGGGGCGCGTACCTGGCGCTGAACCTGCTGCTGTTCCCCGGCGTCACGGACCGCGAGGGCGAGGTGAAGGCTCTGGAGCGGCTGGTGCGCAAGTACCAGGTAGATCAGGTGCAGACGCGCTCGTTGTGCATCGATCCGCTCCAGTACCTGGAGGTGGCGCGAGGACTGGGCGGGGGAGGAGAGCCGGTGGGGATCCGCGAGCTGCTCAAGCGCCTGAAAGCGGCGCGGCCCGGGCTCATCATCGGCAACTTCGCGCGAGGGCTCGAGGAGCGGGACAACGCGGCAGGCCCCGTGTAGGGACGAGGAGACGCGGACATCGGGTAGCTACTCCTGGCTCGGCGCCGCGTTCAGCTCGCGGGCCACGAGGCTGCTCATCACCGCGTCCTTGGGCAGGTAGCCGTCCGCCCCTGCCTCGCGGCAGATGCGCTGCAGCTCCTCAACGTTCTCTCCTGAACAGAGCAGCACCTTGATGCCCTTGAAGAGGCTGTTGCTCTTGATGAACCGGCAGAACTGCTCGCCGTTCACGTTCGGCATCCGCACGTCCAGCAGCACCAGATCCGGCCGCGTCTGCTTCTTGAGGATGATCTTCGTCGCCTTGTCCGCCGTGTCCGCCACGTGGACCTCGAAGCCCTTGGACACCAGGTCCGCCTCGATGATCCGGGCCGTCATCTCGCTGTCATCCACGATCAGGATGCGCGGCTTGCGCTTTCCAGGGGTGGGGTTCGCGGCGGTCAAGGTCCCCGAGGGGGCCGCCCCCGAGCCACTGGCGGCCGGTGGGGTGGTGGAGGTGGGCGCCGAGGCCGCCGGGCTGCCAGGCGAGGACGAGGGCTCCGGGGTGAGCGCGGGTGGGCCGATCAGCTTGATCACCTCGGTTAGCACCGCCTCCAGGCCCGCACCCTTGAGGATGTAGCCGTCCGCTCCCGAGGTGCGCGCCTTGGTGGCCAGCTCCTGCTCCGGGATGTCCGAGTACAGCACCAGCTTCGCGGACACCTTCTTCATGGTGCGCAGGTACTCGACGACGTCGTCGCCGAACATCTCCGGCATGTTGACGTCCATCAGGATCAGCGCGGCCGGTCCCTCGGCGAGCTTCTGTTCCAGGCTGGCCAGATCCATCGCGCCGCTTGCCTGGTAGCCTGCTGCCGTGAGTGCCCGCACGGTGAGCTCCACCAGCATCGGGCTGTCGTCGATGACCAGTACGCGGGACATCTGCCTCCTCTAATAACGCCGAGACAACCCTACACCGTTGGGGCTTGGCGGACCATCGAAACGGCATGCAGGCAGGCGACCAGGCGAGTCCCCTTGACCGGTTTTGATCCCCTCTCAGATACTTCAGCACCTTGAATCCGACTCCCCTCCAACGCGCGCTCCGGATCGCGCCGGATCGTGCCGTCGCCGCCCAGGCCCGGCCGGAGCAAGAGTTCTTCTGCTTTCGTGTAGGGAACCTTCGCCTCGGTGTGCCCAGCGAGAATGTGCTCGAAGTGCTCCGTGCGGGGTTGCTCACCCCGTTGCCTCGGGCGCCGTCGTTCCTGCTGGGCGTCACCGGCCACCGGGGCGAGGTGCTCCCCGTAATGGATCTGCTGCGCTTCCTGGCCAAGGGCGAGGCGCGCATCATGCCGCGCACGCGCATCTTCGTGGGCCTCAGCGGCACCTATGTGTGCGGTGTGGTGGCGGACACGGTGCTGGGGCTGCGCAAGTTCCTCGTATCGGACATCCTGCCGCCTCCCATCGGTGCGGACGCCGCCACCGAGCACATGCTGGGTGTCGTCGCCGGGCCCACCGCCGAGGAAGCCATCAACCTGCTCAACTTCTCCAAGCTGCTTCAGACGGCGCGGCAGCGGGCGGTGGCCCGATGAACGCGCTGGATCACGGGGAGCACGTCCAGGTCGAGGACGAGGTGGACATCCTCTTCTTCGAGGTTGGAGATCGGCTCTACGGCACGGACGCCTCGCAGGTGCTGCGCATTGATCGTTCGCTGCCGGAGGATCTGTCCCGTCCGGAGCTGGGACCCCTCCACCGTGGCGGCCGGGCACTCGTGTTCTCTACCCCGGACGGAGAGGCACACCTCAAGGTGGACGCGGTGCGCGACGTGCGCTCCATTCTCATCTCGAACCTGCGGCGGCTCCCGCCCGCCGTCAGCGCGGCGCCCTTTACCATCGGAGCGTGTCTGGATCGGACGCGCCTCGTGTTGCTCATCGATCTGGTCGAAACTGCAAAGACGCAAGGAAGGCACTGACAGCAATGGCCCTGGACACCACGAACGACAAACCGGCGAAGGCTGCCCGCGGCGCGAAGAAGCCCGCGGCCTCCAAGCCCGCGGCCAAGCCCAACGGAAACGGCCTCGCCCTCAAGGCGCTCGCCGACACCCTCCGCTCGGTGCTGGCCGGCAATCTCCAGGCCCGTGTCGTGCCGGAGACGGTCGGCAGCGACATGATAGAGGTGGCGAACCTGCTCAATCAGGTCCTGGAGCGCTTCTCGGACTCCGAGCACCGCAAGCAGGTCGCCGCGCAGGAGATTGATCAGGCACTGGACGGGCTCATCGCCCTGGTGCGCGAGGGCGATCTGTCCCGCTGGAACACCACCACCCAGGATCCCCAGCTGGCCCCGCTGCTGGAGGGCTTCGGCAAGGTGATCGAGACGCTGCGTACCTTCGTGCGCGAGATCAACGAGGCGGCGCTGCGGCTGTCCTCGTCCGCCAACCAGGTGCTGGCGGCCTCCACCCAGCACGAGACCTCCTCCACCGAGCAGGCTGCGGCCATCCACGAGACGACCGCGACCATGGAGGAGCTGAAGCACGCCTCCGCGCAGATCGCGGAGAACGCGGGCGCGGTGGCGCGCGTGGCCGAGGAGACGCTGGGCGCGGCGCGCGCGGGCCGTGGCGCCATCGCCGAGTTCATCCAGGCCATGCAGCAGATCCGCAGTGACGGGATCGCGGTGGCGGACTCCATCGCCAAGCTGTCCAAGCGCGTGGAGCGCATCGGCACGGTGGTGGAGGTGATCGACGAGATCGCCGACCGCTCGGACCTGCTGGCGCTCAACGCGGCGCTGGAGGGCAGCCGCGCGGGCGAGGCCGGCAAGGGCTTCTCCATCGTCGCGGCGGAGATGCGGCGGCTGGCGGAGAACGTGCTGGACTCCACCAAGGAGATCAAGAGCCTGATCACGGAGATCCGCGAGGCCACCGCCAACGCGGGCAGCGCCGCGGACGCGTCCAAGGTGGCCACCGAGTCCGGCGAGAAGCTGGGCGCCGTGGCAGCGCAGGCCGTCGAGGGCATCCTCGCGGGCGTCCAGGAGACCAGCGACGCGGCGCGCGTCATCAACCTCGCCACGCAGCAGCAGCGCACCGCCACTGAGCAGGTGGTGGCCTCCATGGCCGAGATCGAGGACGTGACGCGCCAGACGACGCAGGCGTCCAAGCAGGCCACGGGAGCCTCGGCAGAGCTGTCGCAGCTAGCGGGACGGCTGGCGGAGCTCATCAAGCGCTTCAAGGCTGACTAGGACAGACCGGAGGGCGAGGGCCGCGCCCCCATGCGAGCCCAAGCCCCCGGAAGACCCTGGCCATGGATACCGAGGCCCTCAAAAAATCCCTCCTGAAGAAGTTCCAGGAGGTCTCCGCCGACCGGCTGCAGAAGATCCAACTCGGGGTCCTGGACCTCGAGAAGGAGACTGCGGCGCAGGCGGCGGACGACGTGGCGCGCGAGCTGCATACGATGAAGGGCGAGGCCCGCATGCTGGGGCTTGGCGCCATCGGTCAGCTGGCGCACGCCGCCGAGGACGTGCTGCGCTCCGAGCGCGAACGCAAGACGGCGACCCAGGTGGCCACGGATCTGCTCCTGCGCGCCTGTGACGTCCTCTCGGATCTGATCGAGGACATGGCTACGGCGCCTACGGGCACTCCGGCCAGCGAGGAGATGGTCAAGGCGCTCGTGGAGGCCTCGGGCCACCCCGCGCCGCCCATCAGCGGCAAGGCCAGAGCCGCGCCCGCGCCTGCCGCGCCTGCGACGCCCTCCAAGGCCGCTCCGCAGCAGGGCCAGGCCCCGGCTGCACCTGCCGCGCCTTCGGCTCCGGCTTCCGCACCAGCGCCTGCCCAGGCCAGGGCCGATGAGGAGGCGCCAGCTGCACCCGCAGCGGCGGCCCCCAAGAGCTCCGTGGCTGATCGCAGCATCCGGGTGAATGTCGAGATCCTCGACGCGCTCGGCGTGCTCGCGGGAGATCTGCTCGTGGAGAGCGCGCGGGGGCGGCTCCGGGGCCTGGAGACCGCGGACCTATTCGAGCGCTTCTCGCGCCTGAGTGATCGCTTCCTGCGGCTGGGCGAGGAGTTCCACCTCTCCGCGGAGCTCCACGCGAGGCTGGAGGGCATCGAGAGCGACCTGCACATGCTGCGGGACGACGCCTTCCGCTTCGTGCGCCGCAACGATGACGGCATCAACACGCTGCACGGCAACCTGGCCAAGATGGCTGACACCGTGGCCGAGGCGCGCCTGGTGCCGCTGGCCTCCGTCTTCGACGCCTTCCCCCGGGCCATGCGCGAGCTGGCGCGCAACCAGGGCAAGGAGGTGGACCTCATCATCGAGAACGCCGACGTGGGCGTGGACCGCTCCATGCTGACGGACGTGCGCGATGCGCTCGTGCACCTGCTGCGCAACGCGGTGGATCACGGCCTGGAGACGCCGGAGGCCCGAGAGCAGCTCGGTAAGCCGGCCATGGGCAAGGTCCGCATCCGCGTCCGCGCCGACGGAGACATGCTCCACATCCAGGTGGAGGATGATGGCCGCGGCATCGATCCCGAGCGGCTGAAGCAGGTCGCCGTCAGCCGGCACCTCATCACCCAGGGCCAGGCCTCCGCCATGTCCGAGCGCGAGGCCGTCGATCTCATCTTCCGTCCCGGCTTCTCCACCCGCGAGCAGGTCAGCGAGATCTCCGGCCGCGGCGTGGGCATGGACGTGGTGAAGCGCAAGGTGGAGACGCTGGGTGGCTCGGTGGGCGTGGCGAGCCGCATCGGCCGCGGCAGCACCATCACCCTGCGCCTGCCCCAGTCGCTGGCGCTGATGAAGGTGCTCCTGGTCCGCCTGGGAGATGACGTGTACGGCATCCCCGCGGCGGACGTGGTGGCGGTGATGCGGGTGAAGGCGGACGACCGGGTGGAGGTGTTCGGGACCCTTGCCGTCAAGCACCGGGGCAAGCCCATCGCGCTGGTGGCGCTGGGGCCGCTGCTGGGCGTCAACGGCGGCAACCGTCTGGACAAGCCGCCCGCGGTGGTGGTCCGCCATGGCGAGGACAACGCGGCGCTGGTGGTGGACGGCTTCGTGGACGAGCGCGAGGTAGCCGTCAAGCCGTGCGGCGGAGACTTCCTCAAGGGCGCGCCCTTCATCGCGGGCACCGCGGCGCTGGAGGACGGCCGGATCGCCGTGCTCTGTCACGTCCCGGACATCATGGCCGAGGTGCGCCGGATGGCCCGCCCCGTCACCCAGCAGCAGTCCGCCAAGCGGCTGCGGGTGCTGCTCGTGGATGACTCGCCCATCGCCCGAGCTACCGAGGGCGCGCTGGTGAAGGCGCTGGGCCACTCGGTGGAGGAGGCCCAGGACGGCGAGGAGGCGTACGCCAAGGTGCAGACCAACACGTACGATCTCATCCTCACGGACGTGCAGATGCCGAAGATGGATGGCTTCTCGCTCACGCGGCGCCTGAAGACGACGCCGGCGGTGGCGCGCATCCCCGTCATCATCCTGTCCTCGCTGGCCTCTCCCGAGGACAAGCGGCGCGGACTGGAGGCCGGGGCGGATGGGTACCTCGTCAAGGGTGAGCTGGGCGTGGAGAGCCTGGCCCTGACCATCGAGCGGTTGACGTAGCTGGGGGGCCGCGTGCGCATCGCTCCAGGGCTCGCATACAGGGTGCTGCTTGTGGGCGGCGGGCTCCGCATGTTGGCGCGCACCCTCTTCGACAGCGACTCGCTCACGAGCGTGGGCGAGTGCGGCTTCAGCGAGTCCCTGCAGACCGTGCGCGCGGAGATCCCGGACGTGCTGCTGGTCGATCTCACGTCTGTGGAGGCGCTGGACGCCATCGAGCGGATCATGGCGGAGCGGCCCACGCCCATCCTCGTGCTGGATCCGGGAGTGCTGCCGCGCGAGGAGGCCTTCCGGGCGCTGACGCTCGGGGCGCTGGATGTAGCGGAGCGCCCGTCCTCGCCCGGCCCCGAGTACTGGCAGGCCACCGCGCGCCGGTTGACGATGCTGGCGCAGGTCCGCGTGGTGCGCCACGTGCAAGGCAAGCTGAAGCGGCTGGCGGCACATGAGGGGCCGGAGCCGCCCTTCCCGCTGGTCGCCATCGCCGCGTCGCTCGGGGGGCCCAAGGCCATCTCCCAGGTGCTGCGGGTCATCCCCAAGAAGTTCCCGGCACCGGTGGCCATCTGCCAGCACATCAGCGATGGCTTCACCGAGGGTCTGGCGCACTGGCTGGCCACGGAGACGGCCCTGCGGGTGCTGGAGGCCGCCCATGACCAGCAGATGGAGCCGGGGACCGTGTATATCGCCCCCTCGGGCGCCCATATGCTGGTGCGCCCCGAGGGAAAGCTGGCGCTGGACACCCGGCCGCCCGTCCGGGGGTTCCGGCCCTCGTGCGATCTGTTGCTATCCTCTGCGTCGGAGGCATTCGGGCGCCGGTGCATCGGCGTCATCCTCACGGGGATGGGGCGTGATGGGGCGCGAGGGCTGAAGGACATTCGTGAGCGAGGGGGGCGGACCATCGCCCAGAACGAGGAGACGTGCGTCGTCTATGGAATGCCGCGTGAGGCGGTGCTGATCGGTGCCGCAGAGGAGGTTCTTCCGCTGGATCGGATCGGCGCAACCCTCCGGGAGTGGGTGGAGACGTGCTGAACGTGAGCCAGAACGCCCTGCAGCAGCTCGCCGCCCTCCTGCTGGAGCGGGCCGGTCTGAAGATCACACCAGACGGCTTCCACAGCCTCCGGCTGGCGCTGTCCACGCGCATGCCCGCCGTGGGCCTCACCGATCCGGAGGTCTACGTGCAGCGCCTGCGGGAGGTGGGCGGCGAGCAGGAGCTGCGCGCGCTTCTGCCGCTGGTGACGGTGGGGCACACGGAGTTCTTCCGGGACCCCAAGCAGTTCCGGGCCCTGGAGCGCTTCATCCTCCCGCAGCTGCTGGCGAAGGCACGGCGCGAGCTGCGCAAGGTGTACGTCTGGTCCGCCGGGTGCGCCACGGGCGAGGAGCCCTACAGCGTGGCCATGGTGATGTCGGAGCTGGGCGCGCTGCCCATGGAGCTGGATCTGTGGGCCACGGATCTCAACCTGGCGGCGATCGAGGCGGCGAAGCTGGGGCGCTTCTCGGTGCGCCGCGTGGGCAACATGGCCTCCGAGCGGATCGAGCGCTTCTTCAAGCCAGTGGATGAGGGGTTCGAGGTCCATCCCGCGTTGCGGGAGTACGTGCGCTTCGACGGGTTGAACCTCGCGGCTCCCTCTTTCAACGAGATGGTGTTGCCGGGAACGCTGGATCTCATCCTCTGCCGCAACGTCATCATCTACTTCGATCTCCCCACCATCCGCGGACTGATGGACCGGTTCCTTCAGGCGCTGCGCCCTGGCGGGCTGCTCTTCCTGGGGTACTCGGAGAGCCTCTTCAAGGTCTACGATCGCTTCGAGATGATCGAGGTGGATGGGGCCTTCGTCTACCGGCGGCCTCTGCCAGAGCAGAAGAACACTCGCCCACCTCTGCCGGTTGCGTCGCCGCCCACCCCCGCTCCTGTCACGACGGCCTCTCCGCCTGGCGCGACGCCCGCGCCCATTCCGGGCGTTGGAGGGCCCGCCAAGGCTCGTCCTCTGGAGACTACCCCTCCCACGGGAACATTCAGGCCCATAGCCAGCGCCGAGTCGCTGGCGTCCGTCCGGGAGCGCCTGGCCGCCAACGCGAAGCAGGCCAGCCCTGCCGACATACGGACCGGCTCCGAGCCCACCCGGCCCGCGCGCCTCACGATGGAGATGCCAGCCCTGGGCTCGTCCGAGCCTCGGGTGCCACGCCCCACCGAGGTGCCGGGGGGAGCCAAGAGGCTGCCGCCCGCCGAGCGCTTGAGCTTGGCGATGCGGAAGATGATGCAGAGCGACTTCCCGTCCGCGATCCTGGATGTGGAGCGGCTGCTGGTGGACGAGCCGGGCCACCTGGATGCCCTGCTGACGCTGGGCAACCTCTACTCGCTCACCGGCCGCATCGTGGAGGCGCGTGAAGCCTTCGCGCAGGCCCTGACGCGGGAGCCGCTGTGCGTGGAGGCCCGCGTCTTCGGAGGCGTGGCGGCGCTCCAGGCGGGACAGCTGGCCGAGGCGCGCTCCGAGTTCAGCAAGGCGCTCTTCCTGGAGCCCACGCTGGCCATCGGGCACTACCTGCTGGCGCAGGTGCAGGAGCGCACCAAGGATCGCGAGGGCGCCCGGCGCAGCTATCGCAACGCCATTGCCCAGCTGCGCTTTCCACAACGGCCGCTGGCGGGCCACTACCCGGACATGCCGGACTCACCGGAGGCGATCGCCCGGGTGGCGCGCTACGCGCTGGCGGCGCTGGAGGAGGACGGACACTAGTCCATGCTGCTCTTCACGTCGGCGAGGCTCTTGCTCGGATCGAGCACCGCGCCGAACTTCTTCTGCAGGTAGGCCTTGGCCTGGCCGCGCAGCAGCATGCCCGGGTCGGTCCCCTCGCCTTGGAGGGCCTTGTCGGTGATCACGAAGCTGGCGTCCAGGTTGATGCCCATGACCTTGCCGTTGAGCTTCGCGCCATCACCCGACCAGTCGGCCTTCACGCCGTACTTGGTGCCCCAGTAGTGGAGCAGCTGCTCGACGCGCTTCTTCGCCTCGTCCTTCGGCAGGGAGTGGGAGACCTCGAACTTCATCATGCCCATGGCTGTGGCTCCTGAGTGCGGTGTCGTATCCGCCGGTTTAGTGGCGGCCGGGCCTGAAGGGAACCGCCGAATGCTCCCCGGACGCGTGGAAGTCAACAGCCGGACCAGAATTCGGGACTGTCCGACCTGGGGAGTGGGCTAGCGTGCACACCGATCCCCACCGGAGGTGTCTCGATGCGCGTCCTGGTCGCCGACGAGTTTCCCAAGGTCCACCTGGAGTCCCTGCGAGGGCTGGGGCTGACAGTCGACTTCCGGCCCGGCCTCAAGGGGGACACGCTGGCAGAGGCGGCGAAGGACGCCACCATCCTGGTGGTGCGCAGCACGGAGGTGCCCGCCAAGGTGTTCGAGGTGGCCAAGGGGCTCTCCCTGGTCATCCGCGCGGGGGCCGGCGTGAACACCATCGATGTGAAGGCCGCCAGCGCCCACGGAGTGTTCGTGGCGAACTGCCCGGGGCAGAACGCCATCGCGGTGGCGGAGCTGACGTTCGGGCTGATGCTTGCGGTGGATCGCCACATCCCGGACAACGTGGCCGCGCTGCGCCAGGGCGTGTGGAACAAGAAGCGCTTCTCCCAGGCGCAGGGGCTCTATGGGCGCACGCTGGGCATCGTGGGCCTGGGGGCCATTGGCGCGGCCGTGGCCGAGCGGGCGCTGGCCTTCGGGATGCGGGTGGTGGGCTACTCGCGCTCGTTTACTTCCGAGCGGGCGAAGGCGATGGGGATCGAGCGGGCGGAGAGCCTGCTGGCCCTGGCGCGGCAGAGCGATGTGCTCACGGTGCACGTGCCGGCCTCGGCCGAGACGAAGGGGCTGGTGTCCCGGCAGGTGCTGGCGGCCCTGGCGGACGGAGCGGTCTTCATCAACACGAGCCGCGCGGACGTGGTGGACACCGAGGCGCTGCTGGAGGAGGCACGCCGAGGGCGCATCTCCGTGGCCACGGACGTGTTCCCGGACGAGCCCAAGGGCGGTGAGGCGGCCTTCCACAGCGAGCTGGCCAAGCTGCCCCACGTCTATGGCACGCACCACATCGGCGCCTCGACGGAGCAGGCGCAGGATGCCATCGCTCGGGAGACGGTGCGGCTGGTGGATCGGTTCCTCAGCGAAGGCGTGGTGCCCAACTGCGTGAACATCGCGGAGAAGACGCCGGCGCGCTACCAGCTCATCGTGCGTCACCACGATCGGGTGGGAGTGCTGGCCAACGTGCTGGACGCCGTGCGCCAGGCGGGCATCAACGCCCAGGAGATCGAGAACACGATCTTCGAGGGGGCCCATGCCGCGTGCTGCAAGATCCAGCTCGACTCCCGGCCGCCGGAGGAGATGCTGGAGCGTATCCGCTCTCGCACGGAGGAGATCATCTTCGTGGACATGGTTGAGCTTCGAAGCTGAGCGGCCGGGAGAGAAAAACCGGTGCAAGCGGGCCCGGGTTGCGCTCTCTTGTACGCCGTCACGAGGCCGGATCTTGAGGAGTGCTGACGTGTCACACCTGAGAACCTGGAGCAGTCTCGCAG
>Ga0247825_10002856_pt1 | contig 11402 bp, 5 predicted proteins | sample 13C_Vanillin_Day_FD_194413 | JGI IMG/M metagenome (GOLD analysis project Ga0247825, IMG submission 194413) | Soil microbial communities from agricultural site in Penn Yan, New York, United States - 13C_Vanillin_Day48 | ecosystem: Environmental > Terrestrial > Soil > Agricultural land | place... | reverse complement strand
GTACACGATGCGATGGCCGACGAGGCATTCGCCAACGCGATGGTGGACGGCATCGGCCGCCGGCGGCGCTGGCGCGGCCAGAAGGCCGAGTTGGTGGGGAGCCGCACCCGCGCCTTTCCCGAGCTCCGGGGCGGGGACGAAGCGCTGCGGGCCGCCCTGCTGCGCGGAGAACAGTCCAACACTTCCGTCAACCTCGGCGATCGGCTGCTCTTCAAGCTCTTCCGAAAGGCGGAGCCGGGCCTGAACCCGGATCTGGAGCTGGGCCGCTTCCTCACCGAGCGGACCGACTTCCGCCGCGTCCCGATGCTCGCCGGCGGCCTCGAGCTCCGCAAGCGGAACCAGGAGCCCATCACCCTGGGCGTGCTGCATCAGTTCGTGCCCAGCGAGGGCGACGCCTGGACGTTCACGCTCAACGCGCTGAACCGCTATCTGGAGCGCGCCGTGGTGTCGCCGACGCCGCCGAGCGAGGCGGAGCTGATCCCGGTGACGCTCCCCGAGCTCGCCCGGCTCGACCCGCCCGCCATTCTGGAGGAGATGGCGGGCGGGTATCTCCCCCAGGCCCGGCTGCTGGGCCGCCGCACCGCGGAGTTCCATCTGGCGCTCGCGTCGCACTCCGAGGATCCGGTCTTTGCGCCCGAGGTCTTCACCGGTCACTACCGCCGCTCGATCTACCAGTCGCTCCGGGTCAACGCCCGGACCACGTTCGACCTCCTGCGCCGCCGGCTGAATACCCTGCCCGAGGCGGCGCGCGAGGACGCGCGCGCCGTGATGGCGCTGGAAGAGCCGCTGCTCCGGCAGTCGCGCGCGGTGATGGAGCGCAAGTTCCCGATGGCGCGGTTCAGGATCCACGGTGATTACCACCTGGGGCAGGTGCTCTACACCGGCAAGGACTTCGTCATCGTGGACCTGGAGGGAGAGCCCAGCCGGAGCATCAGCGAGCGAAGGTTCAAGCGCTCGCCGCTGCGCGACGTCGCCGGGATGATCCGCTCCTTCGAGTATGCTGCCGCCTATGCGGTGCGGCAGGGACCGGTGCGGACCGAAGACATCCCCGCGCTGCTGCCCTGGGCCAGCCTCTGGCAACGTTGGGCATCGGCCAGCTTCCTGCGCGGCTATTTCGAGTCCTCCGGCGACGCGGCCTATCTGCCGAAGGGTGTGGAGGCGGTCTCCGCCATGCTGGAGTTCTATCTGCTCGACAAGGCGATCTACGAGCTGCGCTACGAGCTTAACAACCGGCCGGACTGGGTGCCCATCCCGCTCGAAGGCGTGCGTCGCCTGCTCGAGACCGAGTTTCTGCGACCCGCAGGAGCCGGAGCGCGATGAGTCGCGGCACCGCGCGGCCGCCTTTCGCGGTGGACGCCGTGGAGCTGCAGGCGCTGGCCGCGGGACGGCACGCCGAACCGCACCGGATCCTGGGCGCCCACCCCGCGCGCGGAGGCGTAGTGGTGCGTGGCTGTCATCCCGACGCTACGGCCGCTGAATGCGTGCTGCCCGACGGCACCGTCGTCGCGATGGAGCCTCTGAAGGTGGCCGGCTACTTCGGCGCGTTCGTCCGGGGCGCCTCGGCCCCGCTGCGCTACCGGCTGCGGTTCCACTTCGCCGGTGGTGGCGTGTGGGAGCAGGAGGACCCCTACCGGTTTCTCCCGTCGCTCGGCGACATGGACATCTACCTGATCTCGGAGGGCACCCACCGCGCTCTCTGGCAGGTGCTCGGCGCGCATCCGCGGCAGCTGGACGGCGTCGACGGTGTAGGATTCGCGGTCTGGGCCCCCAACGCGCAGGGCGTGAGCGTGGTGGGCGACTTCTGCCGCTGGGACGAGCGTCGGCTCCCGATGCGGCGACTCGGCGCGTCCGGGGTGTACGAGCTGTTCGTCCCCGGGGTGTGGGCCGGCGCAGTCTACAAGTACCGGATCATCGGCCCGCGCGGCGAGATCAGGCTCAAGGCCGATCCCTTCGCGCAGGCCATGGAGCTCCCGCCGAGCACGGCGTCGCGGGTCGCCGCATCTTCCTACCAGTGGGGTGACGGCGAGTGGATGGCGCAGCGCGCGACGCGTGACCTCAACCGCTCCCCCGTTGCGATCTACGAGGTCCATCTCGGCTCCTGGGCTCGAGTGCTGGAGGAAGGCAACCGGCCGCTCACCTACCGGGAGATCGCGCCGAAGCTCATCGACCACGTGCGCCGACTGGGCTTCACCCACGTCGAGTTCATGCCGCTGGCGGAGCATCCGTTCACGGGCTCGTGGGGCTACCAGGTGAGCGCGTACTTCGCGCCGACCGCACGATACGGCACACCGGACGACCTCCGCTATCTCATCGACACCTGCCACTGCGCCGGCATCGGTGTGATCATGGACTGGGTGCCGGCGCATTTTCCCAAGGACGATTTCGCCCTCCGGCTGTTCGACGGCACCGCGCTCTATGAGCACGAGGACCCTCGCCGGGGCGAGCACCCCGAGTGGGGGACGCTGATCTTCAACTACGGCCGCCGCGAGGTGCGCAATTTCCTCGTCGCCAACGCGCTCTACTGGATGCGCGAGTTCCATGTGGACGGGCTCCGGGTGGATGCCGTCGCCTCGATGCTGTACCTCGACTACAGCCGGTCGGCGGGGCAGTGGGTGCCCAACCAGTACGGCGGGCGCGAGGACCTCGAGGCGGTGGAGTTTCTCCGCCAGCTCAACGCGACGGTCGCCGAGGAGCAGCCGGGCTGCATCATGGTCGCGGAGGAGTCCACCTCCTGGCCTCGGGTCACCGGACCGGTAAGCGAGGGCGGCCTAGGCTTCACCTTCAAGTGGAACATGGGGTGGATGCACGACACCCTGGACTACTTCAGCAAGGACCCGGTGCACCGACTGTACCACCACGAGCGCCTCACCTTCAGCATGATGTACGAGTACAGCGAGCACTTCATCATGCCGCTCTCGCACGACGAGGTGGTACACGGGAAGGGCACCTTGCTCGGCAAGATGCCGGGCGACGAGTGGCAGAAGTTCGCCAACCTCCGCACGCTCTTCGCCTACCAGTACACCCGACCGGGCAAGCCGCTGCTGTTCATGGGCAGCGAGCTGGGGTCCTACCGGGAGTGGAACCACGACACCAGTCTCGACTGGCACCTGGAGAGTCGCCCGCTGAACGGCGGGCTCATGCGCTTCCTCGGCGACCTCGGCGCGGTGTACCGCGAGCGCTCCGAGTTGTGGCGGGGCGACCCGGACCTGGAGGGGTTCCGCTGGCTCGACGCCGACGACCGCGATCAGTCCGTCTATGCCTACCTGCGCCGAGACGGCGACAAGGTGATGCTGGTGCTGCTCAACCTCACACCAGTGCCGCGCCCGGGCTATCGAGCAGGCGCGCCGGTGTCCGGCCGGTACGCCATCGTGCTTTCGAGCGACGACACGAAGTACGGCGGCACCGGGTTCGGCCTGGACGGCGAGCTCGAGACCGAGCCCGTCGAGTGGCAGCACCAGCCCGTCTCCCTTCGCGTCTCCCTGCCGCCGCTCGGCGCCGTGCTGCTCGCGCACCAACCGCGGTGACGTTGGACCGCGGTGCCGTCCCTCTGGCCGACGGCAGCACGAGGTTCAGTGTCTGGGCACCGAAGGCGGACACGGTCGAGGTTGCGATCGCGCGTGGCGGGACGGTGCGCTCCTTCCTGCTGACCCGCGGGTCCGACGGCGTGCACAGCGGCATTCTGCAGGACGTTCCCGCGGGCAGCGATTACAGCTATCGTCTCGACGGCGGGCCCGACCGACCGGATCCGGTGAGCCGCTGGCGTCCGCTCGGAGTCCACGGCCCCACGCGGGTGGTCGACCCCGGCGCCTTCCGCTGGACCGACGCCGGCTGGCGGGGGCTCGAGACCGCAGACCTCGTCATCTACGAGCTTCACGTCGGAACGTTCACCCGTGGCGGGACCTTCGACGGCGTGCTCGAGCGGCTCCCGGTGCTTCGCGAGCTGGGTGTGACCGCGATCGAGATCATGCCGGTCTCCGAATTCCCCGGCAGCCGCAACTGGGGCTACGACGGCGTCTCTCCCTATGCGGTGCAGAGCACCTATGGAGGGCCGGATGGCCTCAAGCGCGTGGTGGACGCGGCCCATCGTCTCGGCCTCGCAGTACTCCTCGACGTGGTGTACAACCATCTCGGGCCCGAGGGGAACCACCTCCGCGAGTTCGCCCCCTACTTCTCGGACCGATATCGCACCGCCTGGGGCGAGGGCCTCAACCTGGACGGCCCGGACAGCGACGAGGTCCGCCGCTATGTGGTGGACAACGCGGTGTACTGGGTGACGGAGTATCACCTCGACGGGCTTCGCCTCGACGCGGTGGACCGGATCGTGGACCTGAGCCCGGTGCACATCGCCGAAGAGCTCGGCGCTGCCGTGCACACCCAAGGTGAGGCGCTCGGCAGCCGGAAGCTCGTCATCGCGGAGATCGATGCCAACGATCCCAAGTGGGTGACCCCGCGCGAGGTGGGTGGCTACGGACTGGACGCCCATTGGTCGGACGACTTCCACCATGCCGCGCACGTCGCGCTCACCGGCGAGAGGGCGGGCTATTACGCCGACTTCACCGAGCCCGGCGCCGTCGCCAAAGTGCTCGCGCGGCGCTACGTCAACGACGGCCGCTACTCGCCCCACCGACGGCGGCGGCACGGGCGGACGGCGGCAGAAGTGCCCGCCGACCGGTTCGTGGTCGCGGTCCAGAATCACGACCAGACCGGCAACCGCGCCCGCGGCGAGCGGCTCTCGACGCTGCTCTCGGCCGAGGCGCTTCGGTTGGCCGCGGCTCTGGTGCTGCTCTCGCCCTACGTGCCGCTCCTCTTCATGGGCGAGGAGCACGGAGAGACCAATCCCTTCCTCTATTTCGTGAGCCACGGTGATCCGGCGCTGGTCGAGGCGGTGCGGAAGGGCCGGCAGGAGGAGTTCGCCACGTTCTCGTGGGCGGGAAAGATTCCCGATCCGCAGGCGCAGGAGACCTTCGAATCCTCGCGGCCGGAGTGGGAGCGCGCGACCTCCGGCGATGGGGCCCGGATGCTGGCCCTGTACCGCGAGCTGCTGCGCCTCAGGCGGACCGAGCCCGCCCTGCGCCCCGGGGATGCCGCCATCAAAGTCCGCAATGACGATGCCGCAGGCTGGGTGGCCGTGCGCTACGACAAGGAGAAATCGGTGCTGGAAGCGGTGTTCAACCTTTCCTCGGAGCCCAGGGCTGTGCCGCTAGCCGGATCCGAGTCCTGGAGGCTCGCACTCTCCACCGATGCGCCGGAGTACGGCGGGCACGGCGGAACAGGTCTCCACGGAGGTGAGCTCAGGCTGCCCAGCCACACCGCCGTCCTGCTCCGAAAGGCCGCGGCATGAGGGTCTGGCCCGGATCACCCTCGCCGCTCGGCGCCACCTGGGACGGCGAGGGCACCAACTTCGCCGTCTTCTCGGAGCACGCCACGGCGGTGGACCTGTGCCTCTTCAACCATCGGGAGGACGCGCAGGAATCCGCGCGCATCCGGCTCCGGGAGCGCACCGACCAGATCTGGCACGCGTACCTGCCGGACGTGCGGCCCTGGCAGCTCTACGGGTTCCGCGCACACGGGCCGTACGCGCCGGAAGAAGGCCACCGCTTCAACCCGGCCAAGCTCCTGCTCGACCCCTACGCCAAGGCGATCAGCGGCACGATCCGCTGGAGTGACGCGCTCTCCGGCTACTCGATGGATCACCCGATCGAGGAGCGCGACCTGGTGCCCGACGGCACCGACAGCGCGGGAGGGTTGCCCAAGTCCGTGGTGATCGAGTCCGCCTTCAGCTGGGGTGACGACAAGCACCCGCGCACGCCCTGGAACCGTACCGTCATCTACGAGGCGCACGTGAAGGGGATGACGATGCTGCACCCCGACGTGCCGAAGGAGCTCCGCGGCACCTACCTCGGCCTCGCCACCGACCCGATCATCGACCATCTACTCTCGCTGGGCGTCACGGCCATCGAGCTGCTTCCGGTGCAGCATTTCGTCACCGAGCGTCGGCTCGCGGAGATGGGACTGGTCAACTACTGGGGGTACGCCACCATCGGGTACTTCGCGCCCGACGTCCGCTACGCGACGGGTGCGCTCGGCCAGCAGGTCGCCGAGTTCAAGTCCATGGTCAAGCGGTTCCACCGTGCCGGGATCGAGGTGATCCTCGACGTGGTCTACAACCACACCGCCGAAGGCAACCATCTCGGCCCGACGCTCAGCTTCCGGGGAATCGACAACTCGGCCTATTATCGCCTGGAGCAGAACCGGCGGTTCTACACCGACTGGACCGGCACCGGGAACACGGTGGACATCCGGCACTCGAGAACCATGCAGCTGGTGATGGACAGCCTGCGCTACTGGGTCGCGGACATGCACGTGGATGGCTTCCGCTTCGACCTCGCGCCGGTCCTTGCCCGGGGCGAGGTGGACGTGAGCCCGTTCGCCGAGTTCTTCGACGTCGTACGCCAGGATCCGGTGGTCTCCAGGGTGAAGCTGATCGCGGAGCCGTGGGACCTCGGCCCCGGTGGGTACCAGGTAGGGCGCTTCCCGATCGGGTGGGGCGAGTGGAACGGGAAGTACCGTGACACCACCCGGAAGTATTGGCGCGACGACCCGGGGCAGGTGGGCGAGTTCGCCTCCCGGCTCGCCGGGAGCAGCGACCTGTTCGAGCACAGTCAGCGGAGCCCGCAGGCCAGCATCAACTTCGTCACCTGCCACGACGGCTTCACGCTCCACGATCTGGTGAGCTACGAGAGCAAGCACAACGAGGCCAACGGTGAAGGGAACCGGGACGGCTCCGACGACAACCAGAGCCGCAACTGGGGGGTCGAAGGTCCGACCGAAGCGGTGCACGTGATCCGGATGCGGGAGCGGATCAAGCGGAACTTCATCGCGACGCTCGCCTTCTCCCAGGGGGTGCCGATGATCTCCCACGGCGATGAGCTCGGGCGCACCCAGCAGGGCAACAACAACGGCTACTGCCAGGACGGCCCGCTCACCTGGGTGGACTGGCGGCTGACGCCGCTCCAGCGACAGCTGCTCGACTTCACCCGGACGGTGTTCTCCATTCGGGCCGCGAACCCGGTCCTCCGTCGCAGGAATTATTTCCGGCACCAGCCGGACCATCCGGGCGGTGTCAAAGACCTGACCTGGCTCCGCCCTGACGGCAAGGAGATGACGGAGACCGATTGGGACGACTCGACCAATCACGTCCTGGGCATGCTGATCCTGGGCGAGGCGACCGACGAGGTCGACGAGCGGGGCCGTCGTCTCATGGGGGAGGCGATCCTGCTGCTCACCAACGGCGGCACGCGCTCGCGGCCCTTCACGCTCCCCCAGCTGGAGACGCCGGGGGCGTGGGTCGAGGTGCTCAACACCGCGCACCCGAATCCCCGCACCGTCCGTCAGGGCAAGGTGAGCCTGGTAACCCACTCGCTCATGCTGCTGCGTCACGAGCGGCCGCGCTGATCGGGTGCCCGCGATCCGTGCCACCTATCGCCTGCAGCTGCACGCCGGCTTCGCCCTCTCCGCGGCGCGCGCCCTCGTTCCTTACCTGAGCCGGCTCGGCGTCAGCCACATCCACTGCTCGCCTATCCTGCGTTCCCGCCGGGGAAGCACGCACGGGTATGACGTGGTGGACCCTTCCCTTGTTGATCCGGAGCTCGGCACCGAGGCGGACCTGGAAGCGCTGCACGCGGCGCTCGCGGCGCACGGCATGGGGATCGTGCTGGACATCGTCCCCAATCACATGGCCGCCTCCAGCGAGAACCCCGCCTGGGACGACGTCCTCACCCACGGGCCGGCCTCGAAGTTCTCGCGCTGGTTCGACATCGACTGGCGCGCGACCGAGCGCGAGCTCCGAAGCCGGGTCCTGCTCCCGGTGCTCGGCGCTCCCCTCACCGGAGCGATCCAACGGGGGGAGATCGCGCTGGAGAGCCGCGAGGGCGTACCCCGCGTTCGCTACTTCGACCACGATTTTCCCCTGGATCCTTCGACGCTGCCACCGGTGCTTGATCGCGCACTGGAGGCCTGCCGCCAGGCGCTGCCGGGCTACCATCCGGCCTGCAGCGAGCTCGGCGAGATCGTCGCCACCTTGCGTCGGCTTCCACGCCGCACCGCTCGGAGCGCGTCCGCGCTCGCCCGCCGGCGCGAGCGGAGCGAGTCGTCCCTGGCCCGGCTGCGCGAGCTCGCGGCCCAGGTGCCCGAGGTCGCGCGGGCGGTGTGCGAGGCCGCCGCCGGCTTCCGCGGCCGGGACGGCCGCCGCGACCGGCTCCGCCGATTGCTCGACGCGCAGGTCTATCGCCTGGTGCACTGGAGGCGAGCGGCGCGGGAGATCAACTACCGCCGGTTCTTCGACGTCGACGATCTCGTCGCCCTGCACATGGAGGATCCGGAGGTTTTCGCCCAGACCCACGCGCTCCCGCTCGAGTGGCATCGGCGCGGGTGGGTGGACGGATTCCGGATCGACCACCCCGACGGCCTCCTGGACCCCCTCGGCTACTTCCAGCGTCTGGCCCGGTTCGCCGTTCCGGATCAGCCCGCGCCACCCGTCTTCATAGAGAAGATCCTGGGCTACGGTGAGCGTCTGCGGCCCGAGTGGCCCGTCGCCGGCACCACCGGCTACGACTTCCTGAATCAGGCGGAGGCGTTGTTCATCGATCCCCTGGGTTGGGAGACCATCGAGAAGGACTATGGCCGCACGCTCCGCCAGCCGCTCCAGTTTCCCGCCATCGCGCGACGGGGGAAGCGGCTCGTGCTCGAGACCGGCCTCTCGGCCGGTGCGCGCCGCTTGGCGGATCGCCTCCTCAAGCTCGCGGGCCCCGCCCATCCGGCGCCCGAGGTGCCGCGACAGGATCTCCTCCGCGCGGTCGTCGAGTCCATCGTCGCGTTGCCGGTGTACCGCACCTACGTCGACGGCCGCACGCCGGTGCCAGGTCTCGAGGACCAGCGATTGCTCGAGAGCGCCCTGGTCGAAGCACGGAGCAGCGGTCGGAGCAGTGCCGCGGCGCTCGACCTGCTGGAGAGTGCGCTGCTCGCCCGGGAAGGGCCGGTGGGCTCCCCCGATCTGGAGCGCTTCCACCTGCGCTTCGTCCAGCGCTTCCAGCAGATCAGCGGGCCCGCGACCGCCAAGGGGATCGAGGATACCGCCTTCTACGCCTATGCGCCGCTTCTTCCCCGTAACGAGGTGGGTGGGGGGCCCGGGGCCCCGCTGGAGCGCGCGACGGCGGACTTCCACGCCGCGAACGTGGAGCGCGCCGAGCGGTGGCCGGCGGGAATGCTCGCCGTCAGCACGCACGACACCAAGCGCAGCGCCGACGTGCGGGCGAGACTCGACGTGCTGAGCGAGATCCCCACCGAGTGGGCGAAGCGGCTCCAGGCCTGGCGCCGGCTCAACATGCCCCACAAGACCACCGTCGCCGGGCGCCGCGTCCCCGATTCCGGCACCCTCGACCATCTCTTCCAGGCCATGGTCGGCATTTGGCCGCTGGAGCCGCTCGCCGTGGGCGATCTCGACCTGCTGCGGGAGCGGCTGTCCGGCTACATGGAGAAGGCGGTCAGGGAGGCGAAGCTCCAAACCAGCTGGACCGACCCCGATCCGGAGTTCGAAGCCGCGTTGCGCGCCGATATCGCGGCACTGCTGGATCCGGTGCGCTCGCCCCGCTTCCTCGATGAGCTCGAGGGATTCGTGCGGCGGATCGCGCGGCCGGGCTTCTGGAACGCCATCGCCCGCACGGTGCTGCACCTCGCATCGCCCGGCGTCCCCGACCTGTACCAGGGCGACGAGCTGTGGAGCCTGTCGCTGGTGGATCCCGACAACCGGCGCCCGGTGGATTTCGAGCGGCGCGCGCGCCTCCTGGAGGAGGTGGAGCGCGGCGTGGCCGGCGGTGACGATGCCCGCGAGCGCTTTCTCCGCGAGCTGGTCGCCAACCCGGAGGACGGCCGGCTCAAGCTGCACGTCATCCGTTCGGCTCTGGCGGCCCGGCGAGACCGCGGCGCGTCGTTCCGCTCCCGGACCTACCTGCCGCTGGAAGCCGCGGGGAGGGCGGGCTTTCGCGTGCTGGCGTTCGGCAGAGGCGACGGCGACGAGCGGCTCATCGCCGTGGTGCCCAGGCGGCTCGGCCGGCTCGAGGGAAGCCCCACCGAGCCCGCGCCGTGGGAAGACACCGTCATTCCACTGCCTGCGGGGTGGCCGCCGCGCTGGTGCTGCGCGCTGAGTGGGCGCCGGCTGCTGGCCCGCTCGGACGGACTTGCCGTCGCCGAGCTGTTTGCCGTGCTTCCGGTCGCCCTCCTCCTCTCGGAGCCGTCTCCATGAGCGCTCATCCGCTGTGGCTTTCTCCTCACCCCCCGGGCACGACGGCGGCGCTGAGCGACGCCGAGGCACGTCTGCCCGACGACGGCGACCTGGACAAGAAGGCGCTCGACCGCGAGCTGGACCAGTTGACCCAGCGACTGGATGAGCTCCAGCGCCGGCTCCACGCCGAGGGCGCGCGGGCCCTGTTGGTCGTCCTCCAGGGCAGGGATGCGTCGGGGAAGGACGGTACGATGCGGAAGGTGTTCGGTCCGCTCGACCCGCTTGGTGTCGTGGTAACGAGCTTCAAGGCGCCGACCGAGGAGGAGCTACGGCATGATTTCCTCTGGCGGATCCATCGGGCCGTGCCCGGCCGGGGCGCCTTCGGCGTGTTCAACCGCTCCCACTACGAGGACGTGCTGGTGGTGCGGGTGCGCGGCCTCGCGCCGGAGTCGGTCTGGAGGCCGCGCTACGAGCAGATCAACCTGTTCGAGCGCATCCTGGTCGAGAACGGCACGGTCGTCCTCAAGTTCCTGCTTCACATCTCGCGCGAGGAGCAGCGGGAGCGCCTGCTGGCCCGCCTGAGCGACCCCGAGAAATACTGGAAGTTTAACGCGAACGATCTGGCGGAGCGGGAGCTGTGGGACCAGTACACCGAGGCGTATGGAGAGGTCTTGGCGCGGACCAGCACCGAGGCGGCACCCTGGTACGTGGTACCGGCGGACAGCAAACACGTCCGGGACGTGCTGGTGGCCCGGACGGTCGTGGAGACGCTGGAGCGGATGGACCCGCGATGGCCGGGGCCGCCCCCCGAGCTCGAGGCGCTCCGGGCGGCGCTCCGGCGTTGAGGCTAGATCCTGCCGTCCGGACCGATGATGACGAAGGTGAGCGTGTTGCCCAGCACGAAGAACGGTCCCTTGGTCCCCAGGTTGTCCTGCAGCGCCTTCATCAGCCGCGCGTTGGTGCTGGTGATGACCACGCCGAGCTGCATGGAACCGGTGGGCCCGCCGTTCGGGGGCACGAAGTTGTCCCAGTCGAGCGTGTACTCCGGCCTGGAGAAGGTGAAGCCGCCCGGCAGGTAGGGGGTCAGGGCGGGCGGCTTCACCTTCTCCAGGCCGGAGTACAC
>Ga0247825_10002855_pt1 | contig 11403 bp, 14 predicted proteins | sample 13C_Vanillin_Day_FD_194413 | JGI IMG/M metagenome (GOLD analysis project Ga0247825, IMG submission 194413) | Soil microbial communities from agricultural site in Penn Yan, New York, United States - 13C_Vanillin_Day48 | ecosystem: Environmental > Terrestrial > Soil > Agricultural land | place... | reverse complement strand
CCTGGATTTCGCCGTCCGGGGCAATCCTGATTTCGACTCCTGGATGAGGAAGAGCAAGGCCCTGAACCCTTAGGTTCTCCGGATCCCGCCAGTCGCTCATCACCACGTTGGGCGAGGCTTCCGACAGCCCGTAGGCGGCGCAGATGTGCTTCGCGCCCAGGACATCGATGATGGCGCGCATGGTCTGGGGACCGGCGGCCGCCCAGCCCCCGCGCAGGCACAGCCTGCGCTTGGGAAAGTCCGCGTGCCCCATGAGCATCTGCATGATGGTGTCATTGCCCGACAGGAGGGTGCAGCGCTCCCGCTCCATCATCTCTAGCGCCGCGCCGGCCTCGAAGGTGGGCAGCGTCACGAGGCACGCGCCGCTCACCAGCGCCATGAGCGCGGAAAGCGTCGTGCCGGCGACATGGAAGAACGGCCGGCAGTTGAAATAGCGGTCATCCGGGCGGATGCCGACCCGCGCGCCTGCCGCCCAGGCGTCGCGCAGCATGTTGTCGTGCGTGAGCATCGCACCCTTGGGATAGGCGGTGGTTCCGGAAGTGAACTGGATCAGCAGAATGTCTCCCGGGTTCACCGCCGCCGGACGAAACGTCCCTTCGGGCACGCCCTCGACGGCATTGGAAAATCCGATCTCCCGGACCATCGCGCCGAAGTCGATGTTGAGGAAACGCTCGGCGTAGAACAGTGCCTTGCACTGCGCCTGCTTCAGGCAGAAATCGATCTCGCCGGCTTTGAAACGCGTGTTCACCGGCACCGTGACCGCACCGATCAGCGCCGCGCCGTAGAAGAGCGAGAGCCATTTCTCGTCGTTTCCCATGAGGATGCCGACGCGGTCGCCGCGGCCGATGCCCATCGCCTGCATGCCACCGGCGGCGGTCTTGGCCAAGTCGAGCAGCTGGCCATAAGTGAAGCGCGCTTCGCGCGTGACGAGCGCTTCGGCCCGCATATCCCGCGACTGCAGCACTTCGCCGTGCGTCTGCGCCTTCCAGCTCACGCCTTGCCCATCCACTTCCCCGAAGCGAGCTGCCGCTCGATGGCGGCGAGTTCCACCTCGAGCGCACCCTTCGGGTCGAGCTCGACGCCGCGGTCGATGCACTGCTTGGCGAGGCGCAGCGCCTCCTGCGGCGCTTCAAGGACCGACTTTGCGATGCTCCGCGCCTCCTCGTCCAGGTCGGCGTTGATGCGCGATACCAAGCCGGCGATGCGCGCCTCTTCTGCGCTGAGGCGGCGGCCAGTGAGCATCAGGTCCTTCGCCAGGCGCTTGCCGAGCACGCGAGGCAGCCGCTGCGTAGCGCCGACGGTGCCGCGCAGCGCTTCCGGCGTGCCGAACACGGCGTCGGGCGTCGCGACGATGAAGTCGCAGGCGGCGGCGATCTCTATGCCCGAGCCGAGGGCCGCGCCCTGCACCAGCGCGATGGTCGGCATGGGCAGGGCCTCCAGCGCCTCGTAGGCCGCGAAACCCTTCATGCGCCGCGCGCGCACCTGGTCCTCGGTCATGCCGGCGCGCTCCTTCACGTCCGCGCCGGCACAGAACACCGGGCCGCTGCCGCGCACGAAGACAAGCCTCACCTCGCCGTCGGTCGCCGCCGTGCGCGCGGCCTCGTAGAGCCGCTCGCACATCGAGAGGTTGAGCGCGTTGCGCGCCTCCGGTCGGTCGAGCATGATCGTGGCGATCCCCGCCTCGACGCTGTACCTCACCATTGCTTGATCTCGTCGAGGATCTTCTGCGTATGCTCGCCGAGCGTCGGCGGCCGGCCGATCTCCGGATTGTCCCAGCCGAGGAACTTGTAAGGCAGCGCGAGCGCCTTGAATTCGCCGACATCCGGATAGTCGAAGCTGCCCACCAGCCGGCGCGCGCGCACGTGCGGATCGGCGAGGACTTCGGCGACGTCGTTCACCGGTCCGACCGGCACGTCGGCCTCGTCGAGTCGCTTGAGCAGCTCGCCGCGCTCCAGGCGAGTCACCGCTTCGGTGAGCCGCTGCATCACCTCGTCTCGCCGCGCCACGCGGATCTCGTTCGAGGAAAAGGCGTGGCCCCATTCCTCGAGCTCGAGCGCCTTGCACAGCGGCGCCCAGTGCTGGTCGCTTGCGGTGATGTGCGCGAACTTGCCGTCGCGGCAACGAAAGGTGGCGGACGGCACGCGCCCGGGATGCTCGGTGCCCAGCCGCGGCGGCACTTCACCGAGCGCGAAGTAGCGCGCCGCGGCGAGCGTCAGGAGCGCCACCTGCCCGTCGAGCATCGAGAAATCGACATGGCAGCCATTGCCGGTGCGCTCGCGCCCGGCGAGCGACGCCAGGATCGCGATCGCGACCCAGAGGCCCGATGTAAGGTCGGCCACCGGCAAGCCCGGCTTGACCGGGCCGCCGCCGCGCTCGCCGGTCAGGCTCATGATCCCGCCCATCGCCTGGAACACCGTGTCGTAGCCCTTCTTGCGGGCGTAAGGGCCGGTCTGGCCGAAGCCGGTGCACGAGACGTACACCAGCCGCGGGTTGAGGCCGGACAGCGTGGCGAAATCCAGGCCGTATCTGCCGAGCGTGCCCACGGGAAAGTTCTCGAGCAGCACGTCGGCCTTCTGCGCCAGCTTGCGGATCGTCTGCTTGCCCTCCGGCGACCGCAGATCGACGGTGATCGATTCCTTCGAGCGGTTGCAGGCGAAGTAATAGGCGCTGTCGGTAGCGAGCTGCGGCTCGAAGCTGCGCGTCTCGTCGCCGCTGCCCGGCTGCTCCACCTTTATGACCCGCGCGCCGAGCTCGGCGAGGATCATCGAGGCGAACGGGCACGCGAGCACGCGCGACAGGTCGAGGATGGTGAAGTGATCGAGGGGCTTCATTGACCGCCGCCGAGCTTCTGGAAATTGCGCATGCGCCGGTTGGTGTCGCGCCCGCGCTCGAGCGCCGGGCCGAGCGCCAGGTCCGCCACCTCGTGGAACAGGCGCTTGGTTTCCGCCATGGCAGGACGGGCGACGCCGGCGAGCTTTTCGGCAATGGATAGGGTTTCTTTCAGCAACGCCTCCGGTGGGACCACGCGATTGACCATGCCCAGACGCAAGGCCTGAGCGGCGTCGATCGGCTCGCCGAGCGCCACCAGCTCGAACGCCGCCTTGCGCCCGACCTGCCGCACGAGGTTGGCCATCACGATGGCGGCGACGATGCCGTGCTTCGTCTCCGGATAGCCGAGCTTCGCGCCTTCGGCCATCACCGCCATGTCGCCGGCGATGGCGAGCCCGGCGCCGCCGCCCATCGCCGCGCCGTTGATCGCCGTGACCACCGGCTTGGAGATCTTCGAGAAGAGGAGGTGCAGCTGCATCGTAAGATCGGCGCGCCTTTCCGCCGCCTGCGGATCCTGCAACCCCTTGAACTCCGCCAGGTCGGCGCCGGCGCAAAATCCCTGCCCCTCACCGGTCAGCACGATGCAACCGACGCCTTCGTCCTCGTCTGCCTTCTTAAGAGCGTCCAGCAATGCCTGGGTGAGCTCCGAGTTCAAGGCATTGCGCTTTTCCGGGCGGTTCATCGTGAGAATGCGCACCGGCCCGCGATCCTCAACCAACAAAACAGGGGTGAAAAACGTGGTCTGTCCCTGATTTTGGGTCATAGGGAGGCCAGGCGCGCTCGCGCTTCTTCCACTTCGGCGACCAGGCGCCGCATCACCTCGGCGGCCGGGAGGATCTCGTCGACCAGGCCCGCGCTCTGGCCGGCCTCGACCTTGCCCCATTCCACGTCGCCTTCGAGCGCGGCGGCTTTGAGGGAGGAGGATCTGAATATCGCGTCGAGCTCTTGGCTGGAAGCGCCCGCGCGCTCGGCCCGTTCGAATTTGTCGGAAAAGGCGTTGCGCAGCTGGCGGATCGGCAGGCGGCCGCGGCCGACGAGCACGGTCTGGTCAACGTCGGCCGCGAGCACGGCGCGCTTGTAGTTCTCATGCACGCTCGCCTCGGGCGTCGCGATGAAGCGCGTGCCGAGCTGTACCGCTTCCGCGCCAAGGGCCAGCAGCGCGGCGATGCCGGCGCCGTCGGCGACCCCGCCGCTCGCCACCACGGGCAGATGGACCGCTTTCACTACCCGGCGGACCAGCACCAGGGTGCCTACTTCCGAAGGCGGCGGATGACCTCCCGCTTCGGCGCCGTCCACCACCAGCGCATCGACGCCGGCGGCCTCTGCCTTGCTTGCGTGCTCGACCGATGCCACGACATGCAGCCATCTGGTGCCGATGGCGCGAAAGCGCGCCAGGTGCTCGCGCGGTCCGCCTTGCGAGGCAACCATGACGGGGATGCGCGCCTCGAACGCAATGTCGAGCAGCTCGGCAGCGCGTGGATTGTTGAGCGGGATGTTCACGCCATAGGGCTTGCCCGTCCCTTCCCGTATGGCTTTCAAGGTCCTTCGAAAATCGTCCGGGCGCAGTGGCCCCGCCGCCAGCACGCCCATGCCGCCCGCGTTCGACACCGCGACCACCAGCGGCGCGTTCGAGGAGGCCCAGCTCATCGCCGCCTGGAAGATCGGATGCTCGATGCCGAGCAGCTCGGTGATGCGCGTTTTCATTCCTTTTCCTGCTGGATGAAAGCGCGCGCCTGCCCGGCGAGCTTCGACAGGGCGGCTTCGAAGACCTTGGTCTCCTGCCGCGAAAGACACTCGCGGAAAACCCGGTCGCGCTCGGCGGCGGCGCCGATCAGCCCCGCGTAGACCTTGCGGCCGTTCTTGCTCAGCGTGAGCCGCACGCCGCGCCCGTCGTCGGCATCGGCCGCGCGCAGCACCAGCTTGCGCTTCGCGAGGCCGGAGACCACGCGGCTCATCTGGCTCTTGTGGATGCCCGCGGCATGGGCGAGGTGGCTGAGCGACAGCGGCTCGGTGACCGCGCCCAGCAGCGCGATGGTGCGCCACTCCCACAGGCTCACGCCGAACTCGCGCCGGTAGCGCAGCTCGGCGCCGCGCGAAAGCAGGTTGGCGACGACATGCAGGCGGTACGAGAGAAGGTCGCGAATCGCCGGCATCAGTCGTCGAAGAACGGGGTCTCGTCCTCGCCGCGCAGGCGGATGTCGAAGCGGTAGCGGCTCGGGCCTTCCTTCTTCGCCACCAGCTTCGGGGAATGATCGCCGGGCTCGAAGTACATGACCGTCTGCAGCTGGCGCATGAGGCCGGAATAGAGCAACAGCATGTTGATCGACGGTGCCCTCCCTCCGGGCCGTATCGTTCTGAAGGAGTAAACGCCATCGGAATCGGTTGCCGCGCGGCCCCAGCCGAGGAAATCCGGGTTGTCGTAGCGCCCCTGCGCGTCGCCCTGCCAGATCTCGAGCACCAGGTTGTCGAGCGGCTTGCCGTCGAGCTGGGTGACGCGCCCGGTGATCTCGATCACCTCGCCTTCGGCCGGCCGGCCGTCGAGGTGCGTGAGGTCGTTCATGCCTTGCGCGAACTCCCGCGGGAAGAACGGGCCGAGCGTCATCTCGGCCGTGGGCACGAGCTTCTTCACGGCAGCGCCGGGCTCGCCTTGCGGCCGCGCACCACCAGCTGGTGCTCGTAGACGAGAATGTTCTCCCTGGGCACAAGGCGCGCGATGCAGCCGCTGCGCGCTTCGGGGTCGCGCACCGCGTTGAGGATGGCGTCGTGCTCGTTGAGCGGCTCGCCGGGGAAGAACATCTGGGTCACCAGGCGCGACAGCCAGACTCGCCCCCACACCGAGAAGTGCACGTGCGGCGGGCGCCACCAGCCGCCCGTGCCGGGCACGGGATACGCGGCGGGCTTGATGGTGCGCAGCTCGATCAGGCCGTCGCCGCCGGTCATCACGCGCGCCGCGCCGTAGAAGTTGGGGTCGGCCGGCGCGTCGTTGTCGTCGTTCGGATGGATGTACTTGCCCGCGGCATTGCAGTGCCAGACCTCGACCATCGCGCCGGGCACCGGGGCGCCGTCCTCGTCCACCACGCGCGTGCGGATCTGGATGAGCTGGCCGATGGCGCGCTTCTCGCCGTAGCCGGCGAGGTCGCCGCGCAGCAGCGGCAGCTTCTTCTGCAGCCCTGCGGGACCGCTGAGCTCGGCCGCGCCGTGCGCGCGCCGCGCGAGCGGCTGCGACGGCCAGCGCAGCGCGGTCTGCGCGTAGCCGCGCACCACGCCCTCGGACTGGGTGAGCGGATCGCGCGGCTCGATTACGTACGCCATCGGTTTGACACCGTAAAACAGATTAGTTGATACTGTCAACCATGGCCGCGGTGACGCTCTGCGAGTGCTTCGCGCGCGACGGGCTGCAGCACGAGCCCGCCTTCGTCGCCACCGAGGTGAAGCGCGCGCTGGTGGAGCGCTTCGCCGCGCTCGGCTTCCGCCGCATCGAGGCGACCTCCTACTCCAATCCCAAGGTGGTACCGCAGTTCTCGGACGCCAGCGAGCTGCTCAGGTCTCTCTCCCGGAAGGAGAACATCTACTACAAGGCCACCTGCGCGAATGTCAAGGCAGTCGAGCGGGCGCTCGCCGACCTCGACGCCGGCCACGGCGCCAACGAGATCAGCCTGCTCGTCTCCGCCACCGAGTCGCACACGCAGAAAAACCTCAACCGTACGCGCGCCGAGCAGTGGCAGAACATCGCCGACATGGCGGCGGCCGCGAAGGGACGCTTTCGTCTCATCGGCACCGTTTCCGTGGCTTTCGGCTGCCCCTTCGAAGGAAAAGTGGACCCTGGGGTTGTTATTTCCGATGCGGAGCGCTTCGTGTCCCTTGGCGTGGAGCATGTCGCCCTGGGCGATACCACCGGCATGGCCACGCCACGCACGGTCAAGGCTCTGGTGGAGGCGCTCAGGGGTCTGCGGCTCGTGCCGATCGCCCACTTCCACGACACGCGCGGCACGGGACTCGTCAACTACGTCGCGGCGTACGAGGCGGGCGTGCGCCACTTCGACGCGTCCTTCGGCGGCGTCGGTGGCCATCCGGCGAAGGTCACGTACGGCGGCGGCTACACCGGCAACGTGTGCACCGAGGACCTCGTCGATCTGTTCGAATCGATGGGCATCGAGACGGGCATCGACCGCGACGGCCTGCTCGCCACGGCGCAATTTTGCGAGCAGGTGCTCGGCCGCGAGCTGCACGGCCGCGTGACGCGCAGCGGCCTCAATCCCCTGTCAGCGCGTCAATGAAGGCGCGCACCCGCGGCGGCATGTGGCGGTGGGTGGGGAAAACGACGAAGATCGGCGTCGGCTTCGGCCGGTAGGGCACCAGCACCTCCTCGAGCGCGCCGCTCTTCAGTGCGTCCTCGGCCATGTAGTGGGGCACCTGCACCAGGCCGAGTCCCGCGCACGCTGCGCTCACCAGGCCCTCGCCTTCGTTCAGCACGTGCCTGGGCGCGGGCTGCAGCACGATGGGCTTGCGCTTGAAAAGGAATTCCCATGGACGGTAGCGGCCGCTGCTGGGCATCTGGAAAACCAGGCAGTCGTGCGCCTTCAAGTCCTGCGGCTTGCGCGGCCGGCCCTTGCGCCCGAGGTATTCGGGCGCGCCGTAGACGGCGAGCTGCTGCTGGCCGATGCGGCGCGCCACCAGGCGCGTGTCGGCGATCTCGCCCACGCGCACCACTGCGTCCACGCCCGAGCCGATGACGTCCACGAACTGGTCCGACAGGCGCAGCTCGAGGCGCAGGGCAGGATAGCGCGCCGCAAGGCGCGCGGCGAGCGGCACGATGACCTTCTTGCCGTAGGTTATCGGCACGTCGATGCGCAGCGTGCCCGCCGGGGCGCGGGAGGCCTCGGCCGCAGCGAGCGACAGCTCGGAGAGCTCGTCGAGCACCCGGCGGCAGCGCGCGTAGAACTGCTCGCCTTCCTGCGTGAGCGCGACGCGCCGCGTGGTGCGCTGGAACAGGCGCAGGCGCAGCTGCTGCTCCAGCCGCAGCACGCTTTTCGCCACCGCGGAAGGCGACAGGCCGAGCTCGCGGGCGGCCCTGGCGAAGCTGCGCTGCCGCGCGGCCTCGGCGAAGGCCTGCAGCAGCCGCACGCTCGAGCCCGCCATTGCCGACTTTCTGTCCACGATGTCGTGATTGTTGTTGCTCTTCCCTCGCGAGTCCAGCGCGCCGATACTGCGCCGGTCCTCAACCCGCACGGAGAATCGCCATGCAAAACGTCCTCGAGAATGCCGGCCGCGCCGGCGCCTCGCTTCCCGGCATCGAGCACCTCACCCTCGCCGGCGGCGCGCAGGGTTTGAGCGGCTTGTCGCTGTGGCGCCAATCCATGGCGCCCGGCAGCGCGACGCCGCCGCACCAGCACGACTGCGAGGAAGTGGTGCTGGTGCTCGAGGGCAGCGGCGAGCTGCACCTGGACGGCGAGGTCATCGCTTTCGGCCCGGACACCACGCTCGTGCTGCCGCCCAACCGGCCGCACCAGATCTTCAATACCGGCGCCACGACGATGCGGACCGTCGCCGCGTTCTCGCGCTCGCCGGTTGGCACCTTCCTCCCCGACGGCGCGCCGCTCGCCCTTCCCTGGAAGAGTTGATCCTAGAATGGCGCGATGGAGGCGAGCTTCGTCCATACGCATTCGATGCGGCTCGCCTCGGGCCAGGAGGCGCTGGTGACGCGCGTGCTGACCGGGGACGGCGGGACCTACTTCGGCTTCAGCCTGCGGCTTGACGGCACCGAGGCGCGCCACATGGCGATGTTCCACGCCGGGCTGCGCAGCGAGCGCCCGCGTATTGCGCCCGTGCTGGGCCACCCGTGGGAGACGGCCTATGTTTCACGAGCCCCAATCCCCTGGGACGATGAGGAAGCCTTCTCCCGCCTGAGGTGGTTGCCCTAAGATTGCCCTCCTCTCCAACGGAGGCGACATGGGCAAAATGGTGAGCTTCAAGCGGCCGGACGGCAAAAGCGTCGACGGCTATCTCGCGGAACCGGCGCAAGGCGCGAAGGCGCCGGGAATCGTGGTGATCCAGGAATGGTGGGGCCTCAACGACCAGATCAAGGGCGTGGCCGAGCGCTTCGCCAAGGCGGGCTACCGCGCGCTGGTGCCGGACCTCTATCGCGGCAAAAGCACGCTCGACGCGAAGGAAGCCGAGCACCTGATGAGCGGCCTCAACTTCGGCGACGCCGCCGGCCAGGACGTACGCGGCGCGGTGCAGCATCTCAAAGCTTCCGGCAGCGCCAAGGCTGGCGTCACCGGCTTCTGTATGGGCGGGGCGCTGACGCTCCTCGCCGCGGTGAACGTGCCGGAAGCCGACGCCTGCGTCCCCTGGTACGGCTTTCCGCCGCTCGAGTACATCGACGCTTCGAAGATCAAGGCGCCGCTCCTCGGTCACTTCGCCACCGAGGACCAGTTCTTCACCATCGACAAGGTCGACGAGCTGGAGAAGAAGCTGAAAGCCGGCAACGCGAAGTTCGAGTTCCACCGCTACCAGGCGAAGCACGCCTTCGCCAACGAGGAAGCGAACGAGCGCAAGCTGCCGCCGCTCGAGTACAACCCGCAGGCGGCGGAGCTGGCCTGGAAGCGCACCGTGGAGTTCTTCGACCGGCAGCTCAAGCGCTAGCGCCATGGCCAAGCTCAGGCACATCGCCATTACCGTGCCCGACCCGGAGAAGGCGGCGGCGTTCTACATGAAAGCCTTCGGCCTCAAGCGCGTCGGCGAGACCGACTGGGCCGGCGCGCAGGGCGTGTACCTGAGCGACGGCGTGGTGAACATCGCTTTCCTGCGCTACAAGTCCGAGGAGTACGCCGGCGAGCGTGGCTGCGACTTCGTCGGCGTGCACCACTTCGGCTTCGTGGTGGACGACGTGGCGCAGGCGCGTGCCTCCATCGAAGCCGCCGGCGGCAAGCACTGGATGGGCGAACCGGTCGACGGCACAGGGTTCTACGAGGTGAAGTACCACGACCCCGAAGGGGTCGCGTTCGACATCACCGAGAACGGCTGGCTCAGTTGACCGTGATGGCGAGCTCCTTCACCAGCCGGCCGTACTTCTCGTAGTCGGCGCGGTAAAGGCGCGCGAAGGCTTCGGCCGAACCGCCGACCGCCTCGAGCCCTTGCGGCGCAAAGCGCTCGCGCACGGCCGGCTGCTCCAGCACCTTCGCCGTGGCGGCGTTCAGGCGCTTGATCACCTCGGCCGGCGTGCCCGCCGGCACCAGCAGCCCGAGCCATTGGTCGAGCTCGATCGCCAGGCCCTGCTCGCGGTAGGTCGGCACCTCCGGCAGCGAAGGCGCGCGGGACGCGGTGGTTTGCGCAATGATCCTGAGCTTGCCCGCCTTGTAGTGCGGCATTACCGGCGTCGAGCCGAGCGAGCCGATCTTCACCTGGCCGCCCACCAGGTCGGTGATGGCCTGGCCGCCGCCCTTGTAGGGCACGTGGGTGAGCTGCACGCCGGCGAGCTTGGCGAGCCATTCGCCCACCATGTGCTGCCCCGACCCCGAGCCCGAAGTGGCGTAGCCCATGCCCGGCGACTTCTTTGCGGCTGCGACGAGCTCGGCCACGGTGCTCACGCCGAGCGACGGATGCACCGCGAGCACCAGCGGCTGGCGCGTGAACTGCACTACCGGCACCAGGTCCTTCAGCGGATCGTACGAAAGCTTGTAGACATGCGCGCTGGAGAGCAGCGCGTCGGCCGAAGACAGCACCACGTAGCCATCGGGCGCCTGGCGGGTCACGTACTCGGCCCCGACGTTGCCGTTGGCCCCGGCGCGGTTCTCCACCACGAATTGCTGGCCGAGGTCCTGCGACAGGCGCTCGGCGACGATGCGGGTGACGAAGTCGAGCGAGCCGCCGGGAGCGAAAGCCACCACCAGGCGCACCGGCTTCGCCGGCCACGCCTGGGCCTGCACGGCGCCGGATACGACGGCGAGAACGGCGCAAAGGATCAGCTTGAGCATGCACTCCTCCGTGGGTTGTCTGCAGCGAGCACGCGCTCGGCGAGGGCGCCGGCGGTAGTGATATCCAGGTCGCCGCGGCGGCGCGCCCGGGTCAGGAAGTCGCGCACGACGGCGAAGCGCTCGTCATGCACGCCGCTGACGAAGGCGTGGATGACTACGGTGAGCGTGCTGCCGGCCGCGGCGGCGCGATCAAGCTCCTCGAGCCAGGTTGCGCGCAGCTCGGCAGGCGTGCGCGGCCGCTCGGGATGGCGCAGGTACTGGATCGAGTCGACCATCTCTTCGCGCCACGGGATGTGCGCGAGTCCCGCGGCCAGCGGCGCGGGCTGCGTCGAGCGCTCGTTCGGTCCGCCGGAGCTGCTGTCGTAGCGAAAGCCGAGGGACTGCAGCAACGGAACCGCATGCGCGCCGCGCAGCCCACCCGGCGCGCGAAACCCGGCCGGGCGCAGGCCCAGGCGCGCGAGCGCCGCCGTACCGTCGTGGAGCACCTGCTCGGCGCTTCGGCGGTCCAGGCTAGCGAAGCGCTCGTGCACCCAGCCGTGCAGGCCGACTTCGTGTCCGCGTGCGGCGAGCTCCTCGACCCGCTCGGGATGATGCAAGG
>Ga0247825_10002854_pt1 | contig 11404 bp, 12 predicted proteins | sample 13C_Vanillin_Day_FD_194413 | JGI IMG/M metagenome (GOLD analysis project Ga0247825, IMG submission 194413) | Soil microbial communities from agricultural site in Penn Yan, New York, United States - 13C_Vanillin_Day48 | ecosystem: Environmental > Terrestrial > Soil > Agricultural land | place... | reverse complement strand
CCCCCCAACAAAAAACCCCTTCGGCAACCGAAGAGGCACAAAGACAGACGACATGTCGTTGGCTATGTGCTGTCTCGGTCACCAATGGATCCGAGCAGGCTTTTCTTTGTTGCCTGGTCCTGCTGGCCGTCCCATGCGGGCTCGGCTGCACCGCCAGTATAGGACGCCGTTCGAGCCATGTCAGCATTGGGACGCCGTTCACGAGTCTAAATCAGGCGTTCCTGCCAGCGTTGCCATAAATCCTTCACAGAAACTGGCTCCTCTTCGACGCCGGTCAGAGGGCGGCTTCCTTAACGTGGAGGCTCCAAGTGATAGCCAATCCGAATAGCACGAGGAGAAACGTGAACAACAAACAGATCGAGGAGCTTCTCTACCAGGCGCTGGAGACGGAAATGGGCGGCCAGAAGGTCTATACCAACGCCGTCCGATGCGCCAAGAACCCTGAACTTAAGGAAGAATGGGAGAAGTACTTGGAAGAGACGAAGCACCACGAAGAGGTCGTTCGAGGCGTCTTCTCCGCCATCGGCCTTGACCCGGAGACGGAGACGCCGGGACGAGCGGTCGTCCGCCAGCATGCTGAGACGCTGATCTCAATGATGCAGTCAGCGCTCAAGGAGAAGCCGGAGGCGGCCCAGATCGTTGCGGCGGAATGCGTCGTCTCGGCAGAGATGAAGGACCATCAGAACTGGGAGCTTCTTAGCCGGGTGGGCGAAGCCCTCAAGGACAAGAAGGGCCAGGCGATCCGTGATGCAGTCGGCGAGGTCGAGGACCAAGAAGACGAGCACCTGTATCACACTCGCGGCTGGGCCCGCGAGCTGTGGATCGAGTCGCTCGGCATGCCGGCAGTTATCCCTCCACCGGAAGAGGAGAAGAGCGTCACAACGATGATCGGCGCCGCTCGCGCTGAGCAGTCGCGAGAGAAGATGATCTAAGAGCCGTTCCTGAAGAACTTCATCGCCGTCTCCATCGTTGGCAAGACGATGTCGGCGCCGGCGGCGATCAGTTCGTCCTGCGACGCCGTGCCGGTGGCTACAGCTACCGCGACGGCGTTGTTGGCTTTCGCGGCCGCGACGTCGTGAACGGTGTCGCCGATGACGAAAACGGTCCGGTGCTTGCCGTGCCGCCGATTGGCGGCAGAAATGCCCTGGGCGATTAGGGTGGGGCGATGGCCGGTGCGGTCACCGAAACCGCCGCCCCTGAAGTACTGGCCCAGCCCGTAGTGCTTCAGCTTCATGCCGGCAGAGTTGCGGAAGTTCCCGGTGCCGAGCGCGAGCGTCGCATTCAATTCCCGAGAAAGCTCATCGAGGAGCACCTCGACACCCGGCAGCACGCGTCCTTCGTGCTTCGACAAGGACCCCGGCAGGTGGCGGTAGTAGACGCGCTTGAACTTGCGCATGGCCTCGTGAAACTCGTCGTCCGAGACACCGGCGTTGCGGAGTGCGTCCTCGAAGATGGCGAAATCGCTGCGCCCCGAGAACTCGATGCTCTTGAAGGCGTCGTCGAGGCCGTAGATCGACGCGAATGCGCTGCGCATGGCGGCGCTGCCTGCGCCACCGGTCGTGATCAGGGTGCCGTCGATATCGAAGAGGAAGAGCCGTTTCTCTTTCAAGCCGACGTGTCGCGGACTGCGGGCGCGACAGCCTCCTGCGACAGTAAACCGGATTGCGTGCTTAGGCGCACCGCCCAATTGGTCAAGGTCCTGTAAATACCCGCCTCAAATGTAGGTGCCCGCCATGGCGGGCACCTACATTTACGCTCTATGCACTATGCCCTCTGCACCATGCACTACTCGACGCCGTAACCCGCCTTAATCCAGGCCTCGGTGCCGCCTTCGACGTTGTACAGGTCTTTGAAGCCGAGGGCGGCTGCGAATTCACAGGCGAGGGCGCTGCGAGAGCCCATCTGGCAGATGAAGACCAGTTCCTTGTCGCCGGCAAGCTCACCCTTGCGCGACACAACCGACATGTGCGGGATGTTCGAGGCGCCCGGCACGTGGCCGCCGGCGTACTCACCGAGTGTGCGCACATCGATAATCTGCGCGCCTTCCGCAATTTTCTCCTTGGCCTCTTGCACGCTGATGCGCGTGAAGGGCTCTCGGGGGTCTTTCGTAGCCATTTATCGTCTCCTTGAGCTTCGCAGCGAACCTGAATCTCCGTGATTCAAGTATAGCAAGGCGGATCACACCTCCTCCTAGATCGCGTCTCTTCTTAAACGTGGTCGCGAATCTCGGGGACGCGGATCAAGAAGAGGCCCAGGCAAAGAACGATGACGCCGAAGACAACAAAGAGGGGCTGGATGCCCAGTGGTGCGACAAGGGCGCCTGCCACAGCGTAGCCGGCAGTCCGGACGCCCAGAGTGACGCTGTAGTACGCAGCGGAGACCCGCCCTCGCTCTTCGTCGGTTGTGGAGGTCTGGAGCATATTCATCTGGCCGACATTGAGTGCCCCGATCGCGATGCCCGCGACTACGAGGGCGCCGATGGGGACGATGAGGGTCGGCAGATAGGCCGCGACGCTGATCGTTGCGCCGAGGACGATGACGCTACCGATCGTCATCTTGCCGAGGCCGGCCCGTTTTGAAATTGCCGGGGCAGCAAGCGAGCCGACGAGTAGCCCAACGATGAAGGTAAGGGCAAGCAGGGCGAAGTAGGCCTGGGGCTGCTCCTTCACATCGAAGACGTAGAGGGGCAGCAGGGTCTGGATCGGGGCCACGACCAGGTTGAGGGCAAAGCCGAGAAGAATGGTCACCTGCAGAAGCCGCACGGTGCGGATCACCGTGATGCCCTCGGAGGTCTCGCGATACACCTGTGCGAGCTGCTGTCGCCACCCCTCGACACGCTCGACGATGCGCTTGGGCTGGCGCCACCGGATCATGAACACGGTGAGGCCTGAAATCGCGAACGTCACGCCATCGATGATGATGATCGTCGCCGCGCCGAGGTAGTCCGCGAGGGCAACACCGGCTGATGGCGCAACCAGGAACCCGATATGCCGGCTCACTTCCATGAGGGAGTTGCCAGCACGCAGGTCTTCCGCCTTTACGAGGTTTGGCATCAGGGCGAGCCGCGCCGGGTTGAAGAAATTCTGCAGCGACGACTCCATGAAGATGAGGGCGTAGATCATCTGCACGGTGAGGATGTCGCTGTCGATTGCGAAGGCGATGCCAACGCTGAGGAAGGCAACTGCGCGTACTAATTCGACGACGACAATGGTGATACGCCGGTCCCAGCGGTCGACCAGCACGCCACCGAGCAACCCGAATAGCAACCAGGGCAGGAACTGGAAAATGTAGGCGCCCGCCATCTGAATCGCCGAGCCTGTAATGGCGTACACAAGCAAGGGCAAGGCGAGCTGGACGAGCCCGTTACCGACCTCCGAGCCGAACTGGCCGAGCCACAGAAGCGTGAAGTCGCGAGAGGCGAGGGCAGCGCGAAAGCTGGGATCCGGGCCCGGGTGGGGGATGCCAACGCGCACCTCCGTACCGGAGGATGAAAATGGAGCACGCCTGCGGGGGTCTTCGTCCGGTGGCTCCTGCCCCCTGGACGGTAAGCGTGAGCCCATTTCTTCGGGCATGTCGGCATTATAGGTGCTGGCTCCCGTATGGTTCACTCGATCAGCCGTTCTTGTGAACTTTCGCTCAATCCTTTTGCTCGATCGCTGAAGGGTTTCATGGCGAGGGAGCCTCGGCGATAATCGGGCGAGCGCAGAACATCGCACCCGGCGACCCGTCCGGTCGCCTGCTGTCAAGGAGCAACCATGGTCCGTCCCAACTACAACCAGAAGCGCGACGCCGAAACGCTTGCCGGCGAGATCGGCAGGGGCATCGAAGATGCGACGGCGGCGCTGCGTTGGTGTCAGGCCCACGCCCAGGAGCGCAAGGCGACGGAGACCCTGCGCCTCGCCCAGCTGAACATCGCCTACATCGCGATGGCGCTGGACTGGCAGATGGAAGGCGAGATGGACAAGGCGTTCTCAGCCATCGACCGCATCTGGTGGTCGCCCCAGCGCGAAGAAGACCAGCCCGCGCGCTAATCCCGGTTCGCACAAGCCAAGCGGGGTTCGTAGGGGCACAGCCCATGCGGGGGAGCGCGAGGGACCTCCCTTCGCAAAGAGCCCCCTCTTACTTCTCTGTGGGCGGGAACAGCGCGAAAGCGATGCGCAGGCTCCCCTTACTTAACGACGCCAGCGCATCCATAATCTCTTATGACAAGCTCTCCTCGAGCCGATATACTACATACTCACGTAAACATATGTTGCACAGAGAGACGAGCGCGCGGTTTGAGAAGAGTGGACTCTGGCTGCTGGCCGAGTACCGGCTCGTCATCGCAGACGTCCCATCGGACAAGCGCTGGAACGCCGCCCGCGGCAAGGAAGTCCTCGCGAAGCAACAGACCACGCCCGTCCTGCTTCTCGAACACGAACCGCGGCGGCGCCGATGGTGGATGTTTCGCGATGAGATCTACTGGGAAGAGGACGCGCTCACCGAAGTTGAGGTGAAGGCCCTCGCCCTGGAGCGCATGACCCGCAAAGACCGGCGCATCTCACGCGCCGTAGCCATGATGGAACAAGCCGGCACCTTCACATCGACCCGCGAACCCATCCCGGACGACGTGCGCATCTACGTCTGGAACCGCGATGGCGGTCGCTGCACCCGCTGCCGCAGCAATGAACGCCTCGAGTTCGACCACATCATCCCCGTCGCCCTCGGCGGCGCGAACACGGCGCGAAACCTGCAGCTGCTATGTGAGACATGTAATCGGGAGAAGGGGGCATCGCTCGCCTAGTTGTCGGGCCCGGCATGCTGGGTCCCTACTACTGGGAACTGACTACTTCACCACAAACGCGCCATTCATGTCCGGGTGCGCGTCGCAGCGGAAGTAGTAGACACCGGCCTCGGGCGACTCCCATGTCTCTTCCTTCTTCTCTCTGCCTTCGAACAGGGCGCCGCGGTGGATGACATCCTTTACGTCCTTGTCGCGATACACGGCCAGATTGTGCAACGTGCCGCCGTCCTGGTTGTCGAGCGCAACCGTCACGTTCGTCTTTGCCGGAACAACAAGGGTTTTGGTCTCAAACTTCAGTCCCTTGGCGACCACCGTGACGTTGGTCTGGGGCGCGGTGCCTGCGGCCTGCGTGGCAAGCTCTGGCAGGTCCGCCGACCCGCCTCCGCCACACGCCACGGCCAGCGCCGCCATCAGACCAACAAAAGGGATGAGCACGAGTGAGAAGTAACGTTTCATAGCACCTTTGAGGCTAAACCCACCGCTGCCTACAGGCCAGTGCCAGAAGCGAGGAGGACCGGCAGCCCAGTCTGGGCTATCGGTCCTCCAACTCTTGCCAGGCTGCCGCTACCGGCTCAAGGACCGGAAGCGTGCAATCGCGAGCGGCGCGAACACCGCCACGATGACCGCGATCCAGATCAGAGTCAGCAGTATGGGCTCCTCGGCCGCGAAGCTGTCGGTGCCGTACGGGTTCGGATTGCCCCAGAGGTCGCGCAGGGATGCCGTTAGCGAACTCGTGGGGTTCCACTCCGCGATCGTCTCGAGCACGCCCGGCAGCGTCTCAGGCGGAACGAATGCGCTCGAGAGGAACGTAATCGGCAGGATCACCGTGAACGAAACCTGCTGGGCCACTTCGACCGTCGGCACCATCGTGCCCAGCCAGATGCCAATCCAGGACATCGCGAACACGAATAGCAGCAGCAGCCCGAAGCCCGCGACGAACTCCAGGAACCCAGTGTGAACCGTCCAGCCCACGACAAGGCCCGTCAGCATCAGCACGATCACGATGCCGCTCTGGTAGATGACATCGAACACCGCCCGCCCGCTCAGGACGGCTGAGCGCGCCATCGGCAATGACCGGAACCGGTCCATAAGGCCCTTGTTGATGTCCTCACAGATACCCACCGCCGTCGTCGCCGATGCGAACACGACCGTCTGAGCGAAGATGCCCGGAATCAGGAATTCCCGATAGGAACCGCCGCCAGGTAGAGGAATGGCGCCGCCGAATACATAGGCGAACAGCAGCACGAACATGATCGACTGCATGATTGCGAAGATCGCCAGTTCCGGGATGCGCGGCACGCGCTTGAGGTTGCGGCCCGCGATGATTGCGCCGTCACGTATGGCCTGACCGAGGCCTCCGGACGGCGCCGGGTGCGTGGTCATTGCTTCAGTGCTCATGATTCGCTCCTGCTACCGGCAGCCACAGGCTGGCTGTGACCGTCGTTGTTCGTGTCCCCTCCCAACTCGGCCTTCTGACCGGTCAGCGAGAGGAACACGTCGTCGAGGGTGGGACGGCGCAGGCTGATATCGTCGATCTCGATGCCGGCGTCGTCCAACGCACGGCCGACGCGGATCAGCTTGTGTACGCCCTCGTTACAAGGAAGAGTCACTGAAGGCCCGTCCTCGTTGATCTCCATCTGTCCCTCGTTCGCCAGCAGGCTCTTCACACGCCCGAGGTCTGCTTGATGCTCGAGGATGATTTCGATGCGCTCACCGCCCACGCTCGACTTCAGGTCGTCCGCCGTCCCCTTGGCGATGATGTGCCCGTGGTCGACGACAGCAATCTGGTCCGCCAGTTCGTCCGCTTCTTCGAGGTACTGGGTCGTCAGAAGCAGAGTCACGCCCTCGCGCACAAGACCCCGGATAACCTCCCACATGCCGAGTCGGCTACGCGGGTCGAGACCCGTCGTCGGCTCATCAAGGAAGAGAAGCCTGGGGCGGCCGATCAACGCGCTGGCGAGGTCTAGACGGCGCCGCATGCCACCGGAGTAGGTCTTGGTCACACGGTTTGCCGCGTCGACGAGGTCGAACTGTTCCAGGAGGTCCCGTGCTCGCCGCTCCGACTCGCTCTTGGGTAGCTGGTAGAGGCGGCCGAACATCACCAGGTTCTCGTGGCCGGTGAGGTTCTCGTCGACGGCGGCGTACTGGCCTGAAAGGCCGATAACGGACCGCAGCTCCTGGGCCTGGCGCACGATGTCGAAGCCGGCGACGGTAGCGTGCCCGGCATCCGGCCGCAGCAAGGTCGCCAGGATGCGCACCGTTGTCGTCTTGCCGGCGCCGTTGGGGCCGAGGAGACCGAGAACGGAACCCTCCTCAACCGTGAGGTCGAGCCCATCTAAGGCACGGACCTCGTTCTTTCCCGGTTTTCCGAAGGTCTTCACGAGACCTTCCGCAGTAATTGCATTCATCCAATACTCCAACCTGGAAAACAAAGGGCCCGAGTTCGTTCCGGGCCCCCTGTGCCTATTTCCGAGTGTCTATCTCGGGCGCCTCTACGCCACCCGGCCCTTCAGGGTCATGAACGCCCACGTGATCGTGAGGCTGCCAAAGATGGCGACGGCCGCGAAGGCCTGCCACAACGCTTCTCCGTCCCAACCGTACATCGAAAGCGATCGCATGCCGTCGAGCACGTACGTCAGGGGGTTAACCGTCGCGGCCACCTGCATCCAGTCTGCCAGCGCGTCCTTGGGTGCGAACGCCGTCGTCAGGAACATGAGCGGGATGAAGAGGGTCCAGATGCTCTGCGTCGCCTGGACGTTGCCCGTCTTCAAGGCGATAGCGAAGCCGATGGCGCTAAACGCGATTCCCCAAACGCTCAACACGGTGATCATCACGACCATGCCGGGGAAGCCTGTCTCGAAGTGAAGGCCTGCGATGAGCGCAACGATCAGCACGATGATGCCCTGGAACATGATGCGAAAGAAGTCCGCGGTCATCGCACCGATCAGGATCGACATCCGGTTCGCGGGCGTGAGCAGCAGTTTGTCGAAGTAGCCGCTCTCGATGTCGCCGACCATGTTCATGCCCGCGCTGCCGCTCTGCACGGCGAACAGGATTCCCACCGGAAGCTGGAACGCCTCCCAGTTCGACACACCGGCCTGGTTGGCGAACTTTTCCAGCGAAGCCACCATCACGAAGTAGAAGAAGATCGGGATGATCATGTTCGGGATGAGATACGCGGGCGTGCGCAAAACCGTCCGGATCTCACGCCTGCCGAGCAAGAGCGTCGCCTTCACAGCCTCGCCCCAGAAGTTCCACGGCTGTAGGGCCGGCGCCGCGGCGGGCATCCGGCCCGCCGTCGCTTCGTTAGTTGCCATCAGTCTTGTTCTCCTCGCTCGTCTGCTGCGCGCCTTCCAGACGCGAGCCTGTCGCTTTTAGGAATACTTCGTCCAGGGACGGGTTCGAAAGGGATACAGAACCCATCTCGATGCCGGCGCTGTCCAGGATGCGGATTACCTGAGCCACAGCCTGCGACCCATCTGCAACGAACATCGTCACGCCGTCGCTCTCGTTTCGGGTTTCCTGCACTCCCTCCATCTGCGCAAGGGCAGCCCGGCCTGCCTCGACGCGGTCTGAGCTGAAGGAAACGGTGACAACGTCTGATCCGATACCTGCCTTCAGTTCTGTGGGCGTTCCATCGGCGACGATGTGCCCATGGTCGATGATCGCCAATCGGTCGGCGAGGCGGTCCGCCTCTTCCAGGTAGTGGGTGGTCAAAAACAGGGTCATGCCCTGTTTGTTCAGGCGCTGCACCTCTCCCCACACCGACGCACGGCTGGCCGGGTCGAGACCTTCGGTCGGTTCGTCGAGGAACAGCATGCGTGGTTCGTGGATTAACGCGCTGGCGAGGTCCAGCCGGCGCTTCATACCACCGGAATACGTCTTGACCTGCCGGTCAGCCGCGTCCTCCAGGCCGACAATGCTGAAGAGCTCTTCGGAGCGACGCTTCGATTCGGGGCCCGTCAGTCCATTCAGCTGTCCCTGCAAGACCAGCAGCTCACGTCCCGTCGAAAGCGGGTCGAGGCCTGCTTCCTGCAAGGCCACGCCGATCGAGCGGCGTATCTCGTGCTTGTTCTTATAGAGGTCGAAACCCATCACCCGTACCTCGCCGGACGTCGGCGCCAGCAGCGTGGTGAGCATGCGCACAGTGGTTGTCTTACCGGCGCCGTTCGGTCCCAGGAAGCCGAAGACTTCGCCTTCGTTGACATCGAGGTTGATACCGGCGACCGCTTCGACGTCGGCCGAATACTCTTTTCGCAGTGCTCTAGTTTCTATCGCTAGCAATCGCGTGGTCCTCCTTGATTGGGACGACGCTCAACCGCAATCGGTTCCGAGCATTCGATCCCGCGCTGATGTTCATATCCGACCCGTTGATGTTACCGGCACCCTCCTGACGACGTTGTGTCAGGAGGACGAATCCATCCGCAACATCTCCTGACACCGATCTGTCAGGAGACTGTCACCTGACACCAAGTTCCAGATTGTGCCGTTCCGTGGAAAGCAGCAGTTTCAAAGTGCGCCAACTCGGGCAAGCGACCGTTGCCCATGCGTCCTTCCACCGTACTACAGACCCGCCCGATCGACTAAGAACACACTGGCACCTACAGCGCATCGCCACCCTCCTTCTCTTCTCGCTGCACCGAGTCGAGGTAGGTCTGTAGCGCGTCGAGGCGGTCTTCCCAGAGGCGCCGGTAAGGCTCCAGCCAGTCCTCCACCTCAACGAACGCCTTCGGGTCCAGGCTGTAGATTCGGCGCTGCCCGTCCACGCGGGAGCGCACGAAGCCATTGTCCCGCAGGATGCGCAGGTGCTTTGAAACCGCCGGCTGGCTCATCGAGAGGTCGATGACCAGCTCATTTACCGAGCGTTCCTCCACCCGGACAAGGTCCAGGATTTGACGCCGGGACGGTTCGGCGAGGACATCAAAAGCGTTCATGTCCATAGATATAACTATTGCGTTATATGCCTGTCAAGTAATTTCTCTCAAGACTTTCACCTCTCTCAGAAGACGTTTACAAAGCCTCAGACGTGACACCCTCCAGTAGTGCCCTGATACCCTGTACGTATGCCGAACCGACTGGCCAACGAGACCAGCCCCTACCTCCTCCAGCACAAGGACAACCCCGTCGAGTGGTATGCCTGGGGCGAGGATGCGTTCGCGGACGCGAAGGAATCGGGACGACCGGTGCTGCTTTCGGTGGGGTACTCGGCCTGCCACTGGTGCCACGTCATGGCGCACGAGAGCTTCGAGAACCCGGAGATCGCGGCGCTAATGAACCGGCTGTTCGTGAACATCAAAGTCGACCGCGAAGAACGCCCCGACATCGACAACATTTACATGCAGGCTGTGCAGTCACTCACCGGCCGAGGTGGCTGGCCGATGACGGTCTTCCTCACCGACGACGGCGTGCCCTTCTACGGTGGCACCTACTACCCGCCCGAAGACCGCCAGGGCATGCCCGGCTTCCCGCGACTCCTCACCGCCGTCTCAGAGGCATATCGGGATAAGCGGCAGCAGCTTGAGATTTCGGGCCACGAACTGCTGACCCAGATCGGCTCGCCGGCCCGACTACAGGCCGCCGACAACCTGCTCACGGAGTCGATCCTGCACGACGCCGCGGACGCCATCCTTGCCCGTCACGACGACAACCTCGGCGGCTTCGGCCGGGCACCCAAGTTCCCCCAGGCGATGACGATCGACTTTCTTCTGCGCTACCACCACTCCTCGAAGAAGACACGCCCGCTCGAGGCCGCCGAGATCACGCTCAAGGCGATGGCTCGCGGCGGTATGTACGACCAGGTGGGCGGCGGCTTCCACCGCTACTCGACAGATGATGTCTGGTTGGTGCCCCACTTCGAGAAGATGCTCTACGACAACGCGCTGCTCGCCCGCACCTACCTCGACGCGTACAAGGTCACGGGCGACCCCATGTACAGGCGCATCACGGAAGAGACCCTCAACTACGTGCTGCGCGAAATGACCGACGCCTCTGGTGGGTTTTACAGCGCCCAGGACGCTGACTCCGAGGGAGAGGAGGGAAAGTTCTTCGTCTGGACACCCGCGGAGCTGACTGAGGTCCTCGGAGCCGAAGACGCTAAGACCGTCGCCGCGTACTACGGCGTCACGGACGCCGGGAACTTCGAGGGCGCCAACATCCTCCACGTGCGCAAGCCGGGAGACGATGCTTTCGAGGCCTGGCTCAAGCCAATCAAGGCAAAGCTTTACGAAGCCCGTGAGCAACGTATTCATCCCGGCCTCGACGACAAGGTGCTGACCGCCTGGAACGGCCTCATGCAGAAAGCCTTCGCCGAAGCCGCGATCGCCTTCGACTCCCCGACCTATCGCGCTGCAGCGACACGCAATGCCGACTTTCTCCTATCGCAGCTCCGTCCTAACGGCCGAGTCCTGCGCACGTGGAAAGATGGCGTCGCCCGCATCAACGGTTACCTCGAGGACTACGCCTGCCTAATCGACGCCCTCATTTCGACTCACGCCGCGACCTTCGAGCTGAGGTATCTCCAGAGCGCAATCGAGCTGGCGCAGGAGATGATCGACCTGTTTTGGGACGAAGAAGTCGCGTGGGCGGGTGATCAGGGTCTCGTGGTCCTTGCCGGCGTCAAAG
>Ga0247825_10002853_pt1 | contig 11405 bp, 11 predicted proteins | sample 13C_Vanillin_Day_FD_194413 | JGI IMG/M metagenome (GOLD analysis project Ga0247825, IMG submission 194413) | Soil microbial communities from agricultural site in Penn Yan, New York, United States - 13C_Vanillin_Day48 | ecosystem: Environmental > Terrestrial > Soil > Agricultural land | place... | reverse complement strand
CTTCGCGGCCGCCTCGATCGGGTCGCGCAACTCGGCCGGCGCGTTGCGCTGGTCGTAGAGCGCATAGATCGACGGGGTCACGACGACGGCCCCGGCGGAGAGTGCGCGGGTGATGTCCGCCGCCGCATCGTCCGGGCGAATGTCGCCCGACGCGGCGTAGACGACAGCGCCGGGGGACGTCGCGAGCACGGCATCGGCGTCGTCGGTTGCTGCCACCCCCACCGAGCGGCCCAGGCGGGCGAGGTCGCCGGCATCGCGTCCGACCTTCTCCGGATTGGCGACGATCACCGCGGTCAGCTCGAGTCCGGGATGTGCATCGATCGCGCGGATCGCGGCGCGCCCCGCATTCCCGGTGCCCCACACCACGGTCCGGATCTTCCCCTGGTCAGCCATGGAATCGGACCCTACCCAGTTTGCGAGGTGGATATTGCCCGAATCGGGCAATATCGGGTCCCCCTGGAACAACTGTACGAAAGGGCTCGAGGGTGAGCTTCGGGCTTGCCGAGACGACAGACACGGAGTGGGTCCGCCCGTGCGAGGGTGCTTCGCACGGGCGGACCATCCCCGACACGCACCGGTCGGCGGTGCGTCCTTGGGTGCAGCACTGATCCCTCGTAAGGGGCGCATGTTGCCTGTCTGCGCGGGGTGTGCTGCCTGCGTGACTGCGAGTGAAGTTGTGGGTCGGAAGCTTTGTCCGCGGCCTCCTTGCTGTGGTTCGGTGTATCGGTGGGTCGCAATTGTGGGTTGACCTGCGCGCATTCACACCGGTCGTTCGGCGTATGTGGGTACCTGGCTTTTCGGGTTGCTTCCAGGTCTGGCCGTGTTCAGGTTCAGGTGGACAATGGGAAGATGCACCCACACGGGACGCTGCCCGGCTCGGGAACAGGTCTGAGCAGAGCCGAACTGCTTGCCGCGGTATCGCTGGCTATCGACCTCGGTCTGGGTCAACCGATGGAACACATGCTTCGGTCGTCGTTGATCGCGACACGGATCGCGGAGCGGATGGGACTCGACCCGCAACAGCGAGCGACCGTGTATTACGCCAATCTGGTCGGGTGGATCGGTTGTCACGCCGACTCCCACGAACTCTCGGCGCTCTTCGGCGACGACATTGCCTTCCGGGCCGACACCTACGCGGTGGACATGACCGGCCTGCCGTTTCTGCGCCTGATGATGAGTCATGTGGGACGCGGATTGCCGGGCTGGGAGCGCGGCATCCGTGCTGCTGCCCTTCTGGTCGCGGCTCGCAGCCAGGTTGCCACACTGATCCACTCGCATTGCAGTTCCGCCGGGGTTCTTTCCGATCGGATGGGCTTGGACGGGCAGGTCGGAAAGGCGCTGGCCTACGTCTTCGAGCGCTGGGACGGCCGGGGGTTACCCAACGGTTGTCGCGGAGAGGGCATCCCGGTCGAGATCCACATCGCTCACGTGGCAGACGTCGTCGAAGTGCACCTGCGGACGGGTGGGCTCGAGCACGCGAAGGACGTTCTCCGTTCCCGGCGCGGTAGTCAGTTCAGCCCGGCCGTGGCGGACGTATTCGAACGTGACGCGGCGGCGATCGTGGACGGGTTGCTCGAAATAGACGTCTGGGTCGCGGCGTTGGCTCGAGCACCCGATCGTGATCGAACCCTGAAGGCCGACGAGAGCGACGAGTTACTCAGGGCCATGGCCGATTTTGTCGATCTCAAATCTCCGTTCACTCTGGGACATTCGCGTGGCGTCGCGAATCTGGTGGCCGGGGCGGCACGCCACGTGGGCATGTCGCCGTCGGACATCACGCATCTCTACCGTGCCGGCCTCGTGCACAGCCTCGGCAAAATGGGAGTGTCCAACCAGATCTGGGAGAAGAAGGGGCCGCTCACTACGGCTGAATGGGAACGGGTACGGATGTATCCGGATCTGACCGGCCGGATATTGAGCCGGGTCAACGGCTTGGAGGCGGTGGTGTCCGTCGCGATGAAGCACCGGGAACGGATCGACGGGTCCGGCTTTCCCCGGGGGATCGCCGGCGCCGAGCTGACCGCGCAGGACCGACTGCTTGCCGCGGCGGAGGTTTATCAGGGACTTCTCGAGCCACGTCCACACCGGCCGGCGCTCGATCCTCGCGGCGCTGCCGATCGGTTGAGAGAAGAGGCGCGCGCCGGACGCCTCGACGCCGAGTCGGTGGCGGCCGTGCTGGCGGCGGCCGGGCAGCGGCTGTCGCGGCGGACGCCCTGGCCGGCCGGGCTGACCGACCGCGAGGTCGAGATCCTGCGACTCGTCGCGCAGGGCCGGTCGAACCGAGAGATCGCCGCCGAACTGTTCATCGCCGAGAAAACGGCACGCAACCATGTCGAACGTGTCTACACCAAGCTCGGGGTGAACAACCGCACGCAGGCCAGTCTCGCCGCGATCGATCGGGGTCTGGTGGGCTTCCCGGTCAACACGGCCGTGGGGAAGTGACGCATCCGCCATCTGGTGGGACCGGTCGTGCGGGGCCGTCATCGCCGGGATGCGCCGGGCCGGGACCGCCGGTCCAGTACCCACACCGTGGCGAGCGTGAGGCCGACGGCAAACGAGGCGAGCGCGATGAGGCTGGCGCCGGTGCCTCCGTGGAAGGTGTCGCCGTAGGCGGACATGGCCGGCAGCGTGGCGCTGTACCGATCGAGATCCAGGTCGCGTCCCAGTGCTTCGAATGCGTGGCGGTTGGATAGGCCGAGGCTCATCAGGCGTCCAGGGATGGCCATCTCGTCGACGGGGACGATGGCGCCACCGAACAGGACCTGAGGGAAGCAGAGCATCGGCAGGGCGAGGGCGGCCTGCGCGGCGTTGGAGACCGCGGCCGAGGCGAGCAAGCCCAGGGCCAGTGCCGAGGTCGCCTCGATCACAATCGTCACGAACAGGAGGGCGGACACGTCCCATCCGACGGCGGGGAGCCGACCGAGCGCCCGCAGCACACCGAGCAGCAGCGCGCTCACCCCAGCCAGCACCGGAAGCAGCGCTGTCACCTTGGAGGCCACGTAGGCGCCCACGCTGAGCCCGGCCAGGCGCTCCTGCCGGAAGACGGCCATCTCCCCGACGATCTGGAGCAGGCCGTACGTGAGGCCGAAGAAGAAACCTGCGAATGCGATCCAGAACACGATCTGGGCCGGGCCGAGGTCGGCTGCGCTCCGCGGATCGAACGCGCCGCGCTGGAACAGTGTCGCCATCATCGCCGTGACCAGCACCGGTGAGCCGAGCAGGACGGCCAGGGTCAGCCGGTTGCGAAGGAGGACATCTACATTGCGTCGTGTGAGTAGCCACCATTGCCGCACCATGCCTGTGCGTGTGACGTCTGTAAGGGTGGCCGCGACGGGCGGGACAGGCGGTAGTACCGATCCGGGCCGGGCTTCGGACGTCACACCACTGTCCGCGAAACGCTCCGCCCAGATCTGAGGGGTGTGCTCACGAGCCAGCCGGTCGTACACTTCGGCGAGATCCTCTACGCCGAAGTAGCGCCGTGCCTCGGTCGGGCTGCCGGTGAAGGCCAGGTGACCGTCGCGAGCCAGGAACACCACCCGGTCACACCGGTCGATGCCGGCCGGCTCATGCGTCGTGAGGACGACCGTGACCCCGCGCCGGCTGAGTCGACGCAGCAGGCGCATCACGTCGGCTGCGGTCGACGGGTCGAGCCCGGAGGTGGGTTCGTCGAGGAAGAAGAGGTGTGGCCGGGTCAGTAGCTCCACGGCGATACTGGCCCGCTTGCGCTGGCCGCCGGACAGTGCACGGACCGGCACCTCGGCCCGATCAGCCAGGTCGAGGTCCTGCATGGTCTCCTCGACTATCCGATCCGCTTCGGCCGCCGATGTGCCCGCGGGCAGCCGGAGCCGCGCCGCGTACCGCAGCGTGCGGCGCAGGGGCATCTCGAGGTGGATGATGTCGTCCTGGGGCACGTAGCCGATACGGGAATCGGCGCTGACTCGGGCACCGCGAACGACACCGTCGTGTCGAACCTCCCCGGCGGACGGTGGTTGCAGTCCCGCGAGGATCTCCAGCAATGTGCTCTTTCCTGCTCCACTGCCGCCGGCAATGGCGACCAACTCGCCGGGTTCGACCGACAGCGACAGCTCCTGGAGGATCCGCCGCGCCCCGACCTGCCGGCTCACGTCGACGGCATCGACCCGCCCCACGGTCGGTGGTTCCAATGTCGATGCGGTCATGTCGGGTGATCTCAGTGATTCCTGAACTCGCTTTGTCATGCCCTGATCATCGGCCCGCCGGTTCGGTGGCCGCATGGGGCGTTTGCCTCAAATCGGGCGCCCGAAACCGATCCGAGGCGGAGCCGATGAGGCAAGCTTCAAGTAGACCGATACTGAACGCACGGATTGGGGAGCGGGGTGGCACGAACATTCTCGGGGCGGCGGATCGTCGCCGTCTTGGCGATCTCGGTGACGGGACTGGTGGGATGCGGTGAGGAGGCAGTTCAACCGGCCGGGCCAGGTGCACAGCTGACCGAAACGATTCCGAGGACGATGGAGCACGCCTCGATTCCCGGGGCCATCGTCGGTATCTGGCAGGACGGCGCCGAGCCCTACGTCCAGGCGTTCGGGGTACGCGATACGGCCACCGGCGACCCCATGGCGCCCGACCTGTTCATGCGCATCGGCAGCGTGACCAAGACCTTCACCACCACCGCCGTGCTGCAACTGGTCGATCAGGGAAAGGTCGGCCTCGACGATCCGATCGACCGGTATGTGCCCGACGTTCCCAACGGGGACACGATCACCATCCGCCAGTTGGCGGCCATGCGCAGTGGGCTTCCCGACTACTCGGACGTGGTGATCCCGGCGCTCCCGAGTCAGCCGCAGCGTCAATGGACGCCCCAGGAACTGCTCGAGATCAGTTTCAGCCGTCCACCGCTGTTCGCACCGGGCACCGAGTTCGACTACTCCAACACCAATACCGCGCTCCTGGGCCTCGTGGTCGAGAAGGTCTCCGGGCAGCCGCTGAACGCCTATATCGACGAGTACATCGCGCGACCCGAGAGTCTCGGCCACACCTCGGTCCCGACCGATGCGGCCTTTGCGTCACCGCACGCTCACGGATACACGAAAACAATTGACGGCGAGACGGTGGACGCGACCGACTGGAACCCGTCGTGGGGATTCGGCGCGGGAAACATGATTTCCACGCTCGACGACCTGCGTGTGTGGGTGCGCGACTTGGCAGGAGGAACGTTGCTCTCGCCGGCAACTCAGCGCGAGCGGGAGCAGTTTCAGCCGGCGCCGTCGGAAGGTACGGATTCGATGTACGGACTGGGGGTCGAGTACCAGAACGGCTGGATCGGCCACAACGGAAATATCGCGGGCTACCAGACCTACGCCTATTACCTTCCGCCCGAGGGCAAGACGGTGGTAATGCTGGTCAATACGAACGTCGACCCGCTGGGCGTGTGGAACTTCTTCGCTGAGATCGTGAAGATCATCAGCCCCGACCATCCCTGGCCGGCGCCTCCGTCGTAGAGGTCGGATGAAAAGGAGTGCGGCCGCGCGGATCAGGTACGTCTTCGCCTTCGGAGTCGGGCTCTCCGGCAGGTGGCAGCCAGTGGTGGGCGCCGACGGGGGTCTGCCTTCAACCAGCTGACATCAGCAATCCGACGAGTGCAATCGCGATCGCCGAGGCGGCACCACAGATTGTCCAGGCCCGCACAGCGGTCCGGCGCCAGCGGGGATTGCGGATCCGGGTGGTCGGCGCGGGGACAGCGCCCGATCCACCGGCACGTGACGGTTCGGGTTCGCGTCCGTGACGGTGCGACATCGCATCCGCGGCGAGCGCTGCGCCGAGAGAGGCGACCACCACGATCAACGTGACGGCGATGACCACAACAGTCCAGGGCATAGTTGTACCGAGCCTTTACGATTCCTGGGATGTCGACGGGTTGCGGTCGACGTCGGCCTTTCGGTCGCCGTCATCCGTCGACATGGAACGGCACGCCGCGCGGGCGGCGTCCCTGGGGCGCGTCATGGAGAAGGTCGGAGCATCACAGCTGCCGCGATGAGGCCGGCGAATGTCGCGGCGACGATCGCCGCGGTGGCGCCCAGTGAGTTGGTGACCATCCACGCGGGCATGGCTACGGATAGTGAGGCACCGGCACCGATGACTGGCTGTGTGAGGCGTTCTGTACCGCCGGGTATCCACTGCTTCATGGGTAGCGAGGGATGCATTCCATGCTCCTTTCGCAAGGATAGATGCAGGCGGTGGCGATGTCGGGTCCGATCGGCAGGGGCCGCCTGCGAGGTTTGTCTGTCTCCTCCGGTAACGATTAAGAGTGATTTGGATCACAATTGAGTTGCAGAGCTCGTTTGTACCGCATTCCTGTCGGGAGCGCCACTGGGCAACCGTCCATGTTCGGGAAGCCTCGAAACCGTCCGGTGTGACTCGCGGTAACCGACATCGACCGCGAGCGGGAATCTCTCCGTGTTGACGGGGTGCTGTGATCCGGATCGGAGAGTCGGACAATGAAGTGAGCCGCTGTCATCACAGATCGAGGTATGGACTTCATGTGGGGGAGGAGCTGGGGCCCAATACGATTGGCTCCGGTGCCTGCCTGGAGGGGTCGACGGTGGGCTTCGAGGCCGATGTCACGTGGCATGGCGATCCCGACGACAATCCACACGGCATGAGCGCTCCGCGGAAGGCGCGGATATCAACGACGGGACTTAAGACTCTATCCGCAAGTGCTTTCGTCGAGCTTACGATTCCGCGTGTGACACTCGGCTCCCTGTCCTTGGCCCTACTACGCGTGAACTACCGACTTGCGCGGCTTCCGCTGCAACTGTTCGAAGACGTGGCGGTGTCTCGGCTCGACGAACAGGAGCCGGTACGGCTCGCCTACGAGCAGATCCTGATCGACTGCGACCGTGCCGCGGCGTACCTGCTCAACGATGAGAACGCGGCCAGGCGCGCGGCCGAGCTGGAACGGCGGACCACGTCGGTACGACTGCTGATTGCCCGTGAACATCACCGCGTCCAGCGTCGTGGTGTGATCTTGCTCGATGAGCAGCGCGAGCGATTTCATCAACGCCGTCAGCAGGACGCGGGTCCGCCGACATGACGTGTGCCGGTTTCGCCGTTACGGTGGTGCGCGGTCAGCACGATCGACCGGTGAGCCGACGGGCCCGGGTGGGGCGTAGCGAAGTTTCGCGCATCATCAGGGCGCGCCGGCTGCGCTGACCTTCCACGTTTCATCCCGCTGAGCGTGCGCATCGCACATGACGTCCGTCGATCACTGACCATCGGTCCCCCATCTCGGTGATGCTAGAAAGTGGCGTTGATGGTGGTTTTGGGCAGGGTGGAGCGTACGGCGGGTCGCCGCCGCCCCGTCGGCTTCCATTTGGCGGGTTTCTCCTACTTTCACGTCCACCATGCTCTTGTGGATTACACACTGGTGAGGAGACGTGGACCAGTGCAGCGCTGATTCGGTGGCGGAATGTGCGACGAGTCAGCAGGATTCCTCTACTCGTGTCGGGCGCTCCGGATGCCTGGCACAGGTGCGCGTGGGCGTTCGTCGGTCGAGGCGCACCGTGACCCGTCGCCGACCGAGCCAGTTGCCGCACCTGAACGAGGGTTGATCGTCCGGCTCCGGATCCACCTTTGACCTCGTTGTATTCCGGTGGTGTCGCTCTCTGCGGTTCGATTCGGGAGACCGTTCATGCCGCAAAAGCTGACAGGAATTGGTAATTGACGAGTGAAAAATCAATGCCTACGGTAATTCTGGATGTGAGCGGTATCACTCGGGAATGTCGTGTGGTGATGTACGCCAGCACCGAGTCGCCATCCGAGCGAAATGCGCATTTGCACAATCCCTTTGAGGCAGAGTCATTGAACAGGAGTCGAACCGATGAGCGACAAGCTGAAGTTTTTCTCGCAGGAGTGGTGTGAACTGGCGCTCGGGGCCGTCAACGCGAACGCGGACGTATACAAGGGGTTCAAAGACCCCGATTCGTTCACCAACCGCATGGAGTTCGGCACCATCGGCAAAGACGATGTGGCCTGCCATATCGAGTGGGAGAAGGCCAAGATCGTCTCCTGGACGATCCGCAAGTTCGACGAGAGCGACCTGTGGTTGAAGATCAACGGGACCCTCGAGACGTGGCAGCGCGCAGCCGAGGGCGACGCAGAGGGCGGAAAACTGTTGCTGGCCGGAAAGGTCAAATTCGCCAAGGGGCCGATGTCGGCGGCCATCGAGAATGCTGGAGCCTTCAACAATTTCCTGTTGTCGTGGGGTCAGGTGCCCACGGACTGGGACGTGTGACCCACTAGCAAACGGCCCGTGTGGGACTCGCGTGTTCTCCAGGCGAGTCCCGCGCAGGGGCCGATAGGACATCTCGCTGACCCCTGCTGTGAAAGGCCATGATCGATGACCACTGTTGAAATTGAGACATACCCGGTAACTCTGTACGACGGGGACGACGCGAACGGCGTCGCCAGCATCGTCGGGATGCTGATCGGGCAGAACGTCGAGAACTTTCCGTCCCGAGTCAAGTTCGCACGTAAGATCTCCCGGCCGGTGTCGATCTACAGCACCGACACCGACAGCGCCTGCACGATCGTGTTCGGCACCGACGCGGCAATTGTCTACAACGACATCGTGGGTCGGCCGAGCGTCACCATCAGTGCCAGCGTGGACCAGATCCTAGATGTGTCACAGTTGCCTATGAAAGCCGGCGGGTTGATCCCGGTGGGCTTCTTCACCAACCGTGGGATGAAGGTGCTCGGCGGAATCCTCACGCACAAGCTCGTGGTGAAGGGTCTTCTCACACACACGCTGACGGCGTTGCGCACTATCGCGCTGGTCTCGGTTGTCGAGTCATGACGGCGATTTCGAGCCGGAACCGGCACACCCTCGATAGCGAGGCCACCATGCCGATCGCATCTCCCGATGAGATCGCACCGGACGGATTCGCCGATCCGCCGCGGCGCGGCTCGACCACAACGAATGTGGCGCGCGTGCTCATGGTTCTCGCGCTGATTCCAGTGGGTGCGTTATACCTGTATCCCCGGATCTACGACTTGACGGCCACGCCCTATCGGCTCGACCAGGCGGTGGTGTCCGCCGGCAACTACAACCCGGCCCTGGATCAGATTGTCGAGCACGAGAAGGTCACGCTGGCCGCGTTCGACGCGCTCGAGAAGATGAAGGCGTCACTGGCGAGTGTCCTGAGCACCGATGCGGCCGTGACGGCGGAACTGAACACCCTCACCGGGCAGATCACCGGCGACGTGCAGAAGACCCTCGACCTCGCCGGTGCGAACGTGACCGATCTCGTCGCCTCGCTGGATACGTTGACCGCGCACATCAGCTCACTGCAGGCGCCGGTCGACGGCGCCACTGCGGCTGTCGCCGGCGACCGCGCCACCTTGGACGCAATCCTCGCCGACGCACGATCAACCGCCGCGAAGGTCCACAGCGCCCGCCTGTCGGCGGAAGAATCCGCGAACGACCTGTCTGGAAAGTAGGACAAGAACCTTGATTTTCTTCGGACGCCGCGGCGGACCGGCGCGCCTGGTCCTGTCGATCGTCGCGGTCGGGGTTCTCGGCCTGCTCACCTTCGTCGTGTTCAACCTGAACACCCGACTCGACAACCAGCAACGCGCCAACGAAACGAGCATCACCGCCTCCCAAGGCATCGTCGACGTCAACGACCGACTGACCAAGCAACTCGCACAATTGACCGAACTGACCCACACCGCGCAGACCGCACTCGATGCGACCGCCGCGCTCGGGCCGCTGCTGACCAGACTCGATGAAGCGATCGCCCCGGCAGCGCAGATGCTTGCCAGCAGCACCGACGGGGCGCAGTTGACGAACGATCAGCTGACCAACATCCAGGGCATTCTCGGGGAAGTTCAAAACACTGTGCTCCCGCTCGTGGACTCGGCGCAAGCGTTCGGTGATCAGGGCCGCCAATTGTTGGCCATCGTTCAGGGGCTCGTCAGCGACCTGCAGGGCTCGGTGGCGGCCGCGCAGACCATCAACCAGATGCTTCCGCTCCCGGGCTGAGCCCCACTTCGCTCCTCCAACCGATCTGTACCTACTCTCGACTGGACGTGACATGCAGCAGGGCACCGACTTACCGGACGAGGCGTACCCGCGCCGAGGCCTGGCCGGACTTCAGCGACTCGACATCCCAGCATCGGCGCTGCCATATCGAAAGGGCTTACTCCCCTACCGACTGGACATATCCACCACTGCGACAACGAGTTCCAGCGGGTTCGCCGTAGCCACCGAATGGATGGGCCGCCTCGCCGCGGTTCTGGCTGTGGTCCTGTTCGGGCTCGTGTTGGCGGCCATCCACAAGGGCCAGCTCGTGCAGGACAGCGCGCGCACGATCGTGGACAACTTCCGGCTGACCAACGAGTACTTCGCCCAACGGGCAGATCTCACCGCCCCGGCGACGGCCCATAGGCAACTCGATGAATTGGCGGGGGTGTTGGCCCAGCTCAATACCGCAACTGCCGCCGACGTCGAGCACCTGGCTGCCTTGCTGCCGGATGCACGAGCGTTGCTCGCCGCCGGTCAGGGCGACACCGCGATCGCCGGACAGCTCGAGACCGTCGCCACCACGTTGCAGGGCTCCGCAGCGTCGCTGCATCAAATTTCGGCGGACGCGAACACCACCGTGAGCGATGTGAACAACGAGCTCACCACGGCGATCGATCTTGTGAATGCACTCAACGCGGAGCTGACGCGGACGACGAACAAACTCGCGCTGGTTCCCGAACAGGGAGCCTTAATTCCAGCACCGGGGGGGAACTGATGATCACCAAGAAGGCATGGCTCGGCGTAGTGCTCGGGCTGGGGCTCGCGCCCGCCGTGCTGCTCTGCGCCGTCAACGGGTTTCTTCCCGGACTCGACGACGTGGTCGACCCCCTGGGACGACCGTCGCAGCTGAGTCTCGAGGTCATCGATTCCGCCGGCCAGTTCGACACATTGACCTCGATTCTCGTTCCCAAACACGCCCGGCTGGCCTCCGACATCCAGGCGTTGGACCCGCTGGCCAACGACCTGGAAGGCCTGACAACCAAGGCCGGAGAGCTGACGGGACAATCCAAGACACTCAATGCCTCCACCGGCACAGTCAGCACGATCGCGGAGCCCCTGCCGGGCCTGGTCGCGAACGTGACCGACCGCGCCAACCAAGCGAGCCCGACGGTGGCGGGACTGTCGACGGCGGTCGGCTCGGTCACCACGCAACTCGAGGCCATCAACACCGGACTGACCACGATCGAAGGCACCCTGGGCACGCTCGGCCCCAAGGCCACCGCCATCGCCGCGACCCTCGCGAACGTCGAGGAAGAAGCCCGGCACATCCAGGAACTCGGGCCGCTGCTCGCGGTAGTCGGGCCCCCGGTCAATTCCCTGAACCTCCCCCCGCGCGGCGGCG
>Ga0247825_10002852_pt1 | contig 11406 bp, 9 predicted proteins | sample 13C_Vanillin_Day_FD_194413 | JGI IMG/M metagenome (GOLD analysis project Ga0247825, IMG submission 194413) | Soil microbial communities from agricultural site in Penn Yan, New York, United States - 13C_Vanillin_Day48 | ecosystem: Environmental > Terrestrial > Soil > Agricultural land | place... | reverse complement strand
ATCTCGTCCAACTTTTCGCGCGCGCGCTCGCCAGCTCGCTGGAGCGCGCGCGCGAAAAGTTGGACGAGATCGCGCCGCCGCTTGCGCCGGCACCGAAGCGCGAAAAGAAAAAGCCAAATTGGGACGAAATCCGCGGGCTGCTCGCTAAGCTCGAGGGCGAGCTCAGCGCCGGCCGCCTCGCCCAGGCGCAGGAGATCGAGAACCAAATCGTTGGCCGCGCCGCCTCGGCGCCGCTGCCCGCCGGGCTCGACCGCCAGCTCAAGCGCGATCTCGCACAGCTCGCGCAGATGCGCGACTGGGCGAAGTGGGGTGACGACCAGGGCCGCGAGCAGCTCATCGAGGCCGCCGAGGCTCTCCTCACCACGCAGGGTCAAGAGCAGGAGCAACCAGACGTCGAGGCGCTCGCCGCCTCTGTGCGCACGCTAAGAGACGATTGGAAGAAGCGCGACGCGACGCGTCCGGCGAGCAAGACGCAATGGGAGCGCTTCGACGCCATCCTGACACGCGCGTTCAAGCCGGTGCTGGAGTTCCGCGCCAAGCGCGCGGCGGAGGAGAAAGCCGCGGCGAAAGCACGTGCCGCGTTCTGCGACGAGCTCGACGCCTGGCTCGCCAGCCCGCAAGCCGCTGCGGCGCCCTTCAAGGAAGTCGAGGCGAAGCGCGGCGACCTCGGCCGGCGCGTGCGCGCGCTGCCCTTCGCGGGGCGGCAGGCCGAGCACGCACTGCGCAAGCGGCTCGACAGGATATTCAAGGCACTCGATACGCGGCTCCACGCCGCGCGCGGCACCGAGACCAGGCGCCGCGAGGAACTGATCGCCAAGGCCGAGTCGCTGAAGGACGCGCCGGTGGGCGACGCGATCAAGTCGGCGATCGCGCTGCAAAAGAGTTGGCAGGAGACCGGCGGCGTGCACCTCGAGCGCAAGGACGACCGCGCGCTCTGGGCGCGCTTCCACGCGGCCACCAGCGCAGTATTCGCGCGCCGCGACGAGCAACGCTCAAAGCACAACGAGGAACACGCCAGGCGCGACGCCGAGCGCAAGGTGCGGGACGCTGAACGGAAAGCGCGGGACGATCGGCGCGAGACCGAGCGGCGCGTCGTGCAGCAGAGGCACGAGGCGCACCGCGGGCGTTTCGAGCGGCTTGCCGCGCGCTCGGCGATGATCGAACGACTGGAAGCCGCGGCAGCCGCCGGCGGCGTGCCGGAGGAGCTTGCGGCCGAGATTGGGGGCGCCTGGGCGGCGCTGCCGCCGCTCGGCATGGAGGGCGAGAAGGCGCTGCAGGCGCGGCTTTCCGCCGCGCAACAGGCCACGTTTGCGCAGCTGGACACGGGCCGCGCAGAGCGTGAGGCGCTGCTCCTCGACCTCGAGGTCGCGCTCGGCCTTCCGTCGCCCGAGTCCGTCGCCGCGCAGCGCCGCGAGCGCCAGCTGAAAGCGCTCCAGGAGCGCTTCAAGTCGCGCAGCGCCGCGCGTGTTGAGACGCCGGAAGCCAGCGTCGCGCGCTGGTACTCGATCGCCGCGTCACCCGATGCCGCGCAGGCCGGACGCATGGCCGCGGTCGTCAGGGCGCTCCTGCTGCAGAAACGCTAATCGCGTACGCTTCGCGCCATGAAGTCCGCCATACGCCTCGTTCTGCTCGCTGTCGCATTGCTGCCGGCAGCAGTACTGGCGGGCGCAAACAGGGATCGCGGGCAGGACGAGGTCGGGCCGGGCCCGGACGAGGGGCCGAGCTATTTCGGCGTGGTCCTCGACGCCGCCGGCAAGCCCGTCGAAGACGCGCGCGTCACCGCGACCTCTCGCGACGGCTTGGCGATGACCACGCGCAGCAATGCCGCCGGCGCGTACCACCTGCCGGGATTCAACAAGAGGATCAACGCGGACGAGGTAAAGATCTCATGCGCGAAGCCGGGTTACCGGCAGATGCGCGTCGTCCGCCGCCCGGCGCCGACCGGCCGGCCGGTGAGGGCGGTGGAAACCGAATGCCGGTTGCAAAAGTCCTAGCAGCGCTGGCGCTGGGCGCCGGGGCATGCGCCACATGGGCCGAGGGCTTGGTACTGCGCTATGGGCAGGCGCTTTCGGCGCACAAGAGCATCTATTCGCTCCCTGTGGCGCTCGCCGAGCGGGAGGGTCTGTTCCGTCGCGAGGGAATCGACTTCCGGGTCGTGATCCCGATCCCGGGCGGCACCGACCGCATGATCCAGGCGCTGCACGACGATACGGCCGACGTCACGCACGTCGCCACGCCCTTTCTGGTGCGCGCGGCACTGGCCGGCTCGGACGCAGTGGCGATCGCCGCCGAGTTCAACGATCCGGTTTACTCGCTCGTGGCGCGGCCGGAAATCGCGCGCATCGCCGACCTGAAGGGGCGCACCGTCGGCATGGCGGATCCGGGCGGCAGCATTGCCTTCTCGATGCGCAAGCTGCTCGCGCTGCACGGCCTGCGCGAAAGCGACGTGCGGACGAAAACCATCGACGGTACACCGGCGCGGCTGAGCTGCCTGCGAGGGGGCGGCTGCGACGCGGTGCCGCTGGGTCAGCCGCAGGATGTGCTGGCGCAAGCCGAGGGCTATCGCCTGCTGGGGATCTCCAACGAAGCCGTTCCCGAATACCTCTACACGGTCACCGCCGCGCGCCGCTCGTGGGCTTCGGCTAATTCGGACCTCGTGGTCCGCTACGTGCGCGCGCTTGCGGCGTCGTTCGGCATGATTCGAGACCCGGCACGGCGTCCCGCGGTGGTCGCTGCGATTGTCGACATCACCGCCGTTGCTCCGGGCATTGCCGAGCGCGTGCTCGATCTCTATGCGCAGCCCGGCCGCAAGGCGCTGCCGCTGAGCGGGGAAATCGACCCGAAGGGGGTCGCGCAGGTCATTGCCTTCATGGCCGACGCGGGACAGATACAGCCGCCGCTCCCCGCTGCGGAGCGCTTCGTCGATCTGAGCTATCTAGTGCGCGCCGGCGTACGCTAAGTCGCTGCCAGCAGTCTGAACGTACGCGAAAGCAGGTACCGCCAGACCATCCTCAACGAAAAAGCCCGGGCTCGAAAGAGCGCCGGGCTTGCTGTGTGTACTGCGAGGAGTTCAGCTAATCGTCGTCGTGGCCATTGTCTACGCTTCGCGGATCGATGCCGGTGCCGCGTCGGATGAACCGCCCGTTGACGAAGATATTGTCCAGGACGGAGAGACCGATGCCGGCGGGATTGCCGAGATCACCGCTCGGGCGCGGGGCGGTGGGGACATCGGTACCCTCGTCGAAGATCAGCGTGATGCTTTGAATCCTGCTGCCGGGAGGAATGACCGGAAAGGATTCCGCCGGATTGGAGGTTTCGAAGCGAACCCGCGACCACTGCAACGGGTCTTGGGGCGCGGGTGTCGGCGTCGAATCGTTGGCGCAGCCGCCAACGAAGGAGGAGCCGTCCCCGCCTCCTGGCAACGTGTACGAGACGTTGAAGCGCGGTGCGCCCGCCCCGCAGTGACCGCCATTGCGATAGTCGTAGCCGAGCTCGAATGTCGGCGTGGCCACCATTCCCCGGACTCCCCGGATGCGGGCTCCGGCCGCCGAGCAATCGGCCGTAGGGCCGTTCTTCGATAACAGCAGGCCGCGGTGGGGGTCGCGCTTGCCGGGATTGGTCGCAAAGTCTTCCGCGCTGGTATTCGGGCCACCATTGTCTGGCAGGCCCATGCCGCGCAACCAGGCGGACGTGACGATGTTGCTGCCCGCGGGGTACGGAACGCCGACGGCGAGCTCGCCACAGTCGCCCCGCGCGCCGACGAAGACGAATGGTTCCGCCCTCAGGGAGCGGCCGTCATTGTCGTCGTCTGCAAAAACCGCTGGCGGCGAGCCGAATGCTGCTGCGGCGAAAAGAGGGATAACCAAAGGCCTGAACATTTAGCACCCTTTCATGAAGTGAAGCAGTCGAAGGGCGGCCATCGGCGTGGCTGCGCGCTGCTGCGAGCAGTTCCCGATAAGCCGGCCATCCCCGCAGGATAAAGCGGTGTCGTTTCGCCAGTACTATCGGATAACGGTGCAATCGATTATCTTTTTGCGGTTTTACGCACACGAGAAGCCCGGGCTCGAAAAGAGCGCCGGGCTTTTCGTTTCCGCGCTTCAGCTAGTCGCCGAGGGTTTGACCTCCGCCGCGCTCGTCTTCGGCCTTGGTGATTCTGACGATGCGACCGCGGAAGATGTCGTCTTCATTGCCAAGAATCCCGTCGGGGCCGGCATCGGGGAACGGCAGACCCGAGATGTTTCCGCTGACGTAGACCTCTCCTTTCGCATCCTGACCCATGCCGAGGACCGCGAGCGAGATCGCGCCGCCCGGAACGACCATGAGCTCGCTGATCCGGCGCAGGCCGTGTTGCGGGCCATGTGCGCTCATGATGAACAAGCGGCCGTAGTCGTGCGGCCCGAACGGGAACTTGAACAGCAGCGAGAAGTCCGCGAACACGTACTGCCCCCGCAGGGCCGGGACGTCGTCCCCGTCATAGACGAACCCGCCGACCACCGAGTGCCCCTCGCGGTGGGTGTCGTGTTGCGCGACCGGGTCGATCATCGAACGGCGCCCGGCACTGCAGTCGCCAGTCAAGATCGGAGCGCCGGTCGTCGGGTGTCTGAAATTCGGACTTTCCTCGGCGAAGCCGTCGTCGGGCACGCTGCCGTTGATGTAGAAGAACGCCGTGCCTTCCTTGCAGTTCCAGCCGAAGTTTCCGCCGCGGGTGGCGATGTCAACCTCCTCGACGTCGTTCTGCCCGACGTCGCCGACGTAAAGGTCGCCGGTCTTGCGATCGAAGGAGAAGCGGTAAGGGTTGCGGAAGCCATACGCCCAGATCTCTGGAACGACGCCGCGGACGAACGGGTTATCCCTGGGGACGCGGTATTGCTTGCCCGGCGTGAATGGCGGATTGACGTCGATACGCAGAATCTTGCCGAGCGGCGTGTTGAGCTTCTGGCCGTTGCCGTTGACCTGGTGGCCGAAGATCGCTTCTTCGCCGCACACCGTTTTGTGGGGCGGAGCGGTGACGAAGGGCTGGCCGTCGGCGTCATCGGCGCCGCCGCCGTCGCCCATCGCGATGTAGAGCATCCCGTCCGGGCCGAAGGCCAGATCGCCGCCGTCATGGTTGAACTGCGGCCAGTTCACGCGCATGAGCTCTCGCCCGCCCGCCGCTCCCGCCGCGGGATCTCGGGGGTCGTTGGCACGCCATTCCCTGATGACATTGTGATGATCGGCGTTCGCTTCGGTCGTCCCCGGCGTCGGAATCGTGGCGACTCCGGTATCCCTGCGCTCCGACGTGTAGGTATAGAACAGCCCGTTGCTCTGGAACCGGGGATGGAAGGCGATGCCGAGCAGTCCGCGCTCATCGAACGAGCTGGGGCCGCAGACGCCGAGCGTGACGATCAGCGGTCTCACGTCGAGGAACATTGTCTTGTTGGTCCCGGTGTCCGAGTTCTTGAGATCCACTGCCCACGCGATCCCCGGCTGGTCGACAACGAAGAGCCAGTCCGAGAGCCCTGGCGCGGCCACGCCTTTCAGCGGCGCGGTCATGCCGTCGGCCACCAGCTCGATGCTGACCTTCGGTCCGAAGCGCGTGACCGGACCGAACTTCGTGTCCTTGCCGAACGGGTTCAGGAACGGCGCATGCGGCGGATGCGCGCGCGTCGCAGTCGAGGCCACGAGGCACAGGAAGACAACCGAAGCGAAAAACGCTGTCAGCGAACGTAGGCGGAATGCCATGTCGTGCTCCTTATCGGTGGGCTGCGAGCATGAGCCCGGGCGCAGGTGCGCCCGATTTGGAAGCGTGGACCGGCGCCTACAGCGAACTCAATGTACGGTTCTGCACAGCGCTTGTACGAGCCTGCTTAGCCGGCCTCCGACGGTACTCCCCCGGCCGCCGGCGGGTGTACTGCACGAAGATTCGCGAGAGGTGCGGCGCATCGCAGAAGCCCACCGCGCTGGCGATGCTCTCGAGCTTCGCGTCGGTCTCGAGGAGCATGCGCCGCGCCTTCTCGACCCGCACCCTGGTGACATACTCCTTCACGGTCATGCCCGTCTCGAGCCGGAAACGGTGCGCAAGGTGGCTGGGCGAGACATGGATGGCATCGGCGATCGCGCGCACGGTGAGGGGCGCGCGGTAGTTTCCGCGAATCTCCTCGATCGCCTGTCTTACCCGACGGCCGGGCTGCGGCGAGCCGGCCGGCCAGCTTAGCCGAGCCGCGAGCCCGTCCGCGGCGCCTTCGACCAGGCCTTGGATCAACATGGGGCAGCGCGACAAGCCTCGTGGGTCGAAGCGCTCAATCGTGCGGGGTATACCGAGGGATTCCGGTACCGACAGCACACCGCAGCGCCGCGCCTTGGCGGCGCGGAGCAGCGCGCCGATCTCGTCGTCCTTCCAGCTCTGGTCCACGATCACGAGGCCGAACGGAAGCTCGGCGAGCCTCTTCACGGCCTCGCAAACCGAGTTCACCGGAAAGATCCGGGCAAAGCCATCGACCGTGACGCTGACGACGACCCTGGCGGGCCAATCCGCACTGACGAAGAGTATGGTGGGCAGCACCGGCGTTTTGCGCTCCGCCGAGTTAGCGCTGCAGTTTGTCCTCGCTACCCCGCGAGTGTCAACGCCACTAATTCGTCCGGTCGACGAAGCGCGCGAACGCGTCATCGGTGCCCAGCAGCCAGGTGCCGAGCTCGTCGAGCACCTGGTCCGTGAGCTCGTCCGCGCCCCATGGTGTTCGCATTGATTTACAGCAAAGCCCGATCTCGGAGGAGGTCGGGCGTTTTGGTTTTTCAGTCGATCCTGATCTTTAGCTCGCGCACCAGTCGGCCGTATTTCTCGTAGTCCCGCCGCACGATGGCGGCGAACTGTGCCGGCGTGTTGCCGACGATCTCGAGGCCGCTTTGCGCGAAGCGCTCGCGAGTCTTGGGCTCGGCGAGCGTATTCGCGATCTCAGCGGTGCTCGGCGCAGGATCACCGCGAAGTTCACGAAAGCCACCTTGCATGCGGTGGACATGGCGATGCCGAGCGGTCCTCATCGCGGGTGCCTTTCAGCCCAGTCGCTCCGCAGCGACTGCGCCGGCCGGGTGATCGCTGTCGGAAAAATCCTGACGCAGACTGCGATTCTCTCTTCCTCCACCCGAGGAGCCCGATCGTGTCCGCAAGACGCTGGCTTCATTTCGCGCCCACCAACATTCCGTCGCCGGGCTTGCGCAGGCCCGAGCCGTTCGTGCACGCGAGAACCGGGAAGGGCGCATTCGATACCCGGAGCGGAGCTTTCGTATTGGGAATGAACGAGACGGGTCTGACCGCAGCCCGGTGCCTGGGCAGGGAAGGGATCGCGGTAAAAGGGTTCGATATCGGCGCGAAACGCGCCGGGTTCCTTTCGCGCTATTGCAAGGCGACGGAAGTTTGCCCCGATCCACTCGAACAGCCGGACGAGTTGGTTCGATTCCTGAGGCGTCAGGTCAACGATGCGGCGCAAAAAGTCGTCCTGTTCCCCACCTCGGATCTGTTCTTCCTATTTCTCTCGCGGCATCGGGCGCAACTGGCAGACAAGTTCCTGATGAGCTTGCCTTCGCAAGATGTTGCCGAAAGGGTCGTCAACAAGCGCGGACTGTATGAGCTTGCGGCCGCAAATGAAACTCCGTTTCCGAAGTCGTACTTTCCGCGCACCTATGAAGAGGCTGTTGCCGTAAAGGAGTCGTTACGCTATCCGGCGTTCATCAAGCCGTACTGGGGACATCAATGGCGGCGGCACTTCGGGGGGCACCACAAGGGCTTCAAAGTACGGTCGCCCGACGAGTTCCTGGAGAGATTTCGAGAGGTCTTGAAGTCGGGTCATCCCGCTCTGGTTCAGCCCTATGTCACCAGTCCGGATGACAATCTGTTCAGCATTTCTCTATATGTAAGCCAGAGCGGCGAAGTGTTGGCGGCCTTTCCGCGAAGGCAGGTCCGTCAATACCCGCCGAATTCCGGAACCGTTACGCTGGCGATCAGTGAGCGCAACGCTGAACTCGTCGCCGATGTCACACACTTCTGCCAGGCGATCGGATACCGGGGGATTGCAGGACTGGAGTTCAAGCGCGACCGGGAGGATAACCAGTACAAGCTGCTGGACTTCAATCCCCGGCTGATGCTGTCCGACGGACTGACGGCCTATTGCGGAATCAACCTGCCGCTAATCCAGTACCTTGACCTGACCGGCCAGAAGCCCGCTCCGCGCCATGAATATGCCGAAGGGGTCAAATGGCTGGATACGATCGCGGACTTCCACGCGTTCAGGGAGTACCACGAGCGCGGTGAGCTGGGATTCAAGGACTGGTTGAAGTCCCTGACACGAGCCAAGGCCTTCGCCTTGTTCGCCTGGGATGACCCGCTCCCTTTCTTGGTTGCTCGCAAGTTCGGTTTGTCCTATGGCCGGATTGTGGAATACGCGATCAAAGACTTTCTTCACAGGAGGTTCTCTTCGTAGCCGGTACTCGGCACCGCCGCATCAACGATTCCGCCGCCTGCAGCCGGCCGCAGCCGGCTATTTCGCCTGCCGGTCGACGAAGCGCGCGAACGCGTCGTCGGCGCCCAGCAGCCAGGTGCCGAGCTCGTCGAGCACCTCGTCGGTGAGCTCGTCCGCGCCCAGTCGCAAGCGCGTGGCGCCGGAGCGCCCGACGTTTTCCATCTCCACGATGAACCCAGGCTGGTCGTAGTCGCCGCGCAGCACGATCTGGCAAGGGAACGGTCCGCTCATCATCAGCTTGGCGTGCACCACGAGGCCGAAGTCGTTTTTCTTCTCCAGCGCTTCATATTTCACTTCCAGCTTGTCGAGGCGCTGGCGAATGCTCGGCAGCTGCTGTCCCGACACCTCGAGCCTTTCGGGGTGCGTGAACGCAACCTTGAACTTGAACACGACGTAGTCGAAACGCTCCTCGCCGTCGACACGGCGGAAACGGTAATCGGCCGAGCCTTCCTTCAGCGACAGGCCCGCCACCTCGCCGAAATAGATCACGCCGAAGCGCCGTTCCGAAACCGGATGCGCGTCGCGCAGCATGGCGCCGAACTGCCCCAGATAACGGTACGCGGCGCGCAGGCGCGCATCGATGCGCTTCTGGATCTCGACTTTCCTCGCGCGCTCGTCGACCACCGGGCTCGCCGCCGCCTTCTGCTTCAGCAGCTCGAGCGCGCTCGGGCGGCGCGCAGGTCCGGCGGCCGGCGCCGGCGGCGCGGCGCGGGGATCGAAATACGAGCGCTTTTTCTCTTCCTCGCGCCGCTGGCGCTCCTGCTCCTCGGCGCGCTGGCGCTCCTGCTCCTGCTTCTCGAACGACTGCGAGAACGCGTCCAGGTCCTCCATCAGCCGCGCGCGCGTCGCGTCGAGCTCGGGCGATGGCCGGCCGGACGCGGTCGCGTAGGCACGGCGTTCCTCCGCGCCGAGCGCTACGGTGCCGAAGGCGCCCGCGAGCCGCGTGTTGCGCAGGTCATTCGCCATGTCGCCGGCGCGCTGGTAGCGATCGGCAGGCGACTTGGCGAGCGCGCGGTCGAGAATCTGGTCGAAGATGGCGGGCAGCTCGCGGTCGATCTCGTTCACCGGCCGGTGGCGCTCGGCGGCGATGCGGTGCAACAGCGCCCACACGTTGGTGTCTCCCGCCTGCTCGAACGGGGTGCGGCGCGCGAGCATTTCATAGAGCACCACGCCGAGCGAGAACACATCCGAGCGCGGGTCGACCGGCTGGCCGGTCACCTGCTCGGGCGACATGTACTTGGGCGAGCCCAGCGCGGCGCCGGTCTGCGTCATGGACGACGAGGGCACGTGTGCCACGCCGAAATCGGTCAGCTTGGCGCGGCCGCTGGCCGACACCATGATGTTCGCCGGCTTGACGTCGCGGTGCACGATGCCGAAGTGCTGCGCATGGTCCAGGGCGTCGCCGACCTGTGCCGCGATGCTGGCGATGGTGGCGAGCGGCAGGCGGGCCGGATCGCGCAGCATCTGCTGCAGCGAGCGACCCTCGAGCACCTCCATCGCGATGTACGCCACCCCATCCTGCTCGCCGACGTCGAAGATGGTCACGATGTTGGGGTGGTTGAGGCGTCCGGCGGATCGCGCCTCGCGCAGGAAGCGCTCGCGGATGTCGCCCATCACCTCCGCGGGCAAATCCGGCAGCAGGGTCTTGATCGCGACATCGCGCTCGATCAGCGGGTCCTTGGCGAGATGCACCGCGCCCATCGCGCCGCGCCCGAGCTCACTGGCGATCAAGTAGCGTCCGAAGCGCTTCTGGCTGGTCAAATCCTGTTTCCCCCGCGCTAGCTTCGCGGAATTCCGTACGGGCAGCAAGGTCTTGCGCTGCGGCCGGTGTGAGAGTCTGCAATCGCAACAGCTTCTTTCCTGCGTGGCCCGGGCGTAAGATTTACCGCATGAGGGTCGCGTGCGTCGCGATCGGGCTCATCTGGGCCGCCGCCGCCGGCGCCGAAGTGCTCTATCGCCTGCCGTGGCCGGACGGACTCTCGTTCATGTTTACCCAGGTGCACGGCGGCAGGATCACCACGCACTTCACGAAAGCCACTTTGCACGCGGTGGATGTCGCGATGCCCGAAGGCATAGCCGTGCTGGCTGCCCGGGGTGGAGTCGTCGAAGCCGTGGAAGCGCATCACGGAGCCGCGGCGGACGACGGACCGCTGACCTACGAAGGCAACTTCGTGCGCGTGCGCCATGTCGATGGCACTGCCGCGACCTATGCCCATCTCAAGTATCAGGGCGTGACGGTCGCGCCTGGCGAAAGGATCGACGCAGGACAGCACCTCGGCTATTCCGGGGCGAGCGGTGACGTGCTCGAGCCACACCTGCATTTTGTCGTAACCCGCTCGCAGGAGAATTCGGCGGGATGGCGCGAAGAGGTCTCCATTCCGGTGAAGTTCCATGTCGGGACGCCAGCGATCGTTTTTGCGCCGCGAGCCGCCCTTATTGCCAGGGCTGACTACTCGCGCGCGGTGGAGGCGCCGCGAGCGCCGAGCGAAGGCCCGTCTTTCGTGTCCTGGAAACGCCCGGCGCTGGAGGCAGGCGACGAGGCGAATGCGTGGGGCTTGCTTGCGCTCTGGCTCGCGTGCGGTGCCGCGGCCTTCGTCTGGTTCTGGCGATTCGCCCGGAGCTAGCCCTCCGGCAGGGCTAGATCTCGGTCTGGCCCGCGGGTATCAGCGGCGCATCGGGCGAAGCGGCCTGCTCGCTTTCGGCCATTTGTGACTCGAGCGACGCGGCGATCAGGTAGACCTCCACGCGCCGGCGGTTGAATTCGGCGTAGGTGGTGTGTCCTTCGAGCAGCTCGACCAGCATGCGCTGGTGCAGGCCGAACAGGCGCTCCGCGAGCGCCACCTGCTGCGAGTTGCCGAGCGCGCCGCGGAAGTCGGCGCCGAGGTCGAAGCAGAACTGCCGCAATTTGGACCAA
>Ga0247825_10002851_pt1 | contig 11407 bp, 10 predicted proteins | sample 13C_Vanillin_Day_FD_194413 | JGI IMG/M metagenome (GOLD analysis project Ga0247825, IMG submission 194413) | Soil microbial communities from agricultural site in Penn Yan, New York, United States - 13C_Vanillin_Day48 | ecosystem: Environmental > Terrestrial > Soil > Agricultural land | place... | reverse complement strand
CACTACTACCGCGTTCAGGGCACGCACTTCCTGATCGAGTATGACGCCTCGCAGAACGATGGAAACCATATCCACACGGTGTGGCGCGATTTCACCGGCGACTTCGGCCGCGACCTCCTGCGCGATCATCACATTGCGACGCGCGGCACGCGACACCGGCACTAGGAAGAGCCGGGAGAGCGGGAGAGCGGAAAACCAAAAGCGTCGCAGATAAGGCGAGGTATCTGAGACGCAGTATCTGGGACGTAGCATCTGGGACGTAGTATCTGGGACGTAGTATCTGGGACGCCTTATCCGAGACGAAATGAATCCAGCGATCGTCATCCGGCCGGCCGAGCCCGGCGACATGCAGCGCGTGCAGGAAATCTACGCGGTTCACGTGCTGCAGGGCACCGCGTCGTTCGAGGAAGTGCCGCCGGATCTCGACGAGATGCATCGGCGCAGAGAAGCGGCGCTGGAGGCGGGCCTGCCGTATTTGGTCGCGCAGCAGGACGGCGCAGTGCTCGGCTTCGCGTACGCGACGCGTTATCGCCCGCGCAGTGCTTACCGCTACACCGCCGAGGACTCGGTTTACCTGGACCTGTCCGCCTTCAGGCGCGGGACGGGCAGGGCGCTGCTCGCGAAAGTGCTGGAGCTGTCCACGGCGGCCGGGTACCGCGAGATGATCGCGGTCATCGGCAACAGCAGCAACGTTGCATCCATCGGGCTGCACGCCGCGCTCGGCTTCCGCCACGTCGGCACCTTCGCCAACGTCGGGCTCAAGTTCGGGCGCTGGCTCGACACGGTGTTGATGCAGCGCTCGCTGGTTGAGTGACGAGAACCCGTCTCAAAAACAATTCAAAGGCCATTGAGCCGCCGATGGACGCAGATGAACGCAGATAGAATCAAGACCAACGGACTGATTTGTTTCTGTTTTTATATGGGCGTTAATCGGCGTTTATCTGCGGCTGATTCCTGTTTTTGATTTTTGAGATAGGTTCGAGTGACGAGTGACAAGGACTTCCGCGCAGCTCGCTGCGCGGGGCCCTTATCACCTATCACCTATCACTTATCACGCCGTTACTTCGGTGCGTAGAAGTAATACGTCGCCTTGTAGGCAACCCGCGCCACCTTGCCCGCGTCCGCCGTTCCGCACGCTTCGGTCGGCGTGGTGCCGCCGGCCGTGCGCACGCGCTGGATGCTCGTCGTGCGGCTGAAGACGCCGGCGCCCGCATTCGATTTCGCGCTCAGCAGCAGCCAGGGAATGGCGTTCGCGTCCGGTGCATCGTTCCGCGCCGCAACGCCGGCCACCACCTTGCTGCCGTCGTTCGCTTCCCAGGTGGGCCCGGCGTAGTGCCGGCCGATCCGCTTGCCCGCTACATCGAACAGGTCCGCTTCCGGCGCCTTGAAGGTCCACTGGAAGCGCGCGGGGTCTTTCGCGGTCGCGCTGCACTCATAGATCTGCACGCCGGTCGCCTTCGTTTCCAACGACAGCGTTTCGGCTGCCGTCGGGCGCAGATTCTCGGGAATCGAGGGCATCGGGCCGATACCCTGTGTCGCGCAGCCGGCGATGAGTGTGAGTCCGCAGAGGGCCGCCGCCACTTTGGTCTTCATATCGAATGCTCCTTGTAATGATCAATTGTTCAGTGTTTGGGCGTAATTTTCCCAGCGAAGGACTGAGCAATGATCTTGCCGTCCCGCACGAGGAACGTGTCGGTTGCCAACTCGTAGACGTTGTCGGCCGTTTCCGCCGCCCAGAGGATGTAGGCATAGTCGCCTTCGACCGACTGCAGCTTCATGCTGAACGTGGCCCCGGGCTTTCCAAACTCCGCAATTAGCAGCTCGAACAGCGCCCGGATCGAGTCAACTCCCTTGAGCGGTCCGTTCGGCGTAAATAGCACGGCACCCTGCGCGTAGTCAGAGAGTATGCCCTGGAGGTCGCCCTCGCCAAAACACTTCAAGTGGTTATTCAGCACGTCCTGAGTCGCACGCATTTTCTGGTTTTCCATGATTACTTCCGCTCGATCACGACTTCGAGTTACTCGCCCGGCACGACCAGCGACGCGGGCCCGGCGGTGTTGAACCGGTCGAGCAGCGCCGCGATGTCCTTGGCGAGCCTGTCCTGCCGGGTCGGGTCGAGCGCGGCGAACGCCTTGTGCGTCGGCCCGTAGTAGTCGCGGAAGACCTGCAGCCAGTGCGCCGCGGAGAAATAGCGGAAGTTGAAGTTCCTGCGCACGGCCTGGATGCTCGCGGCCTGGGCGCCGAAAAGCTCGGCCAGGTGCGACTCGGTGCCCCACAGCGCGGGCGACTTCAGCCCGGCGGGCGGCGGCGTGTGGCGGCCAATGACCTTGAAGAGCTCGCCGATGAAGCCGTCGGGCGTCCAGTTCGCCATGCCGATGCGGCCGCCGGGGCGCACGACGCGCAGCATCTCGCGCGCGGCGCGGACGTGGTCCGGCGCGAACATCACGCCGTAGGTGGACAGCACGGCGTCGAAGCTGGCGTCCTGGAATGGCAGCGCCTCGACGTCGGCGACGCGGAAGTTGACCAGCAGTCCCTCGGCCTTGGCGCGCGCATGGCCCTTGTCGAGCAGCGCCGGCACGTAGTCGGTGGAAGTGACCTCGGCGAAGCGGCGGGCGGCGGCGAGCGTCGCGTTGCCGTTGCCGGCGGCGACGTCGAGCACGCGCTCGCCGGAGCGGATGTCGGCCGCCTCGGCCAGTGATTCGCCGACGATCTGCAGGGTGACGCCGACGACGGCGAAGTCACCGCTGGCCCAGGTCGCCTGCTGGCGCTTCTTGATGGCCGCATAATCCGGCGCGGCGGGGACTTCCGCTTGCTGCGAGGATGATTCCAGTGTTGCGGTGCTCATGATTTCTCCTTAAGTTTTGTCAAAAAATTCGTCCCAGATATTGCGTCCCAGATACAACGTCCCAGGTGAAGCGTCTCAGGTACTGCGCTCCTTTTCGTAAGTCGCCCTATCTGGGACGCCCTATCTGGGACGCCCTATCTGGGACACCCCATCTGGGACGCCTTACCTGGGACACCTTCATCCCTTGGGGCTGATGTTCTGGTTCAGGCGGAACAGGTTTTCCGGGTCGTATTGGCGCTTCACCCGGGCGAGGCGGTCGTAATTGGGGCCGTAGGCGTTGCGCACGCGGTCGCCCTCGTCGGCGGTCAGGAAGTTCACGTAGACGCCGCCGTTGGCGAAGGGCGCCGTGGCGTCGAAGACATCGCGGGCCCAGCGGATCCCGCGCGCGTCGTCGGCTGCTTCATCCCAGCGGCCGTGCACGTTCATCGTGTACTCCGCGTTTCGCTGGGCGTAGGCCATGTCCGTGGTCGCCGGCCGCATGGTGGCGCCGCCGAGGGCCCCGAAGAAGATCTCGCACTGGGGTGAGGGCAGATTGCCGGCGTGCTCGAGCACGGCGTCGATCAACCCGTCGGGAAGTCCCGAGAAAAAGTGCGACTTCCAGTAGTTGCGCGCGCCGGCGCCGAGCAGGGGATCGAACGCCTGCTGCCAGGCCGTGTAGGGCTGGGCGCCGACGTGCGCGCCTACGAGGGCGCCGAGCTTGTGCAGCGGCGCGACGAGCTTCTCGCCCTCGGCCGGGTCGCTGGCGTAGCAGAACGCGAGCACGATGACATCCTTGCCATGGGCTTCCTGGGGAAGAAAAGGCAGGGGCGGGGCCTTGCGCAGGACGCACCAGACCAGGAGCTCGTCCGGCGCCTGCGCCATGAAGTCGCGGTACTTGCGCAGCACCGACTGGCCTTCCCATGCCGGGTAGACGATGAGGCCGCTCAGCACCTGCGGGCCCACGGGATGGAGCCTGAACTCGAAGCGCGTGACGATGCCGAAATTGCCGCCGCCGCCGCGGATCGCCCAGAAGAGATCGGGATGCTCGCTGGCGCTGGCGCGCACGACCTTGCCGTCCGCGGTGACGACTTCGGCGGACTCGAGATTGTCCACGGTCAGGCCGTGCTTGCGGCTCAGCCAGCCGAAGCCGCCGCCGAGCGTGAGACCACCGATGCCGGTCGTCGAGTTGATGCCCAGCGGCACGGCGAGGCCGTGAGCCTGCGTGGCGGCGTCGACGTCGGCCAGCAGGGCGCCCCCGCCGACGTGGGCACGGCGCAACTGGGGATTGACGCTAACGGTGTTCATTTGCGACAGGTCGATCACGATGCCGCCGTCGCAGGTGGCGTTGCCGGCGATGTTGTGTCCGCCGCCGCGCACGGCCAGCGGGAGGCCTGCGTTGCGCGCGAAATTCAACGCCCGGACGACGTCCGAAGTATGCAGACAGCGGACGATCACCGCGGGACGCTTGTCCACCATCCCGTTCCAGATCTTGCGCGCGCTCTCGTAGGCGGCGTCCTGCGGCAGCACGACCTTCCCGTTGAGATCGCGCTTAAGTTCCTCGATCCCGGCGGTGAGTTGCCGGGGCATGACAGCAGCAACAGTCATATTCCCTCCTATCGTGTGGAAGCGCAGTATCCGGCCAGGGCGGGGCGGCCAGTTGACCGAGCGTCCAACGTTATTGCGCGAAACGCCGGACTTGCGATAATTGGCTCCCATGGATGCCCTTTCCGACGCACTACGCGTGCTGCGCCTCAACGGCGCGGTCTTCCTCGACGCGGAGTTCACCGAGCCCTGGTGTGTGCTATCGGACCCGCGGGGCCACGAATCGCTCATGGCCGGCTCCCCGGACATCGTGTTCTTCCACGTCCTTACCGAGGGGCGCTGTAAGGCGAAGCTGATGGAGGAAAACAAGACGATCGATCTCGGGACGGGCGACCTCCTCATGCTGCCGCGCGGGAGCCGGCACCTGATGGGCAGCAACCTCGAGCTCGCTCCCGCTAGTTCCGATTCGCTCGTGCGGCCACGCGAAGACGGCATGCTGCGGATCGAGCATGGCGGAGGCGGGGAGAGGACCCGCTTCGTGTGCGGCTACCTGCGCTGCGATGAGAGGCTATGCGGACCGATGCTCGAGTCGCTGCCGCCGATGCTGAAGGTGCCGCTGGACAACGGCCCCGCTGCCGCGTGGCTCACCGGCCTGCTCCAGGCGGGCACGCGCGAATCCGCCACGCCGCGGCCCGGCAGCGAGACGGTGCTGGCGAAGCTCTCGGAGCTGCTGTTCGTCGAGGCGATGCGCCGCTACATCGAGCTGCTGCCCGTGGAGCAGCGCGGGTGGTTTGCCGGCCTGGGCGACCGGTTCGTGGGGCGCGCGCTCGCGCTGATGCACGAGCAGCCCAATCGCGACTGGTCGGTGGATGAGCTTGCCGCGAACGTCGGGCTGTCGCGCTCGGCGCTGTCGCAGCGCTTCACCGACTACATCGGGCAGCCGCCGATGCATTACCTCGCGCGCTGGCGGCTGACCATCGCCGCGCAGCGCCTGCGCAGCGAGCAGACCACCCTCGCGCGCGTCGCCGAGGACTGCGGCTACGACTCGGAGGCGGCGTTCAACCGCGCGTTCAAGCGTGCCCTGGGCACCACGCCGGCTGCGTGGCGGAAAAATAAGGCGGAAGGCGGAAGGCGGAAGGCGGAAGTAGCGCCAAGCGCTTAACGCCAGGTCCCGTCACCCGTATTCGTCACCCGCGACCTCGATACGCCACACGATGAATCAAGCAAATGAGATGTCGGTCGCTGTGCGCGCCGCCGGGGGTCTCATCCCCACAAGAGCATTGGGGCCCTGTTCCGCCCCTCGACGCGCTACCTCGTCACCCGCACCTCGTCACTTCTTCGATCATGAGCGACGCGACCGACGCGAATAGGCGAGCCCGCATCGAGGCGAAGGAAACCTATCTCCGCCGCATGCTGGAGCGCTACACTGAGCGGTTTCGCGCGGCCGCGGGACGCGAGGCAACCGCCGTCGCGGGCGAGGTGCACGCCACGATCGACGAGCTCCTCGATCACGAGCGCGGGAAGAGCGCCAACAGCGGCGCCATCCGGTGCCGCAAGGGTTGCAGCCATTGCTGCAGCAACCCGGTCGAGATCTGGCCGCAGGAGGCGGTACTGCTGGTGAAGGCCGCGCGCGAGGCGGGCGTCGAGCTGGATGCTGCGCGGCTCGAGCGCCAGAGCAAGCGGACGATCGACGACTGGCGGCTGCAGCCGAAGGCCGACCGCGCCTGCGTGTTCCTGGGCGCGGACGGCGCGTGCCGGGTTTACGTTTCCCGGCCCAACGCCTGTCGCAAGCTCCTGGTGCTCAGCGATCCGGCGCGGTGCGATACTGAAAAATACACGCCCGACGACACGGAGCGCTGGTTCAGCTGGGAAGCCGAGATGATGGAGCTTGCTGCGCTGGATACCTTCGGGCGCGGGCTCATGCCGCTCGCTCTGCTCGCGGCGCTGGAAAAGACGGGAGATCGGGAGAGCGGGAGGGCGGGAGATCGGAAACCGTAATTAACTTACGGCTCTCGTCACTCGTCACCCGTCACTCGTCACGCAGTCTTACTTCTTCTTCGCTTGGTTGCGAGCCTTTTTCGCCGCCTTTTTCGCCTTGGCGAGCTGCTTCAGCGCGTAATTCTTCGTGCGCCGCCGTTTCAGCATGCTGTTGTGACCTGCCACCGGAACCTCCGCTGTTTGATTGGTCGAGGGAGCGTAGTTTGCCACAGGCCGAAGGCGGATGGCGAAAGGCAGAAGAACAGAGAAAGCGTCCCAGATGAAGCGTCCCAGATACCGCGTCCCAGATACCGCGTCCCAGATGAGGCGTCCCAGATAGAGCGCAGTACCTGAGACGCAATATTTGCGTGGTATTTGAGACACGGCCCGATTCCCGATTCCCGGCTCCCGGCTCCCGGCTCTCGTCACTCAAGGTAAACTCCCGTCTCGCAATCCGCCGGCCACCGGGGGGCACTGTCATCAAGAGTTGCTGTCCCGGTGGACTGGCGTTTCCCTGCATGAAATCCATCATTTCCATCTCGAACCTGACGAAAACCTATGCCTCGGGTTTTCGCGCGCTGAAGAGCGTCAGCCTCGACATCCGCCAGGGCGAGATCTTCGCCTTGCTGGGACCGAACGGCGCGGGCAAGACCACGCTGATCGGCACCGTCTGCGGCATCGTCAATCCGACCGAGGGAACGATCCGGGTGGACGGCCACGACATCATCAAGGACTACCGCGCCGCGCGCTCGTTGATCGGGCTCGTGCCCCAGGAGCTGACGACCGATGCCTTCGAGTCGCCGTGGGGCACCGTGTCCTTCAGCCGCGGATTGTTCGGCAAGGCGCCGAATCCCGCTCACATCGAGAAAGTGCTGCGGCAGTTGTCCCTGTGGGACAAGAAGGACAACCGCATCATGACGCTCTCCGGCGGCATGAAGCGGCGGCTACTCATCGCCAAGGCGCTCTCCCACGAGCCGCGCATCCTTTTTCTCGACGAGCCGACCGCGGGCGTGGACGTCGAGCTGCGGCGGGACATGTGGCAGCTCGTGCGCTCGCTCAAGGCCGACGGCGTGACGATCATCCTGACTACCCACTACATCGACGAGGCGGAGGAGATGGCCGACCGCATCGGGGTCATCAGCCACGGCGAGATCATCCTGGTGGACGAGAAAGCCGAGCTCATGCGCAAGCTCGGCCGGAAGCAGATGACGCTGCAGCTCCAGGACCCGCTCGGCCAGGTCCCGCCCGCGCTCTCGGCTTACAACCTGCAGCTTGCCGCCGGCGGCGGGGAGCTGATCTACACCTACGATGAGCAAAACGATCGGCAGAACGACCGGGGCGGCATCGCCGCGCTGCTGAAGGACCTCGGGGAGGCGGGCATCCGCTTCAAGGACCTCCATACCACGCAGAGCTCGCTCGAGGACATTTTCGTCACGCTGCTGAGAGGGAAGCGGCAGGCCCAATGAACATCCACGCCATCCGCGCGATCTACCTGTTCGAAATGGCGCGCACCAGGCGCACGCTGATGCAAAGCATCATCTCGCCGGTGATCTCGACCGCGCTGTACTTCGTCGTGTTCGGTGCCGCGATCGGCACGCGCATCGCCGAAGTGGAGGGGATCAGCTACGGCGCCTTCATCGTGCCGGGGCTGATCATGCTCTCGCTGCTGACGCAGAGCATCTCCAACGCGTCTTTCGGCATCTACTTCCCGCGCTTCACCGGGACGATCTACGAGCTGCTGTCTGCGCCGGTTTCCTACTACGAGATCGTGATCGCCTATGTCGGCGCGGCGGCGACCAAGTCGATCATCCTGGGCGTGATCATCCTGGCGACCGCGGCGCTGATCGTTCCGCTCCGGATCGAGCATCCGTTGTGGATGCTCTTCTTCCTGGTGCTGACCTCGGTGACGTTCAGCCTGTTCGGCTTCATCATCGGCATCTGGGCGGACGGTTTCGAGAAGCTGCAGCTGATCCCGCTCCTCATCGTCACGCCGCTCACCTTCCTCGGCGGCACTTTCTACTCCATCGACATGCTGCCGCCGTTCTGGCAGGCCGTGAGCCTGTTCAACCCGGTGGTCTATCTCGTCAGCATCTTCCGGTGGAGCTTCACCGGGCTCGCCGACGTGAACGTCGTCGTGAGTCTCGCCATGACCCTCTTGTTCCTGCTCGTGTCGCTGGCGATTGTGGCGTGGATATTCAGGACCGGCTACCGCCTCAAAACCTGAAAAAGCGTCCCAGATGAGGCGTCCCAGATGAGGCGTCCCAGATGAGGCGTCCCAGGTAAGGCGCAGTACCTGAGACGCAGTTCCCGGTTCCCGATTCCCTGTTCCCGATTCCCGTCACTGTGGAAGGGTTAAACTTCCCCGCTCCCGCCAAGAGGAAGAAAGAGGAGTCCACCCAATGGCCGTCGACCCGGAGCGCATCCGCTGCATCGATCCGCAGGTTTCGCCGCAGTACCCGTTCGACGAGGCGCCGCGGCCGCCGGAGCGGTCCGAGGCGCGCTACGTCAGCTTCTCCGACTACGAGGCGCGCATTCCGATGCGCGACGGCATCAAGCTCGCCGCCGACGTAAACCGGCCCTCGGCCCGCGGAATGAAATTCCCGGCGCTGGTGACGACCTCGGTCTATACGCGCCAGCTCCAGCGCGGCGTGATCGCGCTGGGCCAGAACGAGGCCGGCGTCTCCGAGTTCTGGGTGCCGCGCGGCTACGCCCACGTCATCGTGGACGTCCGTGGCAGCAACGACTCGGAAGGGCGCTACGATCTCTTCGGCGCGCAGGAGCAGAAAGACCTCTACGACATCATCGAGTGGGTCGCCGCGCAGCCCTGGTGCAACGGCAACGTCGGCATGAGCGGCATCTCCTACATGGGCCGCACCCAGCTCTTCGCCGCCGAGCAGCAGCCCCCGAGCCTCAAGGCGATCTTTCCCTACGACGCCTCGTGCGATTTCTACCGCGACGCCTGCTTCCACGGCGGCATCGCGACCAACTTCACGACGCACTGGACCGGCTACGTGATGAATCTCAACATGTCCTCCGGCCGCAACCCGAACGTGGAGGACTTGAAGAAGCAGCTCGAGATCATGTACAGCCACAAGTACCCGTTCGACGGCCCGTTCTACCAGGAGCGCTCGGCCTGGCCGCGGCTCGACAAGATAAAAATCCCCAGCTACTTCGGCTCCGGCTGGTACATGCACGAGCTGCATCTCAAGGGCGCGTTCGACGGCTACAACGGCACCGGCGGCATTCCCAAGCGCATGATGGTCGGGCCGAAAGCGTGGCCGCTGCGCCCCTGGGCCGGCTATCACTACGAGATGCTGCGCTGGTACGACCACTGGCTGAAAGGCATGGACACGCGCGTCATGGAAGGCGCGCCGATCCAGCTCTTCATCCACGGCGACGAACGCTGGCGCCCGGAGAACGAATGGCCGTTGAAGCGCGCGCAGACGCGCGAGTTCTTCCTTGGCGGGCCGGCGAACGGCCGCGAGGGCAAGCTGCTGGACGCGGCGGGCCCGGAGCAGACGCGCAAATACGAGTTCGACGGCCTCAGTGCCGAGGCGAACCTCGGCGAGCCGCGGCTCGTCTACCGCACGGAGCCGATGGCGAAGGACATGGAGCTGACCGGTCCGCTCGCGCTCTACCTTAACGCCGCGTCCTCGGCGCCGGACATCGACTGGCTGGTATTCATGGTGGACGAAGGCCCGGACGGCAAGCACCGCGAGCTGTGCAAGGGCTGGCTGCGCGCGTCACACCGCAAGCTGGACCCCGCGAAATCCACGCCGACGAAGCCCTGGCATCCGCACCTCGAGGCCGAGCCGATGATGCCGGGCACGACCTACGAGTTCGCGATCGAGATCTGGCCGATCTGCAACGTCTTCAAGGCCGGGCACCGCATCCGGCTCGAGATCGCCCACTCCGACTCGGTCATCGCCGCCAGCGGCCGGCCGCACGTGACGATCAAGGCGAAAGCCACCAATACGATCCACGAAGGGGGATCGCGGCCCTCCAAGCTAGTCGTGCCTGTGATCCCCCGATAATGCGTCCCAGATGAGGCGTCTCAGATAAATCGTCCCAGATAGGGCGTCCCAGATAAGTCGCAGTATCTGAGACGTTGTATCTGGGACGTAGTACCTGGGACGCAGTACCTGGGACGCTTTTGGGGCGGGGCGCCGCTATTGCGGCTTGATTCCCGCCGCCTTCGCCACCTTGCCCCACTTCTCGATCTCGTCGTGGACGAACTTCGCGTATTGCTCGGTTGGCATCCCGCTCGGCTCGCCGCCGATGGCGTGCATGCCCTTGATCACGGCGGGATTCTTCAGGATGTCGGCGATGTCGTCGCGGATCTTCTTGACCACGGCCGGCGGCGTGCCGCGCGGCACGAACATGCCGAACCACGCGACGGCCTCGAAGCCGGGGACGGCATCGGCCATGGGCGGCGCCTCGGGGTAGAGGGCCGAGCGCGTGAGCGAGCAGACGCCGATTGCCTTCACGCGGCCGGCCTTGATGTTTGCCAGCCACGAGCTGATCGCGCCGATGCCCAGCGGCACGTGCCCGCCCATGACGGCGATATTGAGCGGCCCGGCGCCCTTGTACGGAATGGGTTCCATCTTCACCTTGGCAAGCGAGAGGAAGGAGAGCGTCGGCAGGGTATTCCCCGGCGTGCCGATCGTGAGATCGCCGGGGCGGGCGCGGGCGAGCGCCACGAGCTGCTTCGGGTTGTTTGCCGGCAGCGACGGGTGCGCGACGATGATCTGCGGCGACGTCGTGACGAGCGTGACCGGCACGAGATCGGTCAGCGGGTCGAACGGCAGCTTCGCGAAAGTGATTGGTGCGTAGGCGTACTGCGTGGACGTGAAGAGGATCGTGTGCCCGTCCGGCGCGGCTTTCGCCACGTGGGCGGAGCCCACCGTCGAGGCCGCGCCCACTTGCGGGTCGACGACCACCTGCTGCTTCCAGCGCTCGATCAGGTGCGGCAGCAGCACGCGCGCGGTGAGATCGTTGCTCCCGCCCAGCGAGAACGGGATCACGATGCGCACCAGCTTGCCGGGGAATTGCTGAGCGAATGCT
>Ga0247825_10002848_pt1 | contig 11413 bp, 9 predicted proteins | sample 13C_Vanillin_Day_FD_194413 | JGI IMG/M metagenome (GOLD analysis project Ga0247825, IMG submission 194413) | Soil microbial communities from agricultural site in Penn Yan, New York, United States - 13C_Vanillin_Day48 | ecosystem: Environmental > Terrestrial > Soil > Agricultural land | place... | reverse complement strand
CAGGCGAGCGCGGTCTTATACAGCGCCAGCAGACGCGTCCACGCCCTCTCGGCCTCTTTCTCGTTGTAGACCTGCGTATCGGGCGGGCACCAGCCGTGCGCGGCGGGATACACCTCGATCTCCGCCGGCAGCTTGGCCTGCGAGAACGTCGCCTTCAGCACGTCCTTGTCCATCGGCCGACTCTTGTCGTCGTTCTCGGCGATGGCAATGAGGAAGGACGCTTTCGTCTTCGCCGCCAGGAGGTGAGGACTGTTCGGGTCGCCCTCTTTGCCGACAAGGCCGCCCCCGTGGAACGACGCGACCGCGCCGACGCGATCGGGAACCGCTGACGCCGTGTGGAAGGTCATCGGACCGCCCATGCAGTAGCCCTGCGTGCCAATCTTGCGGTTCTTGTTCACCTGCGGCTGCGCGTCGAGCCACGCGATGAGCGTTCTGGCGTCCGTCATGTCGGTGGCCGCGCTCATTCCCTTCCTGAACGCGAACATCTCCTTGATATTGGACGCGCCCGTGGCGTTCGGCTTGCCCACTCGATAGAAGGGATTAGGCACCAGCACCGCGTACCCGGACTGCGCGAGCCGTTTGGCCATGTTCCGCATCGCCGGCCGCAGCCCGAAGATGTCCGGCCAGATCAGCACGGCAGCGGCAGAACCCTTCGCCGGATGGACGAAGTAGCTGTCTGCCGTCCCGTCGGGCGTCTTGATGTCGACCTCCCGCTCCATGACGTCCTGGGCGTTCGCGACCTCCGGCAGTGCCATCGCGACGCCGGCCGCCACCAGCACGCCGAACTGCCGGCGCGTGATCAGCCCTCTGGCCTCGTACTCCTTCACGCTTTCTGCAAAATGGTCCTTATCGCACATGTGCGCTCCTCGTCGTTCCGGATGAACTTGAGCCTATTTTTTCGTGGGTCAATACATACACCAGATCCACGGCACCCCTAAAGGGGTGCCCTACGCGCGTGCGACCAGCGGTCAGCGGACGCCGACTGGAACGTCGCGGACCACGCTCTTTCGCTGGTCCAGAGACGAGCGTGCCTCGACGCGGACGATGTACCGGCCGGGCGGTACCTCCGCGAGCGAGAGGGTCGGCGCGAACGCGTAGACAGGTGCCTCCTTGGGGTTCCCGGGTGACTTCCGCTCCATCACGTGGGTGCCGAGCACGCGGCCGGTCTCGTCGCGCAACGTGAGCGCCAGCGTGATGACGTGTGGCTTCCGCCGGTTCTCGTACGCCTCTGCGAAGATCGTCAACGTGTCGTCGCGCGAGAACTCGCGCACCGTCGTTGGCGGGCCCGGCAGGCCGACGTCGATCTGCTTGTGCGGACTGAAGGTGAACGTCTCCCGTGCCTGTGTCGACGTCAGTGCGACCCCGCTCAACGAGAAATCTTCGCCGAAGTCGGGAACCACCAGGTCGTAGACGACGCTCCCGGCGACTGCGGCACCGCCGGCGGACGCACGCAGCTGATAGCGCCCCTCGGGGAGAGGCATCTGCGAGATCACGCGCATCGCGCCTCGACTGACCCGTTCATAGGTCTCCGGCTTCAGGGCCAGCGCCACGCGGTGCCTCCAGATTGGCCACCGCTTCTTTTTGACATCGGTGACCGCGAAGATCACTTCGAAGACGCCGCGGTAGGCGCCGTCCTGCTGAATCAGATTGAGTTTCGAGCCGGCGACTTCGATGGTGATCGCCACCGTCGCGTCCTTGCCGCGGCTCTTGAATGGCGCCGCGTAGACGCGCATCGGCAGACCGCTCGTCGTGATTCCGCTCGTGACCGCATCCCACGTGGCGGCCAGAACCGTGGATGGCGACCGCTGCTCCCGCGGACGCCCGCGCGGTGAGACATAGCCCTGCACCGAGCGCGCGACGAGGCCTGGACGCTTCACACGCACCTCGACGCCAACGAAGCGGCCATCGCGCTGCTCGACGCCCGAGTTGAAGCCAAGGAGGTAGTAGCTGCTGTTCTCGCGCACCAGGCGCTCGAACGCCAGGGTGTAGTTGTTCGAGCCAGTGAACGCGAAGCCTCCGGTCACCGCGGCGAGGCTGCCGAGATCCGCCCGGGTGTTCAGGTCGGTCGGGTTGAGCGACTCCGGCGCCGTGAGATCAGTGGTCAGTCCTCGCGGATCGATCGGATAGATGGCGATGCTGTTGCGTGTCGCCAGCGACAGGGCCTCGACAAAATCCGTGTCGAAGTCGGAGAAAAGTCCGGTCAGCTGCGAAGGACGGGCCTGCACCACCGCATAGGCGTCCACTGGAACGTGTTCGCTGAACAGAATCAGCGCCTTGCGCCCGCCGCGCAGCGACGCCATGTACTGCATCAGGCTCTTGAAGTCGCCGATGAAGTTCTTTTCGCGCTCTCGCGGGCTCCATTCGTCGGCGAAGCTGCCGCCAAACTTGTCGATCGCCTGGAGCAGCAGGTGCGTGTTGCTGGTGAACTCCTGGCCGGAGTCGCGCAGGCCGCGCGCCATCGCGATCACGGCCGCCGTGTCGTTGGGACCGAAGTGCTTCTCGATGAACTGCCGCAGGAACGCCCGCGTGCGCAGTGCGTTCTGCGGAACCATGACGTCGAGCGCAATCACGTACAGCCGGCCCTGCGGCCGGTCGTTCGTGAGGACGTCTGAGATCACGGGCGCCGGCGCTGGTTGCCGCGCCTGCTCGATCGGTATATCCACTGCCGCAAACGTCGTAATCGGCCGTGCGACGCGGTTCTCGATGATCTCGAAGTCGTCTTCGCTGAGGCCGCGAACAGGATTGCCCGCGCCGTCGGTCACGATCACCGTCAACTGGACCGCTTCGACGGACCCGCGGAAGGTCGGAGGTGTCTGCTGAGGTGCCGCCTGCCCCCCGAGCAGCACACCACTTGCCGCGGCGAGCGTCGCGATCAATGCGATCAGGCGACGCGTAGCTTCCGCCTTAAGGCGGAAGCCACGGAATTCATTGAAACGCCTCGTCATGCGATTGGCTGTTACATGGAACCACAGCTAGAATCAGCGCGCCATGAAGAAGATCGCGTTGACTCTCGCCGCTACCGCGTTCCTGCTCGTGCCGGCGTCCGCCGCTACCGATTTCACTGCTGTCGCCGACTGGCTGAAGCTGCCTGACGGACGGGCCAACCTCGGCAACATGCACGGTGACGTCGCCGTCAGCTCCACGGGGGAGGTGTATGTCAGCGTCCAGGATCCGGCGGCCGGGCTGCAGGTCTACGCCGCCGACGGGAAGTTCCTGCGCAACGTTCCCAACGCGCCGAGCGACTTCCATGGCTTCGTGATCAGGAAGCAGGCCGACGGCGAGTTCATCTACGGCGCGACGATGCGCGGGCAGACGGTCGTGAAGATGCGGCTGGACGGCGGGATCGTCATGACCATCGGCTCCTCGTCGATCCCCGATCAGTTCAAGATCAAGAACGCGAGAAGCGGCCAGCTCGCGCTGCTGCTCACCGGCCTGGACGTCGCACCAAACGGCGACATCTACGTCGCCGACGGGTACGCGAGCGATTTCATCCACCGCTTCGATCGCACCGGCAAGTACCTCTCGTCGTTCGGCGGCAAGGCGGCACCGTACAGCTTCAACACGCTGCACAAGCTCGCCATCGACACGCGTTTCGAGCCGGCGCGCATCATCGCCGTCGATCGCGCGAACAACCGCGTCGTGCACATGTCGCTGACCGGCGAGTTCCTCGGCGTGGTCGCCAGGGACCTGCTCCTGCCGGCGGCCGTCGCGATCAGCGGCGACCATGCGGTCATCGGCGAGCTGACCGGTCGGGTCACGCTTCTCGACAAGTCCGGTGCGGTCGCCGCGCGCGTTGGGACCAACACGGAGCAGGGCGTCGGCACGAACAAGATTCCGCCGGCGCAGTGGAAGACCGGGCTGGTGCTCGCGCCGCACGGCGTGGCGCTCAACGACAAGGGCGATCTCTTCGTCGCCGAGTTCAACGCCTTCGGAAGAGTGCACCGGTTCAACCGGCAGTAGAGGCCGACCTTGAGGTCGGCCCAGTGGCGTCAGCGGGCCGTCACCTGAAGCAAGTACGCGCGCCGCGCGTCGATGAAGCTCTTCAGCGGATTGCCGGTGTCGGCGACTCCTGCGCCGAAGCCGGCGTTGTCGTACAGCTTCCGCGTATCGGCCGTCACGTCGGAGGCGATCAGCGCGTGCGAGGCCTTCGCGATCGGCAGGAGCGTGTTCCAGTCCAGCCACGTCTCGGCGATCTCGCGCACGAACGACAGGTACTTCTGGCGCAACGCCGGCACGGCGAGCAGCTTCGAATAGAGCGGCTTGGTCGGATCGCTCACGGCGGCCATCGGGTCGAGCGTGGCGCGGCGCGCTCCACCCTCTCCGCCAAGCGCCTCGTTGACGTCATGGGGAATGAGGTGGAACCGTCCGGCCGTGTCCCGGTAGATGTTGTAGTCGCTGGCACGCGTCCAGTAGCCGTCGGGATTCGCCATGGCGATTTCCACCGCCATGAACTTGAGGGTCGCGTCGACGTCGAGGATCGGCGCGAGCGCCGCTTCGAGCCGGTCGGCCGGCGTGGTGTTGAGCACCTGGCACAGCCGCATCAGCGCCGCCCATGACTCCGGGTCGTCTTTGGTCTTGATCTCGTAAATCTGCTTGTACGCGGCGACATCGTCGCCGAGGTACTCGAGGCCCGCGCGGCCCCGCGGGCTGCCCGGCGCCTTCCACCGCGCGCCGTCCGCAGGCTTGAACCACTCCCTGATGAAGTCGCCGTTGAACTGCTGGGCGTTGAGGTATACGCCCCAGCTCTCGCCGTTGATCACGACGCGAAGGTGGTTCATCTTCGGCGTCGGGACATAGTGCCGCGCAATCTCCGTATACAGGATGCCGCGCAGGAACGTCGCATCATTGTTGACGTTGAGCAGGTTGAGCGTCCGGTAGCCGCCCAGATCCTGGTCGCCGTCGGCGAAGTCCATCGCGATATTCAGCGACCGTTTGAATCCCGCCGGCGTGTTGCGGAACGACGAGGCGCCGCGGAAGTGCACTCCGACGTCGCGATACGTCCGGCCGTCCACGATCATCGTCGCCGGCACCTCCACGTCGGAGTTGAAGAAGAACGCCAGTTCCTCCTCCCAGTTCGAATCCTCGAACTGCAGGAAGATCGTGCGCAGGGTCGTGAGGTCGTAAAGGTTGGTGCGCGGGTAGGGGGGGCGGACGTCGGCGGTGGTCAGCCGTGGCCCGGGCGACGCCGTGGCGCCTCCCCGCCGGCCTCTGGGCCCCGCGGTGACCGTGCCGGCCATAGCCGCGCGCACGGCTGCGCGCTCCTCGCGATTGAGGCGGCCGTCGCGGTCCTTGTCGTACTTGGCGACGACCTGCGCCTCCGCACCGTTGCCGCCGCCGGACTGAGCCGGACCGAACTGCGCGCGACCTGATGTCTGCACTGCCGCCGCTATCGCCGCGGCTGCGAGGACGGCAGTGATGGGTCGTACCGTCATGGTGTTCCTTCCCATGCCATTATGCGCTGCCGGTGAAGGGCGGCGCGGCATGCACGACTTTGCCGCCGAGGAGCGTCAACACCGATTCGATGCGTCGAATGGTTGTCTCGGGCACGGTGAGATAGTCGTGGCTGAGAACCGCAAGATCCGCGTATTTGCCGGTGACGAACGAGCCGACGTGGTGATCGTCGAAGGAGAACCACGCCGCACCCTCCGTGTACAAGCGCAGCGCTTCGACGCGCGAGACCTGCTGGCCGGCATTCGTCAACACGCCGGCCACGTTGCGTCCGGTCGTCATGTAGAACAACGAGACCCACGGATCGAGGGCCGAGACGTTGGTCGAATCCGTGCCGACGCCGGCGTGGATCCCGGAGTCGACGAGCCGGCGGAACGGCGGCCCGCCGCCGTTGCCGAAATACGTCCATGTCTGGGCGCTGGCGCCGCAGCCCAGTTGCTGGAGCGCTTTGAGTCTGGGCTCGTCGATGCTCTGCAAGTGAATGATCGACCACCGGAGCCGGTCGATCGGGTGCTCGCGCGCGATCGATCGAAACGCGTCGAGATGGAAGTCGTTCTCCTTGGGTGTGATCGAGTGCTGCTGCAGCAGCCAGCCGTGCCTGGCAATCATCCGGGCTGTGGGTTCGAATTGTGAGGACATCGGATCGGTGCCGCCGATGCGTTCGCCGAACCCGGCTGGGCGGAACAGGTCGTCGCCGACGGCCTTGCCCACCTGACTGAAGTTGTTGAGGACCCGCGCCTCGACCTCCTGCGGCGAGTCGGCAGGGAACACGGGCCGCATCCGTACCGTCAGCATGTCCTTGCGCCACAGCGTGAGCGCGAATTCCTGATCCGCGAGATTGCCGGCGTTGATGACTCCCGTCAGTCCCAGGCTGCTGGCATGGGCATTCAGATCAGCCGTACCACGCAGCCTGTCTGCCGGCGTCTGGACGGCCTGGAGTGCCGCGACAGCGGCCTGTGCCGACGCCACCGCGCCGGTGTCATCGACCATCACCCCTCTCGCAGCGAAGAACGCACGGCCGACGCTGTTGGTGATCGCACCCGTGCCGCCGCCGGTGCCCGAAATGTAGACGCCGTGCTTCGGCGCGGCCGCGTCCAGGTCGGACTTCGTCGGGCGTCGATTCTCGGCAAGCTGCGTGTGGTTCCAGCCACCGATGCATGTGATGAAGGCGCCCGCCGGGACCGACGCCGAGCGCGTCGCGATCGCGTCCTGCAGCTCCGCGATCGAGAACGCACGCTCGATGCGCCGCGCTTCGTAGCCGGGATTGACGCCGGCCCGCGTGTAGTGCACGTGCGCGTCGAAGAGACCAGGGACGACGGTGCGGCCGCCCAGGTTGATTGTCCGCGCCGCAGCGCCCAGATCCCGCGCCTCGCCGACGCCGGCGATGCGCCCGTTCCTGATCGTCAACGCCGATCCCACGACGCCGCGGCCATCGACGAATGTACCGTTGGCGAGGAGGAGATCGGCAGGTAGCGCACCGCGTTGGGCCGCGTCGAGACGCGCGGTCCCTGGGAGGATGTTCCGTCCTGCGTACCCCACCGCTCCCGCGAGAGCGCACTTCCAGAGATCACGGCGCGAGAGCATGATCGGTGCTCATCCTACACCGGGTCATTGAAGCTGGCGTACGATCAGCGGGCGATGAGCTCAGTCATGGCGTTGCGATGGCTCCGGAGGCCAGCCCCAGGATGCTGCTGAAAGTTGCGTCTGCCATTTTTGCCGGAGCGCTTCTGGGTATCTCCGGGCTGCTCGCCTGGCAGCAGTATGGACCGGGAACCGCACCGCGCGAGGCACAGCAGACCACGGCTCCAGCGAACGGCCCGGAGCCATGCACGCAATCCAGGCCCTCCGCCCTCGCGACGAAGTATCTCGAGAACCTGCACGGCATCGAAATCGGCGCCTCCACGCAGAACTCCTTCTTCCTCAAACGATCGATCAACGTCGATTTTTCGGACGAGCAGGGAGGCCTGTGGCAGGACAAGACCTGCGAGCCGGCCACCGTGAACATCGTTGCCTTCGGCGACGACCTGCCGTTCAAGGACAACACGCTCGACTACGTGCTGACATCGCACGTGATCGAGCACTTTTTCGACCCGGTGAAGGCCGTGCGGGAGTGGCACCGGATCATCAAGCCCGGTGGGTACATCTTCATCATCGCTCCCCACAAGGACAGGACATTCGACAAACCCCGCGAGGTCACGCCGGTGGCGGAGCTGCTCGACAGGTCCACGGGCAGGATCAGGATCTCAGACTATCTGCGGCCGACCGACATCGCGGCGCTGGAACAATCCGGCAAGGCGAAGTTCGGTCCGGACTACGAAGTCCCGCCGCAGATGCTGATATCGCGTGGTGCCCGGCTTGAACACGGCTGGGTGCGGTACGAGGAGGACGATCATCACCATTGGTCAGTCTGGAGAACAGACGACTTCCTCGATCTGGTGAAAACCCTGCGATTGAACATCGTCGACGTCCAGGATACCGATGACAAAGTCGGCAATGGCTTTACCGTGGTCATCAGAAAGTAGGATCGTCCTCCGAACGTAACTCTTTCTTCATCAACACGACATCGAGCGGACCAGTTGCGAACTCGACAACCTTGTTCGTCATGCGCTCGAAGCCGAGAGACCCATAGAAGGCGACGAGAGGGCCATTGCGGCAATCCAGCCACGCCCGGGGTGCGCCCTCTCGCCGCAAGTGTTCCAGCACCTCCTGCGCCAGCCGTCGCCCGAAGCCGTGGCCGTGACAGTCCGCTGCAACCGCAAGTTTTGTTATCCAGCGCACATCCTCGCCGCGTAGTTCTGCTTCCCATTCGGGCGGTGCGGTCGTTACCGTCACGATGGCAACGACACGGTCGCCGTCGAGCAGACCGAAGTTTTCACCGCGCTCCTGTGCTCGTTGATACAGCTCACGCGGATAGGTGGTCGTCCACTGCCGGATGCCTTGCGCCAGCAGCCATAGAGCCGCCGCATCGAGGATGGCGACGGCCCGATCGACGTCGTTGTCGCCAAGCCTTCGGAACACGAGTGTGGAGGTGGGCTGCGTCACTGCAACCGGTCACCGCTCGGATTTCTTCCGCGAGTCTCCTCCCACCATCAACGACAGCAGGAAGCTGACGACGCTCACGACCAGCCCGCCGAGAAACGCGGCGCGGAATCCGCTGACGTGGAATCCGAGCTCGGCGGCGTCCGAGACGGCGCCGGTCAGCCAGATCATGACGCCATTGAGCACGAGGAGAAACAGCCCGAGCGTGACAATCAGGAACGGGAACGTCAGAACAATCAGAATCGGTTTCACGATCGCGTTGACGGCGCCGAACACCAGCGCGACGACGAGCAGAAAGATCAGCTCGCCGTCGAAGGAGATGCCGTCCACCAGCCGCGTCGCCAGCCACAGCGCGATGGCGTTGATGACGAGACGGACGAGGAAGTTCATGGCAGCGGCCCGAACCCGTCCGGCGGCCGGCGGTTCTTCGTCGCCGCCTCATACGCGGCCGCGATGCGGAACAGCAGCGGCTCGCCGAACGGCCGCGCGATGAAATCGACGCCCACCGGAAGTCTCTTCGCGATCGGCCCGACGAGCCGCGTCCCGGACCCGTCGCGTTCGCGGTCCCAGACGTTCGTCGTGAATCCCGCCGGCACGTCGATGACCGGGAATCCCTGCTGACCGAACATGAACCAGCCGATCGGCGTGCGGCCGTTGAGCGCCGGCTCGCGCGGCGACAGCAGCTTCTTCGGCGGCACGGTGGACATCGGGGCCACAAGCGCGTCGAGCTTCTGCTCCTCCATGCAGTGCAGCAGCAGCGTCTGCAGCGCGAAGCGTGTGTGCATCCGCGCCGACGTGTCCAGCGTGGTCGCGCGCTCGGCCTGCTCGCGCGCCGCGCGTCGGTTCGGGAAGTTGGGATCGTTGTAGAAGGTCGCCTTCGAGATCAGATCGGCATTCGTCTTGATGTTCGCGTCGCCCCGCTCGCGCAGGTAGCGATTGATCATGTACTTGTCTTCGCCGGGTTCTCCGAATCCCCCGCCAATGGTACGCAGCGTCACCGTGCCAGGCACTCGCGACGGGTCCGCACGCAGATCCACGAACCCTGCGATCTGATCCCCTTCAGGCTGCCCCGCCGCATTGACCGGAAACAGGGGACGGTTCTGTCGCGCAAACACACTGCTCAGCAGCTCGGGAGCCGACTGCGTGATGCATCGCTGAAACAGCGCGCCTTCGGGGCCGGGATCGACGACGGTCGCACCGAGCTTCTTCAGCACCTCGATCGCACGCTCCACGAGATCGACGCTCTCGGTGTCCGCCTGCGCGAGCAGCTTCCGGTTCAGATACTCACGCACGACGCCGATGCGCAGGCCGGCGAGCGAGCGGACGCCGGCCGACTCGAGATAGGACGTCCGCGGCATCCGCCCGACGCTGAGCGCGGTGTACTCGTCCTTCGGGTCATAACCGGCGATGACGTCGAGAAGCCGCGCCGTGTCCGCAACCGTACGGCACATTGGCCCGACCCGCATGTTGAGCCCGGCGCCAATCATGCCGTCGGTGCTGACCAGTTCTTTCGTCGGCGCCAGGCCGACGATGCTGTTGACGGCAGAAGGCCAGCGGACGGACACGACCGTCTCCTCGCCGATCGCGCAGGTCACCAGGTTTGCGGCGACGGCAGTGCCGGAGCCTGCGCTCGACATTCCGGGCTCACGCTCCGTGTCGTACGGATTGCAGAAGGTGCCGCCGAACGCACTGCGTGCGCCGTCGACCGCGTACTCCGCCAGATTCGCCTTGGCCAGGATGATCGCCCCCGCCGCGCGCAGCTTCGCCACGAACGTCGCGTCGTCCGGCGGGCGGTCGTTTGCGTACTGCGCGTCGCCACCCGACGTCGTGCGCATGTCCTTCGTGTCGTACTGATCCTTGATGGCGATGACAACGCCGTGCAGCGGTCCGGACAACCGGCCGGTGCGCGCGAACGCGCGATCCTGCGCCGCGGCCGTTTCCAGCGCATCGGGCATGTCGGCGGCGCCGTCCACGCGGTCGGTCATGCTGCGTGCCTTGCGGGCGTCAAAGCCCCATTTCTCACGCGCCGCGGGCCGGAGGTTCAGCGTCGAGAGCGCGTTGATCTGTCCGGCATTCGCAATCGTCGTCACCGGGCCGAGGATGCCCTGCGGCTCGTTCACGCACGTGCCGTTATAGGCCTTGATGCGCCGCAGGTATTGCTCGACGACCCCGACGGTGGTGATGCGTTTGCTCTGGATGGCGCGCTGGATGTCCGAGACCGCCGCCTCGTAGACGCTGAACGCGGCGCCCTGACCTGTTGCTGTCGGGCGCCCTTTCAGCCCTCGACCTTGCTCGGGCTGACCCTGAGCTTGTCGAAGGGTCAAGGGCGCCGTTTCGCGCTGGGCGTGACCCGCGGTTGCCCCAATAACAAGGAGCGCGATGAAGGCCATGGCGTGCCGTCTCATGCGCGGAACCATATCACTTCGAACGCGTGACTGGCGCTGTGTCGCGTCACGACCTGATCGAGTAACCTACGCCCCCATGCAGACTCCAGGATGCACAGTCCGAGCAGGGGCAGTTGTCCCGCTCCACGCTGTATTGCTTGTCACGTGTATCGCCTTGAGTGCCCAGGAAGGCCATCCCCTGGTCGGCTCATGGCATGGCGATCGAGGAACAGGTCCGAAAAACCGCACGGACGTGACGTTGATCATGGACTGGGACGGGACGCAGATCACCGGCATCGTCAATCCCGGTTTCGAGAGCATGACGCTGCAGAACGCGAAGCTGACGCCGAAGGACTGGTCAGTGCATTTCGAGCTCGATTCCAAAGACACAGCGGGCAAGGCGACCCGCTGCATCGTCGACGGAAAGATCGATCGTCTCGGGTCGGATCAACGAACCCTCGCCGGCACGTGGGTGTGTGGAAGCGTCAAACAGGATTTCAAACTGACGCGCGATCGCGACTATTCACACTAAGAGGACCAGG
>Ga0247825_10002847_pt1 | contig 11415 bp, 10 predicted proteins | sample 13C_Vanillin_Day_FD_194413 | JGI IMG/M metagenome (GOLD analysis project Ga0247825, IMG submission 194413) | Soil microbial communities from agricultural site in Penn Yan, New York, United States - 13C_Vanillin_Day48 | ecosystem: Environmental > Terrestrial > Soil > Agricultural land | place... | reverse complement strand
TTCGCCGGGCTGGGCGGGGTGCTGCTGATCCTCGGCTTTGCCTTCGAAGGGTTCGTCGCGCTGGTGCTGGCCGCCATGGTATTGCTTGCCGTGGGGTGGGCGGTCCTGAAGAAACAGGTCTCGCTCGAAATGGCAACGCTGCTCGCCGGCTCCGCGGCGTGGCTGATGGGCAACCTCGGCCTGCTGCTCGGCTATCCCGCAGTGCCGTGGTGGATCGCGTTCTTCGCCCTCACCATCGGCGGCGAGCGGCTGGAGCTGTCGCGCTATCTCAAGCGCGCGCCGTGGGTGCGTAACGCCTTCATGGCGCTCGCCGCGGCGCTGCTGTTCGCCCCGCTCGAGCCGCCGCTGCTGGGCGTGGTGCTGGTACTGCTCGCGCTATGGCTGTTCGCCTTCGATCTCGCGCGCGTCACCGTGCGCCAGTCGCGGCTTCCACGCTACGTGGCGGCGTGTCTGCTCGCGGGCTACTTCTGGCTCGCCGTCGGCGGCGCGCTCATCGCCCTGCAGGTGGCGTACGACGCCGCCCTGCACTCCATCTTCGTCGGCTTCGTGTTCTCCATGGTGTTCGGGCACGCGCCGGTTATCCTGCCCGCGGTGCTGCGCACCGCGCTTCCCTACCACCCCGTGCTCTACGCGCCGCTCGTGCTGCTGCACGCCTCGCTGCTCGCGCGCGTGACGCTATCCACGCCGATCGGCGGCTGGGGCAATGCCCTGGCGATCGCGCTTTTCATCCTCTGCGCCGCGGGGCTGGTACTGAAGCGAGCCAGAGCAAAGGGTGACAGTCACCATGGGGACAGACCCCATTTCAGGAATCTCTGAAATGGGGTCTGTCCCCATTTCCGTCAGCCGTGCATGGTAAGGCCGCCGGAGACGCTAAGCACCTGGCCGGTGATGAAGTTGGCGTCGTCGCTCGCGAAGAACAGCACCGCGCCGGGCAGGTCCTCGGGCTTGCCGATGCGGCCGAGCGGAATGGCGCGGCGATAGGCCTCGGTGAGCTTCTCCGGGTTGCCGGCACCCTTCAGGAACTCGGCGAACATGTTGGTCTCGGTCAGCCCCGGGCACACGACGTTGAGCTGGATGTGCTTCGACGCCATCTCGCGCGCCAGCGTCTTGGTGAGCGCGATGATGCCGCCCTTGCAGGCGGAGTAGGGCGCTTCGCCCGAAGAGCCGACGCGGCCGGCGTCGGATGCGATGCTGACCACCTTGCCGCCTCCGCGCTCGACCATGCCGGGCAGCACGCAGTGCATCAGGTTCATCGCGCCCACCAGGTTGATCGAGATGATCTTCTGCCAGAACGCCGGGTCGGTCTTGAGGAACGGCTTGAACATGTCCCAGCCGGCGTTGTTCACGAGGATGTCGACCGGACCGGCTTCCGCGACCGCCTTTTTCACCGCGTCGTAATCGGTGATGTCGACTTTCCTTTCTGCGTTCAAGTCGAAGACGACGACCCGGGTTCCTTCTTCCTGGAAGCGCCGCACGATCGCCGCGCCGATGCCGGCGGCGCCGCCGGTGACGATGGCGGTCTTGCCCTTCAGCCCTCGCATCTCACTTCTCCCGTGGAACGGAAACGAAGATCATACTCATGACCGCAGACCCTAATCACTGAGCCGGGGCGGATCGGGATCCTCGTCCCAGCCGGGCGCGGGCGGCGGCACCTTTTTCATCCATTCCTTGATGAGCGCGACGTGCTCGCGCTCGTCGGCGGCCATCTCCTTCGCCGCCTCGCGCACGCGCTGCGGCACGTCGGCGGCCGCTACGCCGTCAAAGTACTTCACCGCCTGCAGCTCGCAGCGCAGCGCGATCTCGAGCGCGTGGTAGGGCTGCATGAGGTAATGCAGCGCGTCGAACGGCGCCGTTTCCGGACCCTCGTCGCCGTCCCAGGAGAACGCCGGGGGCATCACCGGCAGGTTGGGCCAGGCCATCTCGTCCAGGATGCGCTGCGCGTGCAGCCCCTCGATCTGCGCAAGGCGCCGGAAGAGCTGCGCCACCTCGCGGTTATTGTGCGTGTCGAGCTGCTCGGCGAACTGCGCGTAGCGCTCGGACGCCTCGAGCTCCATGGCGTAGGCGCGCGACATGAAGTCTTCTAGAGTCGGAACTGGCATTCGAGCTCCTCGGGCGCGCCTGCTTTTTGCGTCGATTGAGGGGAAAAAGCGGGGCGGCTCCCCTTGTAAAGCACGCCGATGTTGAAGCCGTCGTCGGTCATCAGGCGGCGCGCGGCGCGTGCCGGGTCGTCGGTAGGCTCGACCGGCGCCGGGCGCACCGCCTGCTTCCACTCGCGCTGCTCCGGCCGGAACGTGACGCACGGCGACAGGATCTCCACGAACGAGAAGCCCGGATGGCGCACGGCCTGCGCGATGAGGGCGGCGACGCCGTTCGGGTCGCCCGAGAAGCCGCGCGCGATGAAATTCGCGCCCGAAGCCAGGGCGATCACCAGCGGGTGGAACTCGCGCACCCCTGTGCCGCCCGGAGCGAGCTTGGACTTCCAGTCGGGCTCGGTGGTCGGCGAGGGCTGGCCCTTGGTCATGCCGTACACGTGGTTGTCCATCACGATGTAGGTGAGGTCGACGTTGCGCCGGCAGGCGTGCAGGAAGTGGTTGCCGCCGATCGAGTAGCCGTCGCCGTCGCCGCTCGCGACGAGCACCGTGAGGTCGGGGCGCGCCGCCTTGAGGCCGGTCGCGGCGGGCAGCGAGCGCCCGTGCACGCCGTGGAAGCCGTAGCAGGTGGTATAGGCGGGAATGCGCGACGAGCAGCCGATGCCCGACACGACCGCCACGTTTTCCGGGCGCAGCTCGAGCATCGCGAGCGCCTTGGTGATGCCGGTGAGCACCGAATAGTCGCCGCAGCCGGGGCACCACACCGGCTTGTAGTCGGACTTGAAGTCCTTCGCTTGCAGTGCGACAACGGCGACGGGAGCGTTCATAAAGCCTTCAGGATTTCATCGGGTCGGAAAGGCAGCGGTCCGGGGCGGCGCAGGCTCTGCACCTCGCCCGGCAGGCCATACTCCGAGCGCAGGTAGCGCAGGAACTGGCCGCTGTGGTTCTGCTCCACTACCAGCACGCGCTTCACGCCCTCCAGCGCCTTCGCGAGCCGCTCCGGCTGCGCGGGCAGCAGCAGCCGCAGTGATATCAGCCGGGCCCTGCTGCCGCTGCGCGCCAGCGCCTCGCGGACCGGGCCGGTGCACGAGCCGAAGGTGAGCACCGCGGTCTCGCCTTCACCCTCGATGCTCGCCCACGCATCGCCCGGATCGAGCCCCAGTACCTTGCGCGAGCGCTTGTCCATCTGCGCGAGGTGATCGCCGGCTTGCGACGAGGGCGTGCCCTTCTCGTTGTGCTCGAGGCCATCGGCGGTGTAGGTCGTCCCCGGGGTGCCTGGAATCGCCATCGGCGAGACGCCGGATTCGGTCAGCGCGTAGCGCTTGTAGGGTTCGCCGGCCTTTGCCTTCACCCGTCCATACCCGTTGTGTGAAAGAGCCGGAATGTCGACAACGCCGCGCGCCTGGCCGAAATACTGATCCGACAGCACGATGGCCGGGACCTGCAGCGACTCGGCGAGGCCGACGGCCCATTGCGTCGCGGCGACGCAGTCGGCCAGCGAGTTGGGCGCCACTACCACATGCGGCGCGTCGCCGTGCATGCCGTACAGCGCGATGTTGAGGTCCGCCTGCTCGCTTTTCGTCGCGATGCCGGTGGACGGGCCGGTGCGCATGACGTCGACTACGACGACCGGCACTTCCGCGGCCACGCCGAGGCCCAGCGCCTCGGTCATCAGCGAGAGCCCCGGCCCGGAGGTGGCGGTGAGGGCCGGAACGCCGCCGTAGGAAGCGCCCAGCGCCATGTTGATCGAGGCGAGCTCGTCCTCGGCCTGCACCAGCGTACCGCCGACCTTCGGCAGCGCGGGCGAGAGCCATTCGAGCAGCTCGGTCGCCGGCGTGATCGGGTAGGCGGCCACGAAGCGCACGCCGCCGCGCAGCGCGCCGTAGCCCGCGGCTTCGTTGCCGCTGATCAGCCAGCGCTCCGTTTTCGCCGGCGGCGCACCGAGCGAGAAGCCCTCGAGCGAGGCGGCGTGGGCGAAGCCCGCCTTCGCCGCCACGATGCCGGCGTCGAGGCCCTTCTTCAGCGTCTTTCTCGCCGCTTTCTCGACCGCGTCGAAAGGCAACCCGGTCAGGCGCGCGAGCGCGCCGAGCGCCACCATGCTGGGCCAGGCGCCCGGCACCGCGTCGGCCGCGATCTTCTTCAGCGGCAGCGGCACGTAGCGCGCGCCGCTGCGCGTGAAGACCTCGGGCGGCTCGCCCTGCGCCGGATCGCCCACGATCAGGCTCCCCGGGCCGAGCGGCAGCTCGGCGGCGAAGCGGTTCACGTTCTGCCAGTCGATCGCTGCCAGAATCTGGAAGCGGTCGTCCTGCGCGTCGGTTGGGAAGCTCGAGATGCGCACCATGGCGGCCGCCTCGCCGCCGCGGATCTGCGGCCCGCTGGTGCGCGTCATGAGCGCGTAGTAGCCGGCGAGCGCCGCCGCCTCGAGCAGCATGTTGCCGGCGGTCATCACGCCGGCGCCGCCGCTGCCGGCGAGCGCCACGGAAACCGATCGAATCGCATCCATGGCGCCCATCTGAACGCAAGCCGAGACGCCATTCTTTGCGGTAGATCAAGTCCGGGCGCTTTCACGGCGTATTTAATCGGTACTCGAATGCCAATTTGAAGAGGAGAGCACCATGGCCGCGCCGGAGACACGCTTCCTGAGGAGCCACGACCTCGCCGAGGGGCCGCTCGACGCGGGGGTGCGCTTCGAGCGTCGCCCGGCGCGCAAGCCCGACGGCACGATAGTGCAGGGCCTCTTCAACGCCTGGATCTGGCTCGACAACCCTTCGCAGTACAACTCCTACACCACCGAGATGGTGAAGAGCGTGATCCTCGCCTTCCGCGCCGCGTCAAACGCGCGCGACGTGGCGAGCGTGGTGTTCACCGGCGCGGGCGACAAGGCCTTCTGCACCGGCGGCAACACCAAGGAGTACGCCGAGTACTACGCCGGGCGGCCGCAGGAGTACCGGCAGTACATGCGCCTGTTCAACGACATGGTGTCGGCGATCCTCGCCTGTGACAAGCCGGTGGTCTGCCGCGTGAACGGCATGCGCATCGGCGGCGGCCAGGAGCTCGGCCTCGCGTGCGATTTCTCCGTGGCGCAGGACCTGGCGCGCTTCGGGCAGGCCGGCCCGAAGCACGGCTCCGCGCCCATCGGCGGCGCCACCGATTTCCTGCCGGTGGTGATCGGCGCCGAGCGCGCCATGGCCGCGTGCGTGCTGTGCGAGCCGTTCTCCGCGCACGAGGCCTACCACGCCGGCATGCTCACCGACGTCGTTCCGGCACTGAAGGTCGACGGCAAGTTCGTCGCCAATCCGCTGGTGGAAACGCAGCGCGTATACGACGATTTCGGTCGCCTGGCATTCGGGAAACAGAAATCCGGAAAGCCACTGGAAGAAGGAAAGGCGCTTCTCAAGCGAGGTACGGTCGATCTCTCGCTGCTCGACGACAAGGTCGAGGAGCTGTGCGCGAAGATGCTGCTCACCTTCCCTGACTGCACCACCAAGACCATCGAGGAGCTGAGGAAGCCGAAGCTCGAGGCGTGGAACCGCAACAAGGAGAACCACCGCGCCTGGCTCGCGCTCAACATGGTCACCGAGGCGCGCGCCGGCTTCACCGCCTTCAACGAAGGCCCGAAGGATGACCGCGAGGTCGACTTCATCCTGCTGCGGCAGAAAATCGCCGCCGGCCAGCCGTGGGTCGGCGAGCTGCACGAGCAGATCCAGCCGAAGGCGGGCAAGGCGTGAGCGCCGTCCAGACCGATTTTTGCCTGAAGGTCCGGCTCGAGCGCGACGGCACGTTGCTCAGGCTGCGGCTGGCAAGGCCGAAGGCCAACGTCATCGATGCGGAAATGATCGCTGCGCTTTCCCGTGCTTTTGCCTCCCACAGGGAAAACAGCAAACTGCTCGCCGTGCTGCTCGACCACGAGGGGCCGCATTTCTCCTTCGGCGCGAGCGTGGAGGAGCACCTGCCCGGACGCTGCGAGGACATGCTCGCGCAGCTGCACGCGCTCATCGCCGCCATGCTCGAGTGGCCGAAGCCGATCCTGGTGTGCGCCGGCGGCCAGTGCCTGGGCGGCGGCCTGGAGCTCGCCATGGCGGGGCACCTGCTGTTCGTCGCGAGCGACGCGCGGCTCGGGCAGCCGGAGATCAAGCTCGGCGTGTTCGCGCCGGCCGCCTCGGTGCTGCTGCCGCTGCGCATCGGGCAGGCGCGCGCCGAGGACCTGCTGCTTTCCGGGCGCTCGATCGACGGCGAGACCGCCGCGGCCTGGGGACTGGCGAACGGCGTTTCCGGCAACCCGGAGCTCGCCGCGCTCGACTACTTCGACCGCAACCTGTCGGACAAGAGCGGCGCGGCCATCGCGCACGCGGTGCGCGCGGCGCGCGAGCCGTTCGCCGAGCTGGCGCGCGCGCGCCTGGAAGACGTGGAAGCCCGCTACCTGGAGAAGCTCATGACAACGCGCGACGCCAACGAAGGCCTGCAGGCCTTCATCGAGAAGCGCCAACCGAAATGGGAGCACCGATGAGCGTGCAGGACATCGTGAAGCGCTGTGAGACGCTGTTCGAGGACCTCGAGTTCAACGCCGTCAAGCAATGGAAGGCGGCGCACCCGGGCGCGAAGGCGATCGGCTACATGCCGATCTACGTGCCGCGCGAGATCGTGCACGCCGCGGGCATGCTGCCGGTGGGCATCTTCGGCGGCGGCGACCAGCTCGAGGTGATCCAGGGCGACGCCTACTACCAGAGCTACATCTGCCGCATCCCGCGCTCGACCATCGAGCTCGGCCTCACCGGCAAGCTCGACTGCCTCGACGGCATGCTGTTCCCGTCGATCTGCGACGTGATCCGCAACCTCTCGGGCATGTGGCAGATCATGTTCAAGGACAAGTATGTCAAGTACTTCGACCTGCCGCAGAACTACGACGACTCGACCGGCGGCGCCTTTTACGTCCACGAGATGCAGACGCTTTGCGGCGATCTGGAAAAAATTTCCAACAGAAAGATCACTGACGACGACCTGCGGCGCTCCATCGCCGTCTACAACGAAAACCGCCGCGCGATACGGGAGCTGTACGCCTACCGCGCGCAGAAGCCGTGGCAGGCGCCGACTTCGGAGGTGTATCTCGTGCTGCGCGCCGGCGCCGTGCTGCCGCCGGAGGAGCACACGGTGCTGGTACGCCAGTACATCGGGGAAACCGACAAGGAGAAAAGACCGCAGCGCGACAACGCCCGCGTCGTGCTTACCGGCTCCTTCTGCGAGCAGCCGCCGCTCGGCCTCATCAAGTCGATCGAGATGGCGGGCTGCTACGTGGTGGACGACGACTTCCAGCTCTGCCAGAGCATGCTTCTGGACGACGTTTCTCTGGAAAAAGACCCCCTCCAGGCGCTGTCGGAGGCGTTCCTGCACCGCTCGGCGCAGACCTCCTCCAAGTACGACGAGAAGAAGGAGGACAAGGGCAGGCACCTCCTGCGCCAGGTGAAGACGCGCGGCGCCGAGGGCGTGATTTTCGCCGCCGCGTCGTTCTGCGACCCGGCGCTGCTCGAGCGGCCGATGCTGCTCGAGATCCTCGCCAAGCACAAGGTCCCGTACACCGCCTTCAAGTACGCGGAGAACACCGGCCAGATGGCGCCGATCCGCGAGCAGACGGGCACTTTCGCCGACTCGATCAAGCTGTGGAGCGCCGCATGAACACGAAAACGGCAGCGAAGAAGGAAGTCGTCAAGGAAGACGCGATGTGGTTGCAGAAGGAGATGATCAACCGCAACTACCACGAGGTGGCGACCGCGCGCGAGGCCGGTCGCAAGGTCTCGGCCACCTTCGTGCCGGGCAACCTGAACGAGCTGTTGATGTGCTTCGACTTCGCGCGGCGGCTGCCCGAGACCGACGCGCTGCAGAACGGCCTGCGCAAGAAGTCCGGCAAGATGATCATGGACGCCGAGCGCGACGGGCATTCCGAGGACGTCTGCACCTACGTCAAGTCCGACCTGGGCATGATGCTGCAGGGCCAGGTCGGCCCGACCGGCGAGCCGATGCCGCACCCGGACCTGCTGCTGCTTTCCTATACCGGCTGCTTCACCTTCATGAAGTGGTTCGAGCTGGTGCGGCAGAAATACGACTGCGAGACCGTGATGCTGCACGTGCCCTACCAGGGCGACGGCAAGATCAGCCCGGCGATGCGCGACTACGTCGTCAAGCAGCTCAAGGAGAAGGTGATTCCGACGTGCGAGCGCATCTCCGGCGTCAAGTTCGACATCGACCGCCTGCGCGAGTACATGAAGGAGTCGGTGAAGGCGGAGGAGAACCTGGTGCGCGTGCTGCAGAGCGCGAAGCACCGGCCGAGCCCGATCGACGGCTACTTCGGCGCCGTGTACTACATCGGCCCGATGTTCACCGCCTTCCGCGGCGTCGCGGACGCCACGCGCTACTACGAGGTCCTATGGTCTGAAGTCGAAGCGCGCATCAAGGAAGGAAAAGGCCCGGTCACCCCCGAAGGCGACCATCCGGGCGAGAAATACCGCCTGGTGGTCGAGGGCCCGCCCAACTGGACCAGCTTCCGCGACTTCTGGAAGATGTTCTACGACGAGGGCGCGGTGGTGGTCGCCTCCACCTACTCCAAGGTGGGCGGGGTCTACGACTTCGGCTTCCGCCACGACGCGAGCCGGCCGCTCGAGTCGCTCGCCGAGTACTGCCTGGGCTGCTACACCAACCTCAACTTCCCGCAGCGCATAGACATGATCTGCCGGTACATGGACGAGTACCAGGCCGACGGCCTGCTCATCAACTCGATCAAGAGCTGCAACAGCTTCTCCGCCGGGCAGCTGCTCATCCTGCGCGAGGTGGAGAAGCGCACCGGCAAGCCGGCGGCCTTCGTCGAGTCCGACCTGGTCGACCCGCGCTACTTCTCGGCGGCCAACATAAAGAACCGCCTCGAAAGCTACTTCCAGATGATCAAACAGAAGCGAATGGCGGTGGCGGCATGAAGACCTTCATCGGCATCGACCTCGGCTCCACCACGACGAAGGCCGTGGTAATGGACGAGCGGCAGACGGTGCTCGGGCGCGGCATCACCAATTCGCGCTCGAACTACGACACCGCGGCGACCATCGCCAAGCAGGAAGCGCTGGTTGCGGCGCGGTTTTTCCTGTTCAGGAAAACGCTCTCGGGCGCCGTCGACGGCGACCTGGACGGCTTCCTCGCCCAGCTCGAGCGCGACTTCCGCCTCGAGCAATACCTCGAGCAGCTCGCCGACCTCGAGCAGGTCTGCGAGCGCAACGTCGCGACGGCGAAGTTCGGCGACGCGGCAGCCGGGGTTGCCGCTGCCCTCAAGACGCTTTTTTCTCTCCTACAGAAAGAAGCACCGGCGCTGTTCGCCCCCGGGGCGAGGAGAAAGAGCGACTTCTTCCGCGACATCGCCGGGGCGCAGTACCTGGCGCTCGGCGAGCAGGTGGCGAAGGACGCGAGCGTGCGCTACGACATGCTGCTCAACGTCTTCGACCGCTCGATCATCGAGGTGGAGAACCGCGTGTACGACGCCTCGATCAAGACGCACCTGCTCGCGGCGCTCGAGCGCGCGTTTGTCGCCTTGCCGCACACAAGGGCTTTTTCAGAACGAATACGGAAGCCTATCCAGTCGGTGCTCGACACCGACATGGACGAGACTTACGTCGTCGGCACGGGCTACGGGCGGGCGCGGCTGCCCTTCTCCAAGGAGCACATCCGCTCGGAGATCCTCTGCCACGGCCTGGGCGCGCACGTCATGTACCCGGATACCGCCACGGTGCTGGACATCGGCGGCCAGGACACCAAGGCGATCCAGGTCGACAGGCAGGGCATCGTCGAGTCCTTCCAGATGAATGACCGCTGCGCCGCGGGCTGCGGCCGCTACCTCGGTTACATCGCCGACGAGATGAACATGGGCCTGCACGAGCTGGGACCGCTCGCCATGAAGGCGACCAAAACGGTGCGCATCAACTCGACCTGCACGGTGTTCGCCGGCGCCGAGCTGCGCGACCGCCTGGCGCTCGGCGAGAAGCGCGAGGACATCATGGCCGGCCTGCACCGCGCCATCGTGCTGCGCGCCATGTCGATCCTGGCGCGCTCGGGCGGCATTCGCAACGAGTTCACCTTCACCGGCGGCGTGGCGAAGAACGAGGCGGCGGTGAAGGCGCTCACCGACCTGGTGCGCGAGAACTACGGCGAGATGACCCTCAACATCAACCCCGACTCCATCTACACCGGCGCGCTCGGCGCCGCGACCTTCGCCTGGCGCGCGGTGATGGAGGAGGGCAAGACCGCGGAAGCCCGCGAGAAGGTGGCCGCATGACCTACACGATCGGAATCGACATCGGCTCCGGCGCGGTGAAGACCGTGCTGTTCCGCGACGAGGAGTGGCTGGCGAAGCGCTGCGAGCGCATCCGCCGGCGCGACCCTATGGAGCTGGCCCGGCAAGGCTACGAGGAGGTGTTGAAAGAAACCAATCTTGGTGAAAAGGACATCGCCTATACCGCCACTACGGGCGAGGGCGAGAACGTCAAGTTCGCCACCGGGCACTTCTACTCCATGACCACGCACGCGCGCGGCGGCGTGTTTCTCAACCCGACGGCGCGCGCGGTGGTGGACATCGGCGCGCTGAACGGCCGCGCCATCTACATCGACGAGCGCGGCAAGGTGCTCTCCTACAAGATGACCAGCCAGTGCGCCTCGGGCTCCGGGCAGTTCCTGGAGAACATCGCCCGCTACCTCGGCGTCGCGGTGGAGGAGATCGGCCCGCTCTCGAAGAGCGCCAAGACGCCCGAGAAGGTGAGCTCCATCTGCGCCGTGCTCGCGGAGACCGACGTCATCAACATGGTTTCGCGCGGCATCGCCACGCCCGACATCCTCAAGGGCATCCACATCTCGATGGCCTCGCGCCTGGTGAAGCTGCTCAAGGTGACCGGCATCAAGTCGGGCACCGTGCTGCTCTCCGGCGGCCTGGCGCTGGACGAAGGCCTGCTCGCGGCGCTGCAGGAGGAGCTGGTCAACGAGAAGATCGCGGGCATCACCGCGGTGAACCATCCCGACTCGATCTACGCCGGCGCCATCGGCGCCGCCCTGTGGGGCGCGTTCCGCCACGCGAAGCTGAAGGACCTTCAACAGAAGATTGCTGCCTAGGAGAGGAGCAAAGCATGGCACTGACCATCAACGATGCCTGCACGCTGTGCGACGCCTGCGTGCCGGTGTGCCCCAACGAGGCGATCAAGGCGGGCGAGCCGGTCTATGTTATCGACCCGCTGAAGTGCACCGAGTGCGTCGGCGCGCACGACGAGCCGCAGTGCAAGCTCGTCTGCCCCTCCGACTGCATCGT
>Ga0247825_10002846_pt1 | contig 11415 bp, 9 predicted proteins | sample 13C_Vanillin_Day_FD_194413 | JGI IMG/M metagenome (GOLD analysis project Ga0247825, IMG submission 194413) | Soil microbial communities from agricultural site in Penn Yan, New York, United States - 13C_Vanillin_Day48 | ecosystem: Environmental > Terrestrial > Soil > Agricultural land | place... | reverse complement strand
GGCATCTCCCCCACGCCGGCCTCCTGGCTGTCGGCGTTCAGCCCCTGAGCGGACAGGCGGGCCGTGATGAGTGCGCCGATCGCGGCGCTGCCGAGGACGGCGCCGACCTGGCGGGTCGTGTTGTACACGCCTGCTCCGGCGCCCGCCTGATGGGGCGGAAGGTTGTGCGTGGCCGTGGCCGCGAGCGGCGACCAGATACACGCGTTGGCGAGGCCGATCAGTCCGATGGGCAGCAGCAGTTCCCAGATCGCCACGTCGGGTGACATGACCATGGACAGCCAGGCGAGTGCGATCGAGAACAGCAGGAATCCGGCGCCCGCGATGTACCGCGGGTGGGTGCGGTCCACGAGCTTGCCGATGAACGGGGCGAACACGCCGGTGAGGACGGCCATGGGCACGAGCAGCAGGGCCGACCGTGTGGGCGACAGACCCCGCACCGCCTGCGTGTAGAACATCAGCGGCAGGACCATCGCGGTGATCGCGAATCCCATCGAGGTGATCGCCACGTTGGCGAGCGAGAAGTTGCGGTCCTTGAACAGGCCCAGGGGCAGGAGCGGCTCGTTCTTGTTCCAGGACTGGTACCAGACGAAGACGCCGAGTAGGACGAGGCCGGCGCCGATCGACGCCAGCACGGTCGCCGACCAGTCGTAGGAGCTGCCTTCCTGGATTCCGAACACGAGGAAGAACATGCCGAGCGCGCTGAGGACGACCCCGGGGATGTCGAACTTGTGCTCGTGGGTCTCGAGCGACGGCACCAGTCGCCAGGCCAGCACGAACGCGATCACGCCCACGGGCACGTTGACGATGAAGATCCACTCCCAGCCGAGGTTGTCCACGAGGACGCCGCCCGCCAGCGGTCCCACCAGGGTGGCGACACCCGCGACGGCGCCCCACAGACCCATCGCGGTGCCGCGGCGGTCCGGCGGGAACGTGCGGGTGATGACGGCCATCGTCTGCGGCGTCATCAGTGCGGCGCCCAGTCCCTGGAAGACCCGGGCGACGATGAGCATGGTGATGGTGCCGGACAGGCCGCACCACAGCGACGCCCCGGTGAACAGGACGAGCCCGATCAGGTAGATGTTCTTGGGACCGAACCGATCACCGAGTCGACCGGTGACCAGCAGCGGCACCGCGTAGGCCAGCAGGTACGCGCTGGTGACCCAGACGACCTTGTTGATGTCGGTGTGCAGGTCGTTCATGATCGCCGGGTTGGCCACCGCGACGATGGTGCTGTCGACGAGGATCATGAAGAAGCCGATGACGAGGGCCCACAGGGCCGGCCACGGATTTCGATGCTCGGGTGGCGACGTGGGTGGTGCGGTGCGCTCGGTGTCCATCATCAATCCTTTACTGAACCGGATGGGATCCGGCGTGAGTGTGTCAGTCGTTCGAGAAGTTCCGGCGAAAGCCACGGGAGGGCTCCGGAGTCGATGTCGGCCACCAGGGCGCTGAGCCATTCGTGCTCCGCGCGGGCAACGGTGACGAGAAATTCGTTGCCGAGGAGGAAGATCCTGGGGGTCTCGGTGGAACAGGCGAGCGCGGCAGCGGTCTCGAGTTCGTCGATTTCGCGGGTGAGGTGATCGAGCCGTTCCCGGAGCAGTTCCACCACGGTGGGGGCGGCGACGTTGTGCGCCTCCGCCAGTGCGAGCGGGAACTGCGGGTACTCGTGCACCGGGGTGGCGAGCATGTCGCTGACCCGGTGGACGAGCGCTTCCCGGCCCGCCTCGGTGACCTCGTACATGGTGCGTTCGGGCCGGTTTCCCGCCCGGTCGGTACCGGTGGTGCGCACCAGCCCTTCGCCTTCGAGCCTGCTCACGGTGTGATACAGCGACCCCGGCCGGATCTTCACGACGCGTCCACGCCGGGCGGCGGCGAGTTGGTACATCTCGTACGGATGCATCGTCCGCTCACACAGCAGACCGAGGATGGTGACACCGAGCGGCGTGAGTGCCATTGTCACCACCTCCACTACTCCACGTCGAATTACTCCACGTGGAATATACCGTCCGGGCGGATGGGGAACAAGCGGTTACCGTGGGTCCGGTGGACTCCCATCACCTCGACATCATTCGACTCGCCTGGTCACGCGAACTGGGATTACCCGATGACGCTCTGTCCACCCGGCCGGGCGCCGACGACCGCGCCGTCCGGGTCGACGACGACACGGACACGATCCGCTTCCTGCGCCTGGGCGAGACGTGCGCGCTCGTCGGACCGCGGTGGGCGATCGAGCGCGCCGACGGGCACACGTCGGAGGAACTGACCGAATCCGCAACCCTGCTCGCCCTCACCCAGGATCGGTCCGGACGGTGCGCCGGTCCCGTGGCGCTCGCGTTCGGCACCGACTACCAGGACCCGGCGACCGGGCGGCCACCGCTCGTCTCCCACGAACACGACCACGTCCGGCAGGTCGAGGAGGCGTGTCCCCCGGACGACGTCACCGAGGCCCGCCTGGGTGACCGCGACCGATGGTTCACGATTCTCGACGACGCGCAGCAACCGGTCAGTTCCGCCGGGTACGCCGAGTTCCAGGGTTTCCTCGCCGATGTCGGTGTGCTGACGGCGCCGGCGTTCCGGCGGCAGGGACTGGGCGCCACGGTCGCCGGGATCGCCACCGACGACGCGCTCGACAGCGGCCTGATCGCCCAATGTCGTTCACCCCGCGACAATCTGGCCTCGCGCGCGCTCGCCGCTCGCGCCGGGTACCGGGAACTGGGAACGTATGCCGCGGTCACGATCTCCCGAAGTACGCTCTGAGAGACATCGAAGGACGGGGACGAGTCGACCATGACAGAACGAACGGCAGAACCGCACAGCACGGAAGGCGCCTACGTCGAATCCGGCGCCGAGTTCACGCGCGACACCCACTACATCCCCACCCGCATCACGGCCGACGGCCGCGACGGCTATCCGGTCGAACCGGGCCGCTACCGCCTCGTCGCCGCTCGGGCGTGCCCGTGGGCCAACCGCGCGATCATCGTCCGGCGACTTCTCGGACTCGAGGACGCGTTGTCCATGGGACTGTGCGGCCCCACCCACGACAAGCGCAGCTGGACTTTCGATCTCGATCCGGACGGGCTCGACCCCGTGCTGAAGATCCCGCGCCTGCAGGACGCGTACTTCGCACGTTTCCCGGACTACCCCCGCGGCATCACCGTGCCCGCGATCGTCGACGTCCCCACCGGGCAGGTGGTCACCAACGACTACCCGCAGATCACCCTGGATCTGTCCTCGGAATGGACGCAGTACCACCGCGAGGGCGCGCCCGACCTGTACCCCGAGCCGCTGCGCGACGAGATCGACGAGGTCGCCGATCTCGTGTTCCGCGACGTCAACAACGGGGTGTACCGGTGCGGTTTCGCCGGCTCCCAGGAGGCGTACGAATCCGCGTACGACCGCCTGTTCGCCCGCCTCGACTGGCTCGAGGACCGTCTGACCGACCGCAGGTTCCTCGTCGGCGACACGATCACCGAGGCCGACGTGCGCCTGTTCACCACCCTGGCCCGGTTCGACGCGGTCTATCACGGCCATTTCAAGTGCAATCGGAACAAACTCGACGAGATGCCCGTGCTGTGGAGTTATGCCCGCGATCTCTTCCAGACACCCGGGTTCGGCGACACCATCGACTTCACCCAGATCAAGCAGCACTACTACATCGTGCACACCGACATCAATCCCACCCGGATCGTGCCGAAGGGGCCAGACCTGTCCGGCTGGCTCGAGCCACACGGGCGTGAACAACTCGGCGGCAGGCCGTTCGGGGACGGCACGCCGCCACCTCCGCCGAAGCCCGGCGAGGAGGTCCCGGCCGGGCACCGGGCGTGATCGGGCGGATCTACGAGCCGGTGTAGGTGCCGAAACTCCAGAACACGCCCTCGGGGTCGCGGCAGGTGAAGCCGCGCGATCCGTAGTCCTCGTCCCGCAGTCCGCGGACGATCGTGGCGCCGGCGGCCACGGCACGCTCGTGGAGCGCGTCGGGGTCGTCGACGACGAGGTACACCGAGCCCGTCCCCGGCGGCAGGTCGCTGATGACCGAGTCCTCACTGGGCGAGCCGAGCATGATCCCGCCGCCCTTGGGCCAGCCGAGTTCGGCGTGATCGACCCGGTCGCCCTCGCCGTACACCGCGTTCTCGGCGAACCCGAAGGCGTCGACGAGGAAGCGGATCGCGGCCCGCGCGTCGCGGTAGACGAGGGTGGGCCACACATATGTGGTGTGCGTCGAAGTAGTCATGTCATCACTCTGCGCCGTCGTCGTGGTAGGGGTCTTGGACGAATGAGAACGGGTCGATCTCGCGCCACCGCGACGGCGCGACGCCCGCGAGGTCGCGCCAGTCCCGCGCCATGTGCGCCTGGTCGTAATACCCGCACGACGCGGACACGTCGGCGAGTGTCGCCCCGGCGGCACCCTTGAGCATCCGGTGCGAGCGGTGGAAACGGGACAACCGCACCACGTCCTTGGGTGTCACGCCGTATTCCGCGACGAACTTGTTCACCAGATGTCTTCGGCTCCAGCCGACGTCGTGCGCGACGTCACCGACCCGGGCGCCGTCGCCGGCGACGAGCAGCTGCCAGGCGCGGGTGAGGTGCGGGTCGATCTCCGCCGGCGCCGCGCGGCGCGTCAGGACCTCGTCGAGGATCGCGAACCGCTCGTCCCAGCCGGGTTCGAGCGACAGCCGTTCGGTCAGTTCCCCCGCGTCGGGACCGAGCAGGTCCTCGAGCCCGACGACCCAGGGGCCGAGCGCTGCCGTGGGGACCCCCAGCAGCGCCCGGGCGCCGAGAGGACTGAGGGCCAACTGGACGCCGTGCTGGTTGCCGTCGTGCCGGATCGTCACCGGTGCCGTGGCGATGCCGCTGGCCAGAGTGTCGAAACGACCGGGCGCCTGCTCGGGCGTCGCCTGGGCGGCGATGTCGAGCGGCTCGTCGATCGTCACGATCACCGTGAGGCAGGGCGACGGCAGACCGAGGTGGATGCCGGGCTCGAAACCGGCCAGCCGATACCCGTCGTACCCCGTGACCAGCGCGCGCAACGGTTCCGCCGGGCGCCGGAAGGCCCCGGACGACACCGCGGTATCGCTGTCGACGACGCTCACGAAACCAGCCTAGGCAACGGTGCCGACACCGGCCACAGCGTCAACTCACCTACAGTCGGTGCCAGCACACTCGAAGCACAGGCGAGACGGGAGCCCCGATGGCTGGCAATGGTGGACCGGTGGAGAAGGTACTGGTCTCGGTCCTCGACAACGGAAGCCGTCTCCAGGCTCCCGCGGTGGCGAAGTACGTCGAATGGGTCCGGCGCTCGCACCCCGGTGAGTCGCCCGCGCAGATCGTCGAGCGGATGGAGAAGATGTTCCTGCTGGCCGTGACGGGCAGCGGAAGTGCAGTCGGCGCCACCGCCGCGATTCCCGGGGTCGGCACCGTCGCGTCCATCGCGGCGGTGGGCGCCGAATCGGCGTTCTTCCTCGAAGCGGCGGCGCTGCTCACTCTCGCGGTCGCATCGGTGCACGGCATCTCGGCCGCCGACCACCAGCAGCGGCGCGCACTCGTCCTGTCGGTGGCGCTCGGCGAATCGGGCATGGAAATCGTCCAGAAGGCGACGGGCGTGACGGCGAAGAACTGGGCGAGCGCCATCACCAGCCGCATACCCGGCCCCACCATGAAGGGGATGAACAGCAGGCTGGTGCGCAAGTTCATCACCAAGTACGCTGCCCGCCGCAGCGCGCTGGTCCTCGGCAAGCTCGTGCCCGCAGGCATCGGCGCGGCCATCGGCGGCGCGGGCAACCGGGCCATCGGCAAGGGTGTCGTCAAGAACGCGCGTGAAGCGTTCGGGCCCGCCCCGGCCCGCTGGCCGGACGAACTTCGCGCGATCGAGGCCTGACCTAGTGGGCGAAGTGCTGTTCCGTCGAACGCCCGCCACCCTTCTCGCGGAGTTCGGCGCACACTTCCTCGATCGCCTCGGCGACGAGGGATCCGAGATCGGCGCTGAAGCCCTCGCGCACGACGATGCGCAGGACCGCCACGTCCTCCGCGTCGGCGGGCATCGTGTAGGCGGGCACCTGCCACCCCCGCGCCCGCAACTCGTGTGACACGTCGAAGACCGTGAACCCGGGGTCACCGACGAGTTCGAACGCCACCACCGGAATGTCGGTGCCGTCCGTGATCAGGGTGAAGCCGTCGATCTCGGCGATGCGTTTGCCCACGCGAACTGCGGTGTCGCGCAACGTCTGCATGATCGACCGGTAGCCGGCCCGGCCCAGTCGCAGGAAGTTGTAGTACTGCCCCACCACCTGATTGCCGGGCCGCGAGAAGTTCAGGGTGAACGTCGGCATGTCGCCGCCCAGGTAGTTGACCCGGAACACCAGCCCCTCGGGAAGGTGTTCTTTGTCGCGCCACACCACGAACCCGATCCCCGGATACGTCAGACCGTACTTGTGGCCACTCACGTTGATCGAGGCCACGCGCGGAACCCGGAAGTCCCACAACAACTCCGGCTGCAGGAAGGGAACGACGAAGCCACCGCTCGCCGCGTCCACGTGGATCGGGACGTCCGGGCCGCCGGACGCAGCAAGTTCGTCGAGAGCGTCCGCGATCGCCGCCACCGGCTCGAGCTCCCCCGTATAGGTGGTGCCCACGATCACGACCGCTCCGATCGTGTTCTCGTCGACCGCGTCCCGAACCTGCTCCGGCGTGATGACGTAGCGGCCCTTCTCCATCGGCAGGTACTTCGGCTCGACGTCGAAGTACCGGCAAAACTTCTCCCACACCACCTGCACGTTGCTGCCGAGCACCAGATTCGGGCGCGCAGTGTCCTTCCCGGCCGCCTCCCGCTTCGCCCGCCACAGCCACTTGAGCGCGAGACCACCGAGCATGACCGCCTCGCTCGAACCGATCGTCGAGACGCCGGTGGCGCTGGCCGGGTCGGTGGTCGACAGGTCGGGAGCGTGGAACAGATCGGCCACCATCGACACGCACCGGGACTCGATCGCCGCGGTCGCGGGATACTCGTCCTTGTCGATCATGTTCTTGTCGAACGTCTCGGCCATCAGCTTGTCGGCCTCGGGATCCATCCATGTGGTGACGAACGTGGCGAGGTTCAGCCGCGAACTGCCGTCGAGCATCAACTCGTCGTGGATGAACCGGTACGCGGCCTCGGGATCGGTTTCCTCGTCCGGCAGCCGCAGCGCCGGAAACGGATCGATCGAGAGGCGCCCCGTGTAGGCGGGAGAAATGACGTCGCGATGGTGATGGTGGTGCTTGCTCATGTACGTCCCCAATCGATTGGTTTCAGCATGCGCCGTCGCAGACGCCCTGTACGTCAGTTGGTGAATCTCGGCACGGCAGCCCAGTAGGGTCGAAACAGTTCCATTCGATTGTGGCAGGGGAGGACGGGTTGACCACAGCAATCCCGGGAAGTTTCGCGGCGCCGATCGAGGTGCGGGGGCTGTCGAAGCGCTTCAAGAACGTCGACGCCGTCACGGACCTCAGCTTCACCGTGCCGCAGGGATCGATCACCGGATTCCTCGGGCCCAACGGGTCCGGCAAGACCACGACACTGAGGATGATCCTCGGTCTCGTGAAGCCGACGTCGGGCGCCTCCACGGTCGCCGGTGTGCCGATCAAATCGCTCGTCGACCCCGCGCGCACGGTCGGCGCCGTCCTGGACTCGCAGAGCCTGCACCCCAACCGCACGGCGCTCGACCACCTGAAGGTGTACGCGTCCGCGATCGGGGTACCGGACGGACGCGCACTGCAGGTGCTCGCGCTCGTCGGACTGGAGGACGTCGCCGGGCGCAAGGCGGGCGGCTTCTCCCTCGGCATGCGCCAGCGGCTGTCGCTGGCGACGGCGCTGCTGGGTGATCCGCGAATCCTGATCCTCGACGAACCGGCCAACGGACTCGACCCCGAGGGCATCGCCTGGCTGCGCGAGTTCCTCAAGGGCTTCGCCGCATCCGGCCGGACCGTGCTGATCTCGAGCCACATCCTCCGCGAAGTGGAACAGACCGTCGACAATCTGGTGATCGTCAGCCGCGGCGCCCTCGTCTATCAGGGACGCATGGAGGAGCTGCGCAAGTCGCAGCAGAGCAGGCTGCTGGTCGCGTCCTCGAGCCCGCCCGCCCTGGCCACCGCCCTCGCCGCCAGGGGCATCGTCGATGCCCGCTCGCTCGCCGACGGACGCCTCGCCGTCGTCGGCGCGTCCCTCGAACTCGTCGAGTCCGTCGCCGCGGACGCCGGGGTGACGATCTTCGGCGCCGTCGGCGATCACATCGACCTGGAGCAACTCTTCCTGTCGATGACCGCAGGCCAGTACGTGGCCGGAGCGAGTGCCGCCGCGCCCTCGGGGTACGGCCAGCCGCCGACGTACGCGCCCCAGCCCGGGTACGCACCTCCCGGGTACGCCCCGCAACCGGGTTACGGTCCGCCACCCGGGTACGGCCCGCAACCGGGCTACGGTCCGCCACCCGCACACCCCCAGCACGGTCCGATGTCCGGAGGTCCGCGATGACAGCGCTGCTCACCGCGGAATTCCGCAAGGTCACCACACTGCGGTTCTGGTGGATGCTCGGTCTGGCGCCACTGATCGTCGGGATGTTCTCGAGCGCGATCACCCTGCCCGTGATGCGCGCGTTCACCGACGCGTTCGAGGCCGATCCGAACGAGGCCAACCTCGCCGCCACCCTGTTCGGCCTGGCGGTCGCCGTCGCCCTCGTCGTCCTGTTCGCCGCGGTCTTCGGGGCGGTGAACGTGGGCACGGAATTCCGGTACAAGACGCTCACCACCACGTTCCTCACCGCCCGCGGCCGGGACGGGGTGATCGGCACCAAGCTCGCCGTCACCGCGGCCTTCGGCTTCTTCTACTGCCTCGTGGTGGAGGTGGTCAGCGTCGCCCTGCTGCTGACGTTCGGCGGGGACACCTTCGAACTGCGCGGATCCCTGTTCGCCATGCTCGGGGCGGCCCTGATCTGCGGGGCGTTGTGGGCGCTCATCGGCGGCGGCGTGTCGATGCTCACCGGCTCGTCCGTCGGCAGCTGCATCGCCCTCGTGGTCTGGTACACCCTCGGCGAGATGATCCTCCGGTCGATCCTCAGCGGGATCGGCATCGGATCCGTCGGCAGTGTCCTCCCCGTGTCGGCCACCCTCGGGACGGTCGCGAACGCGGCCGCCGGCAACGAGATCGACTGGCTGACGCTCTGGCCCACCGCGCCCCTCGCCCTGCTCGTGTGGACGGCGGTCTTCGTCGGCGGCGGTTGGGCGCTCACCCGGCAGCGCGACATCACCTGACGCAGCGCCGGGTGCCGCCCCTGTCGGTACCCGGCGCTAACGTGGATCCAGTGGCAAGTGAGAGTGCGTCCGGTTCGGTGATCGAACGGGAGCAGACGCTGGAGCAGGATCAGGCACGGCCGGGTTGGATTCGACGGCTGAGCGGTGAGTGCTGGGCGCACCGCCGTGTCGCACTCGGCGCCCTGTCCGTGACGGTCGTCGCCGCCGGGATCGACATCTCGTTCCCCCTCCTCACCAAGTACGCGGTCGATGCCGCGGGCTCGGGTAGCGCCACTCAGGTGATCGGCATCGCCGCCCTGCTCATCGCACTGCTCGCGTGCGTCCGCTTCGGCTGCCAGTACGGCCGCCGGATGCTCGCAGGCAAGCTGTCGCTCGACGTCCAGCACGATCTGCGGCTGGGCCTGCTGGGCGCGCTGCAACGCCTCGACGGGCGGGGGCAGGATCAGATCCGCACCGGACAGGTGGTCTCGCGGTCCATCACCGACCTCCAGCTGGTGCAGGGCCTGCTCGCCATGGTCCCGTTGTCGGCGGGCGCGTTGCTCCAATTCGTCCTCGCGCTCGGCATCATGGCCTGGCTGTCACCGCTGCTGACCGTCGTCGCGCTGGTGATCGTCCCCGCCGTGTGCCTCGTCGTCTACGTAATGCGCCCGAAACTGTTCGCGGCCACCTGGTCGGCGCAGCAACGGGCAGCCGACCTCGCGCAGCACGTCGAGGAGACCGTCACCGGTGTCCGCGTCGTCAAGGGGTTCGGCCAGGAGCGCCGGGCCGTCGACCAGCTCGAAGACCACAGCCGGACGCTGTACGCCGAACGCCTGCGAGCCGCCCGGATCAATGCGCGCTTCGCTCCGACCATGGCGGCACTGCCCCAGCTCGGTCTCGTCGGCGTCATCGCGGTCGGCGGCTACCTCGCCCTGCACGGTTCCATCACGATCGGCACGTTCCTCGCCTTCGCCACATACGTCGCCACGATGACCGCCGTCACCCGCACGCTGTCGTCGGTCGTGATCATGGCCCAGCTGTCCCGGGCCGCCGTCGAGCGCGTGTACGAGGTGATCGACGCCGAACCGGAGGTCGCGGACCCGCCGCACCCCACCGCACTGCCCGGCGGACCGCTGGGTGTGGACCTGCGGGCGGTCACGTTCGGATTCGAACCGGACCGGCACATCCTCCGCGGACTCGACCTGCGCATCGCGCCCGGCGAGACGGTCGCGGTGGTCGGTATGGCCGGCTCCGGCAAAACCGCCCTGTCGCTGCTGCTCCCCCGCTTCTACGCACCATCCGCGGGTTCCGTGTCCCTCACGTCGGCGGGCGAGTCGTTCGACGTCTCGCAGCTGAGCGCCGAGCAGTTGCGCGAAGCCGTCGGCCTCGTGTTCGACGAGCCGTTCCTCTTCTCCGACACCATCGCGGCCAACATCGCCCTCGGCAGGCCCGACGCCAGCGCCGAGGAGATCCGCGCCGCCGCCGACATGGCCGCCGCCGACGAGTTCGTCTCCGCGTTGCCGGACGGGTACGACACCGTGGTCGGCGAACGCGGTCTCACCCTCTCCGGCGGGCAGCGGCAGCGGATCGCGCTGGCACGCGCACTCCTCACCGACCCGAGGGTGCTGATCCTCGACGACGCGACCTCCGCCGTCGACGCCACCACCGAGGCGTCGATCTTCGCGGCGCTGCGGGCGAATCGCGGGCGGACGGCGCTGATCCTGGCGCATCGCCGCTCGACCCTGTCGCTCGCCGACCGCGTCGCCGTGCTCGACGGCGGACGGATCATCGATTCCGGCACGGTGGCCGAACTCGACGAACGGTGCCCGCTCTTCCGCGCACTGTTCGCCTCCCCCGACAACGCCGGCCCCATCGACGTCAGCCTCCCCGCGCCGAGCGAGCCGATGCCGTATCAGCGCATGCCGTCCGAGTCCGAGTTGTGGCCGGAGGACGTCGAGGAGTGGGACGTGCCCGGCTCGTCCGCCTCGTCCGGCCGCACCCCGGCGTCCGGTGCGGGCCCCGGCGGTGGCCGCACCGCCGGCGGACCGATGGCGGGAGCGCTGGGCAACGTAGCCGCGACCCCGGAGCTTCGGCAGGCCGTGGATGCGCTTCCGCCCGCCGTCGAGAGCCCGGGCATCGACACCCGGAACCTGCGCCTGC
>Ga0247825_10002845_pt1 | contig 11417 bp, 12 predicted proteins | sample 13C_Vanillin_Day_FD_194413 | JGI IMG/M metagenome (GOLD analysis project Ga0247825, IMG submission 194413) | Soil microbial communities from agricultural site in Penn Yan, New York, United States - 13C_Vanillin_Day48 | ecosystem: Environmental > Terrestrial > Soil > Agricultural land | place... | reverse complement strand
GTTCATCCGCTCCGAGGCGCCGGATCGCCACTTCCTGGCTGTGTCGAGGGTGGCCACCGTCTTCTGGGGGCTTTTTGCCAGCGCGGTCGCCGTCTCCGCCGCGCAGCTCGGTTCGCTGATCGAAGTAGTCAACCGGTTCGGCTCATATTTCTACGGTTCGATTCTCGGAGTCTTCATCCTGGCGGTCGGCTTCAAGCGTGCGACGTCGAATGGCGCGTTCGTCGGGCTCCTGGCCGGCATGACCTGTGTCGGCCTGGTCGCGACCTACACGAAGATCGCGTTTCTCTGGCACAACCTGATCGGCGCCGTGGCGGTAGTGATCGTCGGCATGATCGTGAGTGCGCTCGAGCCGGCCTCCCGCCGCTCCTCGGCGTAATGCTCGGCAAGGCGGTCGTCCTCGTCGTCGCCCTGGTGGTGCTGGCCTGGTTGATCGGGGGATTACTCCAAAACTGGAGGCGGCGCTGACTACCGGCGCGGCGGGCCTGAAGGCCCGCCCTACAGGCGTGGGAACGAATGATACGCATCTTCGTGACAGGCGGGACGTTCGACAAGAACTACGACGAGATTCGCGGCCGGCTGTCGTTCGGCGACACGCATCTCGCCGAGATGCTGCGGCTGGGCCGCTCGCGCGTTCCGCTGTCCGTTCGCACGCTGATGATGGTCGACAGCCTCGACATGACGGATGCCGACCGCGAGCTGATCGTCCGCAACTGCGCGCAGTGCGAGGAAACGCGGATCGTCATCACGCACGGGACCGACACGATGGTCGAAACCGCGACGGCGCTCTCACGTGGCGTGCCTGGCAAGACCATCGTGCTGACGGGAGCGATGATTCCCTACGCGTTCGGCAGCTCGGACGGCCTCTTCAACCTCGGGAGCGCGTTGTCGTTTGCGCAGGTGCTGCCGCCAGGTGTCTACGTCGCGATGAACGGCCAGCATTTCGCGTGGGATCGCGTCAGGAAGAATCGCGCGACCGGCGTGTTCGAAGCGGTGTGACGTTTCCGCGCGCCGAAAGGCCCGCGCTACAGAAACCGACACACCGAGGCACTGAAACACCGAGGGAAATCGAGGAACCTCAGTGCCTCGGGCGCCTCGGTGTGTCGCAGTTCTTCTTACGCGAAATCCCCGAAATAGAACAAATCGTGCTCTCCTGGCGGCGCCTGGCCCGCGCGCCTTGCGGCGTATGCGAGCTGTGCGAGATGCCGGATCTCGTGCAGCAGGATGTGCGTGACGAGCCGACGCCTCGTCATGCTGATGTCGCTGCTCGACTGGAGTCCGGTGATCACCATCGTCTGGCCGGCAGTGGTTTCGTCCAGATCGTTGATGTAGGCACGGAAGTCCGCACGCACGAGAGCTGCGTACTCGAACAGCGCTCGCCAGTCACCGGGCGGGACACCCGTGGACGGCGGTGGCACCGCGCCCTCGAGGCGCGACAGGTGGCGCCGCTCGACGAGAAACACGTGGTCGAGAAGCGCGGCGACGTCGGCGAAGCGGCCGCCTGAGTGAAACGGTACCTGCAGGCGTCCAGGATCCGCCGCGATCCATTCCCGCCATTTGCTGCGCTCGTGATCCGAATACGCGAGCAACGGGGTCAGTTCGACGTGCACGCTCACGAGCCGACCACCTCGTCGACGGACAGGAACTGGATCGGGCCGAGGTTCAACGCGCGGACCTTCGGCTCGATCGTCTTCCGGTCTCCCACGACGACGACCGACATCTTCTTCGGCTGGATGTAGGTTGCGGCCGCTTTCTGCACCGCGGCAGCCGTAACCGCCTGGATGTTCGGCACGTAGCGCTCGAAGTAGTCATCCGGCAGCTTGTAGACGACCAGTTCCTCCAGGTGCGCACCGAGATCACCGATGGTCTCGAACTCGCTCGGGAACGACAACGCGACGTAGTTCTTTGCCTTCGTAAGCTCCTCGGCGCTCACCGGTTCCTGGATGCGCGTCAGCTCCTTGAAGAACTCCTGCAGCGATTCGGCCGTCTTGTCCGTCTGCACACCGGCGGCTGCCGTGAACGGCCCCGCTGACAGGCGCATGTCGAACCGCGAGCTCGCTCCATACGCGTAGCCGTGGTCTTCGCGCAGGTTCTGATTGAGCCGCGACGTGAACGAACCACCCAGGATGGTGTTCAGCACCTCCAGCGTGAAGTAGTCCGGCGTCGACCGCGGTACGCCCACCCAGCCGATGCGTATCTGCGATTGCGCGGCCATCGGAACATCGACGATGGTGACGTGGGTCTGGCTCGATTGCTGGGCGGCCGGCACCGGCGTGCGCCGCACCGGACCGCCCGGCTTCCACCCGCCGAACTGCTGCTCGGCGAGTGCGAGCACAGCATCGGCGCTGACGTCGCCGACGACGATCAGTGTTGCGTTCGACGGTTGGTAGGCCGCGTCGTGAAACGTCTTGAGATCCTGCGGCGTGAACGCCTTCAGTGTCGCTTCGGTGCCGACCTGGCCGGTGCCGTACCGGTGCGTCGGCCCGAAGACCACGCGCTGGAACGCGTACGGTACGACCTGCGCCGGATCGTCGCGCGCCTGCAGCAGCGCCGTGAGCCGCTCCTGGCGCAGGCGCTCGAGATCCTGGACGGGGAACGTCGGCCGGAGTGCGACGTCCGCCATGATCGGAAGCGCGTCACGGAACCGCGCCACCGGCACGTTCAACCTCACAGCGGATGCATCCGACGAGCTCGCGGTATCAAGGGATGCGCCCAGGTAGTCGATCGCGTCGGCGATCTCCAGCGCCGATCGCGATCCCGCGCCCTCATCGAGCATGGCTGCCGTCAGGCTGGCGATGCCGAACTTCCCGGCCGGGTCGTCGCCGCTTCCCGCCATGACGACCAGGTTCGCCTGGACGAGCGGAACTTTATGGGCCTCCACGATCCAGACCGGGAGCCCGTTCGAAAGCGTTCGCTTCTGAATCGGCGGCAGCTTCAGGCTCGGTGCCGGTCCCAGTGCCGGTGGCTTCGAGCGATCGGGCCGCTGCGCGAGCGGAAGCGCCACGAAGAGCGACGTGCAGAGCAGGCACGTCATGACCAGGAGGCGCATGCGCATCATTTCTGGGCCTCCGGTTCCACGATGAGCTCAACGCGGCGGTCCGGCGGCAGCCAGCCGATCGCGGCAGCCTGCACGTCGCCCGGTGACAGCGACGTGTAGCGGGCCAGATCTTCCGCGAAGTAGTCAGGCCCGCCGCCCGCCGTGAAATAGGCATTCAGCTGATCCGCTTTGCCGCCAAAGCTTCCGACGCGCTCCATCGCCCGGTAGAACGAGGCTTCGACGCCGTTGATCGCGCGCTGCACTTCTCGTGGTTCCGGCGCCTCGCGGCGCAGGCGATCCAGTTCTTCGTCAATCACCTTCTGAATTTCCGCGATCGACTTCCCGGGCCGGGCGGTTGCGGTGATGACGAACGAACTGCCGAGCGCGCCCGACTGCTGTCTGGCCGTCACGGTCTGGACCATCTGCGTGTCGTAGACGAGCCGCTTGTACAGCCGGGAGTTCTTGCCGCCGGCAAGCACGGAACTCACCACGTCCAGGGCGGCGTCTCCCGGCGCGTAGACCCGCGGTGTGAGCCACGAGAGGTACAGCCGCGGCAGCCGCACCTTGTCGGTCATCGTCTTTTTCTTGACCGATGTCAGGACCGCGGCTGGCGGTGCCACCGGTTCGACCGGAGCGCCCCTGGGAACCTCGTCGAACCATTTGTGCACCAGTGCCTCGGTGCGATCGAGGTCGATGTCGCCCGCGATGGCCAGGCTCGCGTTGTTCGGGGCGTAGAACTTCTTGAAGAAATCGACGACGTCCTGATGGCTGGCGGCGGTGAGGTCTTCCATCGAGCCGATCGTCGGCCAGTTGTACGGATGGTTGTCGGGCCAGAGCATGGCGTCGAGTTCGATCTCGGCCATCCCGTACGGCCGGTTCTCGTAGCTCTGCCGCCGCTCGTTCTTCACGACGTCGCGCTGCCCGTTCACGCGCTCGGGCGACATCGTGTCGAGCAGGTACGCCATCCGATCCGACTCGAGGTACAGGGTCAATTCCAGTGCATTAGCCGGCACGTCGATGATGTAGTTGGTCCGGTCGTTGTTGGTCGAGCCGTTGTTGTTACCGCCCGCCCCCTCCAGCAGGGTGTCGAACTCGCCCTCCTTCACGTTTTTCGACCCTTCGAACATCAGGTGTTCGAACAGGTGGGCGAAGCCGGTGCGTCCGCGTCGCTCGTTGGCCGAGCCCACGTGGTACCAGATGTTCACGCCGACGACCGGCACGGTGCGGTCCTGATGAAGGATGACTGTCAAGCCGTTGTTGAGCGTGAACAGGCGATACGGCACTTCGAGTGGCGGGCCAGAGGGCGGCGTCGCGTCAGACGCTCGGCGGCTCTGGTCGACTCCGGCCGACCCGGGTGACTGCGCGCTCAGCGGTATCACCGCCAGCACAACCGCGAGGAGAACGTAAGGGCGGCGCATCAGGGCTCCTGAGAAGGTCCTAAGGTACTCCACTTGCAGCAGAGGCTGAACGAGGTTTGCCCAATGGATGAGACACAGAAGATCCAGCACCGCACCTTCGGTTGGCCCGTCATCATCGCTTTGATCGTGTTGGCGCTGGTGATCGGGTACGCCGTGTTCGCTGGCGGGGTGCGGCCGTAGTTCGCTTCCCCTTGGCTGGTGTCTTCCGGCTGGCGCGCGCAGGCTTTTCCGGTGGTGTGGTCGCCTGACTGCTGCGGCCACGTCCACTCAGGGTCTCTGACGTCTCGTACGCCTCTCGCATCCAGTCGGTGAGCGGAGCCTCGATCTCGTCGCGATGTCGCACCCGCACGAGGTGCGCGACCTTGAGACGTGACGCGGGCATCGCTCGCGTGATCTGCGGTGCGGTGACCGTCCGGCCCAGAAAGAAGCAGACCTCCAGGTATTTCGACTTCGGCCTGACGAAGCAGTAGCAGGCCGTCCGCGAGAACATGATCGAATTGAGCGACGCGTAAATCCGTTGCTCCCCGAAATCGGCGGCGGTGTCCCGCAGGCGCTCCCATGCGTCGCGGAGATCGTCGGACAGATCGGCGGTCAGCGCCGCTTCAGTGGTGGTCCAGCAGTTGTGCGCCTCGCCCTGCTCGACCCATTGCTTGCAGTGGTAACACTCCCGGCCGGCCATGTCGCGTCACGGCTGCGGGCTGGTGGCTGGACCCCGTTTGATCTCGTCGATCTTCTGCTGGACGCGCGGGCTGGGTGCGTCCGTCTGCACCTGCTGCAGCACCGCGACGGCGCCGTCACGCTGTCCGTTGGCAATCAGCGCGTCCGCCGTGAGGATCGCGTGCCGGACTCGCACGGGGTTGTTGTCGGTGGGCGGGCGAATCGCCTGGAGGAGTGCCAGCGCCGCCGTTGTGTCCTTCCGATCGATCAACACGGACTCCGCGCGGGCGAGCATGACCTCGGGGTCGGAAGGGAATCGCTGCGCCGCTTCCTCGAGCAGCGCGTTCGCGTCCGGCCCACGTCCAGCTCGACGCTCGACCAGCGCCTGCTGGTAGAGGCCCGCCTTCAGCAGGTTGCTGACAGCGGCCGGATCTCCGCTGCGTGTTCCGACCCCCCCGGCATAGTCGTAGACGATTTCCCCGCCGTGTTCGGCCGCCTCGTACAGCGCGCCCAGTCCGAGCACGCCGACAATCGTCGACGCGATGAGGGCATAGCGCGTTCGCTGCGGATTCCGCAGCACCAGCGCTACCAGCTCGATCAGGACGACAACGATGAAGATGTTGCGGGCGCGTTCGCCCCACTCTTCATGCCCGGTGACGATTGGCCGCAGGCCCGGCATCGCCTCGACCGGTCCGTGGGCGGCGTCACCAGTGAATGCCGCGGCGACGGCCGCCAGCGTACCGAGCGTCAAGAGTGTCAGGGCCATCGGGCCGACGAACGCCACGCGGTCCCGCGTGGCCAGCGAGATCGCGCGAACGACGACGCCGACGAACAGCAACGCGATCGCGAAGTGGACGACCTGCGGGTGCAGTGCTCCCATGGGCGACCATTCTAATAGCCGAGCCGCTCACTCAACGGTGACCCGATTTCGCGGCGGTCTGCACATTCCAGAACAGAGGGACTTATGCAGACCTGCCTTCGCGTCGCCTGCCTGGCGACCCTTCTCGCGTTGCCAGCCCTGGTTCATGCACAGGGAAGTCCGGCAGTCGTCCTGCGCGACCCCGCGCCGCCGTCATGGGACGTTTCGGGTCACGTCTCCTGGCTCACCGTGGACAAGGGTGACGTCGCCCCGGAGTGGAACCGTTGGTACGACGTTGCCACCGTGGGCGCGTCGGCGGGCCGGTTCTTCGGACCGCATCTGAAGGTTGAGGCCGACATCGCGACGTCGGCCTGGGCGGACGTGTACGTGGAGAAATCCTTCACGACGCCAGCCCAGCCGTATCCGGTTTTCTACGCCCAACCCCAACGCTTTCGCATGACAACGGTTTCGGGCGGGGTGTCTTACCAGTTTCTCAATAACCGCTGGCTGCACCCTGTCGTCGGCGCTGGCCTTGAAGCCGCGCGTGAAACGCGCGACGTCGAATCGATCATCGTCGGCGGGAGGCCGCCTGCGGGGGCGCAACTCGACCCGCCGGGCACGACCGCGTCCTGGCGAAACCGGCCGTTTGCCGATGTCGGCTTCAAGTGGTTCGTGAGTGAGCGCGGTTTCATCCGGAGTGACGTACGGACGACCTTCGACGCGCATGGCGTGGCACAGGTATCGTGGCGGACCGGGTTCGGCGTGGACTTCTGAGGAGGCGTGATGCCAACGAAAAGACGTGTCCCGGCAGGGTCAGCACATCTGAAGGTGCTGTGCGCGACAGCGCTGATCGTAGCGATGTCGTGGAGCGTAACCGCGCAACAGGCCAGCGGCGACATCTGGCGGACGTTCGCACAGAAGCTCACCGCTGGTACCGAGCTCACGGTGCGGCTTCAGAACGGCCAGCGGTTCGCGGCGACCTTGATCGATGCTCGCGCCGACGCGCTGGTCCTGCAGCCACGGACCGGCAAAGGCCGCAGGCATCGGAATCGCCGCGGGCGCGGGTACGTTCCTGGCCGTGTTCGCCCTCCTGGCCGCGACGCTGGATTGAAAGGGCGTCTGCAACGAGATCAGTTCTACGCCCGGAGTGCGTCGATGATCCGATTGAGTGTGGGGCTGGGCCGCATCGCCGCCGACATTTTGGCGGGGTCCTGATGGTAGTAACCACCGATCTCGGTGGGCTTGCCCTGGACGCCGTTCAACTCGGCCACGATCGTTGACTCGTTCCGCTCGAGCTCCTCGGCAACGGCCTTGAAAAGCGCTGCCAGGTCGGGTTCATTCTGCTGATCGGCGAGTGCACGCGCCCAGTACGTCGCCAGGTAGAAGTGGCTGCCGCGGTTGTCGATCTCACCAACCTTCCGCTGCGGCGACTTGTCGTTGTCCAGGATCCGGCCGTTGGCGCGATCGAGCGCGGCGGCGACGGCGAGCGCCTTTGTGTTCCCGGTCTTGGTGCCGAGATCCTCGATCGACACCGCGAGAGCCAGGAACTCGCCGAGCGAGTCCCAACGCAGGTAGTTCTCCTGCAGAAACTGCTGGACGTGCTTCGGCGCTGAGCCGCCGGCCCCGGTTTCATAGAGGCCCCCTCCAGCAAGCAGCGGTACGATCGACAGCATCTTCGCGCTGGTGCCGAGCTCGAGAATCGGGAAGAGATCCGTGAGGTAGTCACGGAGCACGTTGCCGGTTGCGGAGATCGTGTCCTGTCCCGCGCGAACACGCTTCAGCGTCGCCCGCGTCGCGTCAGCCGGCGCCTTGATGCTGATGTCGAGCCCCTTCGCGTCGTGATCCTTCAGGTACTCGTGCACCTTCGCGATCACGTTGCGATCGTAGGCGCGCTGCTCGTCGAGCCAGAAGATCGCGGCATGACCGGTTGCCCGGGCCCGATTCACCGTGAGCTTGACCCAGTCCCGGATCGGCAGATCCTTCGTCCGAGCCATGCGCCAGATGTCGCCCGCCTCGACCGGATGCTCGAAAACCACGTGACCCGTGTTGTCGACGACGCGTACGCGGCCCGTGGCGGGGACTTCGAACGTTTTGTCGTGCGAGCCGTACTCCTCGGCGGCCTGCGCCATCAACCCGACGTTCGACACCGTGCCCATCGTCGCCACGTCGAACGCGCCGTGCGCCTTGCAGTCGTCGATCACCGCCTGGTAGACCGACGCGTAACAGCGGTCGGGAATGAGCGCCTTCATGTCGTGCAGCTTGCCGTCCGGTCCCCACATCTGGCCGGAGGCCCGGATGGCAGCCGGCATCGACGCGTCGATGATGACGTCGCTCGGGACGTGCAGGTTGGTGATGCCCTTGTTCGAGTCGACCATCGCGAGCGGCGGGCGTGTCGCGTACACGGCCTGCAAGTCCGCCTCGATGGCCGCCCGCTGGTCGGCGGGAAGGTTCCTGATCTTGGTGTACGCGTCGCCGATTCCGTTGTTCGGCGACACGCCGAGCGATTCGAAGGTCGCGGCGTGCTTCTCGAACACATCCTGGTAGTACGCGCGCACCGCGTGTCCGAACATGATCGGATCGGACACCTTCATCATCGTCGCCTTCAGGTGGAGCGACAGCAGGACGCCTTCGGCTTTCGAGTCGTCAATCGCCTTCGCGTAGAACGCCTGGAGCGCCCGGACATTCATCGTCTGCGCGGCGAGCACATCGCCCTCGAACACCTTGACGGAGTCTTTCAGGATGGTGGTGTTGCCGTGCGTGTCGGCGAGCTCGATTCGCAAGGTGCCTGGCGTCGCGATCACCGCGGACTGCTCGCTGCCGAAGAAGTCGCCGCCGGACATGTGGGCGACGTGGGACTTCGAGTCCTTGTTCCACTTGCCCATGGAGTGCGGATGCTTGCGCGCATACTCCTTGACCGGCGTCGCGACGCGCCGATCCGAGTTGCCTTCGCGCAGTACCGGATTGACCGCGCTGCCGAGGACCTTCGCGTAGCGCGCCTTGATCTGCTTCGCCTCTTCTGTTTGCGGGTCCTCCGGGTAATCGGGAACCGGATAGCCCTGCTGCTGCAGTTCCTTGATCGCGCCCTGGAGCTGGGGGACGGAGGCACTGATGTTGGGCAGCTTGATGATGTTCGCCTCTGGAGTCTTTGCCAGCTCGCCCAGCTCGGCCAGGTCGTCGGACTGGCGACGATCAGCCGGCAGGTGCTCGGGGAAGCCGGCGAGGATCCGTCCCGCGAGCGAGATGTCCCGCGTTTCGACGACGACGCCGGCGGCGCGCGTGAACGCCTGGATGATCGGCAGCAGGGAATACGTGGCGAGCGCGGGGGCTTCGTCGGTGTGCGTGTAGATGATCTTGGCTGTGCTCATGTTTCTCCGGACAAACCTAGATTGTCCTTCAAATCGGCGTTGCGGGGTAACATCTCTCGTTCCTTCTGTTCACGCTTCAGGGTTCTCGCTTCTCGGTTCGTGTTCAGGTTCGGCTCGGCGTTCAGCTTCCGGGTTCGTGGGTTGCTCCTTCGGTTGGGCCGAGAAGAAGACCACGAAGTGTGAACGTTCACGCGCCCCTTTTGACCGATGCCCGATTCCACACCCCTTGTTGCCGTGGTCATGGGCTCGTCGTCCGACTGGGAGACGATGAGACCTGCCGTTGAAATGCTGGAACGCTTCGAAGTACCCCACGAGCGGCACATCGTGTCGGCACACCGCACGCCGGCATGGCTCACCGAATTCGCCGCCAATGCCGAGGGCCGTGGCGTGGAAGTGATCATCGCCGGCGCCGGAGGAGCGGCCCACCTGCCAGGCATGGTGGCGGCGCAGACGGTGTTGCCGGTCCTCGGCGTGCCGGTACAGAGTGCGGCCTTGCAGGGGCTCGACTCGCTGCTGTCGATCGTTCAGATGCCCGGCGGTGTCCCGGTGGGAACGTTGGCAATCGGCAAGGCGGGTGCGACGAATGCCGCGCTGCTCGCCATTGCCATCCTGTCGAACTCGCGAGCGGAGCTGCGCGGGCGGCTGCGCGCGTTCCGCGATGCCCAGACGCAGGCCGTGCTCCAGGAACGGCTGCCGTGACCGTGCGCTCGACAGGTGCGCATGCGCGCATCATCGCACCGGGCTCGGCACTCGGTGTGCTCGGCAGCGGTCAGCTCGGGCGGATGTTCACGATTGCCGCCCGCCGCATGGGCTATCGCGTCCACACCTTCTCGCCTGACGAACTCTCGCCAGCCGGACAGGTAGCCGATGTCGAGGTCACGGCCTCCTACGACGATGTCGATGCCTTGCGTGCCTTTGCGCGACAGGTGTCGGTGGTCACTTTCGAATTCGAGAACGTACCGGCCGAGGCGGTTGCCGCGATCGAAGCCATCGTGCAGGTCCGCCCGTCAGGGGCCGCGCTGCACGTGGCGCAGCAGCGTGCGCGCGAGAAGGAGTTTCTGGCGAAGCACGGCATCGCCACGGCGCCGTTTGCGCGCGCGGGGACGCTCGACGAGCTCTGGGACGGAGTGGCGAGGGTCGGCACGCCAGCCGTGATCAAAACGGCCGCCTTCGGCTACGACGGGAAGGGGCAGCACAAGGTGACGACGCCCGCCGATGTCGAGCACATCTGGACGGCGATCGGTCACCAGGAAGCCGTGGTCGAGAAGTTCATCTCGCTGCAGGCGGAAGTGTCAGTGATCGCCGCGCGCGGTCTCGACGGCGCCGTGGCGGCCTACCCGCTGTTCGAGAACCGTCATCGCAATCACATCCTCGACGTGACGACGGCGCCGGCTGCCGTGCCACAGCCCGTTGCTCGTCAGGCGATCGAGGTCGCCCGCACCATCCTCGAGAGTCTGCAGTACATCGGGATCCTGTGTGTCGAGTTCTTCCTGAGCACCGACGGCGAGCTCCTCGTCAACGAGCTTGCGCCGCGCACGCATAACTCCGGCCACCTGACGTTCGATGCGTCGGTCACCAGCCAGTTCGAGCAGCAAGTCCGTGCCGTTTGCGGCTTGCCGCTCGGGTCGACGGAATTACTGCGGCCGGCCGCGATGGCCAACCTGCTGGGTGACCTGTGGACCGATGGCGAGCCGAACTGGGCGGCGGCGTGCCGTAATCCCGACGTAAAGCTGCACTTGTACGGCAAGGAGGAGGCGCGCCCCGGGCGGAAGATGGGACACCTGACCGCGATGGGCCGCTCGGTGGAAGACGCCATGGATCGCGTGGTGTCGGCCCGTGATGCGCTGCTGATTTGATCTACCGCTTCGACGCGTTCACGCTCGATTCGCTCACTCGCCGGCTGACGCGCGACGGTGCAGTGGTGCCGCTGTCCGATCGCCACGTCGACGTGCTGCTCTGCCTGGTCGCGCACCCGAACGAGGTCGTCGGCAAGGAGACGCTGGTCCAGGCGGCATGGGCCGACGTGGCAGTGACCGACAACAGCCTCGAGCAGGCGATTTCGATGCTGCGGCGCGTTCCCGTGT
>Ga0247825_10002843_pt1 | contig 11418 bp, 10 predicted proteins | sample 13C_Vanillin_Day_FD_194413 | JGI IMG/M metagenome (GOLD analysis project Ga0247825, IMG submission 194413) | Soil microbial communities from agricultural site in Penn Yan, New York, United States - 13C_Vanillin_Day48 | ecosystem: Environmental > Terrestrial > Soil > Agricultural land | place... | reverse complement strand
AGGGAAGTATTACTACATCAAGTATTTGATTTAAAAATAAAAATATATTCGTAACGATTGGTGCCGATTAGCAAACCGACTATGGCGTCATGGCGCCTTGGCGGCTAATTCAAAATACTGGTTTCCTCAGCGTCTCTGCGCCTCTGCGGCTAATTTAGGTTTCTAGCACATACTTACGAGGATGCGATCGTGACATCGGGAGAATCTGACTACCTGCTTCGTCTCGCCTCGCTCTCGTTGTCATTCGTCGGCTTCTCCGCGGTGGTTGTCACCCTCCGGGGCGCACTGGGAGGGGAGCTCTCCGACCGGCACCTCCGCCTCGTGCGCCTCTATATTGAAGGTGGCCTTCTGGTCACCGCTCTGGCATTGCTCCCCTCACTTCTACACCTGCTGCAGGTCCCTGATACCGTTACCTGGCCGCTGTCCAGCGCAGTTGCTGCTTCCATCCTGACTCTCGTCCTTCTCATCCAGTTCCGCCGTCGGCGTGCGGTCGAGGGGCCTCAGTTTCCACCCTGGGTAATCACCATTTACGCAGCTTCGATCCTGGCAGTTGCAGGCCTCTGGCTCAATGTGGCAGGGTTCCCCTTCCGCCCGGGTGTTGGCCCTTACGCTGTTGTCCTGACGTGGGCTCTTTGCGTCTTTGGGTTCATTTTTGTTCGAACCATCGAGCTATTCCTGCATCGCACACCTCCCTCCTGAAAACCATGAATGGAGTCAATGTGAGTTTTCTGAATTTCTTGGCGTCATGGCGTCTTGGCGGCTAATTTAGGTTTTCAACATGTCTGATTGGATCAACGTAGCGAAAGTCGGCGAAATCGCCCCCGGCGACCACCGCCTGGTGGACGCCGACGGCACGCAGATCGCCATCTTCAACCTCGGCGGCGAGCACTACGCCATCGAGGACGTCTGCACGCACGACGGCGGCGAGCTCGCCGGTGGGTGTGTGATGGGCGACGAGATCGAATGCGTCCGCCATGGCGCGCGCTTCAACATCCGCACCGGCGCGGTGACGGCTCCACCGGCCTACGAGCCGGTTGCCAAGTTCCCGATACGCATCGAGAACGGCGTCGTCCAGGTCCGCGACGACCGTTGGGACTGAACGACAGTGGCCCGTGGATAGTGGCTCGTGGTTGGTGTTTTAGAAAACCGTTCCAAAGCTGTTTAAACTTCCAGCCACTAGCCACTAGCCACCAGCCACGCTTCTATAAGAATGGACACGTTTACTCACGCGCTCTCCGGCGCGCTGCTCGCGCGGGCGACGGCGCCGAAGGAGGAAGACCCACAGGCGCTTCCGCTGCGGCGATGCCTGCTCATCGGTTTCCTCGCCGCGATGGCGCCCGACCTCGACTTCGTCATCGGCTACCTCGGCCCGATCGAGTACATCTATCACCACCGCGGCGTGACGCATTCGCTGATCCTGCTGCCGCTATGGGCGTTCCTGCTCGCCAAGCTCGCTTCCGTGTGCTGGCGCCGCGACCGTCCGTGGACGGCCTATTTCTGGATCATCGCGATGTGTCTCGCCCTTCACATCGCGGGCGACTGGATCACCTCGTTCGGCACCATCGTTTTCGCGCCGTTCCACGACGGGCGCTACGGTATCGGCACGACCTTCATCATTGATCTCTGGTTTACCGGCATCCTTCTCGCCGGCCTTGCGGCTTGCCTCGTCTGGCGCAACACGCCAGTGCCGGCCATCGCCGGGCTCGCCGTGCTGTGCGGCTACGTCGCGTTCCAGGGCGTGCTCAAGGAGCGCGCGATCGAATGGGGCGAGGAGTATGCGAAATCCGCCGGCCTGAAGACCGCGCAGGTTACCGCCCAGCCGCGCCCCGTTTCGCCGTTCAACTGGATGGTGATCGTGAGGAGCGGCGAACAGGTGCGCTATAGCTTCATCAACCTCATACGCCGCGAGCCGTTGCCCGCGCCGCCGGACGCGGGATTCGTCCGGCGGCTCGACGCGATCTACCTGCCGGTCCCGCTGGCGAAATGGGTCTACGGCAGCCGTTTCGGCACGACGGACGCGGAGCGTGCTATCGCCCGCGAGGCATGGGAGCACCCCAAGTTCGCGTTCTACCGCTGGTTCGCCGGCGAGCCGATGCTCGCGCGCGTGGAAACCGGCAACCCGTCGACCTGCGCCTGGTTCCAGGACATGCGCTTCTTCACGCCCGGGCGCAGCTCGTTCCCGTTCCGCTATGGCATGTGCCGCGAGGGCAGCGGCGAGTGGCAGCTCTACCAGCTCCAGGGCGAAAATATGCGGGTGCCACTGAAGCAGGGAAGCTGAGGGGCATATCCCTTTCGTTCCGCGATGGGTGAGAATACGCGGCAGCCGAAGTGTTGACGGACAAAGCGGCAAGTAGCGCGGTGGCGACACGGTGAACAATCCGCCTCTCGCGCCGTCCAATGCAGGTCGGAGCCCGATTTTTGGAGGAGACAGCTTGAAGATCAAATCCTTGTTCGCCTGGGGGGGCCTCCTGGGCTGCCTGCTGGGACTCGTTGCGTGCCAAACGGTGCAGACCACCCAGCCGGGCACGGTCGGCGTGGATCGCAAGCAGACCATGTTTCTGTCCGAGGCGGAGGTCAACAAGAGCGCGCAGCTCGCGTACCAGCAGGAGATCAAGAAAGCGCAGGCGAAGAACGTACTCAACACCAACGCCGCGCACGTGCAGCGCGTGCGGGCGATCGCGCAGCGGCTGATTCCCGCCACCGCCACGTTCCGCCCTGACGCGCCGAAGTGGGCATGGGAGGTCAACGTCATCACCTCGGGCGACGTGAACGCCTGGTGCATGCCCGGAGGCAAGATCGCCGTCTACACGGGCCTGATCGAGAAGCTGAAGATCACCGACGACGAGCTGGCCGCGGTGATGGGTCACGAGATCGCGCACGCCCTGCGCGAGCACGGCCGCGAGCAGGCCTCGCAGGCTGCGGTCCAGCAGGGGCTGCTCGGGATCGGCGGCGCGCTTCTCGGTATCGGCCAGGGTGGCATGCAGCTCGCGAGCATCGTCGCGGATGTCACTTTCAATCTGCCGCATTCCCGCACGGACGAGATCGAGGCCGATCGCATCGGCGTCGAGCTGGCCGCGCGGGCGGGCTACGACCCGCGCGCCGCGGTCACGCTGTGGCAGAAGATGGGGCAGGTCGGCGGCGCAGGAGGCCCGCAGTTTCTCTCCACGCACCCCGCGCCGGAGAACCGGCAGAAGGATCTCGCCAACTACGCGGCGCATGTGATGCCGCTCTACCAGAAGAACAAGCGCTGATTCACCTCAACGGCGTGATCAGTGACCAGTGACCAGTGACCGGTGACTGGTCCCCCGCACAGCGGGCGGAAAATCTTTAATTGCCGATCACTGATCACCGATCACGCATTACGCCAATGATCGTCATCCCGGACGACTATCCCTCCGTATTCGAAGGCTCCGCCGCCCACGAGCGCGTGAAAGCGCTGGGGGAATTCCGCCTCCACACGGAGCGCGGTGCGGAGGATGAAGTGGAGCTCGCGCGCCGCATCGGCAAGGCGCGGGTCGTCATCAACATCCGCGCCTATGCGCGCTTCACGGAAGCCGTCTTCCGCGCCTGTCCTGACCTCAGGATGGTCTCGATCTGGGGCACCGGCACCGATAATTTCGATCTCGCGGCTGCCGCCCGCTACAACGTCACAGTGTGCAACACGCCCGGCACCAACGCCCGCGCCGTGGCCGAGCACACGATCGCGCTGATGCTCGCGGTGGCGCGCAAGATCCCGCAGATCGACCGCGAGATGAGAAGCGGTGCCTGGCCGCGCGAGATGCTGGCCCAGCTCGACGGCAAGACGCTCGGAGTATTCGGCACCGGCGCCATCGGCTCGCGCGTGGCCGAGCTAGGCCGGGCGTTCGGCATGAACGTATCCACGTGGAGCGCGCGCGGCGGCATCCCCGCGGCGAAGGACGACATCCTGCGCCGTGCCGACGTTGTCACGCTTCACTTACGCCTCACGCCGGAAACCACGAGCTTCATCGGCGCGCGCGAATTTGGCTTGCTGAAGCCGGGCGCGATCCTGGTCAACACCGGACGCGGTGCGCTCGTGAACCGCGACGCACTGCTCGCGACGCTAACGGGCGGAAAGATTGCCGGCGCAGGCCTGGATGTCTTTCACGACGAGCCGGTGAAGGCGGGCGACCCGCTGCTCGGCTGCGCCAACGCCGTGCTCTCGCCGCACAACGCCGGGCAGACGCCGGAAGTGCGGCGCGACGGCCTGCTGCAGGCGGTCGGGAATGTCGAGAACTTCTTGGCGGGAAGGCCAACGAATGTCGTTGACCTTCCCGGGTGATAAGTGATGAGTGAAAAGTGATAGAGGTTAAAGGTCGCTCGGCGGGAGCCTGATCACCTATCACTTATCACGCCTCAATTAAATAGGTGTAGAACTCCATCCAGCCCGACGTGGTTGATGGCATGGGTCGCCAAGGCACCTTGCACCGCTGCGGCAACTGGGATAGATTGCCGCGCTTGCGCCGCCGGAATTCGTAGCGTCGCGAAGAAAAAAAACCGGCGCGGCGCGGCGGGAAATTCCACGACGAGCATTGGGGGAAATCATGCGCGCACGATGGCTGTTGCTGGCGGCGCTAACCGCTCCGCTGGTCGCTGAGGCACAGGGTGATGTCCGGAGCTATCCGAGCCGTCCGGTCCGACTGATCGTGCCCTACGCGCCGGGCGGCAGCTCGGACATCATCGCCCGCCTCTACGGACAGCGGCTGTCGGAAACCCTCGGGCAGCAATTCGTCGTCGATAACCGGCCCGGCGCCGGCGGCACGGTCGGCACCGCCATCCTCGCGAAATCCGTCGGTAACGGATATACCCTTATCCTCCAGGACATGCCCCACACGATCAACCCCGCGGTTTACGGCAACCTGCCGTACGATCCGGTAAAGGACTTCACGCCGATCACGCTGGTCGCGCGCGCGCCACAATGGCTGTTTGTGCACCCCGCCGTGCAGGCGAAGTCGGTCCGCGAGCTGATAGCGCTGGCCAAGGCGCAGCCGGGCAGGCTGAAGATCGGGTCCGCGGGCAACGGCAGCGGCACCCATCTCATGGCGGAGCTGCTGATGCGCGGCGCGGGCATCGACATGACCCACGCACCGTACAAGGGCGCGGGGCCCGCCGTGGCCGCCACGGTCGCCGGCGAGATGAACGCCGTTTTTACCTCGATGCCGGCGGCGGTAGCGTTCGTGCAGTCGGGGCGGCTGCGCCCGATCGGCGTCACCACGTCGCGGCGGCATCCGTCGCACCCCGAGGTGCCGACGTTCGAGGAAAGCGGCGTGCCGAACATGGTGCTGCACCACTGGTTCGGCGTGCTGGCCCCGGCGGGCCTGCCCAAGGCGGTCCAGGCGAAGCTCGTGCGCGAGGTTACGGCCGCCGTCGAGTATCCGGCGATCGTGGAGCGTTACAAGGCGTTGATCCTCGAACCCGCCACGGCTACGCCGGAAGCGTTCCGCGCCCTGATCGAATCCGATCTCAAACGCTGGCGCAAGGTCGTCAAGGACGCGAACGTCCGGGCGCTGTGACGGCGCGGCGTTCTGCCCGTTGCCCCATCACGATTTCTTTTCGGCGGCTTTCCGGGTGACTTCACGAATGTCCTCGCGGCGCTTCAACCACCAGGCGTAGCCGCGAGGCAGCAGGTCGAGATAGTCGCGCACGCCGAGCTCGCGCGCGGCGTGCGCGGGCCAGTTGGGATTCCACAATAGCTCTCGCGCCAGCGCGATCAGATCGGCCTCGCCTTTGCGCAGTATTTCCTCGGCGTGGCGCGGCTCCGTGATTAGGCCGACCGCGATCGTCTTCACGTCCGCCTCGCGCTTGACTTTCTCGGCGTACGGAACGTGGTAGCCCGGGATCCGCGGCACGGGCGTCGCCGTGCCTGGCCCGCCGATGCCGCCGGACGACGTGGTGACGACGTCCACGCCGCGCTCCTTCGCGGCGCGCGCCAGAGCGACGGTATCGTCCGCGTTCCACGCGCCGTTCACGCCATCCACGGCGGACACACGCATGAACACCGGCCGGTCCGCCGGCCACGCGTCGCGCACCGCCTCGACGATTTCGAGGCACAGCCGCATCCGGCCCTGGAGGTCGCCGCCGTAGGTATCGTCGCGCCGGTTGGCGAGCGGGGACAGGAACTGGTGGATCAGGTAGCCGTGGGCGGCGTGGACCTCGATGATGTCGTAACCGGCGTCGAGCGCGCGCTGCGCCGCCTCGCGCCAGCTGCGGACGACATCGCCTATCTCTCCGCGACCAAGTGCGTGGGGGACCGGGGCTTGGGCGCTCGCCGGGATCTCGCTGGCTGAAACCGTTTGCCACGGCGCGTGCCCATGCTTCGCGTCTTCTTCGGTGAGCGCCCGGTAGCCTTCCCACGGTGCGCAGCCCGAGCCCTTGCGCCCGCCGTGGCCGATCTGTATTGCCGGCACCGCGCCCTGGCCGCGGATGAAATCATTGATGCGCTGGTAACCCGGGACGTGGGCGTCGTCATAGATGCCGGCGCAATGGTGGGACTTGCGGCCCCGCGCCTCGACCGCCGTCTCTTCGCAGAACACGATGCCGGCGCCGCCCATCGCGAACTTGCCGAGGTGAACGAGGTGGTAGTCGGTCGGCCCGCCGCGTTCCGAGGAATACTGGCACATCGGCGAGACCACTACGCGGTTGCGCGCCGTGACGCCGCGCAGCGCAATCGGCGTGAACAGCAGCGGCGGGCCTGGATTGGAGCTCATCGCAACGCTCGAATCGCTCATGCCTTCCGGTGCCCGGCGGGAGGATGCGCGCGCCGGATCGTCGGCGAGACGACCTTGTCCGATACGTGGAAGTCCCAGACTGCGGCGCCGCCGCTCTTGGCGAACTCCTCCACCGCCTCGGGCAGTTCGCTCAGGTTCTTGATGGTCTTGCCGCCCAGCCCGAACCCGCGCGCGATGGCCGCGAAATCGCAGCGGCCGAACACCGAGCCCGCCTCGGGCAATCCCTCCGCGCGGAGTTTGTGCACCTCGGAGCCGTACGCGCCGTCGTTCATCACGATGATCAGGATGTTCAGCCCGTGGCGCTTGATGGTTTCGAGCTCCTGGATATGCATGATCAGGCCGCCGTCGCCGTCAAACATCACGACGGTCCGGTCCGGGCGCGCCGCCGCGACTCCCATGGCGAAGGAGATGCCGTTGCCGATCGCGCCGAACTCGCGGATGGTGAGGAACTTCTCCTGCGGACGCGAAGGCATCTGCGCGAAGAACCAGGAGCAGTGACCCGAGGAATTCACCAGCTCCCAGTCCGCGGGCAGCGCTTTCTCGAGTCCTTCGGCAACATCGCGCGGGTCGAGGAGTCCCGGCTCGATCTCGAACTTGTAGCTGTCGGGTTTCGAGTCGCGGATGCGCGCGGCCATCGCCTCGGTGCGCCAGGTCGTGGTGCGCGCGGGCAAGGCCGCCGTCAGCGCCTCCACGCCCAGGCGCGCGTCGGCGCGCAGGTGGTGACGCGCTACTTCCTGGCCCTGGTTCACCGCCACGGGATCAATGTCGATGTGCAGCATCTTCGCCTTCTTCCAGAGCTGACCGCCGCCGCCGGCGTGATAGGCGAGAGAGCCGCCGACCACGATGACCAGGTCGGCTTCCGCGATGAGCTCCATCCCGACCTCGGTCGAGAAGCTGCCGGTGATTCCGATGCAGTAGAGATCGTCGTGGAACAGTCCTCTCGCAGGGAGCGTCGTCGTCAGGATTCCACCTGTCCTGGCGGCCAGCGCCCGGCATGCGGGCCCCGCCTTGGCTTCGACCGCGCCCAGGCCGGCCATGACGACGACGCGCTCGGCGGACGCAACCAGTTTCGCGGCGCTCGCCACGTCATCCGGATGCGGTGGCAGCGGCGACAGGCGCGGCAGCAATTGCTTCGAAGGCGTCGGCAAATTCTCCGGCCCGGTCCAGGGCCGCTCCTGCAGATCGAACGGAATGCCCAGCACCACCGGGCGTCGTTCGCGGCGCGCCTGCAGGAACGCATCGCGGATCGCAACGGGCATACGCTCGGGCAGGTGCAGGGGAAGATAGGCCGCGCCCGTTGCCGCGATGATCGGCGCCTGATTGAGCTCCTGGTTGTACCAGCCCATCCTGAGCGGCGACTCTCCCGCAAACACCACCAGCGGCAGGTGCGCGCGCACGGCCGCCGGCAGTGCCGTGATCAACTGCGTGACGCCTGGCCCGCACGTGACCGTGGCAACGCCCACGTCCGCGGTCTTGCGGGCATAGGCCATCGCCGCCGCGACGGCGCAATGCTCGTGCCGGACATACACCATGCGACATCCCTGCTCCGCCAATCGCGCCGCCCAGTTCATGTTGGCGTCGCCCATCAGCGCAAAACAGGTGTTTACGCCCTCCTGGATGAAGGCTCGGGCAAGGACATCGTAGACACGTGGTTTGGCGTCATTCGTCATCGTTGCAACTCCTCTGGTTTGGCATCCATTTCCCTCACACCGCAGGCGCCTGCGATTGCGCACCAGCGGGGCCTGGGGCAGACCCCAACGAGTCTGAACCGCGGTCAGGCCGCGCGGTCAGCGCAAAAGGTCGCAGGTGATGATGCGTTTCGATCGTAGCAGCGGTTCCTGCCAGGCGTGCGAGTGGACCGGCTTCGCGCGATGGGCTTCGAGCTTGCTCAGAAATTCCTCGCGCTTTTCCGGGGCCGGTCGAACTCGATGATGATGGCGATCGCGGGTCAATTGAAGAGGTGCAGCACGCCGTCGAGCCCGACGTGGCTCAAGGCATGGGTCGCCTGCTGGTTCACCACGGGCTTGGCGTGATAGGCGACGGAGACGCCGCATTCCGCCATGAACTTGAGATCGTTCGCGCCGTCACCGACACCGATGATCTGCTCCTTCGCGATGCCCAGCTCGTCGCGAACCTTGATGAGGGCCTCCTGCTTGCCGTCGGCGTTGACGATCGTACCCTCGACCTCGCCGGTGAGCTTGCCGTCAGCGAGCTTGAGCGCGTTCGAGTGGCAGTAGTCGAGCTTCAACTTCGTCTTCAGCTTCTCCGTCACGTGGGTAAAACCGCCCGAGACGAGCAGGATCTTCAGGCCTGCCTTCTTTGCGCCGGCGATCAGCTTGTCGGCGCCGGGGGAGAGCTTCACGCGCTCGATGTAGAGGCGCTCGATCGCCATCTCGTCGAGTCCTTTCAGCACCGCCACGCGGCGGCGCAGGCTCTCGTCGTACGGAATCTCGCCGCGCATCGCCTGGGTGGTGATCTCCGACACCTGGTCCTTCTTGCCGACCAGGCTCGCGAGCTCGTCGATGGTCTCGATGGTGATCAACGTGGAATCCATGTCGGTCACCAGCAGCCTGAAATCGGCGAGCTTGCGCTCGTCCGGCACGAACGCGTGGTCGAGCCGCTGCTTCGAGCACAGCTCGGCGATGCCGTCCGCCGGGGCCGCGCCGGCCAGGCGGAACACGTTGAGGGCGACTTGCTCGATGCCGCTCGCGCCGGAGAGCTTCGCCAGCTCCTTCAGCACGGTGGTCTCGACGTTGGCGCCCTGGATGATCAGATTCATGAGTTGTCAGTCGTTAGTCTAATCGGGAATCGGGAATCGGGAATCGGGAATCGGGAATCGGGAATCTGGAATCCGCGAATTGCGGTCCTCATCTCCATTCCCCATTCCTCATTCCCCGTCCCTCATCCCTTCGGAGCGTAATACCCCGGCTGCGGGAGCCAGCGGTTGCGCACCGTCCGTCCGACGAGATAGCCGGCGAGGAAGCCGAGCGCGGCGCCGATCAGAAGAGTCGTCGAGGTCACGGTGCGCAGGTAGCGCGGGGAGAGGCTGCGTGCCTGCGCGACGTAGCGCGCCTGCCGTTCGACGCCGCCGCCCGCCCATCTCAGGTCCACTGCCTGGCGCGACTCGCCCTCCGGCGTGGCCGTGAACGTCGCCTTGTCGTCCGCGCCGACGCGTAGGCTGCCCGACTTCTCCGGCAGCAGCAGGCTCGCCCCGGGCTTCTTCGCCGCGAGTGCCTCCCATTCACTCCACGGCACGACCAGGTAGCTCTTCGCGTCGGGGCGGTTACGGTCGCCGTCGTAAGCGATCACCGGGAATTCCGGCGGCGGGATGTCCGTGTCCGTGAACTGCAGCGCGCTGGCGTGGGAGACGAGATAGACCATGGACGCCGTCACGAGGAAGAACGTCATCAGCTCGATGATCAAGACAGCGATGCGTTTTGCGTACGCGCTCACGAACTAATTCTACTATATATTCAAATAGTTATCATCAGGTTAGCTCGCCGAAAGCCTCGCGGATCGCGGCGACGCGCGCTTTCACGTCGGGCAGCTTCAACTCGATGCGCAGTTTGTCCTGGCCGGCGAGGCGGTAGTTCTTTTTTTTCTGAACGAGGGCGAGCACTTTCGCCGGCTCGATCGGCGGCTTCGGAATGAATTGCAACTGGATCGCCGCTTCGGTCGCATCGATGCGCGCGATGCCCAGCGGCTTGCCCAGGATGCGCAGGCGGTGGCTTTCGATCAGCGAGCGCGCGGGCTCGGGCAGCAGGCCGAAGCGGTCCACCAGCTCTTCGCGCAGCAGATCGAGCGCCTCGGCGGTCTCGCAGTTCGCGAGGCGCTTGTAGAGCACCAGGCGCTCGTGCACATCGTTGCAGTAGTCCGCTGGCAGCAGGGCTGGCACGTGCAGGTTGATCTCGGTCGCCACGCCGAGCGGCGCGGAGAGGTCCGGCTCCTTGCCTTCCTTCAGCGCGCGCACCGCGGTATCGAGCATGGCCGCGTACAGGTTGAAGCCGACTTCCTGCATTTCGCCGCTCTGGGATTCGCCCAGCACTTCGCCCGCGCCACGGATCTCGAGATCGTGCATCGCGAGGAAGAAGCCGGAGCCCAGCTCCTCCATCATCTGGATCGCTTCCAGCCGCTTGGTCGCTGCGGCCGTGATGTTGCCTTCATCCGGCAGCAGCAGGTAGGCGTAAGCCTGGTGGTGCGAGCGCCCGACGCGCCCGCGCAGCTGGTGGAGCTGGGCGAGGCCGAACTTGTCCGCGCGGCTGATGACGATGGTGTTGGCGGTGGGCACGTCGATGCCGGTCTCGATGATGGTGGTGCAGAGCAGGACGTTGAAGCGCTGCTGGTAGAAGTCGCGCATCACGTGCTCGAGCTCGCGCTCGCGCATCTGGCCGTGCGCCACCCCGATACGCGCCTCGGGCAGGAGCTTCGCCAGCGATTCCTCGACGTGGCGGATGGTGTCGATATCGTTGTGCAGGAAATACACTTGCCCACCGCGCTTCAGCTCGCGCAGCGCCGCCTCGCGGATCAGCGCCCGGCTGTGGCGCGCGACGAAGGTCTTGATGGCAAGCCGCCGCTCTGGCGCGGTGGCGATGACCGAGAAATCGCGCAGGCCCTCGAGCGACATCGCCAGCGTGCGCGGAATAGGCGTCGCGGTGAGCGTGAGCACGTCCAC
>Ga0247825_10002842_pt1 | contig 11419 bp, 8 predicted proteins | sample 13C_Vanillin_Day_FD_194413 | JGI IMG/M metagenome (GOLD analysis project Ga0247825, IMG submission 194413) | Soil microbial communities from agricultural site in Penn Yan, New York, United States - 13C_Vanillin_Day48 | ecosystem: Environmental > Terrestrial > Soil > Agricultural land | place... | reverse complement strand
TGTCCGGATCTGGCGCGACCGAGAGGTGGTTCTGGCGGCGACTCTCCGCAGCACCGACCCGGTCACCGAGTACGTCGCGATGCCCGGCGATCGTCCGCGCGTCGTGCTCGAGACCTGGGTGAACCGTGTCGTTCGTCCTGCTGATTTCGGCGTTCCCGATTCGCGCGAGCTCGGGCTGATGGTCAGGTGGGAGTTCAGTGACGCCCCGGCTCCGCGCGCCCTTCTCTCAAGGGACGAGTCTCAACCCGCTCGGCACTGACGGCGGCGCCGACTCCTGGATGACCGAGACGGTCTGACCCGCCACCGTGAGCGTGCCAGTTCGCGTTTCGGCGGCGTTGGCCGCAACGGTGAAAGCAGTCGTGCCGTTGCTGCTGCCGCTCCCGCCGGCGGTGACGGTGATCCACGGCACGTTGCTGACCGCGGTCCAGGCACAGTTTGCGGTGACCGAGACCGTCTGCGGGCCGCCGGCGTAGGCGACGTTCAGCGTCGTCGGCGTGACCGTGAAGTTGCAGGTCGGCGCCTGTGTGACGGTCACGTCCTGACCGGCGATCGTAATGATGCCCGTGCGCTCCGTGAAGGCCGTGTTTGCGGTGACGCTGAAGGTGACGCTGCCGTTGCCCGAGCCCTTGCTTGGCAGGAGGCTGATCCACGTGGCGTTGTCCGATGCCGTCCAGGCACAGCCAGCCGGAGCCGTTACCGTCTCGCTGCCACCACCGGCGGTTGACGGGAGGTTCTGCGACGTCGGCGATACGCTGTAGGTGCACGGCACCCCGCCCTGGGTCACGGTGACGGTCGTGCCCGCAATCGTCAACGTCCCGGTGCGAGGTGTAGATGCGGCATTGGCGGCGATGGCGTAGTTCGTTGTTCCGTTGCCGGTGCCGCTGTTGCCCGACGTGATGGTGATCCACGAGGCATTGCTGACAGCCGTCCAGCCGCAAACCGACTGAGTGCTGATGGTCGCCGAGCCAGTGTTGGCAGCGGCGGCGATGTTCTGCGAGGTTGGACTCACCGTGTAGCTGCAGCCGCTCTGGTTCACGGTGACCGTGCTGCCCGCGACCGTCAGCGTGCCGGTTCGGGGTGCCGTCGAGGCGTTCGCCGCGATCGAGTAGTTGACGGCGCCGTTTCCCGTGCCGCTGCTTCCGGAGGTGATCGAGAGCCACGGCGCGTTGCTGACCGCCGTCCAGCCGCAACCGCCTGGAGTCAGCACATTCGAGGTGCCTGTGCCGCCGGGCGGTCCTATCAGCTGCGAGAGCGGCGCCACGGTTGCCGTGCACGGCACCGAAAACACGAACGGGTTCGAGCGCGCGCTGCGGCCTTCACCGCCGGGGCCGACGGCCACCACTGCAGCCTCGTACTGCGTGCCGGGAACCGGCCACCCCGAAAAGGCCGACACGAGGTCCACGCGGATAATCCCGTCGGGATCGGGGTTCGGCTTGCCTAGCGAAGTCGTCTGTGTTGGCTGGGCCGCGCCGAGGAGGAAGAACTCCAGGCGATACGACTGAACAACGGGCGTGCCGCTCACGATGGTGTTGTGATCCGGCGAAGGATTGAACTCGCCTCGTGTCGGATCGGTGACCTGCTGCGCGGACGCCGATGCGGCGAGTGCAGCCGCGAGCAGCGAGAGGGCCAGTCGAAGAGCGTGGCGACGGGTTCGTGTGAATGCCAGCAATCTGCGTGACTCTGGCGCGCGGGCTTTGCAGATTCGGGGCCGAGCCCGCGATTACAACTCTGTTTGGTCGGCGGGTTCTCGTCCGACAGGAAATTGGCGTGGTTTGGTGCGACGAGGACGAACGCGACGAGTCAACCGCGAAAATCGTGATCGACCGCGATTACATGTTTACGTCGGGCGTTACGATCGAGGGCGCGGCTACGGCTTGCTGCCGCCGGCGGCGCGCAGCGTGGAATCATCCGACGTGGCGGCGGACTGGCCCTGTACGCGCGCAGGAGCCACTCGAAAGCGCTGAAAGGGCAGGTGGCAGCTGTGCTTGCGCAGGAAGCTCAGAAAGCGCTTGTAGTCTGCCGTCGGCATGTTGAAGTGCTGGACGAGCAGCCGGTAGTTGCCGTTGCTGCGCTCGAGGCCCATCTGGACGAGCTTTCTCAGATCGTCCCGGGTGAGATCGCGCGACATGAAATCCGGGTACACGGCTGTCCAGAACGACTCGCCGCGGTCGAAGATTCGAGCCGCCAGCTTGTCGACGACCGAAGTGTTGCCGACCGTGCCGGCGGGTTTTTCCGCGCCGGCCACCGCCGCCGCGGCTCTCGTCGCGAAGACGTCTCCCGGAAGATCGGCGGGACGAATCGGATGCCCGGTCGATTTCAGGATCAGGCGCTCGATGACGTTCTTCAGTTCGCGGATGTTGCCGGGCCAGCGATGCTCGACGAGGGCGTCCATGGCCGGCGGTGTCACTTCGGGCCGGGACACGTTGTGCTGGCGCCCGTACGCGTCGAGGAAGTAATCGATCAAGAGCGGGATGTCTTCGCGTCGATCGCGCAGCGGTGGAATGCACAGCCGGATGACGTTCAGACGAAAGTACAAATCCTCCCGGAAGGCCCCGGACGAAATGTGTCCCTGCAGGTCGCGATTCGTGGCCGTGATCAGGCGCACGTTGACGCGGGCGTGCGATCGGTTGGAGCCGATGCGTTGAATCTCGCCCGTTTCGAGGAAGCGAAGCAGCACCACCTGCATGCGTGTGCTCATCTCGCCGACTTCGTCGAGGAACACGGTGCCGTTCGGGGCCATTTCGAGCAGGCCGGGTTTGTCGCGGTAGGCGCCCGTGAAGCTGCCGCGCACGTGGCCGAACAGCTCGGATTCGAGGAGTGAATCCGGAAGGCCCGCGCAGTTCACGGTGACAAGTGGCGCCGACGAGCGCGCGCTTCGCTGGTGAATGAGGCGGGCCACGACTTCCTTCCCGACGCCCGTCTCCCCCGTAATCAGCACTTTCGCGTCCGACCGTGCTGCGCAGTCGATGTCAGCGCGGAGTAGTTCGATCCCCTCGCTTTGTCCGATCAATCGAACCTCATCCGATCTTCCCGAACGCAGCAATTGAGACGCCTCCTGGCACCGAGAAAGGAAGTCGCCATACTACCGACACTTTGTCGGACGCGTCAACGTACAAATTGGGACGTTAGTGAACTGTTGCAACATCAGGCCGAAGAATTCAGGCAATGGGCCAGACGCACTAAGTGCCAATCATTGCAAGTTCTTAAAACACTAATTTTCTCATTTTGGCACACACAGGCGGCCGCGTAACGTCGCCGCAAATTGTGTGGCCAATCTCCCCCCCGAATGAGTTTCGGCGTGGCGGGTGGATCCCATTATTCTGTGTTTTCGAAGACTTCTATCGGACGAAGTCAGCCTGTCGTAGACTTTTCTGCTTCGTGGCAGATGCCTGACGGGACCGGTGACCGGCTTGTTAAGTGCTCTGTGATCAGCAGCATGACCGACCTCCCAGGTGCGATAAGTCAACGGGGTGAAGTACTTGCACTGTGACGGCAAGCTGACGTCGCCGTGCGATTGGCGAACGTCGATTATGCGCGGAAGACCCGGTACTGGGGGATTCTTGATATGAGACAGTCAGGGCACGTCAACCTGATCGGAAGGAGCCCGGCCATCGCCGAGCTGCAGGCCGAAATCGAACGGATTGCCCGCTCCGATGCGAAGGTCCTGATCACGGGCGAAAGCGGCGTCGGCAAGGACATCGTGGCGCGTGCCATCTGCGCGGCCAGTCCCCGGGCCGATGCGGCGTACGTCCCGGTCAACTGCGCCGGCATCCCCGAAACGCTCCTCGAGTCGGAGCTGTTCGGTCACGTCAAGGGCAGCTTCACGGGCGCCTATCGCGACAAACCGGGCAAGCTGGAGATGGCCAACGGCGGCACGATTTTCCTCGACGAGATAGGGGAAATGACGCTTCGGATGCAGGGCCTGTTTCTGCGTTTCCTCGAGACCGGGGAGCTCCAGAAGGTCGGCGCCGAACGGATTGCGACGGCCGCCAACGTCCGCGTCATCGCGGCCACCAATCGAAACCTGCAGGATCAGATTACCCAGGGGCAGTTTCGCGAGGACCTCTTTTACCGCTTGAACGTGATTCACCTCGTCGTTCCGCCGCTCCGGGATCGCCGCGAGGACATCCCGCTCCTGATCGATCACTTTCTCAAGAACTTCACCGTCAGGACCAGCGTGAGCGGCCACGGCTCGGGCAACGGTTCACCCGCGGGCAACGGCAACGGTGGGTCAAACGCCCAGATCAACGGGCACGGCACCACGGTCACGAGTTTCAGCCCGGAGGCCGTGGAGGTGCTGTCGCATTACTCGTGGCCCGGCAACGTCCGTCAGCTCGAAAACGTCATCGAGCGGCTGGTCGTCACGTCGCGGCGGGATGTGATCGGCGTCGACGATCTCCCGATGGAAGTCCGCACGCTGTCTCAAACCGGGATGCGCCCGAAGCGCGACCGACGACGCACGGTCGCCGACGATCTGTTCAAGAAGCTGCTGGAAGAGCGCGAATCGTTCTGGACCGCGGTCTATCCGCTCTACATGGACCGCGAGATCACGCGCGGCAACGTCCGCGATCTGATTCACAAGGGGCTCGAGGAGGCGCGAGGCAACTACAAGATCGTGCTCCGCATGTTCAACATGGAGGCGCGCGACTACAAGCGGTTCCTGAATTTCCTCCGGAAGCACGACTGCCAGCTTCCGTTCAAAGAATACCGTCAGTAACGGGGCCATCCCGATGTATGAGCGCTTTTACGGCTTGCGGGAGCGGCCGTTCGATCTGCTGCCGAACCCGAGGTTCTTGTACCTGACCCCTCGTCAGCGCGAAGCGCTGAGCAACCTGCAGTACGGGCTCAGCACGCCACGAGGCCTGACGCTGCTCATTGGAGAAGCCGGCACGGGCAAGACGACGCTCGTTCAGGCGGCGCTGGCGGAGCTCAACCGCGACAACGTCGAGTGCGTGCTCGTCAGCAACCCCACGCTCACCCGTGACGAGTTCTACGAATACCTCGCGACCGGCTTCAATCTGGGTGCCGGAGCGGCGCAGTCGAAGACCCGTTTTCTCTTCGAGTTTCGCCGTCATCTGCAGGAGCGGCACGCCGAGGGGCGATTGAGCGCGCTGGTGCTCGACGAGGCCCAGAGTCTGCCGTACGAACTGCTCGAGGAAGTGCGGTTGTTGAGCAACATCGAAACGGCGACCGTCAAGCTGCTCAACGTCGTGCTGACGGGTCAGCCCGAGCTGGCGGACAAACTGAACGAACCGGGCTTGCGGCAGTTGAAGCAGAGGATCTCGCTCCGCTGCCAGATCGAACCTCTCAGCTTCCAGGAAACGGCCGCGTACATTGCAGGAAGACTGAGGATTGCGGGCGGGAACCCGGCGGCCATCTTCAGTCGCGAGGCGATCCTCGCCATTCATGAGGCTTCTGGAGGCGTGCCGAGGATCGTGAACGTGGTCTGCGACAACGCGCTCATCGGCGGTTTCGCGGCAGAGACGAGGCCGGTGTTGCGGGCGACGGTTGAGGAGGTGTGCCGGGACTTCGACCTCCGGTCAGCCGCGCCCTTCGGATCCGCGACGAGTGCTCATCGTCCTTCGGTGAGCGACCCCGCGAGCGGCCCTTCGTCGAGTTCCTCCTCGTCCGATCGCCCTGGCCAGAAAACCGACTCGACCTCGCCCGGACTCGATACAGCCGTTCATGACGCCGTCGCTCGCATCACGGTCAATGAAACGGACGCCGAAAACCCCTCCGCAGCCGACCAGAACACACCGTTGTTCGGGGCCGGGGGGCGCAGACGATTCTCGTTCTTCAAATGAGTAAAGCCATGCGTCAGATATTCGCGCTCGCGACGTTGACCGCGCTGTTGCTGCACGGTGTGCCATCGTGGGCGCAGTCGGCTGCTCCCGTTTCCGCTCCCACGAACGGGTCGGAGGGCGTCGCCGTTCCTGACGACTACGTCATCGGCCCGGAAGACGTCCTCGGCGTGCTGTTCTGGCGCGAACCCGATCTGAGCGGGGACGTCACGGTGCGGCCGGACGGCAAGATTACGCTTCCGCTGATTGGCGATGTCGTCGCGACCGGGTTGACGCCAGCCGCGTTGCGAGACCAGCTGCAGAAGGCAGGATTACGCTTCCTTGCCGACGCCAACGTCACCGTCGTCGTGCGACAAATCAACAGCCGCAAGGTGTTCATCACGGGCCAGGTCATCAAGTCCGGGGCGTTTCCACTTGGATCATCCCTGAATGTACTGCAACTCATCGCCCTGGCCGGCGGCGTTGCCGAGTTCGCTGAAGGGGACAAGATCACCATCCTCCGCAACGATCGCGGCCGGACGATGACGCTCAAGTTCAACTACAACGACGTGTCGAAGGGCAGGAACCTGGAACAGAACGTCCAGCTGCGGCCCGGCGATACGGTTGTGGTGCCCTGAAGTGGCGTCGCATCGAATCGCTTGCTTCGTCTGCGCCAGCTGGATAGTGGCGTCCGCGGCATCAGCACAGGTTGTTCAGAGGCCTCCGCGTTCGGAGACGGCCGGCGAGCGCACGACTCAGGACCTCACCTTTCGAGGCAGTCTGCTCGGTGGCTACGATGACAATCAGATGCCACCAACGGGGGGGGACTTCTTCGCGACATACCCGAGCGCGTACACCGCATTCGGCGACAGCTCTCTCGCGTACCGACGCGGCAATCAACTACGGTGGTTCGAGGCGCGCGGTGACGGGTTCTTCAACTCATACGGGAGTCTCGGCACCGGGCCAAGCCTCGGCGGTGGAGAACAGGTGGGCGGGCAGGTCACCCTTGGCCGTCGCAACGAGCTCAGGGCGAGTCAGTACCTGCGGTATTCGCCCTATTTCTCGTTAGGTCTTCTTGGTGCCGTCCAACCCGAATCAGTCACCGACAATACGACCAACACGCTCAACGAGAGCGGTTCGTGGTCCCAGGGGGGCTCTCTGACGCTGACGCGCCGGTGGACCCGCAACACGAGCACCGATTTCAGCTACGCCTTCAACGGCCAGGTGTATGCGGAAGAGGCTGGTTTCGACAGTCGCTCGCATCTGGGCACGATCGGTTTGAACCGGACGCTGGGACGACGCACGTCCTTACGGGCGAGCTATCAACACTCGGATAACCACTACACGCAACCATTAGGGGGCAGTGTTCCCAATGTGACCCGCACCGGTGACGTAGGAGTCACTTATGAGCGCCGTCTCTCTCCAAGCCGCCAACTGACGCTCTCAGGCGGCGGCGGCGCGAGCTATATCGATACCGTAGACACGCTGATGTTCGAGCCGGCGAAGTTCTGGACGCCTGCCGGCTACGGAGCGGTGCGTCTCGACCTCGCGCGTTCGTGGAGTCTTGGCGGCGACTACCGACGTTCGACTTCCGTCCTTCAGGGCAACAGAGCGGAGCCCTTCACTGCGCATACCGCACAGGTCTCGTTTGGCGGGGATGTGCGCCCGTGGCTCGAAAGTGTGTTCACCGCCGGGTACTCGAATGGCGTATCGAATCTGGAGACAGGAGGAACATTTTCCGGACGTTACAACGGGTACACCGGTACTGCGCAGCTGCGAGTCCATATGATGGCCGGCTGGTCGTCGGTGGTGAGCTTTACCCACTATCAATATCAGTTGAACGAAGTGGCGAGCCAGTTACTCGGCGTCTCGCGGGAACTGCACCGCAACGCTGTCCGCGTTGGGCTGTCGTGGTCGCTGCCGCTATACAGCACCGGCCGACCACGCTCGTGACAGGGAACCAATGAAGGGTTTGATGGATGCTACCCGGTAAGACATACACTCCAAACGACTACGCGCTGATGGCCTGGCGCCGGCGATGGATCATGGTCGGATCGCTCCTGCTCGGGGCCTACGCCGGGTTGATCGTGTCGTCCAAGCTGTCAGACATGTATCAGTCGGAGATGCTCATTCAGGTCGTGCCACAGCGGGTTCCCGATGACTATGTCCGTTCGACCGTCACGATGCGCACCGAGGATCGACTCAGTACGTTGACGCAACAAGTGTTGAGCCGGACTGCCCTCGAGGCTCTTATTCGCCAGCTGGACCTGTATTCGAAAGAGCTGGCGGAAAGACCGCTCCAGGATGTCGTCGAATTGATGCGGCTGAACATCAAGGTGGATCCGGTCAGCAGCGACGGACGGGGTGCAGCTTTTTACGTGCGATTCACGTACTCCGACCCTGAAATAGCCACGCGAGTCACCGAACGCCTGGGCGGGTTGTTCATCGACTTGAATGCCCGCGATCGCGGAGATCTCGCGGAGGCAACAGATGAGTTTCTCGAATCTCAGCTGGACGAGACTCGAAAAAAGCTGGAGGAACAGGAGCAGAAGCTGGAGCGCTTCCGGCAGCAGAACGCCGGGCGCCTCCCGACACAACTGGGCTTCAACATGCAGGCGATGCAGAACACCCAGATGTCCATCCAGGCGCTGGTCGAGTCGCTGGCGCGCGATCGCGATCGACGGATGCTGCAGGAGCGCGTGTACAACGAGACGGTGGCGTCGCAGCCCGATGACGCTGAACTTCCACGTCAGGCGCAGGCCCCTGGCCAACAGGCCGACACCCCAGTCTCCGGGCTGACGACCGAGCAGCAGTTGACGGCCGCGCGAGAATCGTTGGCGCGTCTCCGCCTCCGGCTCACGCCGGAGCACCCCGACATCGCGCGGGCCACACGTCTCGTCCAGACGCTCGAGGCGCGCGCCGAAGAGGAATCGGCAGCTTCGTCAGCCGAGAGCGACTCGCCGGCAACTCCGCACCTCACGCCCGAACAGCAGGCCCACCGCGAGCGGGTCGCGCAGATGCGCGCGGAGCTCGACAGTCTCGATCGCCAGATAGCCTTCAGGGAGGCCGAGGAGCAGCGGCAGCGCGGGTTGCTGTCCGACTATCAGCGGCGGATTGAGCAGGTGCCCGGCGTCGAGTCGGAATGGATCGCGCTGACGCGCGACTACGACACGCAGCAAGAGGCGTACAAGAACCTGTTGACGAAGAGCGAATCTTCAAAGGTAGCCGTCCAGCTGGAACGACGTCAGATCGGCGAGCAGTTCCGTGTGCTCGATCCGGCGCGCCCGCCGATCCGTCCGACTGGCATCAAGCGCATCCAGGTAAACGGCCTGGGCGCGTTGGGCGGCCTGTTTCTCGGTATCGCGTTGGCTGCCCTCCTCGAGTTCCGCGATACCGCGTTCCGGACGAGCGCGGACGTGTCCGAGGTCTTCAAGCTGCCCGTGGTCGCGCTGGTGCCGTACGTCATGACGAGCGCCGACCATGTGCTCGTGCGGCGGCGCCGGCTGCTGACGACAGTGGCCGTCGGCCTGGTCATGGCTACCGGTGCGTTGGGTATCTGGAGGCTCGAGCTGTGGAAATACGTGGTGTGACGGCTGGAGGCTGGAGGCTGGAGGCTAGGGGCTAGAGGTTAGAGGCTAGGGGTTAGGGGACAGGGGACAGGGAGAAAATGAGTCGTATTGACGAAGCGTTGCGCCGGGCAGGTGTTCCGCTGGCCGAGGCGACCTCGGCTGGAGTGGGCAACGCCGATGTGTTCGTTTCGCCCTGGGCGACAGGGCGCGAGGCGGGCCCGCACGAAGTCCCCAGGATTCCTGCCTCGCATGTGGAACACCACGAGGAACCGAAAAGCGAGCCGGTCGAACGGGAGCCGGCCTATGGGCGAGTCTGGCAGACGCGAGATTTGCCGTCAGCGTGCCTCGAGCGGCTCGCGCTTTCGAGCGAGGCCGACCCGTTGCTGGCCCACCAGTTCCGTCGTCTCGTCGCAACGCTTCTTCAGGCGCAAGGCAACGGCAAGCTGAAGACGGTGATGATCACGAGTGCTGCCCCAGGGGACGGCAAGACCTTGACCGCGCTCAACCTCGCGTTCGTCTTGAGCGAGTCTTACCGTCGCCGCGTGCTGCTGATCGAAGCCGACTTGAGGCGGCCCTCCATCTGCGCGACCGTCGGATTGCCGACGAAGACCCAGGGGCTGAGCGACTTCGTCAAGGCGACGGACGATCGAAAAGCCTCGCTCCTCAAGTTGACCGAGCTGCTGACGTTGATGCCGGCGGGCCGGCCGGACCAGGATCCGCTGAGCGGGCTGACGTCGGTCAGGCTCGAGCGGCTGATCCAGGAGGCGTCCGAACAGTACGACTGGGTGATTATCGACACCCCGCCCATCGGCGCCGCGCCAGATGCGGGTCTCATCGCCCCTCTTGCCGATGCCGTGCTGCTGGTCATCCGTGCGGGTCAGACATCGTACGCGAATGCCCAGCAGGCTGTGGAGACGCTCGGCGCGGACCGGATCCTTGGCGTGGTGTTGAACGCGGTGGTGCCCGAGGTCGCTGCCAGGTACGACGACTACTACGGCCACTACTCCAGGTCGTAGGCTGCTGGCGTCAGCCTCCCGGGCCGCCGCGCCGAGTACAATGCTGGCCCGTGACCGGCACGCCGCGGCTCTCCGACAGTCTCCTCATCACAGGTGGGGCTGGATTCATCGGCTCCAACCTGGTCCGCTACGCACTCGCCCACACCGCTGACAGGCTCGTCGTCGTTGACAAGCTCACTTACGCGGGCAGTCGGCTCAATCTCGAGGATGTCCTGGACGACCGGCGCGTGACCTTCATCGAAGCGGATATTGCCGACGCTCCCGCCATGGCGGACGTGTTTGCGGCACACCAGCCGCGAGCCGTGCTGAACCTCGCGGCCGAAACGCACGTCGATCGGTCGATTGACAGCCCGCGTCCATTCATCGATACGAATGTCGTCGGTACCTTCGTGTTGCTCGAGTGCGCACGAAGGCACGCGGCGGGTGCGACAGATGGCGCCGACTTCCGTTTCCTGCACGTGTCAACCGACGAGGTGTACGGAACACTCGGCTCTATCGGGTTGTTCAGTGAGGAGACGCCTTATGCCCCGAACTCGCCGTATGCGGCAAGCAAGGCGTCGGCTGACTACTTGGTGAGGGCGTACTTTCAGACCTACGGGCTCCCTGTCCTGATCACCAACTGTTCGAACAACTACGGACCCTATCAGTTCCCCGAGAAGCTGATACCGCTGATGATTCTCAACGCTGTGGAAGGCCGGGCGCTTCCCATTTACGGAGATGGAGGCAACGTGCGCGACTGGCTGCACGTGGAAGATCACTGTGCCGCGCTCCTGCTGGTGCTCGCGAGAGGAACCGTTGGAGAAAAATACAATGTTGGCGGCGGCAACGAGCGCACCAACCTGGAGATTGTCGATGGCATCTGCGAGGTGCTCGAGGAACTGCGGCCTGCGGCATCCAACGTGCGTCTGAAAGACACAGGCGGCTACAGGAACCTCCGCAGCTTCGTGCCCGATCGGCCAGGGCACGACCGGCGCTATGCCATCGATGCGTCGAAGATCGAGCGTGAGCTGGGCTGGCGCGCCCGCCATACCTTCGAGGACGGTTTGCGCGAGAC
>Ga0247825_10002841_pt1 | contig 11420 bp, 9 predicted proteins | sample 13C_Vanillin_Day_FD_194413 | JGI IMG/M metagenome (GOLD analysis project Ga0247825, IMG submission 194413) | Soil microbial communities from agricultural site in Penn Yan, New York, United States - 13C_Vanillin_Day48 | ecosystem: Environmental > Terrestrial > Soil > Agricultural land | place... | reverse complement strand
GGGCTGAGCAATCCACAGCGGCTGATCCCCGTGCTCGAGCAGCTGGGTGTGCGCCACGTGGGCTACATGGTGCAGGAGCACCACTATGGGCTGGTGGGGGAGGCGCTGCTGTGGACGCTGCGCGAGGGGTTGGGGGACTCGTTCACCCCGGAGGTGGAGACCGCCTGGCGGGAGGTTTATGGCCTCGTCGCGGGTGTCATGAAGAAGGCCGCATCGAGCGCGGCGCCGAAGCCTCCGGTGAAAGCTCCTGAGCCTCTTCCCACGCCTCCTCCCATTCCGGAGGTGGACGTGATGGAGGAGGAGAATCTCCTGCCACCCTTGCAGTCACAGGCCAAGGGCGAGGACACCATCCCGTATCACCTGCTGGCGCAGACTCGGGTGGTGGGGCTCCAGCCCTATGCCCAGCCCCTCCAGCGAGAGGAGCACCCCTCCGACCTCAGGCCCTTCGGCGCTCCGGTGCCAGAGTCTTCCTCGGCCCCGGTGTCCATCCCGGTGAACATCCCGCGCGAGGTGAACGTCAATTTCCACCTCAACATCAAGCTCGAGGCGGACTCGGCCCTGAGCGCCCTGCTTCTCCGCGCCCCGGCCGCCACTCCCGCCGCTCCCGTCACTCCCGTCACTCCTGCTGCTCCCGTCGCTCCCGCGCCCCGGCCCGCTCCTCCCGAGCCCGCCGCTCCCGCTCGGGGGACGGTCTCGCCCGTGCTGCTCGTCGCGCTGTGCGTGCTGGTCTCGGTCAGCACAGTGGTGGCCCTGGGGCCTCTCGGGCAGGCCACCTCCACGCTGGGTCTGGCCGACCTGGCCCGGCTTGCCGCTCCCGTGTTCACCCTGGCGGCACTCGCCGTCGGCTACTGGTGGGGCCGGGGCCGGGGCTCGGAGCGCCGCAAGTGATGCACTTCATGGGATGCCGCTAGATGGACCCGACTGGACAACGCATCGGTGCCTTCGAGATCGTCCGCCTGCTCGGCGCGGGCGCCATGGGGATGGTGTACCTGGCTCGGGACAACATGCTGCGGCGGGATGTGGCCCTCAAGCTGCTCACCAAGGGCAACGAGGACGTCGACCTGGAGCTGCAGGAGCGCTTCCTGCGTGAGGCCCGCGCCGCCGCGCGGCTCATCCACCCCAACGTGGTGCAGATCTTCCAGATCGGTGAGACGCCGCGGCACCGCTTCATCGCCATGGAGTTCGTCGAGGGGGCCTCGACGCGGAACGTGGCCCGGCACTACGGGGGGCGGCTGCCCATGCCCTTCGCCCTGGAGAAGATGCGAGAGGCGGCGGATGCGCTCCGGCTCGCCGCCACGATGGGGATCTGCCACCGGGACATCAAACCGGCGAACCTCCTCGTCAACACAACGGGGACGCTGAAGATCACGGACTTCGGCCTGGCGGCCCAGGTGGATCCCAGTGGGACCATCGGTCAGGCCATGGCGCAGGTCGAGGGGACGCCGTTCTACATGGGGCCGGAGCAGTGGGCCGGCGCCACGCCCACGCCAGCGGCGGACATCTACAGCCTGGGCTGCACCTTCTACCACCTGGTCACGGGCATCCGGCCCTTTCCGGCGAATGACTTCTATGGGTCCATGCAGGCGCACTGCAACAGCCCGGTGCCGGATGCGCGCTCGATGGTGCCGGACATGGAGCCGACCCTGGCGGAGCTGCTCAAGCGCTGCATGGCCAAGCAGGCCTCGGAGCGGCCCACGGGCGAGGAGCTGGTCCATCAGCTCGACGACATCCTGCGACGATGGCACAACCTCCCCCGCGCGAAAGTGGCGCTGCCCGTGACGGTGCAGGGCTCGCATTCGTCGATGGCTGCTCCTGACACCCACGGCGCGCGCACGCACTCCGGCGCGCGCACGTACCCTGGCGCACGCACGCACCCCGGCTCTCAGTCGCATTCAGGCTCTCACTCGAACCCAGGCTCGCGGACCCAGGGGGGCTCCTCGAGCTTCCCGGGGGGGAGCACGGCCTCCTCGCGCTCGAGCTTTCCAGGGGCGATGGGTGCCTCGATGCTCGAGTCCTCGGCTCGAGAGATGGAGGTGCCTGGGCAGCAGAGCTATCAGCGGTACTTTGCCCTCAGAGGCTATCCCTTCAGCGACATCCGCCATGCGGCGTCCTTCTGGGAGGGAGGCCCGTATGGGTCGGCCCTCATGTCCCTGGCCTCGCGGGTGGGAGCGGGGCAGCGCATCAGCATGCTCGCGGGCTCGACGGGCAGTGGCAGGACGTTCCTCTGCGAGATGCTGCAGTACAAGCTCCGAGGCGCATCGATCTTCTCGGTCGAGCCTCAGCTCTTGTTCGGCACGAAGCTCTTCCTGGCGCTCTGCAGGCAGGTGGGTGTCCAGGTCAGTCCGGGTGCCAGCCAGCGCTTCCTCACCGAAGCCTTCCTGGCCCATGTCCTTCCGGACCGGCCCGAGGCCGTGGCGGTCATCGTCGTGGACGGGATTGATCCGAGCGACCAGGAGCTGCTCTCCGAGCTCGACAGGATCATCCAGTCCCCATCCCGGAGGAAGCTCTCCATCGTGCTGGTGGGCCCGGACACGCTCTATGACGGGCTCGTCCAGAACAACGCTCCCCAGTCGCTGCTGGCGGGCGCTCCCGCGGTGGCCCTTCGAGCGATGACCCAGCAGGAGATGGTCGATTACATCGACTTCCGGATGAGGATCATCGGCGGGGTGTCGGGGTTCGCGCTGGACGCCGCGTCCCGGCAGATCCTGTACCTGCGCAGCGGGGGCCTCCCACGGCTGGTGAGCGTCTTCTGCCACAACATGCTGACCATCGCGATGCTCCGGCAGGAGCGGCAGCCCAAGCTGGACACGCTCCGGCTGGCCGTGAAGAGCAACAGCTACCTCTCGCCCGAGACCGCCCGGTCCCTGATCATGGCGGGCTGATCGGGGTGGGGCGCGCTGCGTCTGCCGGGTAGGGCACACTCGCACTGTGCGTGTCAGCACAGTGCTGCTTGCTCGGAGCCCAAGCAGGCTCCCGTCGCCTGGGTCTCGGATCCAGTTTGTGCCGATGCAAGTCGGCCGGTATCAACTGGTGCGCAGGCTCGCCAAGGGTGGGATGGCGGAGCTGTTTCTGGCCCGGGCGAAGGGGCCGGGGGGCTTCGAGAAGACGCTGGCGCTCAAGCGGATTCTCCCGCACCTCGCGCAGGATCCTTCCTTCGTGGCCATGTTCCTCTCCGAGGTGAAGCTGGCCTCGCGGCTCCACCACACGAACATCGTGCAGATCTTCGACTGTGGCAGGGCCGGAGGCGGCTACTACCTGGTCATGGAGTACATTGACGGGCCCAACCTGCGCGGGTTGGCGCGATGTGCCAGCGGACTGGGCCTCTCGATACCGCCGGAGCTCTGTGCATGGATCCTCGCGGAGGCGTGTGAGGGGCTGGCCTACGCCCACGAGTTCTGCGATCCGGCGACAGGCAGGCCGCTGGAGCTGGTCCACCGGGACATCAGCCTGGACAACATCCTCGTGTCGCGGGAGGGCACGGTGAAGGTGGTGGACTTCGGTATCGCCAAGGCGGTCGGCCAGGTGCACTGGACGAAGACGGGCGTCGTCAAAGGGAAGCTCTCGTACATGGCACCTGAGCAGCTTCGGGGGCTCGCTTTGGATCGGCGTGTGGACGTGTACGCGCTGGGGATAGTGCTCTACGAGCTGCTCACGGGCCGCAAGCCCTTCGATGCGACCCAGGAGGCGAGCATCGCGAGGGCGATTCTCTTCGAGCCGCTGATCCCTGCGGAGAAGCGTCGGCCGGATCTGCCCAAGGCCTTGCAGGGGATCCTCAAGCGTGCGTTGGCCAGGGACCGCAATCAGCGCTACCCGGACTGCCGTGAGCTCCAGGCGGATCTGGAGGCCTTCCTTCGCTCGAGAGGTAAGCCCATGGGGTCCTCGCGGCTGGCGCGCTTTGTCTCGCGGCTGACGGCGGTTGCAGCGGCACCCGTGCCTGCGCGATCCCAGGAGGAGAGGACAACCGAACTCCTGTCCTCTCCCGCCGTGAGGTGAGAGCTGTGAGCCAAGGGAGAGCGGGACGCCGGGGCGGGCGGACCCGTCCAAACGGGGGGACCCGCCCCGCAGCGAGGGACCCGCGACCTGCGTGTCCCTGCACTGCGGGTCCGTGCCCAGCCGTGACGAGCTCGGTGCGGTCACCTCGCTGAGGGAGAACTGGGCGGCGTATGCTCTCTGGCCTCAGGCGTTTCCCGGAGGTCCAGGACCGTGGCGGTCACCGTCCACACACCCATGCCGATGCAGATCCCCTCGCTCTACGCGGGCGTGCTCGGCTCGGGCTGGGAGGGACTCCCCTCCCGAGTGCGCCGTCTGCATGAGGAGGGCGCCGCCTCGGGGCGCTTCACCATTCGCCGGGGAGGAGGGCCACTGTCCGCGCTGCTCGGGTGGCTGTGCGGCTTCCCCGCGGCGGGCGAGGATGTGCCCACCCAGCTTCGCGTGAGGCAGGACGGGGAGGTGCAGCGCTGGGAGCGCAGCTTCGGAGGCCACCCGCTCGTCACCGTGCAGCGCGCATGGCAGGGTGGGCTGCTCGGTGAGCAGCTCGGCCCCATGGAGTGTGTCTTCCGGCTGCGGGCCATGGAGCAGGGCATTGCCTACGAGCAGGTGGGTACCTGGCTCTGCCTGGGACCGTGGCGCCTGCCGCTGCCTCGCCTGCTCGCTCCCCGTATCGAGGGCCTGGCCACCGAGGCTCCCGAGGGCATGCGAGTCCACGTGAAGATCGGCTCCGCGCTCACGGGGTGGCTGCTCACGTACGAGGGAGTCGTAAACCCGGAGGAGGAGCTAGCATGAGCACCGCGCTGTGGCTGCTCTCCATCCAGGGGGTGCTCGGAGCGCTCGACACGCTCTACTACCACGAGTGGCGTGCACGCCTGCCCGCGGGAGTTCCCGGTACTCGCCCCGAGCTGCTGCTGCATGCCGCGCGCGACTTCCTCTATGCGGTCCTCTTCGGCAGCCTGCCGTGGGTGGAGTGGCGAGGAGTGTGGGCGGCGGTGCTCGCGCTCATCATCGCGGCGGAGATCGTCATCACGCTTGCGGACTTCGTCGTGGAGGACCGGGTGCGCCAGCCGCTGGGAGGAGTCTTCCCGGGGGAGCGCTGCATGCACACGCTGATGGCCATCCTCTACGGCGCGGCGCTGGCCTACCTCGTCCCCGAGCTGCTCGCCTGGTGGCGGTTGCCCACGGCGCTAGCGGTGGAGCCAGCGGCTGTTCCGGAGACACTGCGAGCCGTGCTCAGCCTGATGGCCGTGGGCGTCTTCGGCTCGGGAGTGAGGGACCTCTACGCGGCGCTTCAGCTTCCACGAGGGCACTGGCCCTGGCCGGTGGCTGTGCCCTCGGGGTCTCCGGGACATCGAGGGTAGGATACGGAGCCGGACCCGGCCGGTGGTACCGGGTAAGGCGGACCTTGCCGTGTTGTCAGGACCTTGGTGGCGTCGATATCGTCTCCCTGGTGGTCACCCCCATCGACAGCTTCCGGCGGCTCACCCAGGTCTTCGATCCCATCTACCGGCCCGCGCTGGGGCGTCAGGTGGGCGCAGGGGTAGCCTATGTCGAGGCGGTGCACGAGGATCTCCGCAAGCAGTTCGAGGCGCAGCTGCTGCTCAATGACCGGGCGAAGCTGCTGCTGGCCGGGCAGCCCGGCTGCGGCAAGACCACGATGCTGATGCACCTGACGTCACAGCTGCGCGCCGAAGGGCGGCTGGTGGCGTTCGTGGATCTGGAGGTCGTCACCACCGTGCACGATCTGGGCTCCGCGGAGATGTACATCGCGGCGTCGGCCGAGCTGCTGCGCGAGGCCGGGCGGATGGAGATCGCGCTGCCCCAGGCGACAGTCCACCGGTGCAAGCAGTGGGTGGAGTCCCTCACCGATGGGAGCTCCATCTCCCCCGAACCGGTCGCGCTGGCGGAGCGGTTCATCAGGCTCCTGGCGGCGGCGCGGGAGAGCCCGGATCTGCGGCGCATGCTCCGCGAGGTGCTGAAGCAGGGGCAGGATCCGGCCGATCTGCTCGCCACGCTCCTGGATGATCTGGAGTCCTACCGGCCTGTCGTCCTGCTCGATGGCCTGGACAAGCTCCCGCCGGATCAGGCGCGGGACTTCTTCCTCGACCAGAAGAAGAAGCCCATGGCCGAGCTGCCGGGCGCGGCCATCCTGACCATTCCCCTCACCATGGTGTACGAGCCCACGTTCAACGTGCTCAGCGAGCGCTACAACAACGCCGACAACTCGGTGCTGCCGGCGGTGCGGCTCTACGACTTCAATCACAAGGATCGCACCCGGGCGCCGTTGAAGAGCGGCTTCGACATGCTCCGGCACGTCATCGGGCGGCGGGTGCAGGGGATCGACCCGGGCCTCATCCTGCCGGATGCGATCGATCGCGCCATCGAGGGCTCCGGAGGCAACATCCGGGAGCTGGGGCGGCTCATCCAGTCGAGCATCGTCAAGGCCGTCGTGCGCCAGGGCTCCTTCGTCGAGCGGGTCGATGTCGAGAACGCCATCATCGATCAGCGCGAGTCCTTCCGGCGGGCCTATCAGCCGCGCTTCCTCCCGGTGCTGAAGAAGGTCCGGGATCAGCTGCAGCTCGACAACACCGACGACGTGGGGAAGCTGCTCCTCTACGGGCTGTGGGTGATGGAGTACCGCAACGGGATGGCGTGGTACTGCCTGCCGGTACCGGTGGAGCAGCTCCTGCAGCACCTCGAGCGAGGGTAGCAGCATGCCTGCGGCCTCCTTCATCAGTGAACTTGCTACACGGCTCCAGCTCGCCCGGGGCTCGCAGACGCTGTTGCTGCTCGTCTCCCAGGAGTCACAGGACAGCATGCCGGAGGAGCACGAGCTCGGCCGGGCCTCCGAGATGATCTCGGCCCTGCTGAGGAATGCGGCGCTCAATGTGCAGGCGCTGCCCGCGGCCCAGGACGCGGGGCCTTCCTCGTGGGTCAAGGCGATGAAGGGCGCGAGCGCGGATGCCTGGCTCACCGTGCTCATGCCGGCCGGGAAGCTGCTGGCGAAGGAGGTGGCGCGGAGGCTCAACGCGCAGCGCCAACAACTCCAGGACCTGTCAGCGCCGCTCATCCTCCTCGTGTCCGCGCGGACCGAGAACCTCATCCTGACGGACGCGCCGGACTTCCACACGTGGCGAGCGGCGACCTACGTCGTCCCCTCGCTGCGAGAGCTGGAGAGCCTGGCGCGCGAGCGAGGCGTGCAGCACCCCGTACCAATGCCGGAGCGCCGGCCCGTGCTGCCGTCACGGCCGCCGATCCGCTTCCTGCACCTGTCCGATCTGCACCTGCGCCACGGGGACGCGCGCCGCTACGATCAGGAGCGCGTCCTCCGAGGGCTCCTCGACACCTTGCAGCGCGAGAGGAGCGCGGAGCCGATCGATCTTCTCTTCGTCACGGGAGATCTCGCCTTCTCCGGGCATCCGGACGAGTTCGCGCTCGTCATCCGGTTCCTGAGGGATCTCATGGACGCGACGGGCGTGCCAGCGGAGCACCTGTTCGTCGTCCCGGGCAACCATGACGTGGATCGGAGCGCCGGGAGATGGCTCCTGCGCACCCTGGAGTCGGACGAGGAGTCGACGGCCTTCTTTGTCTCGGAGGGTAACCGCCGGTGGCATGCGGAGAAGCTCGCGGCGTACCGCCAGGCGATGACGGGGCTGCTGGGAGAGGGGCGGGGCCTCGGACTGCGATGCGGTGCCGAGGCCGTGGAGCTCGTGAACATCCGTGGCACTTCCATCGCTGTGGCCTCGTTCAACTCGGCCTGGTTCGCCCAGGATGACGAGGACCAGTCCAAGCTGTGGCTGGGGGAGGCGAACGTCGACCACGCGGGCCAGCGCATCCGGGAGGCGGGGGTGGCGCTGGCGGTGGCGCTGATGCACCACCCCATGGATCACTTGGCGGAGGCCGAGCGTCCGCACGTGGAGGATCACCTCGAGCGCGCGTTCGATCTCATCCTCCGGGGGCACCTGCACACCCACAAGAGCCGGGCGATCCGCTCGCAGCGGGGCGGGTACCTGGAGCTGGCCGCGCCCGCCGCGTACCAGGGGAGCAAGTGGCCGAACGGCTGCTTCCTGGGCACCATCTCCCTCGAAACCCGGGGCGTCGAGCTGACGCCGCTGCGCTTCGGCTCGGGCGCGGACCCGTGGACGCTCGACACGACGATCTTCCCGGACGACGCGCACCGGGGCTACCGGCACACCTTCGAGCTTCGAGAGCGGAGGGTGGGGACGCAGATCGCCTCCTCGCTGGCGGGGGAGGTGGAGCGCATGTACTCGCTGCTGGGGCGCCAGGAGCGCACGCAGGTCCAGCGCGAGCTCGGCGTCACCTCGACGAGCCCGGGGCTCGCGGACGAGAGAACGCTCCGGCTCCTGAGGCAGCCGGAGTGGTTGAAGGACTTCTGGCAGGCGCTCAGCCGGCACACGCACGGCAGCAGCGGAGGCGAGGGGTTGACCCGGCTCGCTCAGCGCATGGCGGAGCACGTCGTGGCTCTGGACCGGCGCATCTCGCTCCGAGCCCCAGGCGCGATCAAGCAGCTGCTCTGGGAGTTCTCGGAGTTTTGGCGGGAGCAGGGCTCTGCCTGGTGCGAGGACTTCTCGGGGGTCGCCGCGCGCAAGCTCGTCGTGGGGGCGTTCTTCAGCCGCATCTTCGAGGGGCAGGTGCGGCTGGATGCCCCCAGCCCCACGGGGGGCTATGAGTACGCGGACATCCTCCTGGGAGGAGAGGAGCGCGAGCCCTCACGCCGGGCTGTCATCGGGGTGATGGCGAAGCACCTCTCGAGAGGGAACCTCGAGAGCATCTTCGCGACCGGTGAGGCGCTGCGCTTGGGGTTTCAGGCGGAGCACGCGGCGATGATCCTGCTGCCGGGCAGCGGCCTGGAGCGTGGAGAGGGCGGGCTGACGGCGCACTTCGAGCGCGAGGGGCGCAGCGTGCACGTCCTCCATATCTGAGGCTCAGGCGTCCTCGTCGCCGAGCTGGGCGCGCAGGCGGGACAGGCGCATGGGCCCGATGAGCCCCTGCTGGGAGAGCGTCTGCAGCAGCTCCACCGTGGCGCGCAGCCGGGCCTCCTGAACCTCCTCGGACTCGTTCTGGATCTCCGACTCCAGCAGCACGTCCATGTGCTCGGGGTTGATGGGGGCGGGGCCCTCCGACCAGGCGATGTCGAAGAAGCGCTTGGCGATATGCGCGCGCTGGGTCCGCTCCACGTCCGTGGTCCCCTTCTCGGAGAACCGCATCATCAGCGCGTCCACGCCCTCGCGGGTCAGGGCAGCCAGGGCGGGCACCTCGCCGAGCGCCTCCCCTACGAAGTCGGCGTCGAAGCTGTCTACCTCCTCCTCGTAGCCGAAGGCCTCCTCCAGGAGGATGGAGGCGATGAAGGCGTCCGACTCCTCCTCGCTGGCGCCCTCTGAGATGAGCGCCTCGCGGGCCTTGGCCGTGACGGCGCCGAGCCGCGAGTCCTGCGCGATGGCCCGCGCGGCGGTGTGCGCCGCCAGCAGCACGAGCGAGGCCTGGGCGTCGGACGCCAGCTTGCGGCCGGTGACGCCGAGCACCTCGGCGCGCTGCTGGGAGCGGGCGGCGGCGGTGGCGGTGAAGAGCTGCTCTTCGGGGCTGAGGGCCTCGCCCGCCTTCTCCTTGCGGAGCGTCTCCCGGGCGGCTTCGAGGCTGAGGAAGCGGGCGATCAGTGGGTGCATGCCGCGCCTGTTACCACATGCTAGAGAGCAAGCGATGAGCACGGAGCAGGAAGGGCCGGAGGCAGTGCGGCGCGCGACAGATGCGTGCCTGCGGCTGTTGGCCGTCCGCGCCCGGAGCCGCCATGAGCTGAAGCTCGCCCTGGAGCGAAAGGGCTTCTCCGCCCAGGTGCAGGACGAGGTGCTGGAGAAGCTGAAGGGGTACGGCTACGTCGACGACGCGAGCTTTGCCCGGGAGCGGGCCGCCTCGCTGCTGCGGCGGGGGAGGTTTGGCCCCCAGGCCGTGCTCCAGCGGCTCCAGGCCCATGGGCTGGGAGGCAAGGAAGCACGCGAGGCGCTGGCGGCCGCCTCTGGCGCCGTGGAGTTCGATGCCCTGGCCACCGCGCGCCAGGTGCTGGAGCGCCGAGGGCTGCTCGGCCGCCCGCTAGAGCCCAAGGAGCGGGCGCGGGCTGGACGCCTCCTCCATAGCCGGGGCTTCTCGGAGGACGTCATCCAGCGACTGCTCGGTGAACCATCGCTGGATCCGTCCGGGCTGGACGATTAGCTTGCACCCGTGCCCATGCGTCTCACCGTCACGTGTCTGACAACCTTCCTGTTGTTCTCCACCGGCTGCGCCTCCCTGAACAGGCAGGCCGGAGAGCCGGACTACGCCTCCCAGGCCGAGGAGAACCTCCGCCTCGGGAATGAGGCCCTGGAGAACCGCGACTTCCTCACGGCCGAGAAGTACTTCGACTTCGTGAGGACGAAGTTCCCGTACCTGGAGGCCTCCAAGGAAGCGGAGCTGAAGCTCGGGGATCTCGAATTCGAGCAGGAGCGCTACCCCGAGGCCCGAGAGCGATACGACTCCTTCATCAAGCTCTACCCCTCGCACCCCAGGGTGGACTACGCGGCCTACCGCTCGGCCCTCACGCACTTCAAGGACATGCCCTCGGAGTTCTTCCTCCTGCCTCCCGCGGAGGAGAAGGACCAGACGGAGGTCCAGGCCTCGCTCCGGGCGATGAACAGCTTCCTGCGCCAGTACCCGGACTCGCAATACGCCAAGGACGCCAAGGAACAGGCGCAGGTGGCCAAGCAGAAGCTGGCCGAGCACGAGCTGTACGTGGCGGCCTTCTATCGCAAGCGCGAGCGCTGGCCGGCAGTGGCCCAGCGCCTGGAGGGGCTGCTGTCCAGGTACTCGGGCACGAAGTACGACGAGGAGGCGTTCTTCTCCCTCCATGAGGCGTACGTGAAGCTCAAGCAGCCCGAGCGCGCCCAGGAGACGCTGCGCAAGCTCATCAAACAGATGCCCGGGACTCCCGCCGCGGACCGGGCTCAGCGCATGCTCGGCTCGTGAGGTCCACCGAGGACTGGAGCAAGCTGGGCGGCATCCTCATTGCCGCGTTCGCCCTCGTGATGCTGGCGGGGGTGGGGCCTCGTGTGCTCGGGCTGGCCGCCGGCCCCGAAGCCGAGATCATCACCGCCCTCAAGCGCCTGGAGAAGGACGGGATCGAGCTCTCCCTTCCCGGCGCCGCCGCCCCGCTCGCGTCACGCGAGGTGCACTACGCTCGGCTCTCCGTGCGGGTGGAGCCGGGCGAGCAGCGGGCGGTGGTGCTGGCCACCCTGGACTTCACCGGCTCCCTGGGTGACACCCAGATCAGCTCGCTGGGGGTGGAGCAGGTGCCCTTCATCAACGACGGCGGGGACTGGCGGCTCGAGGGGCGGGCGGCGCCGCGGCTGACGGCGGTGGTCGAGGCGCTGGAGGCCCGGCGC
>Ga0247825_10002840_pt1 | contig 11420 bp, 12 predicted proteins | sample 13C_Vanillin_Day_FD_194413 | JGI IMG/M metagenome (GOLD analysis project Ga0247825, IMG submission 194413) | Soil microbial communities from agricultural site in Penn Yan, New York, United States - 13C_Vanillin_Day48 | ecosystem: Environmental > Terrestrial > Soil > Agricultural land | place... | reverse complement strand
GCCGGCAGGCAGTTGACACTTTCCCCGTCCAGTCCCGAAAATGGAACCCATGCAGCGACGTGCATTCATCGGCGCCTGTGCGGCGACCTGCGCGCTCGGCGCGCACGAGGCCCTCGCTGCCGCCGCTCTCAAGCCCCGGCTTTATTCCCGCGCGTTGCTGACCGACGAGCAGGGCCGCCCCCTCAGGGGGGCGAGCCTCGCGGCGGGCCGCAATTACATCTTTCATTATCCGTTCGAGAGCACGCCCTGCTTCCTGCTGAAGCTCGGCAAGCCGACAGGGCGCGACGTTCCCCTCAAGACCGAAGGCGGAGCGGAATACCAGTGGCCCGGCGGCGTGGGCAGCGACCGCTCGATCGTCGGGTATTCGGCGATCTGCGCGCACCGCCTGACCTATCCGACCCCGCAGATCAGCTTCATCAGCTACCGCGAAAGATCGCGCGTGGCAAGCGCGGCCAAACCCAACACGATTCACTGCTGCTCCGAGCACAGCGAGTACGACCCCGCGGCCGGCGGCAGGGTCGTCGGCGGACCGGCCGTGCAACCGCTGGCGGCCATCCTGCTCGAGCACGATTCCAAGGCCGATACCCTGCACGCGATCGGCACGCTGGGCGGCGAGCTGTTCAACGTCTTCTTCGAAAAATACGAGTTCAAGCTGGCCATCGACTACGGCGGCAAGTCGCGGCAGCGGGTCGAGGACCGCACCAAGGTCACCGAGCTCGAGCGCTTCTGCAAGCAGCAGGTTCGCTGCTGACCCGATGCAGCGTGATCGGTGGCTGGCGACCCGTGGCTCGTGGCTGAAGCCCTGCCCCCCTCCGGCATTTCGCCCTTCTCGCTCGCACCGGTTGATTGCGTGGGCATGGGCCGGATAGTATGGCAACGGCATGATGTCTCTTCACCAGGAGGGGGTATGAAACAGGTCGTATTGTTGGGTGGGTTGGCGGCTGTGGTGCTGGTCGCCGGGTGTGCCGGAACGCAAAAGCAGGAAGGCGCGGAGGCCACGGCGACGGCCATGCTCGAGCCGCGCAGCGGATCCAACGTCAGCGGGAACCTCACGTTCACGCAGATCGGCGACGTGGTCCGCATCACTGGCGAGCTCAAGGGCCATACCAAGGGACCCAAGGGCTTTCACATTCACGAGAAGGGCGATTGCAGCGCGGCCGACGGCATGAGCACCGGCGGCCACTTCAACCCCCACAAGCACAAGCACGGCGGGCCCTACGACCCGGTCAAGCATTCCGGCGACCTCGGCAACGTCAATTTCAACGACCAGGGCGTCGCCAAGGTCAACTTCACGGTCGGAGACATCTCCGTGAGCAGCAGCCGGCCCGATGGGATCATCGGCAAGGCGGTCATCGTTCATGCAGCACGGGACGACCTGAAGACCGATCCGACCGGCGATGCGGGCGGGCGTGTCGCTTGCGGAGTGATCAAGGGCTGAGCTCACCGATACGTTTCCCGAGAAAACGGCCCGGGCCGAACGGCTCGGGCCGTTTGTCTTGGCGCAGGGCGCCAGGCCCGCGCGCCTTAGAATGACGCCATGATTCCCTGGCTCGGCGCGAAGGACCATTTCCCGCCGGTGGAGCGCGCTATGCGAGAGCCCAACGGCCTCCTCGCCGCAGGCGCCGATCTTTCCGTTCCCCGCCTCCTGGAAGCCTACGAGCGGGGCATATTTCCCTGGTCGAGCGCAGGACAGCCACTGCTGTGGTGGAGTCCCGATCCCCGCATGGTGCTGATTCCTTCGGAGCTCAGGGTGTCGAGGTCGCTGAGAAAGCGCCTGTCGCGCCGCGACTACGAGGTGCGGGCCGACACCGCATTCGAGGAGGTGATGCGCGCGTGCGCCGCCCCGCGGCCGGACCAGGACGGCACCTGGATCACCGAAGAAATGATCGAGGCCTACGTCCGGCTGCACCAGGCCGGATACGCGCATTCGCTCGAGACCTGGATCGGCGGGCAGCTCGCCGGCGGACTTTACGGCGTAGCCCTGGGCCGAATGTTCTACGGCGAATCGATGTTCACCCGGGTGCCGGATGCCTCCAAGATCGCATTGGCTCATCTCGCGCGGCAACTCCACCGCTGGAAATACGGTCTCATCGACTGCCAGATGGCCACTGCGCACCTGGCCCGCCTGGGCGCGCGCGAAATTCCGCGCCCGGAATTCATGCGGCGGCTCGCGAAATTGGTAAACTATCCGGCACAGGCGGGAAAGTGGCGCTGCGACGATGACCTATCTGACTGAGTTTCCGCTGTCGGTCCTGCAGTTCTACGCGACCGCGCCCTACCCTTGCAGCTATCTCCCGGAGCGCATGGCGCGCTCTCAGGTCGCGACGCCCAGCCATCTCATCGACGGGCCGGTGTATTCCGAGCTGGTGCGTGCGGGCTTCCGCCGCAGCGGCGCCTTCACCTACCGGCCCTACTGCGATCATTGCCGCGCCTGCGTGCCCGTGCGCATCGTGACCGAGGAATTCCAGCCCTCTCGCGTGCAGCGCCGGACGCTCAAGCGGCACGGGACCCTCCACGCCGAAATCCTGCCGCTCAAGTACAGCCCGGAGCATTACGCGCTCTACCTGCGCTACCAGTCGCGCCGGCACTCGGGCGGCGGCATGGACCAGGACAGCCGCGAGCAGTACCGCCATTTCCTGCTCCAGAGCAACGTGCAGTCGCGCCTGGTCGAATTCCGCGAGAACGGCGCGCTGCGGATGGTTTCGATCCTGGACGAGCTGCAGGACGGGCTTTCGTCGGTTTACACCTTCTTCGATCCCGACCAGCCCGGCGCGAGCTACGGCACCTACAACATCCTGTGGCAGATCGAGCTGTGCCGGCGGCTGGACCTGCCCTACCTCTACCTCGGCTACTGGATCGCGCAGAGCCGCAAGATGGCCTACAAGATCCAGTTCCAACCCATGCAGGGCCTCGTCAACGGGCGCTGGCAGCCGATCGAGACGCCGAAGAAGCCGTGAATCGCGATAAGTGACTGGTGAATCGATCCACGGCGGCCTGGGCGCGCCGAGAGCGCCGGCGCCTGGGCGGCCCGTTCCCCGCTCGCGGATCACGGTTCGCGAATCACACCGTCCGGCGCAGCCATGCGCATCCTGATCATCGAAGACGATCCCGCGATCGCCGCCAATCTCTACGATTTCCTGGAGACGGCCGGGCATAGCGTCGACGCCGCGGCCGACGGCGTGACCGGACTTCACCTCGCCGTGACCGGTGGATTCGACGCCATCGTGCTCGACATAGCGCTTCCCGGGATGAACGGCATGTCGTTGTGCCGGAAGCTGCGCGAGGACGCGCACGACGATACGCCGGTGCTGATGCTGACCGCTCGCGATACGCTCGACGACAAGCTGGAGGGCTTCTCCAGCGGCGCGGACGATTACCTGGTCAAGCCCTTCGCGCTCAAGGAAGTGGAAGCACGGCTCGCGGCGCTGCACAAGCGCCGGACCGGGCAGGCGGCCCGCCGCGCGCTCTCTGTCGGAGAGCTCACCTTCGACCCGCAGACCTTCGAGATCCGTTTTGCCGGCAAGGACGTCAAGCTGCCGCCCAAGTGCATACGCCTCCTCGAAGCGCTGATGTCCCATCCGAACCGCGTCTACAGCCGCAAGGAACTGGAGGCCGCCGTGTGGGGCGAGCCGCAGGAAACGAGCGATACGCTGCGCAGCCACATGCACATGCTGCGCCGGGAGCTCGTTCGCGCGGGTGGTCACGATCCCATCGAGAACGTACATGGACTCGGGTACCGGCTGGTGTCGCATGCTGAGTAGGCTCGGATTACGCTTGCGCATTGCGCTCGTGCTGGCGCTCGCCTGCCTGCTCGCGGCCGGCGGCGTCGGCATCACCCTGTATTCCGCGTCCGAGGAGATGGAGGACGCGCTGATCGACCAGATCGTCGCCGAGGAGATGGACTACCTCGCCCAGCGGCACCGGCAGAATCCCGATTACCAGCCCCAGCGCAGCTCCAACCTGCAGAGCTACATCGTGCGCCGCCGGCAGGACGAGGGCGCGCTCCCTGCATTTCTGAGTAACGCAGCGCCGGGGCGCCACGAGTTCTACATCGGGAACGACGAGATCCACGTGCTGGTGCGGGATGAGGGAGACCATCGCTACTACGTCGCCTACGAGGTCGGCCTGCACGCGCAGCGGGAGCGGGAATTCAGGCTGCTCATCGTGATGTCCACCCTCACGGCCGCGCTCGCGTCCCTGCTGCTCGGCTACTGGATTTCCGGGCTCCTGGTGCGGCAGGTGACCAGCCTCGCGGCCCGCGTGGGGTCCATGAAGCCCGGCCAGCAGCAGGCGCGCCTGGCGCAGCCCGGCCAGGATCCCGAGATCGCAATGTTGGCGCGGGCACTCGAGGGCTACCAGTCGCGTATCGAGCAGCTGATCCGCCGCGAGCAGGAATTCACCGCCAACGCCAGCCACGAGCTCCGGACGCCGCTGACGGCCATCAGGACCAGCTGCGAGCTGCTGCTGGCGGACGCAACGCTGGGAGAAAAGTCGCGCGCCCGCGTCGAGTGGGTCAACGCCGCCGCCGGGCGGATGGCGGAGCAGATTCAGGCGCTGCTCTTCCTGGCGCGGGGACAGGCGCTCGGCGAAGGCGAACCCCTCTCGCTGAGCGAATGCGTGGCCGAGGCGGTCGAGCCTTACCGAGCCGACATCGCACGCAAAGGCCTCAAGCTCGAAATCGATATCGCACCGGACGCGCATCTGGATTTGAACTACCAGGCACTGCGCCTCGTGCTCTCGAATCTCATCCGGAACGCCGTGCAGTACACCGAGCGCGGCAGGGTGCGCGTGGCCTATTCGGACCGGAAGCTCGCGGTCAGCGACACCGGGGCCGGCATCGACGCGGCCGATCGGCCGCGCCTGTTCGAGCGCTTCTACCGCGCGGGCGCCGACGGCGACGGCTATGGGCTTGGACTGGCGATCGTCAAGCGCATCTGCGACCAGTACGGCTGGACCATCAACGTGGACAGCACGCCCCGCCGCGGCTCGATCTTCAGCGTCGATTTCGCTCCCTCCCGGTAGTCGTTCCGTGCCGCCGCATCTGCGGCTCGCACGTTCACTTATCCTTCACAAAGCATCGACGATTCCTTGACGCCCCGCGGAATACGCTCGCTTTGCGATTCCCGCAAGCGAAGGTCGGCATTCCATGGGGCAGTTCATCGATTCCTCTTCCTCGCTCTTTGAGCTCTATTCCGCCGCGGTCCGGCACGCCGGCATCGGGCCGGACTGCAACGGCCGATGCGTCTTCCGGCGCGCCGGCGTGAACGAGCGCCCGGAAATCGAGGCGTTTATCCGGAACGGCTTCGACCGGGCCTACCGGGCTCGCATCAATCACTTCATGCCGCGGCTGATGTCGTTGCGGCGGGATTCCAGGCTGACGGCCGCATGCGGGCTGCGCTCGGCGGCCGCCGAGCCGCTGTTCCTGGAGATCTATCTCGACCAGCCGGTCGAAGATGCGCTCGCCGCCGCCTCCGGGCACCCCTTGTCTCGGAACAGCATCATCGAGGTGGGCAACCTGGTCGTCGCCCGCGCCGGAGAAGCCCGCCGCCTCATCATCCACCTGACGCACCATCTCGCCATCGCGGGTGCGGATTGGGTCGTCTTCACCGCCGTTCCCGCGCTCCGCAATAGCTTCACGCGACTGGGCATTCCGCTCCTGCTACTGGCCGCGGCTGACAGCACGCGTCTCGATGCGGCTGCACGGGCCGATTGGGGCAATTACTACGCAGGCGGACCGACCGTGACGGCCGTCAACGTAGGCGCCGCCTTTAATGCCGTGCGGAAAGCGTCATGCATCCGGTGATCGCGGCGATTGGCCGTCATGCCGCAGCGCATCCCGGTCGCGTTGCCCTGACCGATGGCGTCCGCAATCTCGGCTACGCCGCCCTCAACCGCCTCATCGCGGATGCGGCCGCGCAAATCCGCACCGAGACCACGAAGACCGTGGCCCTCTGCCTCGACAACTGCCCGGAATGGCTCGTGGCCGACCTGGCGCTGCTCGCCGCCCGCCTGCCGTGCCTGCCGCTGCCCGCGTTCTTCTCCCCTCGTCAGCAGATGCATGCCCTGGTCGATGCCGGCGTCGAGTGCATCATCACCGACCAGCCCGAGGCTTGCCTCATGCGGCTGCGATCCGCGGGGCTGGCCGCCGCGCCAGGTGCCGGCCTGATGATCGCGGGGCGCTGCCTGGGGCGGGTATGGATCGGACGCTCGTCGAAGCCCGTCATTCCCGCCGGCACGGTGAAGATCACTTATACGTCCGGCACGACCGGCCATCCCAAGGGCGTCTGCCTCGGCGAGGCCGCGCTTGCGGCGGTCGTGCGTTCGCTCGTCGTCACCTGCCGGCTGCAGACCGGCGATCGACATCTGGGGGTATTGCCGCTAGCGACGTTGCTGGAGAACGTTGCCGGATACGCCGCGCTCATGGCCGGCGGGACTGTCGTGCTCCCACCGCTAGCGGAAATCGGTACCCTGGGCGCTGCCGGCGCGCGGCCAGGCCTGTTGCTGACCGCGCTCGAGTCAAGCCGCGCGACCACCGCGGTCCTGGTGCCGCAGCTCCTGAAAGGCCTCGTGGAACGCATCGAGGCAGGCGCAGCGTGCCCTCGCGCGCTGCGCTTTCTCGCGGTTGGCGGCGCCGCAACGGCTCCGGCATTGCTCGAGAGCGCCGAGCGCGCCGGGCTGCCCGTCTTCCAAGGCTACGGCCTTTCGGAATGCGCCTCCGTCGTCGCGCTGAATGCCCCGGGCGCCAACCAACGCGGCACCGTCGGGCGACCGCTCGCTCACATCGCGCTCTCCTTCGCGCGCGACGGGGAGATCCTCGTGAGTGGCGCGCTGCTGCTGGGGTACTGTGGACAGCAGGAGGAAATGCGCGGCCCATGGCCTACGGGAGACCTCGGCACGCTGGACGCGGACGGGTACCTCCGGATCACGGGGCGCAAGAAGAACTGCTTCATCACCTCCTACGGCCGCAACGTTTCGCCGGATTGGGTAGAAGCCGCCCTGGCCGCCGAGCCCTCGATCGCGCAGGCGTGGGTCAGCGGCGAGGCGCGCCCATGGGCGGCTGCCGTGATCGTCGCGCGACCGGGTTGCCCGGACGCCGAGCTGGCCGAGGCCGTCGACCGCGCCAACAAGACGCTGCCCGAGTACGCCCGGGTGCGCCGATGGCTGCACGCCGAGGAGCCGTTTTCCTTCGCCAATGGCGAGCTGACCGCCAACGGCAGGCTGCGCCGCGAGCGCATCGCCAGACATTACGAGAGTGCCGTCGAATCTTTATACACCGAGGAATTCAATGAGCTTCTATGATGAATTGCTGAAGGCCACCGAGCGCGAGCGTGGCGAGCTGCTCGGGATACCGTTCATACGCGATGGGGCGGCGGGCCGGCTGCAGCGGGCCGATTACGTCGCGTTCCTGGGCCAGGCCTATCACCATGTCAAGCACACCCTGCCGCTGCTCATGGCATGCGGCGCCCGGCTGCCGTCCCGGCTGGAATGGCTGCGCGCGGCGATGGGCGAGTACATCAAGGAGGAAACCGGCCACCAGGAATGGATCCTCGATGACATCCGCGCGTGCGGCGGGAACGCGGAGGCCGTCCGCGACGGGCGCCCTGACCTCCCCGCCGAGCTGCTCGTTTCCTTTGCCTATGACGTCATCGCGCGGCGCAATCCCGTCGGCTTTCTCGGCATGGTGCTGGTGCTCGAGGGCACGAGCACCGCGGTGGCGAGCCGCGCGGCCGACGCGCTCATGCGCGCGCTGCAGCTGCCGCCGGCGGCTTTCACCTACCTCACCTCGCACGGCACGCTCGATGTCGGCCACACGCGGTTATTCGCGTCGCTCGTGAACCGCCTCGAGGATACCGGCGACCGGGAAGCAGTCATCCATTGCGCCCGAGTGTTCTACCGCCTTTACGGAGACGTGTTCCGGGCGCTGGATGCACAGCGCGTGGCGCCCTCACGGGAGGCCGCATGAAGTTGTCAGGCAGCCGCGTTCTCCTGACCGGCGCAAGCGGCGGCATCGGCCGCTGTCTCGCGCTCGAGCTGGCGCGCCGCGGCGCGCGCCTGGCCATCACCGGCCGAGACAGGGCGCGGCTTGCCGGCGTCGCAATGGAGATCTCCGGATTGGGCGGCACGGCGACCGCCCTCCCCCTGGACCTGGCACAGCCTGCCGGGCACTCGAGACTGGTCGAGCACGCGCTCGACGCCCTGGGCGGTCTGGACGTCCTCGTCAACAACGCCGGGCAATCCCACTTCGGCGCATTCGTGGCCAACGACGAGGACACGATTCGACGGTTGATGTCGGTGAATGTCGTGGCGCCCCTGCTGCTCGCCCGCGCCGCGCTGCCCCACCTGCTGTCGCGCGGCAGCGGTTGCATCGTCAACGTCGGTTCGGTGCTCGGCGCAATCGGCTTTCCGTATTTCACCGCCTATTCCACCTGCAAATTCGCGCTGCGCGGATTTTCCGAGTCGCTGCGCCGGGAGCTGGATGGAACCGGCGTGCGGGTTCTCTACGTCGCTCCCCGCACCACGGCGACGGACATGAACAGCCCCGCCGTGCTCGCGCTGATGGCCGAGACCGGAGCCACCGTGGACCCGCCGGAGATGGTCGGCCGGCAGATCGTCGAAGCAATGGAGAACGAACGGGAAGAAGCGACCTTCGGGGTTCCGGAGCGGCTGTTCGTCAGGCTCAACGGCCTGCTGCCGCGCTTCGTGGACAAGGCATTGCGCCGGCAGGCCCAGGCAGCGTCCCGCTGCCTTGAACCAGCGAAACGCCAAGCCAGCTCGTAGTCCGCCCATGTCGCTTGCCCGGCCGACGCTGACGCTGCTCGCTTCGCTCTGGCTCGTCGTTCTCGGCAATCTGCCGTTCTGGCGCTCGGTCTGGCAGGGCAGCGGCGGCTTGCGCGCGGACAATGCATTCTTTCTTCTCTCCATGCCGGCGCTCGTTCTGGCGTGGGTCTATCTTCTGCTGAGCCTCGTAACCTGGGGGCGCGCCACCAAGCCGGCGCTCGGCGCAACGCTTTGGCTCTCGGCGATCATAGGTTACTTCACGTGGGCCTACGGCGTGTTGCCCGACTCGACCACGATCGCGAATATCGTCCAGAGCTACCGGGCTGAAGCGATGGATTTGATGAGCTGGCGCCTGGGTGCGTGGCTCCTGGTGTTCGGCGTCCTGCCCTCGCTGGCGCTGGCGCGCCTGCCCGTGACAAGCGGGCCGTGGGCGCGCGACCTCCGCGTCAAGGCGGTGGGCATGGCGGCCGCCTCCGCCTGCATCGGCATCGTGCTGCTCGGGCAATACCAGCACTATGCTTCCTTGCTGCGCAACCATCGCGAGTTGCGCTTTCTGCTCGTGCCCCACAACGTCGCGGCCGCCGTGCACGGATACGTGACGCACCATTTGGCGGCCCCCCTCACGTTGCAGGCGGTCGGCATCGACGCCGCGGTCGCGGCTTCCGCAGGCAAGCCGACGCTCACCCTGCTCGTGGTCGGCGAAACCGCGCGCGCGCAGAACTTTTCGCTCAACGGCTATGGGCGGCCGACCAATCCCGAGCTGGAGCGCCTTGGCGTCATCAGCTTCACCGACGTCAGTGCCTGCGGCACATCCACCGCGGTTTCGCTGCCTTGCATGTTCCTGGACGTCGGCCACAGCGGCTTTGGCGCCGGTCTCGTGCTGCGCCGGGAAGGGCTGCTCGATGTGCTGCAGCGTGCCGGCATCGCGGTCAGGTGGCGCGACAACAACTCGGGATGCAAGGGCGTGTGCGATCGCGTGCCGCACGAGGACCTCCGGACCGCGCACGCGGCTGGCCTCTGCGATGGAGACGAGTGCCACGACGGGATCCTGCTGCATGGTCTGCAGGCCCACATCGACAGCCTGGCTCGCGACGCCGTCATCGTGTTGCATATGATGGGGAGCCATGGCCCGGCCTATTTCAAGCGCTATCCGCCGGCGTTCGAAGTCTTCACGCCGGTCTGCGACACGATCGAGCTCGACCGCTGTTCGCTCCAGGGCATCGTGAACGCCTACGACAACAGCCTGCGATACACCGACCACGTATTGAGCGAGGCAATCGGCCTGCTGCAGCAAAACGCGTCACGCTTCGACACCGCGATGCTGTACGTCTCGGATCACGGCGAGTCTCTCGGCGAGAACGGCTTGTACCTGCACGGCGTTCCCTACGTGCTTGCGCCGAGCGAGCAGATCAAGGTCCCGATGGTGCTATGGCTGTCCGAAGGCATAAGCAAGAGCAGGCACATCGACATGGCGTGCCTTGAGGCCCGCGAGCGCCGGCTGCCGCACTCACACGACAACGTGTTCCATTCCGTACTTGGCCTGCTCAACGTGCAAACGGGGGTCTATCGCCCGGACCGCGACTTGTTTCGCCCATGCCGGGCATGACGACCGGAGCCGCCGGGCGGGACGGCTTCCTGTGGCGCCATTTTGCCCCGGCGCTGGCGGTTCTGTTGGCATTGCTGCTCATGGACAGGACCACGATCGACTCCATCGTCAGCGGCTGGTTCTACGATCCGGTTTCACATACTTTCCCGCTGCGCTACAACAGCGCGCTCGAACTCATCGGCCACCAGGGCGTAAAGCAACTGGTCACCGTCATGGCCTGCTGCGCGATCACGCTTTACCTGCTGAGCTTTGTTTTGCCGGACCTGAGGCCTCGGCGCCGCCTCCTGCTTTTCGTCGCGCTGGGAATGACCCTCTCCCCGCTCACGGTCGTTGCGCTCAGGGCGGAGAGCGCGCTCAGCTGCCCGTGGAACCTGCAGGAGTATGGCGGCTTTGCGCCTCACATGAGGCTGCTCGATGCCTCTGGCCCGGGGTTCGCCCCGGGGCACTGCTTTCCGAGCGGCCACGCCTCGGCAGGATTCTGCCTGTTCGCGTTCTATTTCGCCGGCCTCGAAGCCGGCAATGCGCGCCTGGCGCGCTCCGGTCTGTGGGGCGGGCTGATCGCGGGCGTGATCCTGGGCATGGTGCGCGTTGTCCAGGGCGCGCATTTTCTGTCCCACAACCTGTGGGCGGGCCTCGTCTGCTGGCTGGTGATTCTGGCGCTGCATATCACCATGATGCGGGTGCCGGCCTCCGCGCCGCCGCTCCGGCAGCAAGCCGGACGCCGGTGAGGCGGCGAAAAGCACGTCCGGCGCATTCTCCGGATCGTGCGCTCAGACAGCAGGCGGCTGGGCCTCGGCGGCGCGCTCCGCCGTCCAGGTGCGCACGAGGTTGAAGCCGACCGCGAGCAGCGTCGGCCCCAGGAAAATGCCGACAAAGCCGAAGGCGAGCACCCCGCCGAAGACCCCGAGCAGCACCAGCACGAACGGCAGGCTCGCGCCGCGGCTGAACAGCAGCGGCTTGACGATATTGTCGATCCCGCTGATCACGAAGAATCCCCACAGCGCCATGAACGTCGCCCAACCCGGCTGGCCCTGAT
>Ga0247825_10002839_pt1 | contig 11421 bp, 5 predicted proteins | sample 13C_Vanillin_Day_FD_194413 | JGI IMG/M metagenome (GOLD analysis project Ga0247825, IMG submission 194413) | Soil microbial communities from agricultural site in Penn Yan, New York, United States - 13C_Vanillin_Day48 | ecosystem: Environmental > Terrestrial > Soil > Agricultural land | place... | reverse complement strand
CAGCCGAGCCAGACGCTTTCGCCCTTGCCCATCTCGCCGACCCGATTCATGCCGTCGTTCCAGTCGCCCGTGCCGATCAGCGGCAGGCCGTGCTTGCCGAGGGCCAGACTCTGATCGAGAGCGCGCGAGCAGTGCTCGAAGAGCGTCGCGCTCTCGTCGGCAATCATGGGCTGGAAGTAGGCATCGTGTTCTCCGGGCCCCAGTAACTGACCTTCGAGGAAGGGAACGACTTCTTCCAGCACGGCTCGATCGGCGGTCGTCTCGACATAGTGAGCGGTGGCGCAAGCGAGCCATACCCGGTCGTCCGAAACGCGGGTGCGGACGCCCTGGCCGGAGTGCGGGAGCCACCAGTGCTGGACATCGCCCTCGATGAATTGCCGCGCGGCGGCGCGCAGGAGATGCTCGCGGGTCAGCGCCGGCCGCGATACGGCGAGAGCCATGCCGTCCTGCAGCTGGTCGCGGAACCCGTAAGCGCCGCTCGCTTGATAGAACCCCGCTCGCGCCCACAAGCGGCAGGCGAGCGTCTGATAGAGCATCCAGCGATTGAGCATGATGTCCATGGACCGGTCCGGCGTCCTGACCTGGACCGTGCCGAGCATGTCGTCCCAATGCCCCGTGACCTCGCGCAAGCGCTCTTCAGGATCGGCTGCCCGGTAGCGGGTGATCAGGGATTTCGCTTCGGCCGCAGTCGCCGCTTCGCCGAGGAAAAAGACGACCTCTACCGCCCCGTCCGGCTCGAGTTCGACACTCGTTTGAAGGGCGCCGCAGGGATCGAGGCCGGCGCCGACCCGGCCGGAGAGCAGCGCCTCCCCGGTCAGCGCGGCTGGGTTGTCGAGCGTGCCATTGCGGCCGAGGAATTCCCGGCGGTCGCCGGTCCAGGCGGTCTGCCGTCCGCCCAGATCCACAAAGGCGACACGCGAACCGAACGTGCTCCAGGGATTGCGTGCAAGCATGGCGCCGGTTTCCGGATCGATCTCCGTCTCGACGGAGAAAGCGGACGCACCCCGCGACGGGCCGAGCACCCACTCCACATAGGCCGTGACCGAAAGCCGGCGGGACCGCCCCGACGTGTTCCGGATCGTCAGCCGCGAGATCTTGATCGGGTCATCGAGCGGCACGAACTGCAGAAGCTCGAGTGCGATGCCGTGCGCGGTGTGCTCGAACCTGCTATAGCCCTGCCCATGCGTTGCGACATAGTGGCCGGCGGGATCGCGGATCGGGTGGGCCGTCGGGCCCCACAGCTCGCCCGACTCCTCGTCGCGCAGATAGATGACCTCGCCCGGCCGATCGGTGACGGGGTCATTCGACCAGGGCGTGATCTTGTTCTCGCGACTGTTGAGCGACCAGGTGTAGCCGCCGCCCTCGACCGCAACCTGAAAACCGACCGAGGGGTTGGCGATGACGTTGATCCACGGGGCCGGAATCGAGCGTCCGGCGTCGAGGATGGTCACATACTCCCGCCCGTTCGCGGCGAATCCGCCGAGCCCGTTGAAAAACTCCAGGTTCGGCGGTGTCGCGACGCTCTGCGGCACGCCCGCGCGAGGCAGGCGCGGCGGCGGCGCGGCGGCGGCAGCCGTTGCCTTGAGACCGTTGAGCTGCTCCGATAGCGTCCCGCGCCGCCCAGTCAGCACTGCGCGGGCCATGGAGAGAAGGCGGGCGCGCGTTTCCTTTGAGATAAGATCCGCGCGCAGCACGAACACGGCGCCGCGGGCGGTATCCGCCCCGATCCGGGACTGGCTCGTTCGAACCAGCGTCTCGAGGGCGATCTGCAGGTCCTGGACGTAGGACGATCCCCGTTCATTCAGGATAACGAGATCGACCGCGAGCTGCTTCATTCCCCAGTATTCGTGGGCACGCAGCAACTGGCGAACGATGGCGACGTCCTCGATGCTGTCTATTCGCACCAGGACGATCGGGTTGTCGCCGGAAATGCCCTGGGCCCAGAGCGCGGCAGGCCCGCCGCCGCCGCGGCGTATGGAGTCGGACGAGGGGCGCAGCGCCGGATCGGAGTAGAGCACGTGGCCGGCGAGTCGCTGAAACTGGCTCGCCTGCTCCGCGTCGATGCCGAGATGGCTCAACTGCACCTGCGCCCGGGTCCACGCCAGGGTGGCCGCGCGGTCGAAGGCAGTCGTGTCCTCGTGCTTGTCTATGAGATCCAGCACCTCGTCGCGGGACGACGCGACCAGCGTCCAGAATGCGACGCGCGCCGTTTTGCCCGGGAGAATCCGCACGCGGCGGCGCAGCGCGAACACCGGATCGAGAACGGCGCCGACGGTATTGGAAAGCGGCCGGCCATCCATCACCGCAATCGGCTCCCGCACCTCGCGCCCGCGGCCGAGGAAACGGGCCCGGTCGGTTTCGATCTCCTGCTCGCCCACCGTTTCGCCTTCGACGACGGCGAGATGCGCCGCCCAGATTTCGGGCTCGGCGGGCGATCGACGCCGCCGCGTCGCCAGGATGGCGCCGGACCTGGGGAGATACTCGGTTTGCACGAAAAGCTTGGAAAAGACCGGGTGCGACGTGTCTGCCGCGGGTTGCGCCAGCACGAGCTCGGCGTAGGAGGTGAGCTGGATGTCCCGCGCCCGGCTTCCCGTATTCGCGACCGATACGCGGCGAACTTCGGCGTTATCCTCCGGCGAGACGACAACTTCGAGGATCGTGGTGATCGCTCCATCGCTGCGGATGTACTCGGCGCGGTCCTCGGTGAACGTGACGTCGTAGCTGTCCGGCTCGACGCCGCTCGGCTGGTAGCCAGCGGACCATACTTCGCCGCTCTCCACGTCGCGCAGGTAAACATAAGCGCCCCAGTCGTCGCGAGTGACGTCCTCGCGCCAGCGCGTGATCCCGAGGTCGCGCCAGCGGCTGTACCCGGAGCCGGCGCCCGTCAGCATCACCGCATAGCGCCCGTTCGAAAGCAGGTGCACTTCCGGCGTCGCGTCGTGAGCGGAGCGCAATCGTCGCGCCGCGGGCAACTCCAGATCGCGGATCGCTGCCGCCGTCCTCACTTCTTCCGCCCTGGGGTGCGCGACCGAGACGTCGCGCGGCGTGCGCTCCTGCAGGAGAAGCTCCGTCGCTTGCACGATCGCCTCGGAATGAAACCGTGCCCGCATCTTCCCGTCCAGCAGACCATTGGCGATGGCGACCACCGTCATGCCTTGATGGTGCGCCATGAAGGCGCGGACGATTGCGACGTCCTCGCCCTTGGGCAGCCGCGAGCGCGTGTAGTCCAGCGCCTCGTAAAAACCGTAGCGGCCCCGCGCGCCGACGGCGGCAAGCCGGGCGAAGTTGCGCGCCGCTGCGCCCGGATCGACCATGGTCGCGAGTGCGGTCGCGTAAGGCGCGACGACGGCGTTCTCGCTCAGGCCGCGCTTCAGGCCCAGGCCCGGAACTCCGAAGTTCGAGTATTGATAGGTGAGCTCGAGGTCGCGAACGTTGTAGGCCGACTCCGAGATCCCCCAGGGCATGCCGAGCGCGGCGCCGTAGGCGACCTGGCGGTGGACGACGAGTCGGCTGGTTTGCTCGAGCAGGCTGCCGGCCGGCGCGCGCATGACGAGCGACGGCATCAGGTACTCGAACATCGATCCCGACCAGGAGATCAGCGCCGCGCCATTCTCGATCGGCGTGACAGCGCGGCCGAGCCGGAACCAGTGGCGCGTCGGGGCGTCGCCCTTGGCGATCGCCACGAAGCTCGCCAGACGGGCCTCGGAGGCGAGCAGGTCGTAGCAGCTCGGGTCGAGACTGCCCTCCGCGACCCGATAGCCGATCGAGAGGAGCTTGCGGTCCGGATCGAGGAGAAAGTCGAATTCCATCGCGCCGGCCATGGTCCGCGCCGTCGCTTCCAGCGCCGCCAGGCGCTGCTCCAGGGCGCGGGCGGCATCGGCGGTCTGGACGAGGTCCAGCCGGTGACTCTCGATCGATGCCAGGGTCGCCTCAGCCCAGAACAGCAATTCAGCGCCCGCGTCGTCGCCGCGTTCGCCGGCAAGCGTTCGGGCAATGTCGACCATGATCGTTGCCTGCCGGGCGATCTCCACCAGTCGTGAAGCGACAAGCTCCGACGACGGATGCCGGAGCAGCGGGTCCTGGCGGAGAGCGGCGGCCAGCGAATCGAGCGCATCGGCAAGCTGTTGCCGCGTGGCTGTCTGCGTTCGTCGGTCGTCGGGAAGTCCTTGCAGGGTTTCGCGCGTGACGGTGAGGCTGTCTTCGATGCCGGCAAACAGTTCAGGACCCGCCGTCGGGCGCCCGATCCACTCCCGACAGGCGTTGGCAACGGCGATCAGGTGTCCGGCGAGATTGCCGCTATCCACCGAAGAGACGTATTGCGGATCCAGCGGGCGCAGGTCCCGCGTGTCGTACCAGTTATAGAAATGGCCGCGTAACCGCTGCAGGCGGAGCATGGTCGCGAGTGTCGATTCCAGCCGCTCGACGGTCTCGATCGTCCCGATCCATCCGAAATCACGGGCGCTGACCGCGGAGAGGAGGTAGAGACCCAGATTGGTGGGAGAGGTCCGGTGCGCGACCGTCGGCTTTGGATCTTCCTGGAAATTGTCGGGCGGAAGCATGTGGTCCGCGACGGTCACGAAGGTCTCGAAGAAGCGCCAGGTGCGGCGCGCAACCAGCCGCAAGGTGCGGGCATCCGCATCGGCGACCGGCAGGTGACCCGCTACGAGCGGGGACAAGCTGGTCCACCGGGCAATGACCGGAGACGCGATCCAGGCGGCCACGAAGGGCGCTGCCACAGGCCAGGCGTCGCCGCCGGTCAACCAGACGACAATGCCGGCGCCAATGCCGATGGCGACTCCGCCGGCCATGTACCGGTAGAACCCGGGGAGTTCGAGCCGGGGACCCACCGTCGTCTGCGCTGCGGTGACCCAGTCCAGCAGGTGCCGGCGGCTCACGAGCAGGCGGAACAGCGTTCTTCCGACCGCATCGACCATCAGCCACCCTTGATGTGCGAGGAACACGACGAGCAACGCGGTCAGGGAAAAAGCGAGCCGGACGTCCGATGCGAGGGCGAGCAAGTGGCTGCGCGCCGTGATTCGGGCGCGTCGCGGCACGATCGCGGAGAGGACCGGCAGCAGCGTCGACAACGCGATCGTCGACAGGATGTAGCCGGTCCAGACCAAGGCGGCCTGTAACGGCAGTGTCCAACCCGCCAGCAGAGCGATGACGCTCGCCGGCGCCGACAACGAGCGCCGCAGGTTGTCCAGCATCTTCCAGCGGCCGATCGGCGGCAGCGCGCCTGCGCCGGAAGCGGGGGCGCCGGCGATATCGTTGCGTCCGAGTATCCACGGCAGCAGCTGCCAGTCGCCGCGCGCCCAGCGGTGCTGGCGAGCGGCGGCGACGTCGTAGCGCGATGGAAACTCCTCGACGATCTCGATATCGGAAACCAGGCCCGCGCGGGCGAAGGTGCCCTCGAAAAGGTCGTGACTGAGCAGCGTGCTTTCACGCACGCGGCCGCCCAGCGCGGCTTCGAAGACATCCACGTCGTAGATGCCCTTGCCCGTATAGGAGCCTTCGCCGAAGAGATCCTGGTACACGTCGGATATGGCCGAGGCGTAAGGATCGATGCCGCTCGTGCTGGAAAAGATGCGCTGGAACAGCGACCCCTCGCGGCCGATCGGCAGCGAAGGCGTGACGCGCGGCTGCAGCAGCCCGTAGCCTTCGACGACGCGCCGGGCGCGGGCATCGAACCGTGGGCGGTTGAGCGGGTGCGCCATCTTGCCGACCAGCCGGCGCGCCGCTTCCCGCGGCATCCGGGTATCGGCGTCGAGCGTGATGACGTAGCGCACGCCGGGAGGCGGGGCGGGGGGTGAAGTGAAAGTGGTCCCTCCCACGGCCATGAAGCTGGTATCGGTTGCGCCGCGGAGCAGCCGATTCAACTCGTGGAGCTTGCCGCGCTTGCGTTCCCATCCGATCCAGCGCATCTGCCCCGGGTTCCAGACTCGCCGGCGATGGAGCAGAAGGAACCGGTCGCCGGCGCCCGCCGGGCCATGCCGGCAATTCAGGCGAGCGATCCCTGCAGCTGCGGCTTCCAGGAGCTCGCTATCCCCAGCAACGGTCTCGGTAGCGGCGTCGGTCCAGTCCGAGAGCAGCGCGAAATAGAGCTCGCCTTCCGGGTTGGCAAGATGGTGGACTTCCAGGCGCTCGATTTGCTCTTCGAGCGCGGTTTGCGTCGTGAGGAGGATCGGGACGGCGATCATCGTGCGCAGTTGCTCCGGTACCCCGTCCCGGAGTTCCAGGCCCGGCAGAAGCGTTGCGCCGAATCCTCTCGTGACGCCGCGGTTCACGAGCGCCATCGCGGCATCGAGCGCCGGGATCAATCCGGCAAGCGCGAGGAAAGCGAGCCACCCGCTGGCGACCCCCGTTGCCGCCAGCTCGAGCAACGGCAAGGAGAGAACGATCGTGGCGACCATCGTGACGCAGCCGACATAGCCGTGGATGCCGATCTTGAGCCTGAAACGACCGGGCCAGCTCCATATCGGGGCGCGAAATCCGACCGTCGCCTCGAAGGCGCGCCGCCCCCCGGCGATCAGGTGGTAGCCGGGATCGCGCTCGCGGCCATTTGCTTCGCCTGCGGCCAGAAGAGCTGCCTGCGCAATTTCCAGCTCCGTCAGTTTCGAGCCCCGCGCGAGCTCCTCGATCGCGCTGCGGTAGAGGTTGCGCGTCGGAAAATCCATGTCCGCGAAGCCGCTGCCGGACCGCAGCGTTTCATCCACGGGGCTGACCTTTTCGAACAACTCCGTCCAGTCGACGTCGGACATGAGGCGCATGCTCGTGATGATGTTGCGCACCGTCACGTTCGTCGCGCCCTGGCTCTGGTGCTCGTCGTGCACGATCTCGTCGGTGGTCGTTCCCTGCGCCGCGAGGCGCTCGTCGAGCCAGATTAGCGCCCGCGAGACCTTGGGATCCTGGTCCCGCAACCGCTGCACGAGCTGGACGGCGAAGGATCTCGACAAGGGCGCGCGCTCGTGACGCTGGAAAGCCGCGCGCAGCGCCCCACCGGTGTTCCCGTCCGCGCCCAGGATCAGGTCGGCCAGGGCGTCCGCTTCCTGGCGCGCGACGCGGCTCACCACGATGCGCCGCGCGCCGCGCCGAAGATTCTCCACGAGCACGATCCGCAGCGTGATCGCGACCGCCCACAGCTCGCCGATCGACAGCGGCTGAACGCGCTGGTAGGCGCGAACGAACCGACGGAGCATCTCCGGCTCGAAGTGGCTGTCCGTGTGGGCCACAAAAGCCCAGGCCAGGCCGAAAACCCGCGGATACCCGGCGAAGGGTCCGGCGGCCAGCTTCGGCAACTGCCGGTAGTAGCCCGGCGGCAGATCGTCACGGATCTCGCGGATCTGCTCCTCGACGAGATGGTAGTTGTCGAGCAGCCACTCGGCGGCCGGTGTGATGGCATGCCCCGCGCCGACCGCGCTGGCGATGGCGCGATAGGCGCCGAGCAGAACCGACTCGTTGTCTTTCAGCCGGGCAGCGAGAGAGCGCCCGGTCGCCGGCCCCGCGGCGACGGGTTGGGCCGCGGCCAGGCTTTCGGCGTGCTGCTCGAGGCGCTCGGTGCTGAAGAGCTCCTCGCGGATGGATTCTTCGTTATCCCACGGCGCAGCCCGTGATCCGCCCCGGAAGGCTCGAATCAGCGCCGATTTCAAATCCGCGCCGACGGCGAGGGCAGCTCCCAGACGCAGCGTTACAGGCACGGCTGCGCGCAAATTCCATTTCCGAATATCTGGTTTGATGAGAAGTAGGGTTTCATAACTAAATTATTGATTTATATAGAATACTCTAGATAGCCCAACGCGGGGGAACAGCGCGGTCATCCAGATTACCGGGGGTGACCCTGTGCCGTATATACGGTGTCGTACAGAACGAAGCGTGCGCGCGCCGGATTATCCGACTTGAATTGGATGCATGAACAACGGCCGGAGTTCGACATGAACAGCGATCGCCTCGAAGGCAAGTGGAAGCAATTCAGCGGGCGATGGAGGGAACGGTGGGGCCGGCTTGTCGAAGACCGGTTGAGCGTGATTGCCGGCAGGCACAACCAGCGCGCGGGCCGTTACCAGGCGCGGTACGGTATCGCCAGGGAAGAAGGCGAGCGCCAGCTCAAGGATTTCCTGCGTCGCAACCGCGACTGGAATCCCTCCAGGCGGTAGGAGAACGGGTGCGGCTACGGCGTGATGGAAACTGATCGGGCGGGGCGGTCGTGAAAAATGGGAGAAATGTGACGACGATGTGGCTGCTCGCGTTGCTGTCCCTGCTGTTGATAATCGGCTACGACAAGGTTGCGGGCACGCCGCGCAAGGCGATTGCGGGCGCCGACCAGCCGCTCGCCATTCCGGCAGCGGCCATGGAGGGCGGCGGCAAATTACCGGCAAGAATTTCCGAGTATGTGTTCCTGCACCAGACTCGCCACGAAGGTCTTGTCGTCCATGCCATGACGGGCGGGAAAGCCTGTCCGGAATAGCGTAAGCAACGGCGGACGCCCTTCATGATCCTGGACAATCCCGTGATGCGTCTTATGCGCAAGGCGATATCCGCTTGCGGCCTGATTGATCGTCGGCTCGATTCCGCCGTTAGCCGCGACAACCGGGTAGAGCAAAAGGATTCCCCGTTCGTGCTCGTCGGTCGCGCGCCCGATGGGAGTTGGGGCGTTTTTCAGCGGAACTTCGACCTGCCGCTGGCTTCGTTCGACGAACTGCAGAACGCCTGCCATTACGCGAACGACCTCGCGAGCCCCCGGGGTTCGATGGTCCTGATCCAGAGAAACCGGGATTCCGCCGCCATATGAATATGAGCATGTCGCTCTGGATCTCCCTGGGCGTGGCGGTCGCCCTGGCGCAACCGCTTACAGCAGGTTCGCGCCCAGCTTGAGCCATGCGGCGCCGGCGCCGGATCAAACCGTCACCTTGCCGGTGCCGGCCACTCTGGAGCCGACGATTTCCCTGTACATCTACTACGCGTGCGCCGGCAACAACCCGGTTCATGCGATGCCAGTTGCGACGACTTGCATGGATTAATCCCGAATTCCATTGCGCTGGGGCGGCGCTGGCCGCAGCTTTTCCTTACGTTGCGCGAAGGACTTCCTCCAGCGCCACCTTCAAAGCCGTAACGTGGAAAGGCTTCCTCAGGATCCGGTCCGCGCCGAGCTCCATGGAAAGGGCGAGATAATCCACGTTGACGGGATTGGATCCTGACACGGCGATGATGCGCGTTCGGGGGTACCTCGCGCGGAACAAGCGGATGGTTTCTATGCCATCTCTTACCGGCATGAATATGTCTGTGACTACGACGTCGAACGGAGACGCTTCCTGGGCCTTGAGCGCCTCGTCACCCTCGGCGGCTACACCGACGTCGTAGCCGTCATGCGCCAGGAGATCGGCGAGCGTCGAGCGGTTGTCGTCGTTGTCGTCGACGATGAGAACCCGGGGCTTGCGCGCTTGCCACACGATGCTCAACCCAACCGGTTCTGGCGTGCCGGGGTCCTGCGGACGGACGTGGTTCCCGGCACGGGCAGCGGGAACCGGGGCAAATCTATCGTGAAAATGCATCCCGAACCGGCCAAGTTGCGGACGCTGAGAACGCCCTTGTTTGCCTCGACGCTGCTCCGGCAGATGGACAGACCCAGCCCGTGGCCTGACTTGTCCGGGCCGGTCTGCACGAACGGCAGGAACATTTTCTCCGCGTGGCCTGGCGCAAGGCCGCCGCATTGGTCCTCGACTTCGATCAGGATGCGATCGGCGACCGCATGGGCTCTCAGCGAGACGTTGGGGCGCTTCGTGAACTTGAAAGCGTTCTGCAACAGGTTGCCGACGGCGGAGTAAAGCAGATCCCGGTCGACATTCAGCGCAAGACCCGGCTCGACCGAGGCGACGGATAACCGGCAGCCCCGTGCCCGCGCCTCGAGGGCCGCGGAGATCTTCGCCGTCGCTATGAAGGCGGAAAGGTCTATCCGCTGAAACCGCGCGGCGCTACCGGCCGTCATGCGCGCCTCGCTCAGGGAGCGATCCACGAGGGCGCGCAATCTTATCAGGCTGCGGTCCAGCAAGGCGGCAGTCGCCCCGCCCAATCCCACCTTGCCGATTTTCATGGCAGTTACCGCGAGCGTGGCGGTATGGATGAGATCGCGCAGCTCATGCGCGAGAAAACCGAGCTTTTCGCCCAGGTCGTGTGCGTGCTGGCCCTCGATCAATGCATCGTGCTGGCTGGAAAATTCCGCCACGGCATCGGCGATGGCGTTGTCCAGGCAGCGGTTGAGAGTACGAAACTCGTCGATCCCGATCGTCGTGCCTTTCTCGAACGCCAGATCCGTTATCGCCTGGCAGAGATCGCCGTAGTCGTGAACAACCTGGTCGACGGTGAACCCGCGCCGCAGCAGTTCGCGCCCGTGCTGCGTCGCCGTGACGCCAATCTCGGACATTGCCGAACTCGCACCGCCCGCCGGACCGGATACCTGGCGGCTTTGCATGGGCTCGGCCGTCTGCTCCATCCGCAGCGTCCTGATGAGCTGGTCAAGAAAGATCGGTATGCCATGTTCCAGCTCGGCGCCGGCTGCCTGGCGCGCGGGCCTCAGCGCGACTTTGGATTTGCATCGGTCGACCAATTCGGCCCGGTTGGCGGTGAGGAATTCGTGAAGCATGCGCAATCATGAGGGCAGGGGCGTCTGTCTATCTGTCCGAAAGCGGACATTGACGAAGCAGCACACAGCGCGCGGCAACGTAATCCGTCGGGAACGAAAACCGCGGACTGTCAAGATTCGGTGACACGTGGCCGCCCGGGAGGCGGATTTCTTTGCGCGTTGCGGCGCAGGGCTTGGTTGGGAGCGCGGACAACAGGAAGTCCGGGCGCTCTCTGTCAGGACATCTGTCCCATTCCGGACACTGCCATCGCTCCGTCCTGACCTGCGTTGCCCGATGTCCGGCAGCGGACATACAGGTTACGACGCCGGTCGTAACCTGACAGGCGCCAGTAGCCGCATCCCCGCGATCTGGTGTTCCTTGCATCACGGATTTTTTCTGGAAGGAAACGGGCATCAGGACTGAAATCAGGGCCGATCGACCTCTGGCCAAGCTGGCCACCGGCATCGGCGGGTTCGATGTGTTGAGCCGTGGCGGGCTGCCCCGCCACCGCACGAGCCTGCTCGTCGGCGGCCCGGGCGCGGGCAAGACCGTCTTCGCCCTGCAGTGCCTCGCCAACGCCGCGCGCCGGCAGCGCGCGCCCGGCATCTTCGTCGCGTTCGAGGAAAGCCCCCGCAACATCATCGCGAACAGCGCCGCATTCGATTGGGGGTTGGCGAGCCTGGCGGAAAAGCAGCTCTTTTTCCTGGATGCGCATTTGTCGCCGACACTGGTCAAGGCCGGCGACTTCGACCTGGCCGGCATGCTGGTCATGCTCGCGGCGAAGAAAAGGGAGATCGGCGCAGAG
>Ga0247825_10002838_pt1 | contig 11422 bp, 8 predicted proteins | sample 13C_Vanillin_Day_FD_194413 | JGI IMG/M metagenome (GOLD analysis project Ga0247825, IMG submission 194413) | Soil microbial communities from agricultural site in Penn Yan, New York, United States - 13C_Vanillin_Day48 | ecosystem: Environmental > Terrestrial > Soil > Agricultural land | place... | reverse complement strand
GATCAATTCCTTGCCTCGGAACTCAACGATCGCCGTCCCGTCGGCATTCGGCGACAGAAACGAATCGTGCTTCTCCGCGGTGATTCCGGTCATCGGCTGGAACCAGTGCGTGTAGTGCGTGGCTCCGTGTTCCACTGCCCAGTCCTTCAGCGCCGTCGCCACGGCATCCGCGGTCGAAAGATCGAGTGGCTCACCTCGCGTGATCGTTGCGCGCAACGCGCGGTAGACCGGCTTCGGCAAACGATCCTGCTGCGCCTTGTCGTTGAACACGAGAGTGCCGAAGAGGTCGGCGGCTTTCGCGGGCGAGGACGACGCGCGACCCTCGCTCATGGACCACTCACGGATGCTTTTGACGGCTTCAGAAAGAGCTACGGATCCCATTGTGGCGGCCTGTCCTTTCTCGTGTGCTGGTGCGGATGCGTGTGAAGGGTGACGCCGCTTGAACGCGCGGCGTCTGACAAATTATGCACAAACGAACGAACACTTTGCAATCCTGCAGCATGCATCGGCGTCATGCGAGCGCGATTTCTGCAAAGGTATCGAGCGATTCGTGCAACATTAACAAAAATTCAGAATCACTCTGCAGAGAGGAGGGCACCGATCGAGCGGATCGACGAGCGTTCCGTGCGCGACCGTACGACTTTTCAGGCCGGCTCGAAAACGAAACAATGGCCGGCTTGACCAACTCATATCTATGTATGTAGATTTAGAGATATCTTCTATGCGCTCCGCGGCCGTTTTCAAGCTCCTAGCCGACCCCACCCGCCTGCGGCTGCTGCGAGTGCTGTCACACGATCGTTTCAACGTCAGTGAGCTGACGTCGATTCTGGGTGTTGCCCAATCGGGCGTCTCGCGACATCTCGGGCTGCTCAAGGAGGCCAACCTCGTTGCGGAAGAACGCGCGGCTGGATTCGTCTTCTACCGCTTGCCGGATGCTTCCCGAACGGAGCCTCGACTCCCGCTGTGGTCACTGCTCGCTGAACAGTTCGCTGCATTGACGACGGATCGAGCGGTGCGAGAAGACGACGCCAGGTTGCAGGAGGTCCTGCGAAACCGGCAAGAACAGTTCTACCCGCACGGTGATGCCCGGCAACTGCTCCCTGGCCGCAGTTGGGCGGCATGGGCGCGGACGCTCGGAGAACTGTTGCCGCCGCTGGATGTTGTCGACATCGGCTGCGGTGATGGGTTTCTCGCAGTAGAGGCGGCGCGGTGGGCCCGGAGTGTCACCGGCGTCGACCGGTCTGACGATGTACTGGAGCATGCGAAGGCGTTGGCGGCAAGGCGCCAGATCACGAACGTCGAGTGGCGGAAAGGTGATCTCTCGCGACTGCCGTTGCGAGATGCCTCGCACGACGTCGCGCTGCTGTCCCAGGCGCTGCACCATGCGAGCGATCCGGAACGCGCCATCGCCGAAGCCGTGCGCGTGCTGCGGCCCTCAGGACGCGTGCTCCTGATGGATCTGAAAGCGCACGATCAGGGCTGGGTCCGGGCCAGGTTTGGCGATCGCCATCTCGGGTTCACCATTGACCAATTGCGCGAGTTTCTCGAGGGCGCAGGTCTCGTGCACGTCCGCGTATCGACCGGTGCATCCCGTCGGGGCGACCCATTTACGGTCCTCGTGGCCAGCGGCACCAAGCCGGCTCATCCGGCGCGGGTATCTCAGCCCGCGCGCGTCCGCACGGTTCGCGCCTAAACCATGTCTCCTCTGCTCCGCTCTCTCGACCGCGCGCTGGCCGGACGCATCCTGATGCTCGACGGCGCCATGGGCACGATGGTTCAGCAGTACAAGCTGGACGAGGCCACGGTTCGCGGGCCGCGCTTCCGCGATCACTCGCACCTGCTCAAGAACAACATCGACCTGCTGGTCCTGACACGCCCCGATCTGATCGCGTCCATCCATCACGCCTACCTGGACGCCGGCGCGGACATCATTGAGACCAACACCTTCGGGAGCACGTCGATTGCGCAGTCGGACTTCGGCCTCGAGTCGATCGTCTACGAACTGAACGTGGAGGCCGCCGCCCTGGCTCGCAACGCCGCTGACGAGTGGACGGCGAAGACGCCCGCATGTCCGCGCTACGTCGCCGGGGCGATCGGCCCGACCAATCGGACGCTCTCGATCTCGCCGGACGTCAACAACCCCGCGTTCAGAGCAACGACATTCGCGCAGGTTCGACAGTCGTATCGCGAGCAGGTGCGCGGGCTGCTGGATGGCGGCGTCGATCTGCTTCTGCTCGAAACCGTCTTCGACACGTTGAACGCCAAGGCGGCGATCGCCGGGATTCACGACGAGTTCGACGCGCGCGGCACGGATGTTCCACTGATGATCTCGGCGACCATCGCCGATCGCAGTGGACGAACGCTCTCCGGCCAGACGCTCGACGCGTTCTACGTCTCGATCGAACATGCGCGGCCGTTCAGTGTGGGATTGAACTGCGCCTTCGGCGCACAGCAGATGCGTCCGTACATCGCAGAACTCGCGCGTCTCGCGGGCGAATACGTCACCTGCCATCCGAACGCGGGTCTGCCCAATGCCTTCGGGGAGTACGACGAGCTGCCGGAGCACACTGCTGCCCTTCTCCGCGACTTCGCGGACTCAGGTTATGTGGACATCCTTGGAGGCTGCTGCGGGACGACGCCCGCGCACATCCGGGCGATCCGCGAAACGATCGATGGGGTGACGCCTCGACGCGCGCGTCAACCAGAGCGCGTGGACGCGACTCCCGAGACCGATCACCTGACGCACTTCTCGGGGCTGGAGACGCTGACCGTGCGTCCCGACTCGACGCTGATCGTCGTCGGCGAGCGGACCAACGTCACCGGATCGAAGCGTTTCGCCAGCATGATCTCGAACCAGCAGTACCTCGATGCGGCCGCCATCGCCCTCGAGCAGGTTCGCGGCGGCGCGAACATCCTCGACATCAACATGGACGAAGGAATGCTCGACTCGGAGGCTGCGATGACTACGTTCCTGAACGTGGTTGCGGTGGAGCCAGAGATCGCGCGGCTGCCGTTCATGATCGACAGCTCGAAGTGGTCGGTGCTCGAAGCGGGCCTGCAGTGCGTCCAGGGCAAGGCGATCGTCAACTCGATCAGCCTGAAGGAAGGCGAAGAGGACTTCCTTCGCAAGGCACGAATCATCCGGCGATACGGCGCGGCGCTCGTCGTGATGGCATTCGACGAACGCGGCCAGGCCGACACCGCCGGTCGCAAGATTGAGATCTGCGAGCGTGCCTATCGTCTGCTGACCGATCGACTCGGGCTTGACCCGTCCGACATCGTGTTCGATCTGAACATTCTGGCAATCGCGACCGGCCTCGAAGAGCACAACTACTACGCGCTCGACTTTCTCGAAGCGGCCAAGATTCTGAAGGTGACCTGTCCCGGGGTCAAGATCTGCGGAGGCATCAGCAATTTGTCGTTCGCGTTTCGTGGCAACACGGCGGTCCGCGAAGCCATGCATTCCGCGTTTCTGTTTCACGCCACCAAGTCCGGCCTCGACATGGCGATCATCAACGCCGCGCAGTTGACAGTGTACGAGACGATTCCGGCCGACCTCCTCGAACACGTCGAGGACGTCATCTTCAACCGTCGGCCGGACGCCACTGACAGGCTGGTCAAATTTGCCGCCACTGTGGCCGGACGCACGAGCACCCAGGGCGCCGATCTGACATGGCGCGAGCTCAGCGTGGACAAGCGACTGGAGCACGCCCTCGTCCACGGTCTCGTCGAGTTCATCGAACAGGACGTCGAAGAGGCGCGTCGCGCGCTTCCTCGACCGCTGGATGTGATCGAAGGGCCGCTGATGAACGGCATGCGCGTCGTCGGCGATCTGTTCGGGTCGGGACAGATGTTTCTGCCTCAGGTCGTCAAGAGCGCGCGTGTGATGAAGAAGGCGGTCGCGTGTCTCCTCCCCTACTTTGAAGAGGAGGAGAAAAGGTCACAGGGCGAAGGTCACAAGGCAAAAGCGCGGCCCAAAATACTACTCGCGACCGTCAAGGGAGACGTCCACGACATCGGCAAGAACATCGTCGGCGTGGTACTGGGATGCAACAACTACGAGGTCCTCGACCTTGGCGTCATGGTCTCTGCCGACAGGATTCTTCAAGCTGCAGTCGACGAGCGCGCGGACCTCGTTGGCCTGAGTGGACTGATCACGCCATCGCTCGACGAGATGGTCTTTGTCGCGCGCGAGATGGAACGGCGCTCCATGAATCTGCCGCTGCTCATCGGCGGTGCCACAACCAGCCGCCAGCACACAGCCGTGAAGATCGCTCAGGAGTACAACGGCCATCCCGTCGTGCACGTGGTCGACGCGTCGAAGGCTGTGGACATCGTCTCGCGCCTGCTCGATCCGGCACAGCGCGCGTCGCTCGATGCGAGCAATCGCGAAGATCAGGATCGCCTTCGCACGCAGTATGCCGCTCTGAAACGACGACCGATGGTTCCGTGGGGAGAGACGTCACGAAAGCGACTCAAGCTCGATTGGACCCTGTCGGCGATTGCGGTGCCTTCATTTACCGGCGCGAAGACGCTCGACGTTGACCTCGCCGAGATCGTTCCCTACATCGACTGGACGTTCTTTTTTGCCGCGTGGGAGCTCAAAGGACGCTTTCCCGCGATTCTCCAGCACCCGCAGTACGGTCACGCCGCGCGCGAGCTCTACGACAACGCCCGCACGCTCCTCGATCGCATCGTCGCCGAACGCTCGATCCAAGCACGCGTGGCCTACGGCTTCTGGTCGGCGAACTCGGACGGCGACGACATCGTGATTCGGGATCCGGGATCCGGGGCCCGGGATCCGGGATTCGGGACTCGGGATTCGGGGTTCGGGATTCGGGATTCGGGGTTCGCAGCGCACACTGAGCTCACTCGCTTTCCGATGCTGAGACAGCAGGAGAAGATGGCCGATGGCACGCCTCATCTCTCGCTGAGCGACTTCATCGCGCCGATTGAATCGGGATATACCGACTACCTCGGAGCGTTCGCCGTCACTGCCGGTCTCGGTGCCGACGACCTGGCTCGCACCTTCGAGCAGCAGCACGACGACTACCACGCCATCATGGTGAAAGCGCTTGCCGATCGCTGTGCGGAGGCGTGCGCCGAATGGCTGCACGCGCGGGCGCGACGAGACTGGGGTTATGGCGCGGACGAACAGCTCACGCAGGTGGACTTGCAGACGGAGCGGTATCGCGGCATTCGTCCGGCGTTTGGCTATCCCGCCTGCCCCGATCACAGCGAGAAGCGGCGTCTCTTCGATCTTCTAGGAGCTGAGCGCGTCGGAATCGCCCTGACCGAGAGCTTCGCCATGACGCCCGCGGCTTCGGTGAGCGGGCTGTACTTCGCCAACGCGGCATCACGGTATTTCACCGTCGGACGGCTGGGCCGGGATCAGGTGCAGGATTACGCAAGACGAAAAGTCGCCAGCCTCGCCGAAACCGAACGGTGGCTTCTGCCCAACTTGGGATATGAACCATAATTGAGGTGTGAGTTCCCGCCGTTGATGGAGTATCTGATCAAGCAGTACCCGCTCGAGACCGGTGCCCTCGAGATCCAGTACATCGAAGAATATTTCGGCGAGTTTCCGCGCAAGAAGACAGCGGCGGAAATCGTCTCGCGCCTGCACGACCGCGAGTTCCTCATCCTGATGGCCGAGGCTCCGTTGCGCGACGACCCCGGGACCATCGTTCCGGTTGCCTTCAAGATCGTCCACGAAATCCGGAAAAATGAGAGCGAGCCGAAGCTGGTCGATCTCGTGTCACGCCTGAACAGCAGCGTGGTCTTCGAAGATCGCAAGGTACTCTACAGCTGGGTGGGAGGCACTCGCCGCGACTGGCGAGGCCAAGGGCACTTCCGCGCGCTCACCGAGGAATCGGAAGTGTGGGCGCACGCCTCCGGCTTTCACGAGGTCGTCGTCAAGACGAAGAACCGCTACTACGACATGCGCGGCACGCTCGATCAACTCGAGTTCAACGTGATCAAGTACGAGATACACCCGTCGGACAATCGTGAGTCGAAGGTATATCTCAGTAAGCGCCTGACGTCAGACGTGCTGCGCTCGCACACGAGCAGCCGGCGGGTCGTCGTCGCCGACTAGCCGTGCGGAGCGCGGCAAGAGATACAGTCAAGACGTAGCGAGGCAAGGCCTCGCTACGTCTTCAATCGATCCATCAGCCGGCGTAAGGCGCGCGTAACGGCCATGCGAGCGCCGTCGACCGTCCGCATATTGAAGCGCTGGGCGATCTCGCCGAGATTCCACTGCGCCTCGATGCGTGCGACGACCATCTGACGATCGCGTGGGCTCAACTGCACGAGCACGGCGCGATACCGCTCGTAGGCCTCGGCTCGAACGGCTTCCTCGAGCGGTGAGGGTATCTCGGACTCCAGATCTTCAGGCAGATCCACTGGTGTCGGATGCCGACCGATTCGTCGCACCTCGTCGCGGATCCGGTTAATGACCGACTGACGCAGGTACGCCTGCATGGCGCCGACATGCCGGGGCTCGAACGTGTCGAGTCTCCTGAGCACGTGCAGCACGGTTTCCTGCACGAGGTCTCCCGTATCCAGCGATCCCCTGGCTGCCGCAGGCAGGCGCCCGTGCGCAAATCTTCGGAGGCTTGGGATCGACCGTTGAAGCAGTGCCTCGACCGCCAGGCGGTCGCCTTCACGGGCCCTGACGACCAACTCGATGGTTGGCTCGTCGCTCAGCAGAGTGGCTTCATCATCGGTCGGGCGCTCGGGCCGGTTCGATGTCTTATTGGTCGCGTCGCTCACGGTGTGATTGGCAGGCATCATAGCGGGAAAACCCTCCACATTCCCTAACGGGATTGCAACGAGGATCGAACGTACGTATCCTTCTTACGTCGATGCTCGGGCACACGATCAGTCACTACCGCATCACTGGCAAGCTGGGCAGTGGCGGAATGGGCATCGTGTACGAAGCTGAAGATGTCCGTTTACCCCGGAAAGTCGCCCTCAAGTTTCTGCCCGAGGAAGTCGCCGACGACCCGGATGCCGAACGTCGCTTCCAGCGCGAAGCCGACACGATCGCGCAGCTGAATCACCCGAATATCTGCACGATTTACGAGATCGACCGCGCCGACGGACGCGCCTTCATCGCGATGGAGTGTGTCGAGGGAATCAACCTCAAGACCCATATGGCGCGCAATCAGCTCTCCACGGGGGCGATCGTGGAGATTGCGCTGCAGATTGCCGCGGCCCTCGGTTCGGCACATGCCAAGGGCATCGTCCATCGCGACATCAAGCCAGGTAACATCGTTGTAAGTTCGGAAGGCCAGGTCAAAGTCCTCGACTTCGGGCTCGCACGCCGCTTCAAGACGGCCGATACGGAGGAACTCGGTCTCGAAGGATCGACCATTCCCGGACGTCCAATGGGAACGGCCAACTACATGGCGCCCGAACGGATCCTGCAGCTGCCGCTGGATCCCCGCAGCGACCTCTTCTCGCTGGGCGTGGTCATCTTCGAGATGGCGACGGGGAGACTGCCCTTCGCAGGCGCCTCCCCATCAGCGACCGTGGCCAACGTGCTGGAGAAGGAACCGGTGCCGCTCACGAGCCTTGCGCCTCAGCACGGGAAAGGCCTCGAGGACGTGGTTCGACGCCTGCTCTCGAAGAAAGCCGGCGATCGGTATCCAGCCGCGACTGAACTGACCGCTGCACTGCTCAGCGTCGCCTCTCCCCATCCACCCCTCATCGCACGGCTCCGGCGGCGGTTCCTGGGCTCGTGAGCGGTGGTCCGTCGCGCGCTGGGGCACGACTCACCACTGAACGCGAACATCCGGCCCAGGCTTCTCGCCAGGTTTCTTTCGCTGCTTCTTGTTGACGGTCGCGGGCACCCTGAACTTCACGAAGAAGCTGCCCTCGGCAGACTTGGCATCCTCCAGAGCCTTCGTCAACTGCTCGATCGGATTTGGGCTCTGCTGCGGTTTCGAAGCGCAGCGTGACGTCGACGACGTTCGGCGGGGGCGGCGGCGATTATCGACCGAGGACGATCTTGCCGACATGCTCGCTCGACTCCATGAGACGGTGCGCTTCGGCGGCCTTGGCTAGTGGAAAAACGCGATGGATGACCGGTTTGACGGCGCCACGATCGAGCAGCGGCCAGATCTCCGTCCGCAGCGCGGACGCGATCTGCCCTTTCTCCTCGACGGTTCTCGGTCTCAACGTCGAGCCGGTGATCGTCAGGCGTCGGGTCAGGATGCGCCTGAAGTCGACGAGGGCTGTTGACTCGCCGCTCATGAAGCCGATCTGCACCAGACGTCCGTCCGTTGCGAGCGCTTCGAGGTTTCGGCCGATGTAGCTTCCGCCGACCATGTCGAGAATGAGATCCACACCTTTGCCATCGGTCAACTCGAGAACCGCTTTCACGAAATCCGCCGTGCGGTAGTTGATCGCCTGTTTGGCACCGAGGTCCTCACACGCTCGACACTTCTCGTCCGACCCCGCCGTCGCGAGCACTGTGGCACCACGCGCCGCGGCAAGTTGAATCGCCGTCGTGCCGATGCCGCTCGATCCGCCGTGAAAGAGCGCGGTCTCCCCGGCGCGCAGCCGCCCGCGATCGAAGACGTTGGTCCAGACGGTGAAAAAGGCTTCCGGGATCGCACCAGCCTCGACCAGATCGATGCTCGGTGAAACAGGAAGACACTGGCGCGCTGGCGCGACACACATCGTCGCGTAGCCACCTCCGGCCACCAGCGCGCACACCCGATCGTCAACCCTCCAATGCTGGACGCCCGAGCCGACCGCGGCGATCGTGCCCGAGACTTCGAGGCCAGGGATGTCACTCGCGCCTTTTGGAGGTGGATAGGCACCTTTTCGTTGAAGGACGTCCGGCCGGTTCACGCCAGATCCGGCGACGCGAATGAGCACTTCGTCAGGGCCCGGCACCGGATCCGGCCGCTCGACCGGGACCAGGACTTCAGGCCCACCTGGCCGGCTGATCTCAATGCAAATCATCGGGTCAACCCTGATGGGAGCCGCGGAGACGACAAGAGTCGCGTGAAGACATCCCAGCGACGCGCGGCGTCGGCGCCACCATTCGACTGCGACTCGACATAGCGTGCCACCATGTCTTTGCCCACGTTGTAGTTAATCACGTAGCTGCGGTACTGGTCCACGAACCGCATTCGCTGCTGCGCTCGCGGCGGGGAATACAGTCCGTATCGCTCGAGCCACTTCGCAGCCTCTGCCGCGTCGATCTGTCCATTGAGATAGCGGCGTGCGGCCTCGTTGCCTGCGTACGACAATCGATCGACGAGACTCAGCACCGCGTAATAACCGTCGACACCCGCTGGGTCGAGACCGGCAGTCGGAAAAATCACCGAACGCTCGAACTGGAGTCTCTCGGCTCTCGGAAACGCGATGTCAATGCCGTAGTTCGCAGAGCCCTCCGCAATGAGCGACTGCGGCGAGCGAAGCGGATACACCGAGAACTCCACCCACCCACGCTCGCGCACGAGCGTCTTCTCGAGCAGCACGTTGTAGACGTGGTGCCCCGGGTAACCCTCGTGACAGGCCAGATCGATCGCACGGTCCGCAAAGATCGGCAGATCGGTGTTGACCTGAATGACGCTGTGGTAGTCCCCCTTGTACCAGTTGTAGCCAGACCAGCTCTTGTTCGTCACGTACTCGACGACAAAGCTTTCCTCAGCCGGCAGTGGTAAGTGCGCCAGTGTCCGCCTTCGGCATCCCTCGATTGCGGCTTTAAAGGTGGCATCCAGCCGGTCTTTGGGAATCGTGAACTGCGATCGGAACTTGTCATACCGATCGCTCAGCGCTTCCTGCCCCGGCAGCCGCGACTCGAGCTCCTTGAGAACCGCGTCGAACTCACTGTCTGCGTGCGTGGGGGCAACCGCGTCGTAGAGTGCCTTCGACTCCTCGTCGAAGGTCAGCGTCCTCCCTCCGAGCATCGACACGCGGGCGCGCAGCGCTGATAGCTGCTTCGTCAGGTACTCGTGCCGGAGTCGCAGGATTTCTTCGGCGGACTGCGCAGGCTTTGCGGCTGCCAGCGCGGCTTCCACCGCAGCCGCGTCGCGATCGATCTCAGCCAGCGGGCGCTTGGCGCCTTCCGCGTCCTTCTGCCATTGCGGAGGTCCGTAGTACGCATCCACGTAGTCTGCGTCGTGCTGGCCGAGTGCCAGCACGAGCTTCACATAGCGCTCGGCAAGGGCATTCATCGAGTCGTTCTCCGCCGCGTGTATCGTGCCCATCACGGCCAGGCAGGCGGCCAGTGCATACGCACGCTTCATTGATAGCGCTCCCGGACGTTCGGAATCAGATATTTGTCGAAGGCCGACGTGAAATCGTACACCGGCGCGAAGCCCCAATCACGGCGTGCCGCGCTGTCGTCCACATCTTCTGGCCATGAATCGACGATGCTCTGGCGCTTCTCGTCGGTGCCCCACTGCACCACGGCACTGGGAAATGCGCCGGTGACCGCATCGTGAATCTGCTGCGCGGTTGGGCTGAAGGCCGTGATGTTGTAGGCGGTGCGCGTCAGGTTCTCACGCGGCGCTTTCGCGAGATCGAGCAACGCCGAGATCGCGTCGGGCATCGCCATGAACGGGATGCGCGTATCGGGACGCACGAAGCACGTATATGGCTCTTGGCGCGCGGCCGCATGAATCATCTCAGGCGCGTAGTCAGACGTCCCACCCGCTGGCATCGTCACCGCCGAGATCAAGCCTGGAAACCTGACGCACCGGAAGTCGACACGACCTATCGCGTGCGCCGCCAGTTGCTTGTAGAACCTCGCGTAGTAACGACCGAGGTGCTCGCAATACAGCTTATTGCACCCGTACATCGTCCGCGGCGTGTTCCACTCGTCTTCGCGGATGCGTCCGACCTTTGTCTTCGTCGCCAGATCGGGAAGACCGTAGGCGGCAACCGACGACGGATAAAGGAAGAGCACGGTGCGACCGTGTGACTCACCTTCGCGCTGCGCGAACTCGAGCAGCGTCAGGGTCCCCTCGACGTTGACGTGATGCGCCGTAATCGGCGTGAACTCTGCGCGCGTCGAGAGCAGCGCCGCGAGGTGAAAGATCAGATCGACTTCGAATTCGGCGAGCACGCGCTCGAGGAGGGTGCTGTCGGTGATCGAGCCGGTGACCTCGCGCAGGACCAAGCGATGCAGCGACGGGTCGAGCGGCGCGAGGTCGATCGTGACGATCGGCCGTCCTGTTCCGGACAACCGTGTGATCAGTCCGTGGCCGATTTCTCCGCTTGCACCGGTGACCAGGGTGACGGGCGTGCGCATGTGGGAATCATTTTAGTCCCCGGTCGTCAGTCCGCGGTCCCCAGTCCTGAACGTGAACTGTGAACCCATGAACCGCCTACTGCCTACTGCTTACTAACCCAATTCAGCAAGCAGCCGCTCGACTTCCTCGCGCACGCTCGAGGACCT
>Ga0247825_10002837_pt1 | contig 11426 bp, 8 predicted proteins | sample 13C_Vanillin_Day_FD_194413 | JGI IMG/M metagenome (GOLD analysis project Ga0247825, IMG submission 194413) | Soil microbial communities from agricultural site in Penn Yan, New York, United States - 13C_Vanillin_Day48 | ecosystem: Environmental > Terrestrial > Soil > Agricultural land | place... | reverse complement strand
TTCTTTTTTATGCCGCCCACCATGCCGCGGCTCGCCACCGTCCTCTTTGCCGCGGCAACCGCCGCTGCCCCGATACCGGCTCAGCTTTCAGAAAACGAACTGGCCGCGCGACGTCGATTGATGGTCGATCGGCAGATCGCGGCGCGCGACGTCAGGGATGCCCGCGTGCTTGCGGCGATGCGGAAGGTCGAACGGCACCGGTTCGTGCCCTCCGCGCTGATCGCGAACGCGTACGACGACTCGCCGCTGCCGATCGGATTCGACCAGACGATTTCGCAGCCCTATATCGTGGCCTACATGACGGAAGCGCTTGGCGTCGAGCGGCGGCACAAGGTTCTCGAGGTCGGGACCGGATCCGGCTATCAGGCAGCGGTGCTGGGTGAGCTTGCGGCGAGCGTGTACACGATTGAGATTGTTCCGCAGCTCGCACAGCGGGCGAGCGCGACGCTCGAGTCTCTTGGCTACTCCAACGTGCACGTCCGCTCCGGCGACGGCTATGGTGGATGGCCGGAGCAGGCGCCGTTCGATCGCATCATGGTGACGGCGGCGCCCGAGGAAATCCCGAAGCCACTCATCGACCAGCTTGCAGCACAGGGGCGGCTGGTGATTCCGGTGGGTGCGCAGGGGGCCACTCAATGGCTGACGATTGTCGAGAAGACAGCGAAAGGGGTCGTGCAGCGGCGGATGCTTGAGGTCCGTTTCGTACCGTTTACGCGAAGGCGCTGAGGTCCGGCTAAAGCCGGACGCTACATCAGTGGATGGCGCCAGTTTTCCAGGCGCGGCGCCCCATCGTCTTCATTTCCAGCAACTCGATCAGCCCGTGGCAGCGTGCCACCACGCCGTCCCGCTCGAGCAGCGCCTGGCGCTCGAGCGCCTCCAGTCCCATGAACTGCGCCAGGGCGTTGACGAGTTCCTCGTCGGACACCGCCGGCGGAAACCTCGGCTCGCCGCTCTCGCGCTCGGCCGCCGCGGCGAGCAGTGCTTCGAGCCGCTGGCGCATCCGGCTCAGCTCAGTCCGCTCGTCGGCCGCGACCAGCTCAGGGGTCCCGACGATGTGCGCGAGGCGATAGGCCTTGCTGGCGTCCTCGCCCGTGACTCGGAACTTCTCGAGCCCCTTCAGCACGATGTTGAAGCGGCCGTCAGCGAGCCGCTCCGAATGCGTGATGACGCCGGCGCAGCCGACCGGGAAGATCGGCGGCCGCCCCTCGTAGTCCGCCTCGAAACCCGCCTTGAGCAGCACCATGCCGATGATGCGGTCGCCGGCCATCGCGTCGGCGACCATCGCGCGATACCGCGCCTCAAAGATGTGAAGCGGCATGAACACGCTCGGAAACAACACGGCGTTCGGCAGCGGAAAGATCGGAATCGTCGGCGGCAGCATCAGACGAACCTGAACCTGAACCTGAACCTGAACACGAACAGAGAACCGAGCACCGGGAAGCGTGAACTAGTGAATGGTCTTCGTCTTCCGATCCATGTAGTCCATGAGCACGTACTGGCCCAGCGTGTACGGCGTCGTGAAGTATGCCTTGCCCCGGCAAATCGACGCGACACGACGCACGAAGGCGACCAGGTCGTGATCGCGCGCCAGCATGAACGTGTTGATCATGATCCCGGCCTTCTGGCACGCGTTCACTTCCGTGAACGTCTCCGCGACGATGTAGGGGTCGAGGCCGAAGGCGTTCTTGTAGATCTGACCGTCGGCGCGCGTCAGGGCGGACGGCTTGCCGTCGGTGATCATCACGATCTGCCGCATGTCCTTCTTCTGGCGCTCCAGGATGCGCCGGGCCACCCGGAGTCCCTCGCGGGTGTTCGTGTAGTACGGCCCGACGCGGACGCGGCCAAGCTGCTTGAGGGGAATCTCTTCCGCCGAGTCATGGAACAGCACGGCGTGCAGCGAATCGCCCGGGTACTGCGTGCGAATCAGGTGCGCCAGCGCGAGCGCGACACGTTTCGCCGGAGTGAACCGATCTTCGCCGTACAGGATCATGCTGTGGCTGCAGTCGAGCATGATGACGGTGGCGCACGAGCTCTGATACTCGCTCTGGGCGACCATCAGGTCGGCGTAGTCGATCGACAGCGACCACGATCCGCCCGGGCCCTGCGCCGCGAGGCCTGAGGCCTCCTGCCCATGGAGCCTCTGCACGGCGTTCAGGATCGTGCTGCTCGGATCGATGTTCAGCGTATCGCCGAATTCGTATGGCTTCGGCGCGGCCACCGTCTCGATGCCGGTGCTGAGATGGCGCGTGTCGTGCCGGCCGGCGCTGCTGCGGCCCATGGAACCCAGCAGGTCGCGCAGGGCTCGGTACCCGAGAAAGTCGAGCGCCTTGTCGGTGACCTCGAAGCGGACCTGGCCCGCATCCTCACCCGTGCTGCCACCAACGCCGCGCCGATGTTCGCGTTCGCGCTCGAGATCCGGCGAGCCGGTGATGAACCCGCGGTCCATCATGCGCTCGATGATCTGCTGGATGAGATCCTCGAGCTGCTGACGTGCCCCCTCCTGATCGCCGTCAGCGGGTTCGCCGAGGAGCTTCTGCAGCGCGTCCTCCGACAGCACGCCGCCGCTGAACAGCGCTTCGAGGATCGCGTCGTGCAGCGCCTGCATCGTCCGGTCTTCCTCGTTGTCGAGCGGGTTGCCCCACGGGTTATTGAACCCGCTGCTCAGGAGCAGGTCGGACAGCTTCGACACGAGATCCTCGAGATCGAGCTCGTCGAGCAGGTCGCCGGTGAACTTCGTGTATCTGTATTTCACTTAGTTGTAGTACTTCTTCTTGCCCCCGGCCGTCGGCATCGGCGTCTCGTCATCAAGCGTGACCTCACGCTTCGGCCTGCGGACGGCGCCTTCGCTGCCGTGGTAGCCGCGGTCCTCGCTCCGGCTGATCTTCTTGATCGCGTACAGCCCTTCCAGGACGAAGTCGATCCCGGCTGCCAGCAGTGGCGGCGAGGCGTTCTTCGGAATGCCGGCCGACCGGGTCAGCTCCACGAGGCCCTGCACCTGCTGCGCGTGCGCGAGCACGTCGGCGGCGCTCATGGTGTCGCCAAGTTGCAGGCTGCCCCCGAGGTCGAACCACTCGATGACCTGCCGCGTCTCGAGATGCGACAAGTACCCGTCGGCGACGTTGGCCACGGCACTTCGAATGATGTCGCGCGCTACCGTTTCCGCGCCTTTGAGCTCGCCCTCGTACTCCATCTCGAACTTGCCGGTGATCGACGGCAGCGCTGCGTACACGTCCGTGACGCGCGCCACGCCGTGGTCTTCGCGGGACATCAGCGCCCGGCGCTCGGCGTTGGAGACGACGTTCTCCATGGCCGAGATCGGGAGGCGCTGGCTGACGCCCGAGCGCTTGTCGATCCGGCGGTCCTGACGCGCCTGGAACGCAATCTCTTCTACGACTTCGGCGACGAAGGCGGGTACCTCGGTGTGGAGGCCCTGGCCGCGCGAGAGCCAGGCTTCCTGTGCGGTGATCGCCATCGCGTCGGTGCGGGCGGCGGGGTAGTGCGTCCTGATTTCGGACCCGATGCGATCCTTGAGCGGCGTGATGATCTTGCCGCGCGCGGTGTAGTCCTCCGGGTTGGCCGTAAACGCCATCAGCACGTCGAGCGGCAGGCGCACGGGATAGCCCTTAATCTGAACGTCGCCTTCCTGCAGGATGTTGAACAGGCCGACCTGGATCTTGCCCGCGAGATCCGGCAGCTCGTTGATGGCGAAGATGCCCCGGTTGGCCCGCGGCAGGAGGCCGTAGTGCATGGTCAGCTCGCTCGAGAGCTGCAGACCGGACTTTGCCGCCTTGATCGGGTCGATGTCGCCGACCATGTCGGCGATGGTGACGTCCGGGGTGGCCAGCTTCTCCACATAGCGGGCGTCGCGCGGCAGCCAGGCGATCGGCGTATGGTCGCCCTCGGTGGCCAGGTGGGTCCGGCAGGCCGCGCAAATCGGGCTCAGCGGGTCGTCATTGATTTCGCAGCCCGGCATGACTGCGATTTCGTCGTCGAGGAGCGTGACCAGGGCGCGCAGCAGGCGCGTCTTGGCCTGTCCGCGCAGCCCGAGCAGGATGAAGTTGTGACGGGACAGCAGGGCGTTGACGAGCTGCGGCACCACAGTGTCGTCATAGCCGATGATGCCGGGGAAGAGCGGCCCGCCGGCGCGCAGCTTGCCGATCAGGTTCTCGCGGACTTCTTCGTGAACCGTGCGATGCCGCAGCGTGCCGTCGGCAATGGCGCGACGCAGCTCGCCAACTGTGGAAACCCGGGGTCGGACCATACGCGATTCTATACTCACAGTGGATGACGTTCATGTCGGCCCGCGGACCGCAGGTGTTTGCGCACCGGGGCGGATGCGCCCTCGGTCCTGAAAACACCATCGCGGCGTTCGATCTTGGCCGTGCCGCGGGAGCCGACGGGCTGGAGCTCGACGTGCAGCTGTCAGCGGACGGCGCGGTCGTCGTCTGCCACGACCCGACGCTCGATCGGACGACGGGCGCGACCGGTCCGGTAAAAGCCCGCACAGCTGCTGACCTTGCAGGAGTCGATGCCGGCTTTCATTTCGTGGATGGGTCCGGTGGATTTCCGTTTCGTGATCGCGGCGTCGGCGTGCCATTGCTTCGCGACGTCCTGGACCGCTACCGTGACATGCTGCTCATCGTCGAGATGAAGGAGAACAGCGCGGCCATGGGGCGTGCCCTGGCCGACGTCATTCGCGACGCCGGAGCGGTCGAACGCATCTGCGCCGCTGGGTACGGCCAGGTGGCGCTCGACGCCGTGCGCGCAGCCCTTCCTGGCCTGACGACGAGCGCGAGCCTGGCTGAAGCGCGCCTTGCGGTGTACCGTTCTCTGGCGCGCTGGCCGGTAGGCAAGGCGGCGTACGAGGCACTTCAGGTGCCCGAAGACGCGGGGACGGTTCGGGTCATTTCACCCAGATTCATTCGCCACGTTCACAAGGCCGGCCGCAGGCTGCAGGCCTGGACGATTGACAGGGAAGCCGACATGCAACGGCTTCTGGAGTGGGGCATTGACGGCCTGATCAGCAACCGGCCAGATGTGGCCGTTCGCATCCGTGACGCATTCCTGCGTCGTGTCCGGCTTTAGTAGTGACGCATTCTTACGTAGTGTCCGGCTTTAGCCGGACTCGTTGATATATGAGACACACACTCGTTGCCTTCATCGTGGTGATTCAACTGTACGCCGGGGTGCTGGCTTTTCAGGCGCCGGCATCCGATCTTCAGGGCCGCGCGGCATCATTCGTCAGCGCGCTGACGCAGGCCTTGTCACGCCGCGACCGTGCCGCCGTGGCGGACATGATTCGCTTTCCTGCGACGGCGACCATCGGCGGCATCGGTGTGCCCCTTCGCTCGCGTGCGGAGTTCCTGCAGCTGTACGACTCCGTCTTCACCCCTGACCTGCGTTGCATGATGGACTCAGGCGCTGCCGGCACTCGCGTCGAACGGGGTGCCGTCACATTCGCTCAGGGACGGATACGCGCCGAGGATGTGAGTGGCGCGCTGAAGATCACGCGTATCAGCGTTCCGCCTGTCACCGGTAAGGCACCGTCCTCAGCGAAGAAGACTCAGGAGGTGGTGATTCAGATGGGAAAGAGGCAGTTCTCGGGGCGCCTGGATGGAGACGGAGTAGATAGCTACGTGATCACGCTGCGGCGGGGCAGCGTGGTTCAGGCGCGCATCGAACAGTTCCCGGGCCGGAGCGCGGCCCTTCACGTTGTTGAGCAGAAAACTGGCAGGTCGCTGGATCGCCCGGCGCTGAAGACGTCGGACGGGCAGGCGCCAGCCCCGCGCATCTGGTCGGATACCATCCGTGAGCCGGGTGACTACCGGTTCGATGTCGTGCGCCTGGCGCCGTACTGTGCGCCGTCGTTCACCTACCTCCTGACGATCACCGTCAATTGATCGGCGTCAATCGGCTCGTCGGGCGGCTCACTTGCTGCTCATGACGACCTTCACGGTCCCGCGCATCGTCATACTCGTGGCGTTGGGCGCAGCCCCGGCCGGCATATTCATCCTGCCGCTGAAGGTGCTGGTCGCGATGTTTGATCTCGGCAGGCCCTTGTTCAGGTCGATGATCGTCGTGCCATCGCCGATCATCGTGATGTCGAACTTCAGCTGGCCCTTTCCGTCGGGTGACGGGATCGCGCTGTCCATCCTGCCGTTGACTGTGGAGTCGAACCTGGCGGTACGCCCCTGAGCGTCCTTGTCGATCGAGACCAGCTTCAGGATTGTCTCGCCGGTCATCTGCATCGGGGCGCCGGGAACGGGCAGCGGCAGTGGCACCGGGATATCCAGCGGACCTGTCGTCGTCTCGCCAACACCGAGCGCTGTCACGGGCAGGTTGCCGTAAAACGAGCCGAGCATCTGCTTGAACGTCTCGTCAGTGAGGCCAGACGCCGCAGGCAGCCCTTTGACGCCGATGACCTCGCCGTTCGCGTTATAGGTCACGACGACAGGCTTGCCGACAAGCCCGGTGTCCACATCGGACGCCGGCATTTGCTGGCCGTTCATGGAAAGCTCGATTGCGATCTGGTCGTAGGTCAGTTCGGCGTCAACCGAACCGTCCGCCTTCAAGGGGCCAGTCTTCTGTGTCAGCGCCATCGTTGACCGCATGACCATCTTCATTGAATTGCCACCCGGCAAAGGGGCGCCGTCCATCGACATGTCGAAGTCCATGTCCTGGGTCACCGTCATCTGGACGGTCTGGCCCGGCCGCGGCGCCATGCGGAGGCTGATCTTTTCCGACTGCGCGCGGGCCTCAGGAGCCGAGAGGCAGACGATGACGGCGGCAGCGATGACATGAGCCTGAGTGAGTCGTTTCACAGCAGCTTCCTCGCTTTTCTGAACACGTCCACCATCATCCGTGCGGTCAGCTTGCCGGTATTCGTGTTCTGGCGGCTCGGATGATAGCAGCCCACCAGGGTTGGTAGTCGGTAGTTCGTCGTTGGTCGTTGGTGTTCAAAGTTCACGACCACGCCGTGGCCGAACTGTGGCCGCCTGTACGACGGGTCCCGCTGAAGTCGTCCCCTGATCAGTTGCAGCCACGCGTCGAACGCGATCTTGCCAAGCGCGACGACGACGCGGACGTTTGGCAGCGCGCTGACCTCCAGCTCCAGGTGGTCGAGGCATCGCGTGATCTCCTCCGGCAGCGGCTTGTTGTCCGGCGGGGCACATCGCACGGCCGCCGCGATGTACGCATCCGTAAGTGTCAGGCCGTCGTCTGGATGCGACGATGTTGTCAGGTTGGAGAATCCGGTTCGATGCAGGGCCGACATCAGGAAGTCGCCCGAGCCGCCAGTGCCATCGCCGGTGAAGACGCGGCCCGTTCGGTTGGCGCCGTGCGCTGCCGGGGCGAGGCCGAGCAGCAGAAGACGCGCTGACGGATCGCCAAAGCCCGGCACGGGACGGCCCCAGTACGTGTCCTCGCGGTACGCGCGCTTCTTCTCGACGGCGACTCGCTGGCAGTACGAGCGCAAGCGCGGACAACGCTCGCATGACACGATTGCATGATGAGCATCAGCCAGCTGCCGAGCAGAGCCGAGCCGCAGATTCGCCACGGAAATGGGTTTCATCCAGAGAGAGCCGCAGTCTAGAATAAGGGGTTGCTATTTGAAGATTCTGTAATCACCGATCGGCGCGTGCTGCCGTAGAGGACTCATGCGCAATACAGCCCCTAAAGACGCCGCGGAGATTGACGCCCTCGAAACCAGAGAGTGGCTCGAATCTCTCGACTACGTGCTTCAATCCGGCGGCCCCGCGCGAGTCAGCCGCCTCCTTCGCGAGCTCAGCGATCACGCCCGGCGCCACGGGGTTCGACAGCCCTTCACGGCGAACACCCCTTACATCAATACCATCCCCGCACAGGAGCAGCCGCCGTTTCCCGGCAGCCGTGAGATCGAGCGCCGCATCAAGAGCCTCGTGCGCTGGAACGCGCTGGCGATGGTGGTCAAGGCGAACAAGCTCGAAGAAGGGATCGGCGGGCACATCTCGACGTTTGCGTCGGCGGCCACATTGTACGAGGTCGGGTTCAACCACTTCTTCCGCGGCAAGGGCGAGCGCAACGACGGCGACATCATCTATTTCCAGGGCCATGCCGCGCCCGGCATCTACGCGCGTGCGTTCATCGAGAGCCGGCTGACGGCGGACAAGCTCGCCAACTTCCGCCGCGAGCTGGCCGATGGCGGCGGCCTGTCGTCGTATCCGCATCCCTGGCTGATGCCGGAGTTCTGGGAGTTCCCGACGGTCTCGATGGGGCTTGGTCCGATCTGCTCGATCTACCAGGCGCGATTCATGCGCTACCTGGAAGACCGCGGGCTGAAGAATCGCTCGAACGCCAAGGTCTGGGCGTTCATCGGCGACGGCGAGACCGACGAGCCCGAGACGCTCGGCGCGATCACGCTGGCGTCGCGCGAGAAGCTCGACAACCTGATCTTCGTCATCAACTGCAATCTCCAGCGCCTCGACGGCCCGGTGCGCGGCAACGGTCAGATCATCCAGGAGCTCGAAGCGATCTTCCGCGGTGCCGGCTGGAACGTCATCAAGGTGATCTGGGGCAGCGAGTGGGACGCGCTGCTCGAGAAGGATCACGATGGTCTGCTCGTGAAGCGCATGGGCGAGGTCGTCGATGGCGAGTATCAGAAGTACGCCGTCGAATCAGGCGAGTACGTCCGGAAGCACTTCTGGGGCGCCCATCCGAAGCTGCTCGAGATGGTCGCGCACCTGTCCGACGAGCAGCTGAAGAAGCTGACGCTCGGCGGCCACGACCCGATCAAGGTCTACACGGCATACAAAGCCGCCGTCGAGCACACCGGTCAACCGACCGTGATTCTGGCCCGGACGATCAAGGGTTACGGGATCGGCGAAGCAGGCGAAGGCAAGAACATCACGCATCAGCAGAAGAAGCTGAACGAAGACGAGTTGAAAGCCTTCCGCACCCGCTTCGGCATTCCGATCGCCGACGATGAAGTCGTCAAAGCCCCGTTCTATCGCCCCTCCGACAACAGCCCAGAAATCCAGTATCTCGTCGAGCGCCGCAAGCAGCTTGGCGGGTTCGTGCCGTCGCGGCGCGTGCAGGTCGAGCCGATCAAGGGCGAGAGCCTGCCGGAGCTCTTCTCCGAGTTCCACAAGGGCAGCGAAGGCCGCAAGGCGTCGACGACGATGGCCTTCGTCCGGATGCTAGCGAAGATGCTCAAGGACAAGGAAATTGGCGAGCTCGTCGTGCCGATCGTGCCTGACGAGGCGCGGACCTTCGGCATGGAAGCGCTCTTCAGGCAGGTCGGCATCTACTCGCATGTCGGTCAGCTCTACGAGCCGGTCGACATGGACGTGCTCCTGTACTACAAGGAAGCGAAGGAAGGGCAGATCCTCGAAGAGGGGATTACCGAAGCCGGGTCACTGTCCTCGTTCATCGCGGCCGGCAGCGCCTACGCGACCCACGGGATCAACACGATCCCGTTCTTCATCTACTACTCGATGTTCGGCATGCAGCGCGTGGGCGACCTGGTCTGGGCGGCTGCCGACACGCGCACGCGCGGGTTCCTCCTTGGCGGCACCGCCGGACGCACGACGCTGGCCGGTGAAGGCCTGCAGCACCAGGACGGTCACTCGCATCTCCTGTCATTGGCGGTGCCGAACCTGATCTCCTACGACCCGGCCTACGCCTACGAGATAGCCGTGATCATCGAAGACGGCATCCGCCGGATGTACAAGGACGGCGAGAGCGTCTTCTACTACCTCACGCTGATGAACGAGAACTATGAGATGCCGGCGATGCCCGAAGGCGCGCGCGAGGGCATTCTCAAGGGGCTGTATCGTCTGCGTGCGTCCGGCAAGAAGAAGGCGAAGGCGCGGGCCCAGCTGCTCGGCAGCGGGGCGATTCTCAACGAGGTCGTGGCGGCGCAGCAGATCCTCGAGGAGAAGTACGACGTCGCGGCCGACGTCTGGAGCGTCACGAGCTACCAGGAGCTCTATCGCGATGGTCACGCGGTGGATCGCTGGAACCGGATGCACCCGGGGAGCACGCCTCGAGTGCCGTATGTGACGCAGTGTCTGGGGAGCACGGACGGTGTGCTGGTGGCCGCGTCCGATTATGTGAAGGTGCTGCCGGATGCGATCGACCGCTGGCTGCCTCGCCGCTTGACCTCCCTTGGCACCGACGGTTTCGGCCGCAGCGAAGGGCGTTCGGCGCTGCGCGACTTCTTCGAAGTAGATGCGAAGCACATCGTTGCGGCCACGCTGAACGACCTGGCTCGCGACGGAGCGCTCGACGTGAAAGTAGTGCAGCAGGCCATCAAGGATCTGGGCATAAACGCGGAGAAGCCAAATCCCGCGATCTCGTAGGCGCGACCCGTGACTGAATTCAAAGTCCCCGAGCTTGGCGAAAACGTCGCCGGCGGCGACGTGATGCGTGTGATGGTGAACGTGGGCGACACCGTGGCCCGCGATCAGCCCGTCCTGGAACTCGAAACCGACAAGGCGACGATCGAGGTGCCGTCCACCGTCGCCGGCACCGTCAAGGAAGTCCGCGTCAAGAAGGGCGACAAGGTCCAGGTGGGCGCGGTGGTGCTCACCGTTGACGACAGCGCGGTGGCCGGCAACGGAAAGGGCGCGGCGAAGGCCGATGAAAAGCCGGCCGCTCAGCCCGAGCAGAAGGCCGCGGCGCCGCCGGAGGCCAAGCCGGCCGAGAGCCGTCCTGATTCCAAGATTCTGTCGATGCCGCCTCGCGTGGCGGCGGAGCCAGCCGCCGCTGCGGTTACCCCCGCCTTCGCGCCGGGCGCTCCGGCGGACAAGCCGCCCGCACGCGCTGACGGTAACGGCGATCGCGGTCCGGTTGCTGCCGCGTCACCTGCGGTCCGCCGTCTGGCCCGCGAGATCGGCGTGAACGTCGACGAAGTGCAAGGCTCCGGTCCGGGCGGACGTATCTCGCAGGAGGACGTCAAGGAACACGCGCGCCGGATCCTCAGCAGCGTGCCTTCGGCGATCGGAGGCGGTGCGGCTCCGGGCGCTGCCCGTCCGGCGCGTGCGCTGCCTGACTTCCAGAAGTGGGGAGACGTCGAGCGCCAGGCATGGTCCAACATCCGGCGGGCGACGTCAGAGCATCTCAGCTACGCGTGGAACACGATTCCGCACGTCACGCAGTTCGACAAGGCGGACGTCGGCGCGCTCGAGGATCTGCGCAAGCGGTTCAAGGAACAGATCGCCCAGGCCGGCGGCAACCTCACGGTGACGGCGATGCTCGTGAAGATCGTCGCCACGGCCGTCAGGAAGTTCCCGCAGTTCAACGCCTCGATTGACCCCGAGCGTGGCGAGATCATCTACAAGAAGTACGTGAACGTCGGCGTGGCCGTCGACACCGACCGCGGCCTGCTCGTGCCGGTGGTGCGCGATGCCGATCGCAAGAACTTCGGCGAAATTTCGATCGAGATCAAC